>Ga0209605_1000709_pt1 | contig 40527 bp, 35 predicted proteins | sample AD_UKC035_MetaG_FD_184408 | JGI IMG/M metagenome (GOLD analysis project Ga0209605, IMG submission 184408) | Active sludge microbial communities of municipal wastewater-treating anaerobic digesters from USA - AD_UKC035_MetaG (SPAdes) (version 2) | ecosystem: Engineered > Bioreactor > Anaerobic >...
TTGGTGTGGGTGCCCACCCCGTGCGCCTCCAGGGCCCGGGCGATGTCGGAGCGCCGGTTGCGGATCAGCCGCCGGTACTTGTCGCCGATCAGCAGGAACTGCGCCCGCAGCCCGTGCTCGCTCAGCAGCTCCGCCAGCCAGCCGATCCGGTCGTCGCCACCCTCGGACTCCGGCCGGTAAATATCCTCAACGTCGAACTTAAGCATGATATCGGTCATCTTTTTTCCTTTTTCCAGCCGAAGAGAACGGTTGCTGAATCATCCGCCCTGCCCTATAGTTGTTTTTTTCTTTCTCTTTCAAAACACTGGTTTTCGATGAGAGAACTTCTCGGAGTCCGGGTGCAAAACAAGCGAAACGAGGGAATGAGTATCCGGGGCGCGGCCCGTCATGTAGTTGCTTTTCCTGTCTTTCCCCCGAAGCCGAGTCCGGATCCCCGGCGCCCCGAACACGGAGAGCCCTCGTTCCCGAGTCGCGTAGCTTTTGACCCGGACGCAGAGTGGACGCGAAGCGAAGGCCGCCGTGCCGCTTACTCCCATTCAATCGTCGCCGGCGGCTTGGAGCTGACGTCGTAGACCACCCGGTTAACGCCCTTCACCTCGTTGATGATGCGGTTGGCGATCTTGCCCAGCAGGGGGTGCGGAATCGGGGTGAAGTCGGCGGTCATGCCGTCCTTGCTGCAGACGGCCCGCAGGGCGATCACGTTTTCATAGGTTCGGGCGTCGCCCATCACGCCCACGGTCTTGATCGGCAGCAGCACCGCCAGGGCCTGCCAGATGCGGTCGTACCAGCCGGCCTCCTTGATTTCCGCGATGTAGATGCGGTCGGCCTGGCGCAGAATTTCGAGCCGCTCCCGGGTAATCTCGCCCAGGATTCTTACCGCCAGGCCGGGCCCCGGAAAGGGATGGCGTCCGGTGATTTCGGCCGGCAGGCCGAGCTCGGCCCCCAGTTCCCGCACCTCGTCCTTGAAGAGATACTTGAAGGGTTCGATCAACTTCAGGTCCATCTTCTCCGGCAGACCGCCCACGTTGTGGTGGCTCTTGATGCGCGAGGTGGGGCCGCCGAAGACCGATTGGCTTTCGATCAGGTCCGGGTAAAGGGTCCCCTGGGCCAGGTACTTGATTCCGCCCAGGCGCCGGGCCTCCTCTTCGAAGATCCGGATGAACTCCTCCCCGATAATCTTGCGTTTCCGTTCCGGGTCGGCCACCCCGGCCAGTTTTTTGAGGAACCTTTCCCGGGCGTCGATCACGGTCAGGTTGATGTGAAAGTGCTTGCGGAAGGTGGTCTCCACGCTCTCCCGTTCGCCGGCGCGCAGCAGGCCGGTGTCCACGAAGATGCAGTGGAGCCGGTTTCCCAGCGCCCGGTGCAGGAAGACGGACAGGACCGAGGAATCAACCCCGCCGGAGAGGGCGCTGACCACCTGGTCTTTGCCCACCCGTTCCCGGATCCGGGTCGTCTCCTCGCGGATGAACGAGGCCATTGTCCAGTTCGGCTTGCAGCCGGCGATCCGGAAGAGGAAGTTGTGAAAGATCTCCGCGCCTTTCGGCGTATGGCTGACTTCGGGGTGGAACTGGAGTCCGTAGAGCGGCCTGGTGCGGTGGCGGAAGGCGGCGGCCGGGCAACTGCGGGTGGCGCCGATGACCTCGAAACCGGCCGGGATCCGGGCCGAGTAGTCGCCGTGGCTCATCCAGGCGATGAAACGGGCCGGCAGGCCATGGAAGAGGTCATCTCTCTTCAACACCTGGAACATGGTCCGGCCGTACTCCCGCTTGCCGGCCGATTTGACTTCGCCCCCCAGGGTGTCGGTCATCAGGTGCATGCCGTAACAGAGTCCCAGTATGGGTATTTCCAGGTTAAAAATACCATCGGCGGCGGTCGGGTGCCCGACCTCCGAGACACTGGCCGGGCTGCCGGAGATGATGACCGCCTCCGGTTTCCGTTTCCGGAGGTCGGCCAGCGGAGTGTTGTAAGGCAGAATGTCGCAGTAAACCCGGGCTTCCCGAACCCGACGGGCGATCAACTGGGTGTACTGGGATCCGAAATCAAGAATTATGACCATGTTGGGCTCCGCGGGAAAGGTTGGCGCCGGGTTCCGCCGAAGGGCGGGTTTTGATTATTTTATCATGAGGTCAGCCGGTTACCGGTTCCAGCCGGAGTACGGACGGTTCGGATCGGCCGCCGGCCGGAATGGTGTGCGGCTCGAAGTAGAAGGAGACGAAGACCCGCATTTCGTGCCGGTTGTCCCAGAGATGCAGTTCGTGTGAGCGTCGGCCGCCAATGGCGATTCGAAGGCCGATGCCCTCCGCGAGGCCGGGGACGAAGATCGGGCCGGGTTCCTTCACGATGGCCCGCATCGGGGTGTTGAATTCCTGCTCTCCGGCGGCGGTTTTTATCACGGCCCGGCTCTGGACACCGAACTTTTTGTGCAGGTTTAACCCGAGCGTGAGGTCGGTTTCGATTGCCCGGCCGGTCGGGTTCTCCTGCCAGCCGGTTACGGTCAGACCGGTCCGGTCGAGCTTGACCTGCCGTTTCATGACCAGGCCGCGCCAGTGGCCGTCCCGCACCCGGTAACTCAGGGTCGCCTGGTCCGGGGCGGACGATTCGATCTGCCAGGCCTGGAATTGGCTTTCGAAAGTCGGGCTGCCGGCATAACCGTTCGGTCCGTCCAGCCAGGTTGAATTCAACGGCGAAAGCAGGTGCTGGCCGTGCCAGGTGAAGCTCATCAGCCGGCCGCCGAAGCCGGGGGTCAGGGTGGCCGCGCCGGGCGGGTTGTTCAGGTCGTGGAGTTCCTGGTGAAAGTAGCCGCCGATATCCCCGGCCGACATCGCCTCGGGCCGGACGGCCGGCCGCATCTTGAGCCCGGCCGCCTCCGGGGCGGAATCCAGCCAGCGCCGGGCGGTTTCGTTCTGGGCCAGGAAGCGCAGCCGCCAGGTGGCCAGGTCCGGCCAGATGCACAGCAACCCGCGCTCCTGGATCGCCTGCCAGACGCCCAGCGGACTTCTTTCCGGGGCGAAATAGAGGGTGCAGGCATTCCTCATCATGAAATGGTCGTTGTGAAAATCGGAGTCGCAGACCAGCGGGTAGCGCGCCTGGACCGGGCGGTAGCTTTCGAGCCACTCCGGCTGGAAGGCGAGGTAATTGTCCAGTTCGACGGCGCCGATCCGGAGTTTTCCTTCCAGTTTCGTGAATTCTTCCAGCCACTTGTCGCCGTGGGTGCGGACCGGGTGGGCGCAGACCTTGAGGTTGCGCCGGCCCGGGAAGTAGAGGCTGGCCACGTGGAAACGGGGGCGGCGGTGACTCAACTCGTAACCCCGGATGAGAATCGGGGGCCCGTCTTTCAGCTGGCGCGCCTTCCGGTAGGTGGTGCGGGCCGCCTCCAGGCGATGCTCGGTCAGGCCGAGCAGGTCGTATGCTTCTTCACGGAATAATTTCAAGACCTGTTCGACGGGGAATCCTGATTTGTGGGGTCCGGATTCGTCGGCGTGGCAGTGCAGGTTTCCTTTGAGCGGCTTGGGATCCATCTCAGGTCTTCTCCTTGGTTCGCCGGGCGGTGGTTTTGGGTTGAGGATCGGCAATTCCGTAAAGGCGGGCCGGGTTATCCCAAAGCCAGCCCCGGGCGGCCGCCACGGCCTCGGATCGGTCCATCAAGCCCTTTTCAATCCGCCGGGCCAGGACGGCGGCCAGGTTTTCCCGGGCAATCTCGAGGTGGCCGATCACGTTTTCGACGCTGTGGACATAATCGCCACCGAAGCCCAGGATCTTGCCGGGCGGAACCATATCCAGCAGCTCGTCGAGGAAGGAGATGGTCATGGCCGGGCTGATGATATGCGCCCAGGTCAGGTTGACCCAGGCGTTCGGGAAGACCTTGGCGATCATGGCCATCTCCCGGCACCAGGGGATGCCGGCGTGGTAGACGTCAAACTTCGTCTCCGGGTGCAGGCGCAGCAGCGGCACGATGTGCAGCGGGTTGTAAACCCGGAAATCGATCCAGGCATTCCAGACCGCCCCGGTGTGGATGACCATCACCAGGTCCAGTTCCCGGGCGCAGTCGGCCAGGTGGTGCATCAGGCTGGAGTTGAGCGTCCATTGCTCGGCCGGGCGCAGGCCGTTTCCGGCCGCCAGTTTCTGGTAGGCGGCCCGGGCCGGACCCAGCCGGGGCCGGCCGACCGACCCGTTTTCAACCAGGTCGCTGAAGGCCGTTTCCAATTCCGCCTCTTCCACGCACCAGGCGGCCGTCTTCAAACCCAGGCATCCGGTTGCCCGGGCCGACTTCAGGAAGGCGCGCTGGCCTTCCAGAAAGGCGTCGAGCGTAGGCAGGGAACGGCCCAGCCGCTTTTCCAGGTTTTCAATCCCGGGCCGGTCCAGGCTGCCCAGTCCGACCGGCCTGATCACCAGCTCGAAGAGTTCGGATTCGCCCGGCTCCAGGGGTTCGGTGCGCTGGGTGATTACCTTCCGGATGCCGGCCTCTTCCAGGATTTTCCGGTAGATGCCGGCCCGGTTGTACGACTCGAAGATGGCCTGGGCCTTCATCAGGCCCGGCCGGTCGAGCCGGTCAAGGCCGAAAAAGCGTTTCAGGGCCAGGCGGATCATCCGGCCGTAGCCGGTCTGGCTGACCTGGGGCCAGTAGGGTGCCAGGCGTTTCCATTTTTCTTCGAGCGGAACCGGCCGGCCGCCGCGGCCGACTACCAGGTTCAGGTCGTTCCGGCTCATTCCGGACGAGAGCAGGTCGCCGCCGATGTATATTTCCAGGAGCAGCGAAAGAACGTCGAAGCCGCCTTCGAGGCGCTGCCGTTCCGGAACGAGGTGCTCGTGGGTATCCAGGACCGGCAGCCGGTCCAAGCCTTCCCTCAGCGCTTCGATGGTCTTCATTTTTCAGGACTCCGGTGGTTTCCGGCCGGGGTATTCGCGCACCCAGGCCACGAAATTAGCCAGGACCGCCAGGCCGGTTTCACCGCTTTTTTCGGGGTGGAACTGGGTGGCGAAGATCGCTCCGGACTGCAGGGCCGCCGTGAAGGAAAGCCCGTACTCGGAGAGGCCGATCGCCCGTTCGGTCACCCCGTAATAGGAGTGCACGAAATAAAAGTAGGCTTCTTCGCCCAAGCCCCGGAAGAGCGGCGAGTCAGTCTGGAAGGCGACCCGGTTCCAGCCGATCTGGGGCACCTTGACCCGGTTCGGGAAACGCTGGACCCGGCCCGGGATGATACCGAAGCCCGGTTCGCGCCCCTCGGCGCTGCCGGAGAAGAGCAGCTGGAAGCCCAGGCAGATGCCCAGGAAGGGCCGGTTGGAGGCGAGGTATCCGGCCAGCGGGGCCAGCAGGCCGCCGTGCCGCAGGTTGGCGACCGCCGCGTCGAAGGCCCCGACGCCCGGCAGAACGACCGCGCCTGCCCCGTCCAGCCGGTTCGGGTCCGGGCTGACTTCCACCCGGGCGCCCACCCTTTCGAGCGCCTTGCTGACGCTGCGCAGGTTGCCCAGCCCGTAATCCACCACCCAGATGTAGCCGTTCATTTTGACGGAGCGTGAAAAGACAGGGAATGCGGGCGGCCGGCGGCCCGGGTTAGCGTGCAGCCCGGGCCGGCCTCTTTCCGCCGTTTCGTCCGGCCGCCTGCCGGAGCTCCCGGCGCAGCTTTTCCTGGACCAGGGTCGTGGTCAGGTCGCCCCGGGTCCGCTCGAGGATGCCCCGGTCGCTGTCAACCATGCGGCGAAGTCCGCGCAGGATGGCGTCCGGGTAGTCGAGCGAGAAGAGAAAGTGGTAAAAACTATCCATCACCTGGAGTATCCGTTCGGCCTCAGCCAGCCGGTCCTTGCGCAGCTGGTCCAGCAGGTGGCGCCGCATCTCCCCGATTGATTCGGCCATCCCGTTCAGGTATTCGGGCGCGTGCACGCCGATTTCATCGAGGGTGGGCAGCCGTTTTTCATTCAGGACCGCCAGGGTGATGGCCGCCTCAGCGTACTCCTTTTCGGCCATGGTCACGAATCCCGCGAAACGGAGATCCGGGTGTTTCGCAACCCGCTCCTGGATTTCCCGGAGGCTGAGCCCGGCCTTTACCAGGTGACTCCGGGCCTCCGGCCACTTGTGCCGATGGACCTCCTTGATTACCTCCGAGGCCATGCGCACTAACTCCCGGCAGGCCGGCAGCACGGCCTCCCGGGCCCGGTCCTTGCGGTCCAGTTCCTTCTTTATCTCCGTTTCCAGCTGCTGGAGCGCCTTTTCCATGTTTGCCTTTCCGGGGGGACGAATCTTCAGCGCCGGCTGATCAGGTGCGCCAGAACCCCGGCGCCGAAACCATTGTCGATATTGACCACCGAAACGTTGGGACTGCAGGAGTTAAGCATGGTGAAAAGCGGCGTCAATCCGCTCAGGGAGGCCCCGTAGCCGACCGAGGTCGGGACCCCGATCACCGGCCGTCCGCAGAGGCCGCCGACCACCGAAGGCAGGGCCCCCTCCATGCCGGCCACCACCACCAGGCAGGTGGCCCGCTGGATGAGCGGCACCGAGTCCAGCAGCCGGTGCAGGCCGGCCACTCCGACGTCGTGGAGGCGCTTGACCCGACTGCCCAGGACCCGGGCGGTCAGTTCCGCCTCGGCGGCCACCGGGAGGTCGGCGGTGCCGGCGCTGACCACCATTACATAGCCCCGGCCGGAGGGCCTGGGCAACGGTCCGGTGGCGATCCGGGCTTCCGGAAAGTACTGGAGGGCGGGATGAATCAGTTTCAGATCCGGCGCCCGTTCGGCCGCCAGTCGGGTGATCAGGAAACGGTCGGGCCGCCGGCCGGCGGCGATCGCCTTGACGATACCGGCCAGCTGGGCGTCGGTCTTGCCCGGGGCGTAGATGACTTCCGGGAATCCGAAACGGAGTTCCCGGTGCGTGTCGAGCCGCGCAAAGCCCAGGTCCCGGTATGGGAGGGCTTTAAGTTCGTCCAGGGTCCGCTGCAGGCTCTTTCGGCCGGAACGGTAGTCGCGCAGCAATTCGGAAAGGTCCTTTTCGTTCATGGTCACGGGTGCGTGGGAAACAGCGTCTGACTTGCAGATAGTTTACTTTTTTCACGCGGGGGGTGTCAAAAGAAGGGCCGGGTGGAAAGGACGGCTAAACAACGGTCACGCCGGCGTAGCCGACCACCGAATCGTAGTCTCCCGAGACCTCGCCGCTGGTGGCGTAGGCGGCCAGCCTGGCCTCGGTGGCGCCGAGGCGCCGCGCCGTTTCCAGCATTACCGCCGCCGGCCCGGCGCCGCACATCGAGATCTCCCTTTCCACGACCCGGTCCAGCAGTCCGGCCGGGTCAAGCGACAGGACCGCTTCGAGGGCGTACCGGTCCTTTTCCCGGACCAGCCGGTCCGGTTCGTAATGGGTCAGGTCCGAACTGGCGACCACCAGGGCCGGGGTTCCGGAGGTTCCGATGAAAGCGGCCAGTTCCGCACCCAGCTTGAGGATCGGTTCCACCTCCAGCGAGGCGATGCTTATCGGGACGATGGTCAGCGGGCCCCCGGCGCTTACCTGCAGGAAGGGGAGCTGGACTTCGATCGAATGCTCGTAGCGGTGGGCTTCGGAATCGATCCGGAGCCGGGAGCCGGGTTCCGGAAAGCCCCGGCCGGAAAGGTCGGGGACCTCGACTTCACCCAGCGGCGTCTGCCATCGGCCGGGCGGGGCGAGCGCGAAATCGGCGCCCCGGCCGGTATGGTTGGGGCCCAGGATGATGACCAGTTCCGGGATCCGGACCAGGTTGAAGACGGCGCCGGCCACCGGGCCGGAGTAGGTGTAACCGGCGTGGGGTGCCATCATGCCGACGGCCGCTTGGCGGGTCTGGGGCTCACCCAGGCAATCCTGCACCAGCCGTTTCAGCTCAAACGGGTCGGCCGGGTAAAATTGTCCGCTGACCACCGGGTATCGTATCATCCGGTCAGGTTTTCCAATCCTGCTTCGGTCACCAGGAAGGTATCTTCCAATCTCAAGCCGCCCCAGCCGGGCAGGTAGATACCCGGTTCGATCGTTATGACCATGCCCGGGGCCAGCACGTCTTTGCTGCCCGGCGCCAGCACGGGCCGCTCGTGCACCGAAAGGCCCACCCCGTGGCCGATGGCGTGAATGAAGGACTTCCCGAGCCCGTGTCTCTCCAGCACCTGTCGGCCGGCCCGGTCGACCTCGGCCGCCCGGACGCCCGGTCCGGCGGCCGCTTCGGCGGCGGCCTTCGCCTCTTCCAGGCAACGGTAGCGCCGGAGCAGTTCCTTATCTTTTTTACCGGTGAAAGCCACCCGTGTCAAATCGGAGCAATAGCCGCGCCACCGGGCGCCGAAATCGAAGACCACCCGGTCGTTCCGGCCCACCCGGCGGCCGCCCGGCTGCGCGTGCGGGAAGAGCCCGGAGATCCCGGCGCCGGCGACCGGCGGAAAGGCCGCCTCCGCATCCCGGGCCGCCAGTTCGGCCTGGAGGATCCGGACCAGCTCCCGTTCGGAAAGGCCCGGGCGGGTCGCTTTTTTCAGCCGGCGCCAGACCGCCGAGGTTATGCGGCCGGCCCGGCGCATGAGGGCCCGCTCCTCCGGTTCCTTGACCGCGCGGATTTCCATCGGGATCGAGGTGGCCGCCAGGTTAAGATCCGGCTGTTTCTCCTTGAGGCGCAGGTAGGTGTTCAGCGGAAGTTCCGATTCCAGACCGACGGGACCTTTCCGGAGCCTTTTTAGCCGGCCGGTCATCTCAATGGTTGGCGCCAGCGGGAGTTTTCCCGGCTGGTAATGAAGGGCCTCTTCGAAGGCGAGCGGCTGGGCGAAAAGACGGATTTCCTTGCGGTCGGCCAGGACCCAGACGCCCTCCAGGAAGAGGCCGGTGAAGTAGCCGACGTTTTCGGGGAGGGTAAGCAGGCAGGCGGCCAGGCCATGCCGCTCCAGGGCCCGTTTCAATTTGCCCCGCCGACTGGCCAGGCTCTCTTCAGAGCAGGGCGGCCAGGAGGGCTTTTTGAAAGTGGAGCCGGTTTTCGACCTGGTCCCAGACGATTGATTGGGGGCCATCAATGACCTCGGCGGAAATTTCCTCACCCCGGTGGGCCGGAAGGCAGTGCAGAACCATGGCGCCGGGCGCGGCCCGTTTCAGCAGTTTCTGGTTGACCTGGTAGTTCTTGAAGGCCCGCTTCTTGGCGGTCTGCTTCTCCTCGCCCATGCTCAGCCAGACGTCGGTGTAGATGAAATTGACGCCCTTCAGGTCAACCGCCGGATCGGTGGTAACCTTGACCCGGTTTGGTTTTTGAAGTTTGGCCAGCACCGTCGGGTTCGGTTCGTACCCCTCGGGCGTGACCGCCAGCATCTCCACGCCCAGCCGGGCCGCCGCCTGCAGGAGCGAGTGGCAGACGTTATTGCCGTCGCCGAAATAGGCCAGTTTTACCTTACCCAGGTCGCCGGCCTTCTCGCGGATGGTCAGGAAGTCGGCCAGTGCCTGGCAGGGGTGGTGCTGGTCGGTAAGGGCATTGATGACCGGGATGGAGGCGCTCCGGGCCAGCCGTTCCACTTCGGACTGGTCGAAGGTTCGGATCGCCACCGCGTCCAGGTAGCGCGACAGCACCCGGCCGGTGTCTTCGGGGGATTCGCCCCGGCCGATCTGGCTCGCTTCGGCCGTCAGAGTCAAGGCCCGGCCGCCCAGTTCCATGATGGCGGCTTCGAAGGAGACCCGGGTCCGGGTGGACGGCTTGGTAAAGATCATTCCCAGCAGCTTGTCCCGGTGGACCGGGATGACCTTCTCACCGCGCCGGCGCCGCTCTTTGAGCTCCGAGGCCAGATCCAGCAGCCCGGTTATCTCCGGACCGTCCAGGTCATTCACCTGCAGGAAATCCTTTTTCGGCTTGATTGTGAACATTTTTTCACGCTTCGGCCCGCAGAGCGGGGCCCTCCTTTTCGGGAACTCCGTCCGGGTCTCAGGCCGCCTCTTCCAGGGCCTGCTTGAGAATCTTCAGGCCGAGGTCCAGTTCCCGGCGGGTTACCGTCAACGGCGGCATGATGCGCAGCACGTTGCCCTGGGTGCAGTTGATCAGCAGTCCCAGTTCCAGCGCCCGGGCCGCCACCGCTGCGCCCGGTTTCTTCAGTTCCATTCCCAGCATCAGGCCCCGGCCCCGCACTTCCCGGACCAGGGGGGAGATTTTCTCCAGTTTCTTTTTCAGGTATTCACCCTGGCGCCGGGTGTTTTCCAGCAGGCCGTCCTTCCGGATGGCTTCGAAGACCGCCAGGGAGGCCGCGCAGACCAGGGGACCGCCTCCGAAGGTCGAGGCGTGGGTGCCCGGCTGCAGCAGGTCGGCGTACTTTTCGGCCACTACCAGCGCGCCGATCGGAACGCCGCCGCCCAGGGTCTTGGCCAGCGTCATGGCATCGGGGCGGATCCCGTAGTGCTGGAAGGCGAAGAGGCGCCCGGTGCGTCCCAGGCCCGACTGCACCTCGTCAAAGATCAGGAGCAGTTTTTCCCGGTCGCAGAGGCGCCGGAGTCCCGCCAGGAATTCCGGCCGGGCCGGTTTGACTCCGCCTTCGCCCTGGATCGGCTCCAGGATGACGGCGGCGGTGCGTTGGTTGACCAGTTTTTCGACACTGGCCAGGTCGTTGAAGACCGCCTTGTTCCGGAACCCGGCCGGCAGGGGGGCGAAGCCTTTCTGGACCTTGGCCTGGCCGGTCAGGGTCAGCGTGGCCAGGGTCCGGCCGTGAAAGGAGCCCCGGAAGGAGATCACCTGGTAGCGCCCTTCCGGGCGGCCGTGGAGGCGGGCCAGCTTGAGCGCCCCCTCGTTGGCCTCGGCCCCGCTGTTGGCAAAGAAGCATTTGCCGGGAAAACTGGCCTTGATTATCTCGGCGGCCAGTTTCGCCTGGAGGGGGTGATGGTAATTGTTGGATACGTGAAGCAGCCGGCCGGCCTGTTCCCGGATCGCCTTCACCACCCGCGGATGACAATGGCCCAGTCCGCTGACCGCCCAGCCCGGGAAGAAGTCCAGGTAACGCCGGCCGTTCAGGTCGGTAACCCAGCAGCCGCGGCCGGAAACCAGGCAAAGCGGTGTACGCTGGTATGATGGCACAATGTATCGCTGGTAAGAACGGTAGACTTCGGTTTCGGTCATGGCCGTTTTCCTCGCGGTTCAGATCCCGTTCTGGTAATCCTCGGGTACGATCTCGGTGCCGGTCCCCTGGGTGGTGAAAATTTCCAGCAGCAGGGCGTGCGGGATGTGGCCGGCCACCAGGTGGACCTTGCGCACTCCCTGCGAAATGGCCGTCAGGGCCGCCTGCACCTTCGGTATCATGCCGGCGGTGATGATGCCGTCCTCGATCAGTCCCCGGGCCTGGGATGGGCGCAGGATTGAGATCAGGCTCTCGGCGTTGTCACGGTTGCGCATCATCCCGGGCTGGTCGCTGAGGAAGACCAGTTTTTCGGCCTGGAGGGCGGTGGCGATCTGGCTGGCCACGGTGTCGGCGTTAATGTTATAGAGGAATCCGTCGGCGCCGAAGGCGACCGGCGGGACCACCGGGATCGTCCCGTTCCGTCCGCACTCCTCGAAGAAGGTTTTGTCAACCTGGCTGATTTCGCCCACCAGTCCCAGGTCGGCGCCCGGCCGGTTCAGCTTGACCGCCTTCAGCGCCCTCGATTCCGGGTCCAGCAGGGCCGTCCGGCCGCCCAGTTCCTCGATGGTCCGGCGGATTTCCCCGTTCACCTCGAGGAGAACCTCCCGGATGATCTCGATGGTACTGGAGTCGGTGTAACGCAGGCCGTTGACGAATTCGCTCTTGATGCCCCGGGCGGCCAGCGTCTCGGAGATCCGGCTGCCGCCGCCGTGGACCAGGATGACCCGCATGCCCACGGTGGACATGAAGACCAGGTCCTGGAGGACGGCCCGGATGAAACGGTTCTCGCGCAGCACCGATCCGCCGTACTTGACCACGCTGTACCGGTCCCGGAACTTAAGGATGTAAGGCAGGGCTTCGATCAAAACCTGGGTTTTCCTGGTAGCTTCTTCCATGTCTCCCTTTGCCGGACGGCAAGGCCCCGGCCTTTTTTCAACCGGCGGCCGCGTACCTGACGAAGGAACGGATGAGCCGCAATCCGTCCTGCGATTTCCCCTCGCCCCGGGTCCAGCGTGGATGAGAGTAATAAAAGAGAAATCGTTCCGGGTGGGGCATCATTCCCAGAACATTGCCGGCCTGGTTGGTCACCGCGGCCACCGCCGCTTCCGAACCGTTCGGGTTGGCCGGGAATTCCAGGGTCGGTTCTCCCTCCGGCGTGGCGTATTGAAGGGCCACCTGTCCGTTGGCCTTCAGGCGTTCCAGGGTTTCCGGTCCGTCGGCCAGGAATTTTCCCTCTCCGTGGGCCACCGGCAGGCTTATGGTTTCGTTCCGCAGGCCCTCCAGGAGCGGTGAGGCACCCGCGCAGCGCAGGTGCACCCAGCGATCCTCGAAATGGCCGGAATCGTTGAAGGTCAGCGTCAAACGGCCGCCGCCGGCATTGAATCCGGGCAGCAGGCCGGTCTTCACCAGCACCTGGAAACCGTTGCAGATGCCGATCACCGGGCGGCCGGCCGCGGCAAAGGCGAAGAGATCGTCCTTGAGTTTCAGCCGCAGTTCGTTGGCCAGGACCTTCCCGGCCGAGAGGTCATCCCCGTAAGAGAAGCCGCCCGGTATCACCAGCGCCTGGTAATCGGCCAGCCGGACCGACCGTTCCAGCAGCCGGTTGATGTGGACCCGGTCCGGTTTGGCCCCGGCCAGCCGGAAACCGTGCTCGGTCTCCAGGTCGCAGTTGGTGCCGGCGGTCCTGAGAATCAATACCCGCGGTGCGCTCATCGTTTTATGGCTGCCTTTTGATCCGGAAGTCTCCGTTATCCCCGCGGGTCATAGGCGGGGATCCGCAATACCTGAAAAACCATCAAAATCGTAAAAATAATTATTATACCATTATTGGCAAAGGCGATAAAAAAGACGCGGCCGCCGGTGTTCACCGGTCCGGCCCGGCCCCTTGCAGGAGAAAATTCCGGAAGTAATCCAGCACCGGGGCCTCCGGGGCCAGGCGGGCCTGCCGTTTTTCCAGTTCCCGGTTCAGGCGGCGCAGCTGCCGGACCATCCGCTCCGCCGGCTCGATCTTCTTTTCGTCGGCCAGGTCGTCCCAGAGTTGAAAGGCCAGGCCGAAGTCCCGGCCGTATTCGGCCCAGTCGTCGGCCATTCGGATCCGTCCGGCCGTGAGGGCCCCCAGCCGGAAGACCAGCTCGAAGAGGGCGGCCGTCTTCTTTTTTCGTATTTCGGTAAGCCGCCTTCGGTCAATCGGTTTTCCCGGTCCGGCCAGGTCAAGGTATTGGCCGACCACCAGCCCGTCCAGGCCGATCAGCCGGCCGGTGACCAGCGCGGCCTCCGGCGGGTAGTGGCGGGCCAGGAGTTCGAAGGCGCGGATCAGCAGGTAATCGGAGGCCAGCAGGGCGGCGTATTCCTCGAAGGCCCGGTGCAGGGTTGGCTTGCCCCGGCGCAGGTCGTCGTTATCCATGGACGGCAGGTCATCCTGGATGAGCGAGAAGGTGTGGATGAGTTCCACCGCGGCGGCCGCCGGCAGGGCCTTTTCCGTCCGTCCGCCGCACAACCGGTTGGTGTAGAGAAGCAGGATGGGGCGGACTCGTTTGCCGCCGGAGAAGACCGCGTAATCAATGGCCTGGAGGAAGCGCGGCGGCGCGGCGCCGGCCCGGGGCAGGCTCTTCTTCAGGTAACGGTCGATCCGCCGGCGGGTCGCTTCCAGGTAGGCGCCGGTTTCTTTTGCGGTTTCGGCCATGTCAGAGGTTCCGGAGTTTGCCGCCCCGGGCGTCGATGCCGACCCGGGCCGGGAAGTCGAGAATGTCAAGTTTCCAGACCGCTTCCGGTCCCAGTTCCGGGAAGGCGATCGGTTCCACCCGGAACACGTGGCTGGCCAGGAGGGCTCCGCAACCGCCATAGGTGATGAAGTAGACCGCCCCGAAACGGGCGAAAGCCGCCTGGACCTCGGGACTGCGCTTACCCTTGCCGATGACCGCCTGCAGCCCCGCCTCGAGCAGGATCGGTGTGTAAGGGTCCATCCGGCTGCTGGTGGTGGGCCCGGCCGCTCCGATGATTTGTCCGGGCGGGGTGGGAGTGGGGCCGCAGTAATAAATGGTCTGTCCCCGGAGTGGAAACGGCAGCTTGGGTTGCCGGTTCTCCCGGCGGGCCCGGGTGATCTCTTCGAAGATAATCTTGTGCACCCGGTCGCGGGCGGTATAGACCGGACCGGAGAGCAGTACCTCCTGGCCGGCCTCCAGGGCCGCGAGGTCCTCTTTTTTCATGGGCAGCGTTACGGTTTTCATGGAAGTCGTTCAGATTTCCGCCCGGGCGGTGCGCAGCGCCCAGCAGGAGATGTTCACCGCCAGCGGCAGCCCGGCGATATGGGTGGGGCGTTTTTCAATTCGCGCGGCCAGGGCGGTGGTCCGGCCGCCCATTCCGGCCGGGCCGATGCCGAGCCGGTTCACCCGCCGCAGGATCTCTTTTTCCATGGCTCTCAGTTGCCGGTCGGGATTGGGACGCAGCAGCTCCTCCGGCTCCAGCAGGGCTTCCCGGGCGGCCAGGGCCGCCTGTTCCATGGTCCCGCCCAGCCCGCAGCCGATGATGACCGGCGGACAGGGGTTAGCCCCGGCCTCGGCCACCGCCTGGACCACCTTTTCAACGATCTCTTCCGGACTGGCGCCGGGGGAGAGGGCCTGTATCCTGCCCATGTTCTCCGAACCGAAACCTTTGATCAGCATCCGGATGACCAGCCCGCGGCCGGCCACGATCCTGGTATGCACCACGGCCGGGGTGTTGTCGCCGGTATTTTCACGGCTCAACGGATCAACCGCCGAGGCGCGCAGGTAATATTCGCGGTAGGCCCGTGAGACGCCCCGGTTGATTACCGTCTCGAGGTCTTGGCCGCCGCCCAGGTCGAGCCGCACCCGGTGGCCGATTTCCAGGAAGACCTCGACCAGGCCGGTATCCTGGCAGAGCGGCAGGGGCAGGCGCTGGGCCAGCCGGATGTTGGTCAGGATGGCCGACAGGGCCTGCTTGGCCTCGGCGCTTTCCTCCCGCACGATGGCCCGGTCGAGCAGGTGGACCAGCGGCTTCGGGAACTCGAAGTTGGCCTGGCGGGCCAGTTCCGTCACCAACCGGATCAGCCGGTCAGCCTTGATCAGGCGGATTCTTTCCGTTTTTTTCACCTGGGTTCCGGGAGAGCCCGGCCGAGATCACCAGCCGGATTCCTTCCTCGATGGTCAGGCTGGTGGATTGGACTTCCGATTCCGGGTAGATAAGGTAAAACCCGGTGGTGATGTTGGGAACGGTTGGCACGAAAACCCCGACCACTCCGGGCCCGGCCTCGGTCGGCGCGGCGGTGATGAAGCCCACCGTCCGGATGCCCGGGCTCGGAAAGGGAACCAGCACCACGCTTTTGAAGGCCCGCTGCTGTTCGCCGCCCAGGATTTCGTCGCTGATTCCGCGCACGGTCAGGTAAATCTTGTTGAAGAGCGGGACCTTTTCCAGAAATTGCTGGGCATTCTTCAGGAAACGGCGGCCCAGGATGTTGCTGGCCACGAACCCCAGCAGCAGGATGAGCAGGATCAGCGAGACGAAACCGATGCCCGGAATGTAGGTTTCGCCCAGCAGATTCCTGAAAATCGGTCCCAGGAGGTTCTCCATGAAGCGGACCAGTATCGCCAGCACCCAGAGGGAAACGGCCACCGGGGCGATGATGAAAAGCCCGGTCAGAAAGATGCGCTGCAGGTTCTGGAGCGTCGGTTTTACCCGCGCCGGTTTCGATGTTTTTTTTGACATAGAGACCTTTTTTAGGGGTTACTTGCCGGTTGGCAGGTGCAGTACCTGGAAAATCAGCGTGGTCATTCCGGCGCCCAGGAGCGCCCCGTAGATGACCTCCGGCCAGGTGTGGATATCACGTCGCACCCGGCTCTGGGCGACCAGCACCGCCAGGGGGAGCGCCAGGGCGGTTACCAGGAGATTGCCGCCGCTGGTGAAAAAAATCCCGGTTACCAGGGCGAAGGATACGGCGGCATGGCCGCTGGGCATTCCGCCGTGAAACAGGGAGCGGGACTGGAGGCGGCGCTTGAGAAAGAGGACCGCGACGATGGTGGCCAGCAGGGCGACCACCGTCAGGTACCAGGGAGAGTTCTGCACCGCGCGCAGGGCCGAGGGTGAGTAGAAGGCCAGGTGGGTTCCCAGGATGAGATACCCGATGAGCACCGAGACTGCCGCGACGACCAGCACGCAGGCGGCGCCGATGTTTTTGAGGTCGCGGACCCGCCGGCTCTGTTCCGGGGCGACCAGGTCGGCCAGTTTTTCGAAGGCGGTGTTGACCATTTCGGCCACCAGCACCATGGTGATCACCAGTATCAGAACGTAGAACTCGAGCAGGCTCAGGTTCAGGAAGAGCGACCCGACCAGCACCGCGCCGGCGATGATCAGGTGGATCTGGAAGTTCCTTTCCCGCCGGGCGCAGAAGAGCAGTCCTCGGAAGGCGTGGTCGAAACTCTCCAGGATCGTTTCCCGGCTTATCCTCTTCGCCGTCGGCGGGGCCTTCGGGTTCTTTTCCATGCCCATTTTCAAGTTTCGCGGCCGGCCAGCCGCAGGAGCCGCCGGGTTTCGGCTTCCATCCGGCGCCGGTCGGCCGGCTTGTAATCCAGGAATCCCTGCAGGTGCAGGAAACCGTGGATGGCCAGGATCATCAGTTCCTGCTCCAGCGAATGGCCCAATTCCTCCGCCTGGCGCCGGGCCGTCTCGGCCGAGATGAGGACCTCTCCCTCGCCCGGGTCAAGCTTGAAACTCAGGACGTCGGTCGGGCGGTTCAACCCCAGGAAGCGGGAGTTGTAAACGGCGATCGCCCGGTCCGAAAGCAGCACCATCCCGACCCGCCGGAAGGGGTGGCCCGAGGCCGCCAGAACTTCAAGCGTCCTGCTGGCCAGCCGTTTTAGGTTTACTTTTTCTTTGCGCTGCCGGTTTTGCCAGTGAAGTTCTCCGGCGGTTTTTTTCGATTTCATAAGCGCGTATGATTTCCCGGACCAGCGGGTGGCGTACCACGTCCTTTTCGTCCAGGTAGGCGAACTCGATACCCGGTATCGTCTTGAGGAACTTTTCGATGTCCTCCAGCCCGGAAGTCTGTTCCATCGGCAGGTCCGACTGGGTAATGTCGCCGGTAACCACCGCCTTCGATCCGACGCCGATCCGGGTCAGGAACATCTTCATCTGCTCCGGGGTGGCGTTCTGGGCCTCGTCCAGCAGGATAAAGGCGTCGCCCAGGGTCCGACCGCGCATATAGGCCAGCGGCAGGATCTCGATGATCCGGTGTTCCATGAGCCGCCGGATTTCCTCAGGCCAGAGCAGGTCATAGAGGGCGTCGTAAATGGGCTGGAGATAGGGACGGATCTTTTCTTCCAGGTCGCCCGGCAGGAAGCCGAGTTTCTCGCCGGCTTCGATGGCCGGGCGGGTGATGACGATTCGCTCCACCTTGTTTTCCCGGAGGTTTTCGATGGCCAGGGAGACCGCCAGGAAGGTTTTCCCGGTGCCGGCCGGTCCGATGCCCACCACGATTTCGCTGCGGCGGATCGCCTCCACGTAACGGAGTTGCCCTTCGGTCCGGGGTACGATCCGGGTGCGTTTCGAACCGACCTGGATGGTTTCGCCGGCCGGTTCGGTTTCCCGGTCGGCCTGGCTTGGCTTGGGCGAGACAGGTGCGGCCGCCGGCCTTCCTTCCAGGCTGGCCAGCCGGTTTTCCACCGCCTGCTGGGCGGCCAGGACTTTGCGCCGGGCACCCTTGATGATCAACTCGTTGCCCCGTCCGGCTATGGTCACGCTGAAATCCTTTTCCAGCTGCCGGATATTGCGGTCGAACTGGCCGAAAAACTGCCGGGCTATCTCCTGGTCAATGATAGTTATGCGTTTCATGGAGCGGTCTTCCGGGTTATCCTAACAAGACAGAAACCCCGGGCGGACGCCCGGGGTTCTGGGGTTGGAGAAAAAAACCGGTGGCGGCGTTCATTTCTTGGGAATGACCAGCTCCTGTCCGGGATAGATGAGGTTGGGATTGCGGATCTTCTCCCGGTTGGCCCGGTAGATCAGTTTCCATTCGGATCCCTTCCCGTATATCTCGTCCTTGTTGGCGATCTTGATCAGGAAATCGCCCTTCTTGACCCGATAGGTTTCAGGGGTCTTGATTTTCATCGACTCGATTTCGGTCTTGAGAGCGGCATACTGTTCATTCTGCAGCGTAATCGATTCTTCCAGCGCCTTGTCCTTCTGTTCCAGGTCAAACTTCAGGCGGGCGATTTCGGTCACCAGGTTCTTGTTGACCTCGTTGACCCGGTCGATGTTTTTGTTGACCTTGTCGATCGATTCATTGGCCTTCTGGATCGACTCGTTGGCCGCGCTGATGGCCTGTTCACTCACCGATTTCGACTCGACGCTGGTCTTGTTGGCCTCGTTGGCGGTTGTCTCGGCCTTCCGGCTGATCTCCATGGCCGTCTCGGCTATGGCCTTGGCCTTGGCGGCCTCGATTTCGGCCGAGGTCGGCACTTCGGTGACTACCGGGGCCGCCGCCGGGGCCGCCGCCGGCGCTTTTTTCACTTCGGTCGTAACCGCGGGCCGGGGTTGACCCAGGCGCGTCTTTGGAGTGGCGGTCACCCGGGCGGCCGGTTCCAGCGCTTCCGACGGGCCACCCAGCAGATATCCCTGGTTGCCTTCCTGGGCGGCCAGCCATGATGCGGAAACAAGAAAGACGAAGACTCCTATGAGTAGCCTGATTTTCATTCTGCCTCCGTAGAGACCAGGACAGAAAGGTTGCCAACGTTATTATTCTACTTCTGAAGCCGGTTGACTGTCAATCCGGCCGGTCCGTTTTCCATCTCGACGGTGATTCTGGTATAATCTTACTTAAAGCCAGGACCCGGATTACCGGAAGGCGATCGGCCGGGAGGGGCAAGGGCAGGATTTCCTGTTCTCTGGAAAGGGAGGGGGTGGCAATGCTGGCAGTGAAACATTTTGTCTCCGGCACTACTCGACAGGCCCTGGTTTTTCTTGATAACGAAGTAAGGGAATGGCTCCAGGAGAACAAGATCACCGAGGTGAAATTTATCAGGGAGACCTTCGGACAGGCGCCGACCGGCATGAGTGGAACCGCGGAAAACTCGCTTTTTGTATCCATCTGGTATGAGAAGCCGGAGTAACGGCCTCTATTCGGTTCCCGCCTGACCCTGCGCCTGTAGCTCAGCCCGGATAGAGCAAGGGATTCCTAATCCCTGTGCCGGAGGTTCAAATCCTCTCAGGCGCGCTTTTTTTTAGGAGATGTCCGGTCGGCGGTGGTGGATTTGAACCGACGGCACGGAAGGGGTGCCGGGGAAGAGGGCTTCCCCGGCGTTTTTCGTATTGGGGATGGGGCCCAGGAAGGGAAGCCCCCTTCCTGGAACGGAGCCGGCCCGGCGGAGTGTGGCGGGAGGTTCAAATCCTCTCAGGCGCGCTTTTTTATTTTTGTTGAGTCGGCGTGGTTTTGGATTTGAACCGACGGCACGGAAGGGGTGCCGGGGAAGAGGGCTTCCCCGGCGTTTTTCGTATTGGGGATGGGGTCCAGGAAGGGAAGCCCCCTTCCTGGAACGGAGCGGATCCGGCGGAGTGTGGCGGCAGGTTCAAATCCTCTCAGGCGCGCTTTTTTTGGTTTTTGTTCTTCCGCCGGCGAAGTGGCAGACCTGGATTACTTCATTGGCCAGCAGGTGGCGGGCGATCCGTTCGGTTTCCGCCCGGTCCAGGCCGCGGCCGGCCAGAAAGTAACGGCGGCCGGTGGCCACCTTTTTTACGCTCTTGATACCCAGGTCCCGGATGCCCTTCAGGGCGGTTTCGCCCACCGTGTCGGTCACTCCTTCCTTGTAGAAGACCTCGACCTCTTCAATGCCGGGCCGCCGCCGGCGTCTTCCCCGGCAGTAAACCTGGGTTATGGAATCCGCGAAGAGTTCCCGGGCGATCCGATCCAGTTCGGTCGGTTTGGCCTGGCCGTCGAGCCGGTAGATTACTCCCACCTCCAGCCGGTCCACGTTGCGGATGCCCAGGTCCTGGATATCCTTGCCCAGTTCCGCGGCCCCGGCGTCAAGGACGCCCGGTTTGTACCAGATTTCAATGCGCTGGCTGGCCATGCTCGGCTCCTTTTTCCGCATCGTCGAGACTGCGGCCGGTTATAATCCGGTAAAGCTGGAGATACTTCTCCCGGGTTTGGGCCACCACTTCCGGTGGCAGTTCGGGCACCGGCGGCTCTTTGGGCCACTTGATTTCCAGCAGGTAATTGCGCACGTACTGCTTGTCCAGGCTCTCCTGTTCCCGGCCCGGCTGGTAGCGGGCGCTCTCCCAGAAGCGGGAGGAGTCCGGGGTCAGGGCCTCGTCAATCAGGATCAGGTCGCCGGTCGGATCGTATCCGAATTCAAACTTGGTGTCGGCGATGATCACCCCGCGTTCCAACGCGTAAGCGGCCGCCGTCCGGTAGAGGGCCAGGGATTTTTCCCGGAGTTGCCGGGCCGCTTCCAATCCCACCAGCCCGGCGCATTCCTCGAAGGAGATGTTTCGGTCGTGTTCGCCCACCTCCTCCTTGGTGGCCGGGGTGAAGATCGGTTCAGGCAGCCGGTTGGAGAGACTCAGACCGGCCGGCAGCCGATGGCCGCAGACGGTGCCCGACCGGCGGTACTCCTCCCAGCCGCTTCCGGCCAGGTAGCCCCGGACCACCGCCTCGATGCGCAGCTTCCGCACTTCCTTGACCACCAGGGAACGGCCGGCCAGCTCCTTTTCAAAAGGGCGCAGGCACTCCGGGAAATTCCGGAAGTTGTCAATCAGCAGGTGGTTGCCGATGATTGATTCCAGGCGCCGGAACCAGAAAACGGAGAGCTGGCTGAGGATCTTCCCCTTCTCCGGGATGGGCGTGGGCAGTATGAAATCGAAGGCCGAAATCCGGTCGCTAGCGACCATCAGAAGTTTGCCCGGTTCCAGCCGGTAGAGCTCGCGCACCTTGCCGGTGTAAAGAAGTTCGATTGGCAGCTTGTTTTTCATTTTTACCTCCGGGGAAGCGGAGGGCCGGATGATTTTTATGGATTGTGGTTCGCCGCTCCGGCGGCCCGGCCTTCAATTTTCGTCGATGCCGACCTTCCGCAGGTTTAGAATCGGCTTGCCGAGAAAAGCTTTGGCGACGCGCCGGAAGTTCGGGGTCAGGTCGGTCAGGTAGATCTGCAATTTCCGGCCGGATCGGGTTCCGGCCGCTCCGGTGGTCCGAACTGGCCGGCCCGGCTGGCCGGCCAGGTTCAGGCGGATATCCTCGACCACGGCTTCCGACGGGTCTATCAGGGCCACGCCGTCCCCGAGGAAGCGGCCGATCTCCCGCTTGAGCATCGGGTAATGGGTGCAGCCCAGGATGACCGTATCCACCTTCTTTCGTTTCAACGGGGCCAGGTACTGGGCGATCACCTGCTCGGTGACCGGTCCGGAGAGAAATCCCTCTTCCACCAGGGGAACAAAGAGCGGACAGGCCTGGCTGAAAACCTTCAGCCGGGGATTGCGGCGGGTCAATTCCCGCGCGTAGGCGCCGCTCTTTACGGTGGCGCTGGTGCCAATTACTCCAATCCGGCCGTGGCGGGTCTCTTTCAGGGCGGCCCGGACGCCCGGTTCCAGCATCCCGACAAAGGAGGTCAGGAAGTCCCGCTTGAGGTTCTTCAGCGCCAGCGCGCTAACGGTATGGCAGGCCACCACGATCAGCCGGGGTGCGAAGGGAAGCAGGAAACGGGTGTCTTGCCGGGCGAAGAGGTTGACCGTTTCGGGGGACTTGGTTCCGTAAGGCAGCCGGGCGGTGTCGCCAAGGTAAACAACCCGGTTCTTCGGCAGGGCGCGCTGAATGTTGTAAACAACCGTGAGTCCGCCCAACCCGGAGTCGAAAACGCCGATCAGGTCATTCATTATCGGGCTTCTCAACCACGCTGCCGCCCACCGAGATTGGGCTCTTCAACGGCTTGGCGTCCAGGTAGTTTTCCAGGCCTTCGCCAATGGCCCGGGCGATGGCTTGGCGGACCTCCGGCTGCTGAAGGTTGGCCTCGATATTCGGATTACAGATAAAGCCGACCTCCACCAGGACCGAGGTCATGCCGCTTTCCTTAAGCATCCAGAAGTTGGCCTTCTTGATGCCCCGGTCCGGGGTGATCAGCCAGCTGGCCAGCCTTTCCTGGATGTGCGCGGCCAGGAACTGGCTTTGCTGGATGACCCGGTCGCCGGAAGGCGGGGTCAGCAGGGCGGCGATTTCATCGGTCTCCAGCGAAACGTTGCTGGCCAGCACGGCCGCCTTGCTCCGCGGGTAAAACGTCTCGAAACCGTCGGCGGTATAACGGTTGTAACGGGCGGAATTGGTATGGATGGAGATGAGAAGGTCGGCGTTGTTATCATTGGCGAACTTGGTGCGGTCGGGCAGGGAGACGAAGGTGTCATCCTTGCGGGTCAGGAATATTTTCAACTTCGGGCGGTTCTTCAGGTAATTCTCCAGGCGGAGGGCCAGGTCAAGGTTGACCAGTTTTTCCTCAAGGCCCCGGATGGAACCGATGGCTCCCGAATCGTGGCCGCCGTGTCCCGGGTCCAGGACCAATACGATTTCGCTCTTGGCGGCCGTCTTGGAGATGAGTTCGGCAATGCCGGGCTGGAGGGTTACATTTTCCGGCAGTCCCGTGTCGCCGGCGGCCGATTCTCTGCCTTCCGTTTTTCCCGCGCCGCTGGGGACCGGGCGAAAAGTCGTCTCCGAGCGTTGATCGGCCGGGATGAAGGCCAGGTTGAGCAGGTAGGTGGCAAAATTTACCGGTATGGCCATGACTCCCGCGACCAGGCGCGGTGTCTGTTTCATTTCCTGGACCTGGTTGTCATAGAGAACCTTGTTGGTCTCCGGCAGCAGGACCAGGTTGTGTTTGGAAAACTTCAGTTCGGTTCGGCCGGTGGCGGCATGATGGTTGACCGAGCCCTTGAGCAGGAAGGCCAGGTCAGGCAGGGTGATCCACTTTTCTCCCGAGAAGGTATAGAGAGTTACGTTGGCCGAACGCGCCTGCTGTTCCAGCGGGATGTCGGCGGCCCGGGTCGGCCGAGGGCACAAGCAAAACAGGCTGATAAGCAGCAGACTGGCGGCCCCGGCCCGGAGGAAATTTTTCATAATTATATATTTAAATCACATTTGCGGCTTGAAAGTCAACAAAGACGCCCGTCGCCGCCGTTTTAACCGCGGGTTTTCTTTGACACCATTCCGTTTGAACCGATATAATTATAGGTCACGGCGGCATAGCCAAGTGGTAAGGCAGCGGTCTGCAAAACCGCAATTCCCCGGTTCGAATCCGGGTGCCGCCTCAGGGCGCCGAGGGTCCGGACTCGGCTCGGGCGCTTTGCCGCGGTGGAAAGGTACGCTTAAATCCGGCGCGCGGCTAACTCGCCGTCCGCTTGGGGCCGGAAGGCGGCCGTCGCGGCCTGGCTCAGACATAAGCCGCGAGAGGATATCAATGCCGGACCGCTGTCGCTTTTAAGCTTCTTTCCCGAGGCCGCGGCTCCGCGACTCGTCTCGTTCCGGGCCCTCGGCTTCAAGGGAAAAGACGAAACGCAACAACAAGAAGGCTTGCGTCTCGGATACTCATTCCCTCGTTTCGCTTGTTTTGCACCCGGACTCCGCGACGCCGCTCACCGAAGACCGCCGCCTACGGGGAACAGACGAAAGGCAAAAACAAGGAAAAGGCAAAAGCTCCGCGACTCGCCTCGTTCCGGGCCCTGGATACTCATTCCCTCGTTTCTTTTGCCTCCCGCGACTCGCCTTCTTCCGTTGATGCCTCCCGTGAATTCTTAGTGGTCTGGAGATATTTCGGCGTTTATCTTGCCGGCGGCCGCCGCCTCCTTCATTTGATAAAACTCCGCCTTTGATTGTAGAATAAAACATTGCAAGGCGGCTCCCGGGTTGTCCGGAACCGCCGAACGCGGGAATAACTCAGCGGTAGAGTACGAGCTTCCCAAGCTCGGAGTCGCGGGTTCGAATCCCGTTTCCCGCTCTTAAGCTTCTTGGTAGGGATTCGATGGGAGCGAAGTCAGGCGACGCGACTGATTAAGGAGCGTTGCCAGCGGGTGGCCGACCCGAGGCGTAGTGAAAGCCGAGCGGCGCCGAATCCCGTTTCCCGCTCTTAAGCTGTCTGGTAGGGATTCGAAGAGAGCCGTGAAGTAGAGCGCTTCGACGAACTCAGCGCACACTTCACGGCCATGAAGCGTGCTTCGCTCTGCTTCATGGCGATTATTGTTTCTGAATCTTATTCAGACAAACCAGCGAATGGCCGACCCGAGCCGCAGTGGGAGGCGAGGGCGCCGAAAATTGAGTATTAAGCTGGAGATTTTTGTTTTTCTCTTGGGCCGAGGGTTTCGGGTGAGGCGAGTCGCGGAGCCGCGGCCTCGGGAAAGAAGCTTAAAAGCGTAAGCGGTCCGGCATAATCTCCGCTTGCGGCTTCTGTTTGAGCCAGGCCGCGACGGCCGACTTCCGGCCCCAAGCGGACGGCGAGTTAGCCGCGCGCCGGATTTAAGCGTACCTTTCCCCGGCGGCGCAGCGCCCGAGCCGAAGCTGGACCCGAGGCCGCCGAATCCCGTTTCCCGCTCTTGATCGTTTTTGCTCTTTAAATTTTATAGGATAAACTGCCTTCCCCCACCCTTTACGCCGGCGCCGGGTTTGGAATGAAATCAAAACGACTCCCAGGCCGTTTTTTTGAGCGTGTCTTTCATCCCGGCTTGCTTTTCCTGCGTGAATATTACCATCTCTGGACCGTCAGTCCCGGGTTGGTTTACCGCGCCTGCCAGTACCGAAGGCGGCGCCTGGCCGAAGTTATCCGGGCCCTCGGTTTGAGGAGCGTTCTGAACCTGCGCGGCGCCAATCCGCGGGCGCGCTGGTGGCGGGATGAAGTTGAAATCTGCGCCCGGCTGGGCGTCGGCCATTATGACCTTAACCTGTCGGCCCGGCAGGTGCCCAGCCCGAAGCAGCTGGAAGAGTTGGTCCGGATACTGGCCAGCGCGCCCAAGCCCCTCCTGTTTCACTGTGAGGGCGGCGGCAGCCGTACCGGGTTGGCCTCCGCGATTTACAAGTACCGTTTCGAGGGTCTTTCCTGCCGGCGCGCCCGCCGGCAGTTTTCGGTGATATACGGGCACTTTCCGCTTTTCCACCCCTCCACCAGGGCGATGGAAAGGGCTTTTCTCGATTTCTGCCGGATATCCGGGTCCGGCCGGCCGCTCCCTGAGTAAACGGGTTCCGCCCCCGCCGGCAACTAAAGTAGATATGTTTAAATCGCAGGCCTTTCATTTCCGGATCGCGGGTTTGTTCTGCCTGGCCCTGTTTTTGAGCGCTTCGATCCTCAAGGCCCAGGAGAAGCCGCCCCTGCTTACCGAGGCCCAGGCGCTTATCCAGAAAAAGGATTACGCCGGGGCGGTCGAACGGCTCGAGCGCCTGGTCAAACTTGTTCCCGACGATCCCGAGACCCGTTATTACCTGGCCACGGCGCTGCTGGCCCAGAAGCAGGCCGAAACGGCCCGGCCCCACCTTGAATTCTACCTTGAAAAGGGACCGGTGGCCCCGTTTCCCCGGTTCAATGAAACCTATCGCAACCTCGTCTCGTTCTACCGCGACAAGAAGCTGCCCGAGGAGGTGATCCGGGTCAGCCATCTCTTCCGCAACCGGGTGCCGCCGGGAGACCGCAACATCCAGTACTCACTCGATTTCGCCGCCGGCAACGAATCCAGCGCCCGGCGGGAATTGGGCGAGAAGGCCTTCTCGACGAAACTTTACCAGGTTGCCCTGGAACACTTCCTGGCGGCTGAACAGCTGGGGGGCAACAAGCGTTTTCTCTGGGACCGGATCGCTCGCTGTTACCGGGCACTGGCCCGTTTACCCGAAGCCCGTAAGGCCTACCTGCTGGCCATCCGGCTGGCCGATAAGGACTGGTCGTACCGTTTCAACACGATTGTCGGGCTGGCCGGGATCCTGGTTTCGACCGGCGACTGGGAGGCCGCCGCGAAGGAGCTGGCGGACGATCCGGACGGATCGGAGGCCTTGAAGATAGCGCGCCTGGCGATCAGCGGCCGGGCCGCCGCGGCCTTCGAAGAGGCGGTCGGGGTTGACAGCCGGTTTAACCAGAAGGGCGAACTGGTCGGATACCTGGTCCGGAGCCTGGTCTCCGACGACCTGGTCCCGGATACCGGTAAGGAAGGGATGCTTTATGCCTACCTGAAGCGTTACCCGACCGGAAACCTGGCCTCCTGGTCGGTCAACAACCTGCAGCGTTTTTATCGGCAGGCGCCCGGTCGGGAGAATGCCGGCCGGGAAGCGGTCACTCGCTTGATCAACGATATACTTGCGGCCCATCCCGGGAACCCGGAGGTTCAGAAGTTCGCCCGGCGGGTGGTGGACGAGCTCTGGTGGGAATGGGGGCGGCGGCCGGGCGGTCAGCGGGATGACCGTCGCCTCCGGGCCGATCTTTACGCCCGGATACGCCAGGCTTGCCCGGACGGGCCGGTGGTGGCCGACCTGCTTCGCCGGGAGGCCCGGATGCGCCTTGACGACGGCGACTACCGGACGGCCGGCGACCTCTACCGCGAACTGGTCGAACGCTACAACGACCGGAACTCGATTCCCCAGCTGGTTGAGGCCGTGGCCCTGGCCGGCGATCCGGCCCGGGCCGCTGGATTGCTGAAGGACTTCCTGGACAAGCAGCCGGCGCCCGAAGAACGGTACCAGGTGAAACTGGGGCAGTATTACCTGATGGCCGGGTTGGTTGATCAGGGGCTGGCCTGGCTTACCAGGGTCAGGGAGCGGACCAGCCGGGACGAGATTCGAAATCAGGTCTATAACCTTGTCAAGGATTACCGGGAGGTGATCCCCGGCCAGGAACCGTTGCCCGACACCGGACTGATCGTTCTCTTCCTGGAGTCGGCCAGCCGCCGCTCGTACTTCACCAACTCCGTTTCGCTCGAAAAGGGAAGTCCGCTGATCTTTCAGCAGGTGGAGGAATTGCAGGTATATCCCTTCGCCGCCGGGACCGGCGAGTGCCAGTTCGGTCTCGACTTCACGGCTTCGAAACGTCCGGTCCTGGCCGAACCGTACGCCATCATCCGCACCGAGGGAGAAAATTTCACCGGCCACTGGCCGGGCCAGGCCGCGGCCGGTCCGCACCGCTGGCGCGAACCGGCGGCGGTCTACCGCCTGCTCTTTCCCTGGCAGGAGGTCCCGGTGCCGGCGGTGGAGGCCAGGCGTTCTTACAGCCGGGTGGGAACCGACACCATGCTGGTCGAGATCGAGGTCCGGGTTCCCGGTCCGGGCTGGCGGGTTACGCTGGAATGGAACCGCCGGGTCGGCCGGCTTCAGAACATCACGCCCCAACCCGATGTCAGCGAGGGCGACCGGCTGGTCTACGAGTCAGTCCCGAACGTCTTTCGGTTAAAACTGGAGGGGCGTCGCGCCGGCAACCCCGATTTTTATTATCCCCGCCTGCTGGTGGGGCGTTACGAGTCAGAGACCCGGACTCCGGGGACGCGCGGCCGGGACCTGGATTTCCGGCTTCCCTCCGGTACCGGGTACCGCCTGGAAAGCGGCCGGGATATCGTTTTCCGGCGCGGCCTGATTCATTCCGAAACCGTCTATGAACTGGAAGAGAAACTGGAACCTCGCTAAGTTAGCCTGTCTGTTGCTGCCATTGTTCCCGGGGCTGGCCCGGGCCGAATCCGGCCTCGGCGACTGGGAGACCGTTGGCCCCGGCGCCGCGCTGGCGGTTTCCGCGCCCGATCCTTCCGGCGCCGGGTCGGCCGGCGTTGAGGTAAGGCTTGATTCCGGCCGGGAGGCCTGGATCCGCCAGGTGCGCACTCTCGATTGGGGCAGCTTCGGCCGTCTCTCCTTCACCGTGAGCGTGCCGGCAAAGGCCCCCGGTCCGGTCACCTTTATCTGTTACCTGAAGGACCGCGACTGGAACTGGTTCCAGTCCTCGCTTTTCAGTCTGGCCGCCGGCCAGTCGCGGCGGATCACCCTCGATCTTTCCAGCGAAAGCGTTGACTGGCAGGGTTATGCCCACCTCAAGAGCTGGGATGCCATCCTGCGACGCCAGCTCCAGGAGATCGGCTTCAAGTTCTACTGGCCGGCCGCCGGGACGGGCCGGGTCATCCTTTCCGGGATTGAGCCGGAAACCGCCGCCGCGCCGGCGGAGCTCTGCCTCTATAACTTCCGGGAAAACACCAGGCGCCTGGAACTTTACGCCCGCTTCGAGACGGCCTTCGAGATCCCGCTCTTCTTCGACAACCCGTTTGATCCGGCCGAGGTTGACATCCAGGGCGTTTTCAGCGCGCCCTCCGGACGCCAGGTAAGCGTGCCGGCTTTCATCTACCAGGATTTCGTGCGCCACCTCGACCAGGAGGAGGGCGAACGGCTGGCCCCTTACGGAAAGACCGAGTGGCGCCTCCGTTTCACCCCGCAGGAGACCGGCCGCTACACCTATCGGATCACCCTTAAAACCGCCGGCCGCAGCCAGGAGTTCCCGGGCGGGGAGTTCGAGGTCACCCCGTCGAACCGGCCCGGCTTCCTGCGCTGGGACAAGCAGGACCCGCGCTGGCTGGCCCTGGATAACGGCGAGTTCTTCTACCCGATAGGCCACACCCTGCGCTCTCCGGACGACCAGCGTGAGGCCTACCGGTACGAGTTCAAGCAGACCAAGGGCTGGGGCACCTTCCTCTATGACGATTACTTCCGGGAGATGGCCCGCCACGACGAAAATTACGTCCGCCTCTGGATGTCGGCCTGGTGGGCCGGCCTGGAATGGACGCCCGCCTACGCCCCGCATTACGACGGGCTGGGGCGCTACAGCCTGGAGAACGCCTGGCGCCAGGACCTGGTGCTTGAGCGGGCCGAGGAGACCGGCATTTACGCCATCCTGACCCTGATCAACCACGGCCAGTACAGCGCCGGTTCCGACCGGGAGTGGTGGGACAACCCGCACAACGTGGTCAACGGTGGTTTTCTGAAATCACCCGAGGAATTCTTCACCGATCCGCTCGCCCGGGAGTACTTCAAGCGCCGGCTCCGGTATCTCGTGGCCCGCTGGGGAAGTTCGACCAGCATCGCCTTCTGGGAACTCTGGAACGAGGTGGATCTCACCGGCTATTACGATTCGGCCCGGGTCAAGGGTTGGCACCAGGCGGTCGTGCCCTACCTGAGGGAGATCGATCCCTGGGACCACCTGGTCACCACCCATTACTGCCGCCAGAATGCCGATCCCCTGGTCTGGGTCATTCCGGAGATCGAGAGTATCGTCGGCAACGCTTACAGCGGGACCGTCGTCGATGCCATGAAGGACTTTTTCCTCAAGCGCGTCCAGTTTGCCAAGCCGGTCATGCTTAACGAATACGGGGTGGGCGGCAACCGGACCGCCCTTGAGGACAACCTTCACGCCGGCATCTGGACCTCGTCGGTCCTGCCCATGTTCGGGACGGCCCTCTTCTGGGAGTGGCCGTTTATCCACAATTTCGGCCTCTACACCCATTACCAGGCCCTGGCCCGTTTCTGGAAGGGCGAGGATCGCCGCGGCCAGCATCTCCAGGTCAGCGACGCCTCGCTCCGGCTGCCGACCGGGAGCAGCCTGACTCTGGGTGTCGTTGGCATGCAGTCGGAAGACCGGGCCTTCCTCTGGGTTTACGACGGGCAGAAGTACAACGGCAAGCGCGGCACTCCCAACCCGGAACGCTTCGAGGGCGTGGGGGTCGAGGTCCGGGCCCTCCAGGCCGGCCGTTACCGGGTCGAGTACTGGGACACCCTCAAGGGCGAGCTCCGGCAGTTCTCCGAGGGCACGGTCGCTTCCGACGGCCTGCTGCCGCTGGTGCTCCCGGTTTTCCAGGGAGACCTGGCCGTAAAAGTCAAACGGGTTCAGTCATGAAAATAAAATTCTGGTTTCTGCCTCTTTTGCTGCTTCTGGCCGGAACGGCCCGGGCCGATTGGTCCCCTTCCTTCCGCAAAAGCCTGACCGTCGAGGTGGCCGAGCGCGAACTTCAGAAGCTCCAGCCGGTCGTTTCGGTGACCTTTCCGGTCCGCGGCGAATTGAAGACCGAGGCCGGCTGCCTGCTGGTCACCGACGAGTCCGGCCGGCCGGTGCCGTTCCGGCTTCTTTATTTCGATCGGCGGCGAAACGAGGCCCGGGTTATCTTCCGGAGCCGGAGCGCCGGCCGGTACCGGATTCTTTACGACGGCCGGACGGCGGTCGATTCCGGCCTTGACCTGGTCCCCGGGGATACGGGCCAGGTCATCCTGGAAGATTACCTTTACCCGGACATCCGGACCTCCGGCATCTGGCTCTGGACCGAGTCGCCGCGCCTTTCGGGGGTGCTGAGCCACACCCAGCCGGAGGGGTCCGGTACCTTCCATTCCGCCTGGTTGAATCCCAACGTCCATTACCGGGCCGGTGATTACCTGACCCAGTACGTCTATCTTGATCCGGCCCGGCCGCCTGAGGAGATCATGGTCGAAGTGACCGTGCGCAACCGGCGGATCGCCTTCTCCTGGGGACCGGACCGGATGCAGTGGAAGGAATTGAAGAAGGTGCGCCTGGGTGACCTGCCGGCGGCCGGCCGCTGGCAGCCGCTCAAGATCGACCTCACGGAGTGCGGCCGGGAAGGGGATATCACCACGCTCGCCTTCTATAACCAGGGCGGCCGGGCCTGGTGGGACCGCACCTGCCTGTTCCAGCCGGAGGCCGTGGTCCGGCCGGGCCTCTTCGAGGAGCGGGACCGTAAGGTGAGCGCTTACTTCACCTCCCGCGTGATCGGGCCGCTTCTTTTCCAGAACCAGCGCTTCTTCCTGGTCAATCTGGACGGACGTTCTTCCGGCGGGGCCACTGGTTGGGAGTGGCGTTTTGAAGAGAAGAAATCGAGCGAGTCCGAGTTCTGGTTTCGATCGGAAGGGAAATCCGGGTTGCCGGTGCGCCTGACGGTCACCGGTCCGGCCGGCCGCAAGGCGATGGCTTCCGATACCTGGACCGATACAGTCCAGTTTCCGACCGCGGCGGCCCAGGAGCTGAAGTTTCTCTTCCGGGAGCTGTCGCACCAGTCGCTGATCAACACCGGCGAGACACTCTACCTGAATTTCCTGGTCACCAACCTTACCCCGGTACCGCTTCCGTTGACGGTGACCGACGGCCGCGAAAGCCGCTCGCTCTGGGTTTTGCCCGGCAAGGATAACAGCCGGATCGCCGATTTCACCATCAAGACCTCCGGCCAGCCGGAGGTGCGCGATTACCGGCTCCTGGCCGGCGACCTGGAGCTTGACCGGCGTTCCTTCCGGGTGCAGCCCCTGGGTGAGGGGCTGACGGACATCGCCGCCGCCGGTCCTTACCTGTCGGGTTCCCGGGGGGAAAGGCTGGTGCTGGAGGTGCCGGAATTCCGTCTGGAGAACGGCACCGCGCTGGACACCGGCCGGGAAATCTCGATCGGGATCTTCGGGGATGGGCCGCCCGGCCTGGCGTCGCTCTTGAAGGAGTCGCTGGCCCGCCGCGGCGTCCGGGCTGCGATCCATGAGGAGCCGGGGACGGATACCGAGGGTTATCACCTGCTCACCGATTCCCTGCGCCTGCTGCACGACCGGCCGCGCCCCGGCTATGACCTGGCCCTGCTCTTCCCCTCGCTTCCGTCGCTCCGACGTCGGAGTCCGGTCCAGGAGTGGCGCCGTTCCATGGAGATTCAGATCTGGGCGCTCAAGGGACGCGTCCGCCGCCTGGCGCTGGTTTCACCCCTGCCGGCGGCCCCCTTCGCCGCTCTCTTCCAACCTTACGCCGGGGCCGCCGCCGAGGCGGCCGGCCGCCATGGCGCCGGCTTCGTGGATGCCCACCTCTTCTACACCGGCTTGGATGACTGGCCGCGTTTCTTCCGGACCGCGCCCCGGGTCTATGGCAATTTTCCCGATCCGGCCGGTCTGAAACTGCTGGCCGATTACCTGGCCGCCGGACTCTTTTAAAGCAGCATCCGGATTCCCTGTCCCAGGTACCAGATCCCGGCGGCCAGCGCGGCCGCCTGTCCGATCCGCTGAAAAATCCGGCCGGCCTTTAGGCGGCCGCCGGCCAGCAGGAGCAGCAGCCAGAGACTGGAGCCCAGGTAGAAGCCGAGGAAGAAAAGAATCGGATCCAGGAAGCGGCCGCCGGCCAGTGAACGGCTGAGGCCGAGCAGGAAGGGCGGGCAGGGGCTGATGCCCAGCACGAAACCGGCCCCAAGCGGCAGGAAGCGGCCGGCCGGGCCGGCCGCCGCTCGGCAGAGTCGCCCGGACGGCCTGAAGCAGCCCAGTGCGTAGCCGATCAGCCAGAGGGAGAGCAGGATCAACAGCGGGGCCAGGAAGTACGGATTCAGGCGCCCCTCGAAATAGAGGTTGATATTGCCGACCGCCAGGCCGAAGAAGAGATAGGCCAGCAGCCGGCCGGCCAGCAGTTCCAGAACCGGTTCCCGGAGCGGCCGGCCGGAGGCCGCCAGGCAGGGAAGAAAGACCGCCCCGCAGGCGCCCAGGCAGTAAAGGTTATTGGCCAGCCCCAGTCCCAGGCCCTCCCCGATCGCCCGGAGCATCGGAACTCATTCCTGGAAGGAGAAGACGGTGAAGACCAGCAGTTCCGTTTCCGGCTCCTTCCAGGCCTCCGGGTTCAGGCCGGTCTTCTGCCGGCAGAGTTCGGTCAGGAATTCAGCCCGGTCCGGGATTTGCTCCCAGACCTGGGGCAGGAAGAGGCCGGTGCGGCCGTCCCGGCGTACCGTCACCCCGTGGAGGCCGGGCTTGATTTCCTTGAAGGAAGCGGCTCGGCGCAAGGGTGAGAGGACCGAGATTTCAATCTTGAGTCCCGGCAATTCGGCGGCCCGGACCGGGTTGAAGCGCGGATCCTGAAAGGCGGCCGCCGCCGCCAGCCGGATGACCGCCCGGGCCAGCGGCTCCTCGGCGGCGGTCGTGCCGATGCAGCCGCGCAGCCGGCCGGCACTGGTCAGGGTGACGAAGACCGCGGCCGGCCGGATCAGCTCCGGATCGTTGGTCCGGTACTCCAGCAGCCGGCCGTTCTGGAGCACATTCTCAATGGACTGCCGGGCCAGCGCCAGGAGCGTCTTCCGGTCATCAGCGTCGAGGCTGAAGCCGGGTTCCGGCGCCGGATCCGCCTTCGGCGCGGCCGTTTTTGTTTGCGCCGCACCGGCCGCTCGGTAGAAGGCCGCGGCCGCGTACCCGACCGACCGGCCGCGTTCCCCGGTCCGTTCCCCGGAATTGGTGTAGTTAAGCACCCTGGCCTGGTTGGCGCCCAGCGCCCGGGCCGCGTAAATGGCGGTGTAAAGCGCCTGCTGGCTGCAGATCACGCAGGCCAGGTCAGGGACCGGTTCCTTCTCCAGCCGGGCCACCCGGGCCGCCAGCTTCTCCGGATCCATTTCGGCCAGCTCCGCGAGGAAGGCCTGGTCAAGCCGCCGGGCTTCGGCCGCCGGCGGATAGTGGGAGAGATCCGAGGAGGCAATGATCACCGTTTTCTCGGCCAGGTTCAGTTCCCTCAGCGCGGCCGCCAGGGTTTCGCCGATCTGCCGGCAGGCCTCCAGGGAGGCCTCGCCCATGAGGATGGGCACGATCCGGCAACGGCCGGCCGTGCGTTCCAGGAAGGGCAGCTGGACCTCCAGGGAATGCTCGAGCCGGTGCGGTTCCGAATCGGCCTGCAGGTAAGGCGAGGCGGCCACCAGCTTCTGGGCCAGTCGGGTGTTCACCGCGAAGTTGCCCAGCGGGGTGAGGAACTCCCCCTCCAGGTAAACGGCTCCCTTCCGGAGTGGGTAACGGTGGCTGTTGCCGAGCAGGATCACCGTGTCCAGCTTGCGGCCGGACAGCAGCTTGTAGCCGAAGGCGGCCGTCGGCCCCGAGTAGGGATAGCCGGCGTGGGGCACCAGCAGGGCCAGGACCGGCGCCGGCATTTGGGCCGGGTCGGCCGCCTTCAGGTAGCCGTCCACCAGGCGGGTGAGTTCCCGGCGGTCGGACGGGTAGAATTGCCCGGCCACCGCCGGCGGCCGCGTCCCGGCCCGGAGCGTTCCCGCCAGCAGCATCAGCATCCCCCAGGCGCCCGCGAATTCCAACCACCGACCTCCCGCCATGGCACCGTTCATGACCACACCCCCGGTATCTTCCGGCCGCATTTCGGACAGCGGCCATTCTTGAGATGGTTCTGCTGAATGAAGTACCCCTTCCGTTCGATCAGTAGCGTTTCGCACCCGGGGCAGTAGGTGTGGTTGGCCCGGTGGCCGGGCACGTTGCCGATATAGACGAACTGGCTGCCGGCCGCTCGGGCCGCCTGGCACGCCCGTTCCAGGGTGGCCACCGGCGTGGCCGGCAGGTTGGTCATCTGGTAGCGGGGAAAGAAACGCAGGAAGTGGACCGGCGTTTCCGGCCCCAGGTTTTTTACCGTCCAGGCGCAGAAATCCGCGAGTTCCTTGGGACCGTCGTTGAGCGTCGGGATAACCAGGTAACCGACCTCCAGCCAGACCCCCTTGCGCTTGAGCGTGGCCAGCGTTGCCAGCACCGGCGCCAGCTTCGCCCCGGCCACCCGGCGGTAAACGCCGTCGGAGAAGCCCTTCAGGTCCACGTTGGCCGCGTCCAGCACTCCGCAAAGCTCCTCGAGCGGTTCGGGGTTGATGTAGCCGCAGGTGACCCAGACGTTGCGGATGCCCGCCTTGCGGGCGAGCGCGGCGGAGTCGTACAGGTACTCGTAGTAAGCGGTCGGTTCGCTGTAGGTGTAGGAGATCGAGGGGGCCGACTTCTCCCGGGCCAGGGCCGCCAGCCGTTCGGGCCGGAGCGGGAGGCTCTCCACCTCGCCGGGCCGGGCCATCGAGATTGAGTAGTTCTGGCAGAAGGAGCAGCGCAGGTTGCAGCCAATCGCGGCCATCGAAAGGGTCTGGGTTCCGGGCAGGAAATGGTAGAGGGGCTTCTTTTCGACCGGGTCCAGGTTCAGGCTGCAGGCCTGGCCGTAGACCAGGCTGCGCAGTCGGCCGTTTTCATTCCGCCGCACCGTGCAGTAGCCGCTCCCGCCGGCCGGGATCAGGCACTCGCGCGGGCAGAGCCGGCACTGGACCTGATTTTCGGGTCGGGCCTGGTAGTGGCGGGCCGCCGCGCCGGCGGCCGGGTCCTGGCCGGCCGCGTCCCGGGCCGCCAGCCCGGCAGCCATGATGGCAAAACAGCAGGCTGTCAAAATGGTAAATATCCGCCCCGCCGCCCGCCGTTTGAGCTGCCCGCTTCCGGTCATGTTTTCCCTTGTTTTATCCGGCCGGCCCCGGCCTCTTTTTCACGCTTCCCGCCGGCCCCGCCGGCCGCCGGCCGTTTTAAGTTTGGCACAAGGCCGGCGCCCTGTCAAGTTCCCGCCGGCCGCTGAAATTCCAGGGCCTTACAGTGAACCGGTCCGGACCGGTTTCCGCCGGCGCCGGTTTTCCGACCGGCCGGATTCTGTGCTTAAATATGGAGTGAGATGCCGAACCTGGTCTTTTTTCTCTCCGGCCTCCTGGCCGTCATCGGCCAGACCCTGCTTCTGCGGGAGATGCTGGTCCTCTTCCAGGGCAACGAACTGGTCCTGGGCCTGCTCCTTTCCTTCTGGCTGGTCGGCGGGGCCGCCGGCAGCTGGCTGGCCGGCCGCGCCCGGGGCGGTCGCTTACGCTCCGGGCTGGCCCGCGCCTTCGCCGGCGCCGGTCTCGGCCTGGCCTTCGGTTTCGGCCTGGTCCGCTTTGGCCGGCCGCTTCTGGGCCTGCTGCCGGGCCTGGGTGTGCCGATGGCCGCCACTCTGCTGATCGCCGGCCTGGTTTTCTTGCCTCCGAGTTTTTGTTTCGGCCGCCAGTTCGGCCTGGCGGTGCGCTGGAACCAGGCGTTCTTCCGCTCCCGGCCGGCCGCCTCGGTCTACTTCTGGGAGGCCCTGGGCTATCTATCCGGCGGCCTGTTCTACACCTTCCTGCTGCTTGAGCGGCTCGAACCGGTCCGGATCATCAGCCTGCTGCTGGCCGCCTGTTTCACCGTCTCCCTGTTCCTCTCCGGACTCTCCCGGCGGCTCCGCCGGGCCGGCCTGTTCCTAACGGTCCTGCTCCTGGCGGCCGGCTTCCGGCCCGGCCTGGAGGCGCACCTCCTCCAGGCCGCCTGCCCCGGGTTCCAGCTCCGCGGGGTTGCCAATTCTCCTTATGGCCAGCTGCTCTCGGTCAGCCGCGAGGGGCAGGAGTCCTGGTTCTACAACGGGCTTCCCCTGACCCATCCCGACCCGGCCCGCCAGGAGGAACTGGGTCTGTTGCCCTGGCTGCTGCATCCGTCCGGCCGGGTCCTCTTCCTGCGCGGACTCGATTCCCTGCCGGAACTGCCGGGTACCGAGATCGTCCAGTTGATCGGCGACCGAGGCCTCTACGACCTCTTCGGCCGGGCCGGCGGGAGCAGTCCTTACCGCGATTTCACCAGCCGCCCCGGGGAAGTTTCGGCCCGCTCCCTGCCGGCCGTCCGAGACTTCCTGCGCCGGGATCGGGGATCCTACGGCCTGATTATTTTCGACCTGACCGCGCCGTTGACTCTGGCCCAGAACCGTTATTTTACCCGGGAGTTTTTCAGCCTCCTCTCGGAGCGGCTGGCCCCCGGCGGGCTGGTGGCGATCTCCCTGCCCGGCTCCCTGGTTCACTACGGGCCGGAGCTGACCGAGCTCAACCGGGTGCTCTATTCGACCCTGGCCGGCGTCTTCGGCCGGGTGCGGGTCCTGCCCGGCGACCAGGAGAATCTCTTCCTGGCCGGGCCGCCGGATCTGGATTGGGAGATTGGAAGGGTGCTCGGCCGCTTTCGGGCGCTGGAGCGGCCGACCCGTTATCTTTCAGACGGCTACCTGGCCTACCGGCTCGATCCGGCCCGGCTGGCCTGGTTCCAGGATCAGGTGCTCGCCGGCCCGGCGGCGCCGCCCAACCTTGATTTTCAGCCCCGCCTCCTGCTGGCCGGCCTGCGCTACTGGCAGTCCTTCTTTACGCCGGCCACCGGCCGCCTTTACCGCCGCCTGGTGGATTATACCGGCCTGCTCTGGCTTCTGCCGCTGCTCTGGCTGGCCGCCGGACGCCGGCCCGGTCCGGCCGGCAGCCTCTTTTCCAGCGGCTTCGCCGGCCTGTCCCTCCAGATGCTGATTCTCTGGGCCTTCCAGGTCCGGTACGCCGCCCTCTACCAGTGGCTCGGACTCCTGAGCGCCCTCTTCATGGCCGGCCTGGCCCTGGGCTCGTTCGCCGGCCGCCGCCTGGCCGGTTTCCTGTCGCCGGCCGCCGCCTTCCGCTGGCTGGAATCGGCCTTTCTGCTCTGGCTCGGGTTGGCCTGGCTTCTCTTCCACCTCCAGTTCCTCTCCCGGCCGGCCCTCTTCCTGCTGACGGCCGGCTCCGGCTTCCTGGTCGGCGGCCAGTTTCCGATTGGCGTGGCCTGCCTGGCCGCCGGCGGCCCGGAGGGGCCCCCGGCCGGCCGCCTCTATGCGGCCGACCTGCTGGGCGGCTGGCTGGCCGCCCTGCTGGTCGGCGGCCTGCTCATCCCGGCCTGGGGCCTCGAGCCGGTCTTCCTCTTTCTGCTCGCCCTGAAACTGGCCTCCTGGCGCGGTTGGGCCTTCGGCGCCGCTCCAGCCTTGACGCCGCCGGCGGGCTTAAGGTAACTTAAATCCCGGTACCCCCGCCGTTATTGCGCGGACCCGCCTTCAAGGAGACCCGATGAAAGTTGATTTTCCGGTTCAGCCGGACTGGCTGGCCGGCCTGGAACCGGCCGGACGCCAGGACTTCAGCGTGGCCGCCATCTACTTTCCCGGTTTTCACCCCACGCCCTTCTTCGAGAAGCATTTCGGCCCGGGCTGGAGCGAATGGGAACTGGTCCGGTCCGCCCGGCCACGTTTTCCCGGTCACCGGCAGCCCCTGGAACCCCTCTGGGGCTGCTACGACGAGTCGGACCCGGCCTGGGCCGAACGGGAGATCGAGGCGGCCGCCGGCCACGGCATCGATATTTTCATCTTTGACTGGTACTGGTACCAGGGCGTCGAGATTCTCAACGAGGCCCTGGAGCGGGGCTTCCTGGCCGCTTCCAACCGCAACCGCCTCCGGTTCGGGCTGATGTGGGCCAACCACACCATCGTCAACGTCTTCCCGGCCCCGGTCGGCCGGCCGCCGGCCGAGCTGCTGCCCATCGTCCACACCCCGGAGGATCTTGACCGGGTGATTGACCACTGCGCCCGCAACTTCTTCGTCCAGCCCAACTATTGGTTCATCGAGGGCAAGCCCTGGTTCGGCTTCTTCAACCTGGGCGCCCTGTTAAAGTCGCTGGGCGGCCTCTCCGGCGCGGCCGCCGGGATCGAGCGGATGCGACGCCGGGCCGAACGGGCGGGTTTCAATGGCCTCTACCTGGGTGGTTTCACCGGTGGGGCCGATGGCGCCGAGACCTTCCGGAAACTCGGTTTCGACCACGTCACCACCTACAACATCGTCACTCCCGAGGGCGGGCGGCCGGGCCGGGCGCTCAACCCGTACCGGGAAGTGGCGGCCGCGCACCCGGCCCGCTGGCGGGAGATCGCCGGCGCCGGCCTGCCCTGCTGGCCGGTGGTAACCCAGGGCTGGGACGTCTCGCCCCGCAACAGTCCCGGCGAACCCTGGCCGCCGGCGCGCTGGGAATGGCCCTTCGGCGCCCTGATTCCGGACAACTCCCCGGAACTCTTCGGCCGCCTCTGTTCGGCGGCCCGGCGCTTCCTCTCCGGCCAGCCCGGCCCGGCCCGGGTGATGCTGCTCAACGCCTGGAACGAATGGACCGAAAGCTCGGTGCTGGCCCCGACCCGGGACCAGGGCTTCGCCTGCCTCGAGGCATTGCGGGAGGCGTTGGCCGCCCCCTGACCCCTTCACCCTTCACGGAGAAGATGCAGATGAAAGAGATCAAGACCGGCGTGATCGGCTGCGGCAACATCAGCGGCACCTACCTGAAGAACTTCCGGGAGAGTTTCCCCTTCATCCGGGTCGAGGCCGTCAGCGACCTGGACCGGGCCCGGGCCGAAGGCCGGGCCGCCGAGTTCGGCGTGCCGCGCGTCCTGGAGACCGCCGAGCTCCTGGCCGATCCGGAACTGGAGCTGGTCGTCAATCTTACCGTCCCGGCCGGCCACGGCCCCCTGAACCGGGCCGCCCTCGAGGCCGGCAAGCACGTTTACTGCGAGAAGCCGCTGGCCCTCGACCGGGAGACCGGCCTGGCCCTGGCCGGCCTGGCCCGGTCGAAGAACCTGCGCCTGGGCGGCGCGCCCGATACCTTCCTGGGCGCCGGCTACCAGACCGCCCGCCGCCGGCTGGACGAGGGTTTGATCGGCGTGCCGGTGGCTGCCACCGCTTTCATGGTCTGCCGGGGACACGAAAGCTGGCATCCGGCCCCGGACTTCTACTACAAACCCGGCGGCGGCCCCCTCTTCGACATGGGCCCCTACTACCTGACCGCCCTGGTCTACCTGCTCGGCCCGGTGGCCCGGGTCACCGGCCTGGCCCGAGCCTCCTTCCCGGAACGGACCATCACCAGCCAGCCCGACGCCGGTCAAAAGATCAAGGTGGAGGTGGCCACCCACATCATCGGCGGTCTGGAATTCGCCTCCGGCGCCCTGGCCACCCTGGTCACCAGCTTCGACGTCTGGGGCGGCCAGCTGCCGCGCCTCGAGGTTTACGGCAGCGAGGGATCCCTTTCCCTGCCCGATCCCAACCGGTTCGCCGCCCCCATCCTGCACCTGCCCGGCGGCCGCGGCCAGTCCTGGTCCGAAATTCCGCTCGATCCCGGCTACACGGCCAACAGCCGCGGCCTGGGCACCGCCGACCTGGTGCGCGGCCTCTTCGAGGGGCGGCCCCACCTGGCCAGCGGCGAGCTGGCCCTGCACGTGCTGGACATCATGCAGTCAATTCTTGAGGCGGCCGCTTCCGGCCGCTCGGTGAAACTGGCCACCGCCTGCGAGCGGCCCGGCCGTCTCGATCCCGATTTCAAATGACGGCAACGGAGGCATGAAGATGGCGCAGAAAGAGGCCTTGATCGTGCGGGGCGGCTGGAAGGGTCACGAACCGGTCGAAACCTCGGATATCGTCGCGGCTTTCCTCACCGGAGAGGGCTGGAAGGTGGAGATCTCCGAGAACCTCGACGTATACCTGGATCAGGAGAAACTGGCCCGGCTCAACCTGATCGTGCCGGTCTGGACGATGGGCGAAATCGCCAAGCCCCAGTTGGCCGGCCTGCTGACCGCGGTCCGGGGCGGGGTCGGTCTCGCCGGCTGGCACGGCGGCCTGGCGGACTCCTTCCGCAGCCAGACCGAATACCAGTTCATGGTCGGCGGCCAGTGGGTTGCCCACCCCGGCGGAGTGATCGGCTATTCAGTGCAGATTACCAACCACGAGGATCCGGTGACCAAAGGGCTCAAGGATTTCAATATGCACTCGGAACAGTACTACATGCATATCGACCCCAATGTCAAGGTGTTGGCCACCACAAAATTCAACGGCGAC
>Ga0209605_1000718_pt1 | contig 40295 bp, 44 predicted proteins | sample AD_UKC035_MetaG_FD_184408 | JGI IMG/M metagenome (GOLD analysis project Ga0209605, IMG submission 184408) | Active sludge microbial communities of municipal wastewater-treating anaerobic digesters from USA - AD_UKC035_MetaG (SPAdes) (version 2) | ecosystem: Engineered > Bioreactor > Anaerobic >...
TTCGCTGCAGTAAAGCTATTTTGCAGGTAAATATACAACAATCCCTGCATATAATAGAAAAGCCTCTTCGCTAGCGCCAGCGACATGCCCAAAATTGCGATATAACCCCAGGGTCGCGGATAGCTGCAGTTCAATGGACTTTGCAAGGGGCACTGCTCCCATGAGCGATACAAGATGGCGATATTCGTCAGGCTTTGAGAATATTGCCTCGAGGGCACCATCTTCTGCATATTCGTCGTAGTCATAGTAGACAGGCACCCAGATTTTTTGCTGCGCCGAGTCTATTGTTCCGTCACCATCGAAGTCGGCACTTACGCTCGTCTGGCTTGCCATTCCCTGGTAAATAGGCCCTTTTCGGATGAATTCGTAGGAGAGGCGTAGATAGGCGCCGCTTTTGAACTTCATGCTTGTATATGCGCCTATGCTATCATAATCAGGACCCCAGGGAGCTCCGAGCGATTGGTCTTGGCCAGATTCTCCATCTGGAAGCGTTTGGCGTTGGTACATGGCCAGATAAGGGCTCCAGCGCACATAGGTCCAGCGATCCACGTGTTGATACTCAAGACCAGTATCAAGAGAAATCGTGTCAAAAAGCAATGCCGACCAACGTGCCGTTCCAAGCCAGGCAAGGGATTGAGGCTTAGAATCCGCAGATTGTTTTTCCCTTGCGCCCTTCAGATCATCAATAAAAAGCTCTCCAGATAGCATTAGCCCGTTAAAAGGCACTATGGCTGCGCTCAGCGAGACGCCCACATTGGAGTATCCAGCCGCATAGGTGTTGTGCCAGATTGTGGTGGGCAAAACAAAGCTGAGAGAGGGCATTCTTCCGCCTATCACGCTCATCTCCGCAACAGAAAGCTCCAACCACGGCGCTGGCTTCCATTCGATCTGATGCCAGTTGGCCAGCTTTATTGCCATATCGTGCGACGCATGGTCGTGGTCGCTAACTGAGTCCCAAAAACTGCTTCCATCGGGATTTTTTCTGAATTGAATTTCCTGCTCAGCCTTGGAGAGCTGGGCCGAGCTTGTCGCTGTCATACTCGTAAAGCGCCATTGACCGGATTCGAAATAGAAGCGAATTTGGTCGTACCAGGAAGCTCTCGGATTCAAGATCGAACCGGACAGCATACCCCAGCCCATACCAGAAGGAAATCTGCCCATGGCCACACCATAGCCTTTGCCCACCCAGCTTATATAGGTTCTCCGCGGAAATTGCGCAGCAGATGTAAGGTTTTCGCGCAGATCATTAATATCCCATTGGAATGGCGAGCTCTGGCCTACTAGTTTGTCGCGTCTATAGTTGAACGAAATATCGATTTTGAATGCGATCGAGGACGAAGGGTACAGATTCAAACCAAGCGCTAGCACATCCGGCAATGTCTGCCAAAAATGCAGGATTTCCGGAAAAGCATTGACATCGAGGCTTGGATCCTCAAGAAGGCTTGTGCCGAGGTCCTTCTGCTTTGCTGGCGAATCGTAATATAGGGTTGGCGTGCTTGCCCTGAAGACAATGCCCGAAAGAAGCTCAGGCTCCGCTATCTCGGCTTCCAAGGAAGCCCCAAGCTCACCACCAAAGAGGGGGAAAACATTGGTCTTAGGTAGGCGGCCCTGGCGTATAGCGGCTGAAAAAGCCCTGTCATATTCATCATCGCCAGGAAAGAAGAGCTCTGCAGCGTGGATGGGCTTCTGGATTTGCAGATTGCCCTGTAGACCTGATTTTACTTTGACGAGATTCCGTGCAGGGTCCTCCTGTGTATAAGCCTTTCGATATGTGGCTCCAAGAATCAACATCATGCAAAAAACCAGGGCAGAATACCTAGTATCCAAGTTGTGTTTTCTTGCTACTAACCGCATTGTATCCCTTCTCTATTACTTTATTCAGTGCTTGGATCTCTGGATCATGCTGAGAATTTTAGAAATTGTGCCATTCTTTTGAGGTGGGGTGCAAGAGTGCTTCGCTTTATGCTTTCTAGAGCGCTTTCAAATAGGGAAATAAGCCATCCGGCTGGTTCGGATGGGATATAGCCTTCATATAGGGGTAGCTCCATCTCGCACCACTTCTCCTTATAGGGTTCATCACCATTGGCAAAATCGACAAGCCGATAATTATTTTCCGCGCAATACTGCAAGAGCTTGACAAGAAGCAGGTTGCCTGTCGACAGCGAAGGATATTTCTCAATATCGAAGGCAGGCATAAGGTAATATAGGCGCTGCAGACAGCTAAGCCCCCAATGCACGGCTAGAGGCCTTTCGTTCAGCATGAGCGCGCATATGTAACCGAAGTTATGATAATTGAGATAAGGTTTTCGGTATACTACGGCATCCTTCGACGAAGGAGGTTGGCAGCTGATAATTGAACTGAGACGCAAGATCCCGTGTAACCGAATAGCAGCCGGCAAGCGCATCAACTTTATGAGGATGCCCAGACGGGGGGCGTACCCCGAGATTTTTAGGAATCGACCTGCATACGAACTGCGATGCAGTTGCGGAAGTCGTGATTGCGAACACCCACAAGCTCAAGATAATCAGCTTTACGAATAAAAAGACCGAGAAGGTAGATGCTGAGAAGCTTGCCAGGATCATCAAAATGCAGGTACTCTCCGGGAAACAGCAGGTACATCCTATTCCTCTTACTGTTTGACAGTCTTGAACACTTGGAAATGAGTATGGAAAAATTGACTTCAGATATTCTCATTGCTGCTGTGCCCTTTATACATAAGATCGATATTCTTACGAGTATGAAGGGTATATCGGTGATAGCTGCAGCAGCAGTCATGTCGGACATCATCTCCGTAGGCCGTTTCCCGGATTCGAAGCATTTTGCCTCCTACCTCCGGAGCACGCCGGGCGTTGAGAGTTCGAATGAAAAAATGATCATCAAGCGGACCAACAAGGCTGGATGAAAAATGACGATGGTGTTTCTCTCCCAGTGTGTCTATCATTGCCGTGATGCAGACCAAAACCTTTCGCGCTGGTACGACAAGCTAACGGAGTACAAGAAGAAAGGGCTTGTCAGAATGGGACTCTGCAGAAGGGTGATCACCCAACTCTATCAAATGTTAAAGAAAGACGAATATTGCTATCATATGGACACGACGAATCATGATACCAAGATGACAGTGTACCGCTCCTTTCTTGCCAAACAAGGCGTCAGGATAGAAGGAGATGCATATAAAATTGCATCTTGACAATTCTCATAGACGTTCCAAACATATCGGCGATTTGACCGATGAGCACTAGCCCTGTGATGCCCACAAGCTCAAAAAACCAAGGTAAAAGCCGACTGTAGCGGGGCTATAGCCGAGCCTTCGCATAATAAGCTGAAGGTACAGCGAAGCAATGCCATAGACGGTAAAAATAGAAAATACCCTAGCCCGTAGCGCTGGGAGAGTTTTGATTGTGGTTCGAGCTCGTCCATTTCAATTCATTAAGCATGGGGTAAAGTGGCTAGACCGTCAATCGCTAATCAGCAATCGCCGATCACGAATCGTGCGCAAGCATTTGAAAATCAGACATTACTATAGTTGCTGCTCTAAAATGACGATAAATAACTGGAGCTTTTATATGCAGCAAAAAATTCGCCTCTGCTTTTTGGAAGCTTTTGTTTTCTTTCTGTGTTTTCCAACTTTTTTTTCTTTTCCCCAAGGTTCGGAGCAGCAAGTAACGATAGAAGCGCCGACCACCGTGCAGGCTGAATATCGAGTTCGATCAATCATATTCCAGATAAAAGGCCGAACAAAAGAACGAATTCTCAGAAACAAAGCTCAAATCGATATCGGTGCAAGATTTACAACACCAGAAGACCTTGCGCGCTATATTGCGGATGCGCGGCAGCGGTTACTCAATGAAAGAGTGCTCCAATCTGTGGAAATTGAATATTTAATAGAAACTTTAGATGAAAATCACTATGAAGTCGATATCGTCATTGCAGTCGAGGATTCTTGGAATATCATTGCTCTACCATATTTTAGATATGATTCGAATGATGGGCTTTTGCTCAGCATAAGGGCAAGAGATTATGATTTTTTAGGTTCGATGCAGGCGCTTGTGCTCAATATAGATTATAGTAGCGATACATCGGGGGCAAAATCCTATGGCGCATATACTTCTTTTTCGGTACCCTTGCAAATCTGGGCGCATGATGCAGGCATCGATGCATCTGAAATGCTCGAGGTATACGCAGACAAAAGGCCAATGACTTCGATCTCTGATATTTCTTTTTGGTATAGACAGGATATAGCGGGTATACCGTTTACGCTGCGCGCGTCGCAAGGATTACAATTCAATCCAGATGGAATTGCAAATGATCCTGACCCTTACTTTTTGCGTTCTGCGCTCTCTGTAGCAAGCACCGTGTCGACTGGTGTGGTGGTTCCTGGTGTAGGTGAACTGCAATATGCGCCATCGCTATCGCTGTACGAGCTGTGGAGACCCAATGCGCCAGTGCTGTCGGATCGTCAAGGCGCTACTGTGAGCTTTTCTCATAGTATTTCAGGGGGTCGTGTCGATTGGATTGGAAACATGCGGAGTGGGCTGTTGTTTTCAGTCTCGAATACCGATAGCTACAATTTGTATCGCAGAGATCCTGGTGCGGATATCGATTTTCTTATCAATTTTCATGCCATGTATAAGAGCATTATAGGTGCGAATGCGCGTGGTACTGGCTTTTATAGTTTTACTTCTGATGCGCGAGAAAAGCTTGGAAGTTCAATGAGGGGTATTCTCGACTCGCGCCTTTATGGAACGAGCGCTGTGTTTCTCAGCGTTGAGGTTCCTATTAAGCTCTTTGATTTTCCAACGCACGTGTTTATTAAGAAAGATTGGCTCGATTTCGAGCTCCAATGTGCTCCCTTTTTGGACCTCGGCTATGTTGAGGGCGCTGCAGGAACCGTTGCCGCGACATATCACGATTGGTATTCTGGTGGTATAGAATTGCTCGTGTATCCGTTCCGCATGCGGACATTCATTGTGCGCGCCAGCCTTGGATTCGATCTTAATGCAGTCTTGACCACTCATTCGCTCACCGCTTCAAGCCCTCGGGACGGTGCTTCGCCGTATGAGCTCTTTATTGGGATTGGATTGTTTTTCTGATTAATTATTTTTCTAATTAATGATAGAGTACTGTCCATGAAGACATTCAAGAGAGTACCTCTATGAAAAAAGAGCAGGGAGAGCATAAAAAGCAGGAAACACTCTTTACAGTAGGCCCTGTGATGATGTTTCCTTCCACCCTACGGCTTGGTGGTACACAGGTGCCATATTTTCGGACGCCTGAATTTACTACAACGGTGCTTGATTGTGAACAATCGCTTATATTGCTCGCAGATGCTGCTATAGGTAGCCGCGCAGTTTTTTTAACTGCTTCAGGTACAGGCGCTATGGAAGCCGCGATCATCAATACCCTGAGCCCCAACGATCGCGCGCTCATCATTGTAGGTGGTACTTTTGGCGCCCGATTCTGCGAAATCTGTAAAGATGCAGGCATTGCATTTGATGCGATTGAACTCGAACCAGGCGCATCCTTCGATCCTGAGATGCTGAAGGCCTATGATCTATCGCAGTATTCTGCTCTCCTCGTCAACGCGCACGAGACTTCAACCGGTGTGCGCTACGATATCGCTGCGCTCGGTGCAATCTGCCGGGCAAATGGACTTCTTTTCATAGTGGACGCAATCAGCGCTTTTCTTTGCGATCCAATCTCGATGATATCGATGGGAATCGACGTGCTCATTGTAAGCTCGCAAAAAGCGCTTGCGCTTGCGCCTGGGCTCTCCATGCTTTTGCTTTCACCGCGCGCAATGGAAATTGTGGAACGTGCTCATGTTTCTTCTTATTATTTTGGCCTTAAAAAATACCTACAAGATGGTGCTCGTGGGCAAACGCCGTTCACGCCTGCTGTCGGGGTGCTGATGCAATTGTTGGATCGACTCGATGCACTAAAAGCCATAGGAGCCTCTGCACTTGTCGACCAGTGTCACGCGCGTGCGAATTATTTTCGACATGCAATAGAAGGCCTTCCTTACGCGATTTTTGCGCAGACACCTTCAAATGCGCTCACTGCCCTTAGCCCACAGAAGGAAGGCCTCGCCCAGGATGGTCAACAGGCACAGAAGGCTCGTTCAGCTTATGCAATATATGAAATTCTTAAAAACGATTATGGCCTTGTGGTGACACCAAATGGCGGAGCACTAAAAGATACGGTGTTTAGAGTTGGGCATATGGGCAACCTCACTAAAAAGGATTTCAGCATACTCGCAGCTGCGCTTCGGGAGATTGCGGAATGAAGGCTATTTTGATGGCTGCGGGCAAAGGTACACGCATCAGTCGGCATATCGATGGAAAGCCGAAATGTACAGTCGATCTTGGCGATGGTACGCCACTTGTCAACTACACTGTCGAGCTTCTTAAGAAAAACAGAATCGATGATATCATACTCGTGCTCGGTTATTGCGGCGATATCATAAAAAAAATTGTTGGAAGTCAAGCTCGCTATGTAGAAAATCCATTCTTCGATATCACCAATAGCATTGTATCGTTATGGTTTGCACAGCGCTTTCTTAAAGGCGATGAATCGTATTTGATCATGAATGCTGATGTCTTTCTTTCACAAGAGGCGCTCAATATTGTTCTTGCAGAAAAAGAGAGCCCTGTGCTCTTCTATGATGCCACGCGCAATGCCGAAGCTGATTATCGATTTTATTGCGAGGACGGTATACTCATAAAATATGGCAAGGACCTCAGCGATGCTGAAACTTCAGGCGAATACATTGGTTGTGCGATGATTGGAAAGGAATTTATCCCAACCTTTATTCATCGGATGAATGAACTCATTGCCACGCAGCACCATGGACAATGGTGGGAAGATGTGCTTTATTCGATGGCTGCTGAAATACCACTTCGAGTTCGCGATATAGGGGGCGCATTTTGGGCTGAAGTAGATTATGTTGAGGATTATCTCAGAATTCAGGATTATTATAGAAGTCATAATTATAGGAATCTAAAGTGACTCGATTCATTGAGCAACAGAGGCTGATTTTAGCCGCATGCATATTATGCTGTTTTATAGCGATTCCGCGAAGTTTTGCTTCTCAAAAGCCGAAATCGATGGTGCAGCCTATGTCGATTGTGCAGGCAAAATCGAGTGTGCAGCCTATATCCACTATATCCAGCGTGCTGCAAAACCTTTCAGAAGAAGACTGTTCAATTCTTTTAAAAGGTAAGCCTATCATTCGCTCAATTCAGTCCAGTTCTGAAATGAAGCTTGTGGCATTTGATAGCTATGCGCAGGCGCTCAAAGAACATACAAAGAGCCTCAAGCCGAACTATATCACGGAGTTCATCCTCGTGCTTACAGTACCTGATGCAACAGCGCGCACAAAACTCTTGGACAGATTAGCGCTAGCTGTTGCTGATGTACACGGTTACGTGCATATTCCATATTACTCAGTCAGACAGCAGACCACCTACGACCTCTTTGATAAAATGGAAGTGCTTTCTAGAACTACAATAGAAAGCGGTGAACGCATAGTTGTTCGACAACATATGGAGCCCTTCGACGATTTCCGTGCTGAATATCGCTATGAACGGCGCGCGGGCAACCTCACGTTCTCTGGAGAGAATCTCGATTCAATAATCTACTCTTATCGAAATCTCTCTGCGGTTTCTCCTCACGGCATGCGCTGGGAGCTCTATGTGTTTGAAAAAGGTGAGCAGCTCTATGCCTATGGCTATGGGGCGGTCCATGCATTCGATCTCTTTGGTTTATTTCGAGATCGCCTGGAGCCATCTTTTATGGGTCGTGTGAGCGCCTTTTTTGCGCATATCGCTCAAAAGCTTTCGCTCGAATAATCGAGAAAAATGACCGAATGCAGCGCGGTCACGGTGCTGACACAAGAGCGGACAATAGAACTGACAATAGTGCTGCCAACAGAGCTGAGACAGCGTTGATTGCGATGCTGACTATACGATCGCTATAGCGATCACTGCACAAGCAAAATGAAGCAAAAGGAGGAAAGCGATGAAAACAGCGCTTATCACTGGTATCACTGGTCAAGATGGCAAATATCTTGCTGAGCTACTCCTTGAAAAAGGCTATAGCGTCCATGGTATTAAGCGAAGGAGCTCGAGCTTTAATACACAGCGCATCGACCACATCTATACCGACCCTCATAAATCCGATAGCTTGTTTATGCTGCATTACGGCGATCTCACTGATAGCACGAATCTCATACGCCTCATCGAAGAGCTCCAGCCCGACGAAATCTACAACCTCGCTGCACAGAGCCATGTCAAAGTCTCCTTTGAAGTCCCTGAATATACCGCGAATGTCGATGCGCTTGGTACCTTGCGCCTTCTTGAAGCTATTCGCCTATTAGGGCTAGAAAAAAAGACACGGTTCTATCAAGCCTCGACTTCAGAGCTTTTTGGCAGGGCGCAAGAGTCTCCGCAGCGAGAGAGTACGCCTTTCTATCCACGAAGCCCGTACGCAGTTGCCAAGCTCTACGCCTACTGGATCACCGTGAACTATCGCGAAGCATATGGAGTGCATGCAAGCAACGGCATTCTCTTTAATCACGAATCGCCCGTGCGAGGAGAGACCTTTGTAACGCGCAAGATCACAAGAGGTGCCGCACGCATCCGCTATGGGCTAGATGATCGGCTTTATCTGGGCAATCTCGATGCACAGCGCGACTGGGGATACGCCAAGGAGTATGTGGAAGGTATGTGGCATATGCTGCAACAAAACGAACCAGGCGACTATGTGCTTGCCACAGGGAGAACAACGAGCATCCGCACCTTTGCCCAGATGGCCTTCGAGCGTGCAGGCTTTAAACTCGTGTGGCGTGGCACTGGGCTCGATGAAAAAGGCCTCGATGCAACGACAGGTCGAGTGCTTATCGAGATAGACCCGCGTTATTTTAGACCCACCGAGGTCGATTTTTTGCTCGGTGATGCGTCAAAAGCGCGAGAAAAGCTCGGCTGGCAGCCTCAGTGCTCCCTTGAAGAGCTTGTCGATGCAATGATGGAAAACGATCTTGCAGAAGCACGGCGAGAAAGCCATCTTAGAGCAAATGGGTTTGAAGTGATAAGCCCACATGAATAAGGCATCAGATGAAGCTTCTTTTTATCATTCGGGATGTCCGTGGCTGGGCGGGCACTGAGCGTGTAACTAGCCTCATCGCCAATGCGCTTGCTGAGAGCCACACTGTCGAAGTGCTCTCCTTGAGCCAAAAGCCCACTACCCAGGTAAACAAAGAACATACGCAAGAACGTACACAAACGCTTACCAAAAAGCTGATAGCACAACTACCACAGGGCTATTCGTATCAGCCCTCTATTGAGATTTCGTATATCCCTGCCCGCAACGACATGCTCAACCTTTGTATCACTACTATCAAAATTGCGCATCATCTCGCGAAGGGCAACTACGATGTGGTAGTACTTTCAGGAGTAGGCGAAATAAAATTCCTTCTTGGTGCGATACATTTTTGCCGCAGTAAATTTGTTGCCTGGGAACATTTCAACGCCGCCCATACGCACAAACGCGTAAACCGAAAAGTGGCTGCGCGCTTATGTGATGCAATTGTTGTGCTCACCAAGGCCGATGCTGACGATTGGCAGCGCTATCTGCACCCGCATGGCCGCATCGCTCACATACCAAATCCCCTTGCCGAGATGCCTGCGCTTCCATCTACCCTTTCAGAAAAAAGAGTGCTCGCGCTCGGTAGGCTCGAAGAGCAAAAGCGCTTTGATCTACTCATCGAAGCTTTTAGTCTTATGCACAAAGAATGTCCAGATTGGCACCTTCGCATCCGCGGCTCGGGCTCAAAGGAACCTGTGCTCAGACAGCGCCTTCAGGAGCTCGAGCTTACAAGCGCTGTTGAAATATTGCCTCCAGTAACTGATGTAGCATCTGAATATCGCGAAGCGTCGATCTATGCGCTCAGCTCGAAATTTGAAGGATTCCCTATGACCTTAGTCGAAGCAATGAGCTTCGGCATTCCCTGCGTAAGCTTTAATTGCCCCAATGGACCAGACGAGATAATTGCCGATGGAGATGATGGGTTTATCGTACCCTATGATGATGTGCTAGGCTTCGCAACAGCCATGATACAGCTTGCAGAAGATCCTACCTTGCGCCATCAAATGGGGCAGCGCGCACGCCAGCATATCCAGCGCTTTGACCTTGCGCACATACAAGTTCTATGGGAAGATCTTATTGATCAACTATGCCAAAAATAAGCCTATGCCCACTATCAGTGTTGTGATTCCTGCATATAATGCAGCGTCGACGTTGAGCAAGGCCATAGAGTCTGTGCTCAACCAGGACATCCAAGGCAATCCCTTGGAACTCATAATCGTAGACGATGGATCGACCGATCGGACTTCTGAGATCGCCGCGCACTATGTACGCACACATCCTGATCGCATTCGGCTCATTGCGCAGAAAAACCGAGGGCCAGCCGCAGCGCGCAATGCGGGTATTGCAGCAGCAGCTGGGGAGCTCATTGCATTTCTCGATGCTGACGACCAGTGGCTCCCGGGCAAACTTGCCGCGCAGCTTTCAGTGTTCATGCAGCTGCCGGAGATTGCGCTCGTCTGTACCACCATGAATAATAAGCGCCTTTGGGGCAGGCCCACCATCGTTAGGCTCACATTCAAAGACCTTCTTTGGTTCAACAAAGTATATACCTCGAGCGTACTTGTAAAAAAATCAGCGCTCCTTGCTGTAGGTGGCTTTCATTCCCAAAGAAGGCTCTCCGAAGACTATGAGTTATGGCTTTCCATTGCCACAAGGCAGCCCATTGCGCTGCTCAATAGACCCTATGTTGTGTATCAAAAAGGTATCGGTACTTCATCCCGATTGTGGGCTATGGAGCGCGCAGAACTCGAAACGTATTCGATTTTTTATAAAAGGGGGCTTATCTCGAGCTCGACCTACGCATTACTGCGCTATTGGTCGCTAGCAAAATTTGCACGGCGTGCTGCGCTTCGATATACACGCGCAATGTAGTGCGCTGCGTACAATCATTCTGCCTCCCTCTTGCCGCATTCTGCATTGATGACTATGCTTGGTGCGGGTTATCGATAGGAAATGGAAAAAGATAGCATTATCTATGTGGCAGGACATCGTGGGCTCGTCGGCTCTGCACTTGTCAGGCGCCTTACAGCAAAGGGATATACCAATCTCATCGTACGCACCCACAAGGAACTCGACCTCACCCGCCAAGCAGATGTTGAAGCCTTTTTTGAGGCAATGCGGCCGGAGTATGTGTTTCTCGCGGCGGCCAAGGTGGGTGGTATCGGTGCCAATTCGACCTGGCCCGCTGAATTTATCTATCAGAACCTCGCTATTGCAGCGAATGTAATCGATGCATCCTACCGCGTGAGTGTAAAAAAACTTGTCAATCTCGGCTCGTCCTGCATCTATCCAAAACTTGCCCCTCAACCCATAAAAGAAGACTACCTGCTCACTGGTCCTCTTGAACCGACAAACGAGGCATATGCTGTCGCCAAGATTGCGGCAATCAAGCTCTGCAAATTCTATAACGAACAATATGGCACAAACTTTATCTCAGCCATGCCCACCAACCTCTATGGCGAAGGCGATACCTACGATCCCTTTGCCTCCCATGTAGTGCCCGCTATGCTTTTAAAATTTCACGAGGCAAAAAAACGCGGCGGACCTGTTGTCCTTTGGGGCGATGGCAGCCCTTACCGAGAATTTCTCTATGCCGACGACTGTGCAGAGGCGCTTGTCTTCCTCATGGAGCAGTGTAACTATGCCGATATTGGGGAAGTGATCAATGTGGGATCTGGTTCCGAAGTGACCATAAAAGAGCTCGCAGACCTCATTGCCTCTGTGGTGGGTTATCAAGGCGAGATTGTATGGGATACCACAAAGCCCAATGGCACACCGCGTAAATTGCTCGATTCGTCCAAATTATTTTCTTATGGGTGGAAGCCAATAGTGAGCCTTCGTGAAGGAATAACGCGCGCCTATGAGGATTTCTTGCACAGAGAAAAGGAGATTTTCTAGGCATGCCACATGGCAATAAACTACGCAGCAGCAGCGCTAGTCGCTCTACAACCAATACCAGCAATGCAAATGGGATAGATGAGTGTTGGGATGTCACTATCAATGCCCAAAAAAGTCTATTTCATTTCGATTTCAAAGAGCTGTTTCAATACAAAGATCTCATCAAGCTCCTTATTCGGCGCGATTTTGTATCAGTGTATAAGCAGACTATTTTTGGGCCTCTATGGTTTGTCTTTCAGCCGCTTATGTCGACTCTTATCTATATGTTCGTTTTCGGAAATATTGCGCAGCTTGGAACCGATGGCATTCCTCAGCCACTGTTTTATTTTTCGGGAACGATGCTCTGGACTTTTTTTGCAACAAATCTGCAGAAATCATCGGACACCTTTGTAAATAATGCGGGTCTTTTTGGAAAAGTCTATTTTCCGCGGTTTGCGCTTCCGATTTCGTACATGGTCAATGCGCTTTTTACGCTTGGTATTCAGTTTGCGTGCATGATGGTCTTTTATGTGTATTATCTCGCAACGGGCTACCACTTTGTGCCCACCGCATGGATTTTGGCAACACCGCTGTATATCATCCAGCTGGCTATGCTCGGTATGGGGTTTGGACTTTTAACCTCTGCACTCACTACGAAATATCACGATCTGCGCAATCTCGTGAATTTTGGGCTCTCAATTTTGATGTATGCGACTCCTGTCGTCTATCCGATTTCGAATGTGCCAGAAAAATGGAAGCTTCTTTTCCAAATCAATCCTATCACGCCAGTCATTGAAATGTTTCGTTTTTCTTTTCTTGGGAATGGCAATCACGATGTTGGCATGTGGCTTTATAGCCTAGTTGCAAGTTTCGTGCTATTTTGGATAGGATTAGCTACATTTACTTATAACGAAAAAACTTTTATTGATGTGATTTGAAAAACCATGAGCGTAGCGGTTAGAGTTGAGCATTTATCCAAGGAATATCGCCTAGGGGTGATTGGAAATGGAAGCCTCTATAAGGATATCCAGAGCTGGATCGCTAAAAAGCGAGGCAAACCCGATCCTTGGGTCCCTTTCGATGAGCGTTCTAGAATAGGGCGCGAACATTTTTGGGCTCTCAAGGACGTGAGCTTCGATGTGGAGCAAGGCGAGCGGCTTGGTATAATAGGAAGAAACGGCGCTGGGAAATCAACCTTGCTAAAAATCCTTTCGCGCATCACGGCACCGACTTCGGGTGTCATAAAAATGAAAGGCCGGGTGGGAAGCCTTCTTGAAGTAGGAACTGGCTTTCACCCCGAGCTCACTGGCCGCGAGAACATCTATCTCAATGGCGCCATCCTCGGCATGAAAAAGGCTGATATCGATCGAAATTTCGACGAGATCGTTGCGTTCTCTGAAATATCAGGAGAGTTCATCGATACACCAGTAAAACGATATTCGAGCGGCATGTTCGTCCGCCTCGCCTTTGCTGTTGCTGCCTTCCTCAATTCCGAAATCCTCATTGCCGACGAAGTGCTCGCTGTAGGCGACCAAAAATTCCAAGAGAAATGCATTGGCAAAATGCGCGACGTCAGCGTCAACCAAGGCCGTACGGTGCTCTTTGTAAGCCACAACCTCGGTGCGATCCGCTCGCTGTGCCAGAGCGCAATACTCCTTGAGCATGGCTGCCTCACTATGGAAGGCCCTGTGGAAGAAGTGACGAAAAGATACGAGGAAGAGCTGGCAAATGGATAAGATGGTTTCAATAGTTACTATTTCATATAATGAACAAGAAAGAATAAGAAAAACGATAGATAGCGTCATAAATCAAAGCATATTTGGTAGAAGTATCGAATACATAATTATTGATGGAGGTTCAACAGATTTAACGGTGCCTATTATTCGCGAGTACATAAACAAAATTGATTATTTTATTTCTGAGCCCGATTTAGGAATTTATCATGCAATGAATAAGGGTATACAGAAAGCACATGGAGATTACGTTTTATTCCTTAATTCAGGAGATATCCTATATAATAATAAAGTGATAGAAAAGATCCTTCCATATTTAGAAACCTTGGATGTTGATATATTATTTGCAAATGGAATTAATAATGTTTATAATACTTTGCATCCGCTTCCATTCAGCAAAAAAAACAGAATTGCTCCAGAAATGTTTTTTTTAAATACTAGTATTTGTCACCAGGCTGAATTTATTAGACTTACATTGTTTAAAACAGTTGGACTCTACGATTTAAGTTACAAAATCATAGCTGATCATGTATTTAATTACATTGCTTTCTTTAAATATCATTGTTCATGGTATTTTGTTGACGAAATTGTCGCGTTAGTTGATATATATGGAATTAGCTCAAAAGATACTGAATGCCTGAGAAAAGAAAGAAAAAGAATGTACAGGGAGGTTGCATCGCCAAAAGTTAAGTTAGTGATTAGTATAATGAGAACAGCTTATAGAGTAAGAGAGATTTTCAACGATTTATACTGCAAAATTAGAAGAGTAAAGAGAGTTTTATTAAGAGGCAGATAAAATGAAAAAAGCCTTGCTCATATATCATTCAAATATATTTAATCATACATGCGGTACAAATGTGAGATTATACAATATTATAAAAATGCTTAAGAATATTGATATTTCTACTGATTTATTTGTACCGAGATTATTTGACAATGATTGGTCGAAAATAGATTATAATTATTTATCTAATGTTTATTTAGATGTAGAAACTGATAATGAAGAACGAAAATCAATAAAATCAATCCTAGAAAGATATGCCAATAAAATTGATCATAAATTAAGATTTAATAGCAGAAATAATAACGTGGAGAAGATATTATCTTTAGATTGGATTGGTGACAAAGAAAAAAAGAGATTTCAAGATATATTAATGAGCAATTCATATGATATATTTATTTTTTCGTATATTTATTATTCTAGTTTATTACCATTTATTGCTAGTGATTGCATGAGAGTGATTTTACTGGAAGATTTTTTATCAATTCAACAGCTGCAAGCCGGGAAAAATGAGTTTGCTCAAATGCTTGAATTTGAATTAAGAGAAATAGATAGATTTGATCGGGCAATTTGCATTTCTACTGATGAGATGGCTTTTTTTTCAAATGTTACAGGAAAGGTAAAACTCTATTACCTTCCCCATTTTGTTGAGCGAGGGAAATTAATAGAAAAGAAGAAAGATATCGATATTGTCTTTGTTGGATCGAGTAATGAGCATAATCAAAGAGGACTCATATGGTTTCTTGAGGATGTTTATCCAAGGCTCAAAGAATATAATTTTTCTATAGCAATAATTGGAGAAATTGTAGACAAAATTGACTTAGCAAAATATTCGAACATTATCTCCATGAGACATGTTGAAAAATTAGAGGATATTTATTCGAGGACGAAGATCGCAATATCGCCATTGCAATCTGGAACGGGTCTAAAAATTAAGATAGTTGAGGCTCTTAGCTATGGAATACCTGTAGTCTGTACATTTAAAAGTATTATAGGTTTTCCAAATAAGCTTGAAAATGGTTGCATCATTGCTGATGAGCCCAAAATCTTTGCAAATGCTATAATAGAATTAATCAAAGATGAAAAACTATATAATGAGATGCAAAAACAAGCCTTAAGGCAATATGAAATGATATTTAATGCTAATAGGGCACAAGAATCAATAAGAAATATTTTTCAGATAGAAAGTAAAATTAAATAAAGAGCCTAAAATACCTATGAAAAACAGGATTGCTTTTATCGGACACTCCTATCATCTGAAAACGCGATCGAGTGATTTTTTTATAGATTTGCTTAGCAAATATTATGATGTCGAATATATAGCGGACGACACATGGAGAAATGAAAGTTGCCCTAATTTAAAGAAGATTGATGGGAACTATCATGCAGTGATTTTTTGGCAAATGATTTCACGATATTATTTAAAAAATCTAAAATGCAAGAATATAATTTTCGTTCCCATGTATGATAAAAGTGGTAATGAGCCAAGATCATATTGGTACCATTTTAAGGATTTAAAAATAATTAATTTTAGCGAGACGCTGGGACAGTTTTTAGAAAATCAAGGGTTTAATAGCCTGAATATAAGATATTTCCCTAAACCAATTCAGAATCAAAAACCAGGCGATTCAAAAGCATGCTTTTTCTGGCAAAGAACGAACGAGATCGATTGGCATACTGTCAAAATACTATTAAGCAAATCGTCAATAGATAGGATACATATTCATACTGCAGTGGATCCTGGATTTACATTTATAAGCCCTTCTAGAAAAGATGAAAGAACTTTCCATATTACTTATAGTTCCTGGTTTAAGACTAAAGATGAATATTTAGACATTGTGGATAAATGTGAATTCTATATTGCACCAAGATATCATGAAGGAATCGGCCTATCATTTCTAGAGGCAATGGCTCGAGGAAAGGTAATAATTGCAGCAAATAGACCGACAATGAATGAATATATCAGCAATGATGTTAATGGATATTTATTTGATCCTGAAAATATTAAGCCAATTAACTTCCATGATGCAGATATTGTGAAAGTAAATTCATTACGAACTATAGCTGAAGGATATGTAAAATGGCTTAATGATCAAGATAGAATAATCGATTTTATCGAAGCGTCTAATAAAAAGAATTATTATTTTATAAAACATCCCTTCGCTAAATATGAAACGCGATCAATATTAAGAACAATTAAGACTCTGATTAAATATATACTTCCCTTGGGAATTATCAGGCTAATGTCATATTTGAAGAAAGATAAAAAATGGAAAAAGATAATTAAAGAGTCAATTAAACTATTTATTCCTTATGGGATACTAGTCATCATAAGATATTTTAAAATCAAAAAGAAGAATGAAGCGAGTGTATGAATATATGAATGGCATATCTTTTTCGATTATCACTGCTACCTATAATGTGAGTAGAAGAAGTATAGAAGAAACTAAAAAATCATTATTATCTCAAGGGACAAACAATTTTGAATGGATTATAATTGACGGTTCAACAAATAGGCATAGTTCGAATGATATCTATAATGCTATAAAAGATCTTGAAATCAGGACTATTCTATTATGTGATAGAGATAAAGGGATATTTGATGCGTTCAATAAAGGTCTTGGAATTGCAAGAGGTGAATGGATTGGATTCTTGGGTTGTGGTGATACATATTATGAAAATACTTTAAAAAACATAGAGGAAATGCTCAACTCATTAAATAATTATGATATATTATATGGAATTGTTGATATTACTCGAGAGGATGGGGCACATTATTGGTTTGCGAGAAGCGAACAATTTCTTATAGAAGGAGAAATGATGCACCATTCTGCTTGTTTCGTTAAAAATTCAGCTTATAAAGAAATAGGAGGATTCAATTGTTCTTATAAATCAGCTTCCGATCTAGACGCTTTTATTCGATTATATCAAAAAGGGAAAAAATTCTATTTTCTTAATATTATAACGACTGCCTTTCATCAAGGAGGAATATCTACAAAAGGTAGATTACCATATGAAGAAAAAATGAAAATTATGATAAAATATGGTTTTGTCAATAGAAAAGAAAAAATTAAATATGATCTGAAGTCATTAATACATGCAGCTAAAAATAGGTTATCATGATGGGCTTTTTGCGATGTATACAATAAAAATATATTGCCCAAATGTCATTTCTGGTTATGGAGGTGCTGAAAACTATGCGCTATTACTTGCTGCCTATCTTTTTAATAATTACAAGAATATAGAAATAACCATAGTTACTAAAGCAGTTATAGAAGAGGAAGCCATTTTAGATAAAGATAAGATACTGCAAGATTTCAATAAAAAATATTCGTTGCAACTGCCAGATAACTTGAGATTTATCATTCTACCTGAAAACGATAATGCTAGCATTATTAGCAAATTTATTGCTCATAATAAGTTACGCAGAACATCAAAAGATGCCGATCTTTTCATAAATGCATTTCATAATGTACATTTTTTTTATGGGAAAAAGAATGTACACGTTATTCATTTTCCTGCAGCGCCGAGAGTGCAGGCATCGCCATTCTTTACAAAATATAAGTTTCTCATGCCTATTGCGAAACTGCTAGATACGCGATATCGAGCATGCTATGACCTTTTCATATGCAATTCTGCTTTTACTAAAAAATGGCTTATACACTATTGGACGATAAGCGAAAATCGTATTGAAATACTTTATCCGCCAATTCTTACTCAAGATAAGTACAAGAAAGAGCAAAATAGGAGAGATAAAGATAAGATAGACAAAAAGGAAAAAATCATACTTATAATATCCAGATTTGATCCACGAAAAAAAATAATTGAATTGGTAGATTTTTTTATAGAAAACAGCGCGCTATTCCAAGAATGGCAATTAGCAATAGCGGGTTCAGTTGATAAACGCTATCGATCCTATATTGAAGAGATAGAGAAGAAAGCCATAGGCCATCGTATAGTATTATATAAGAATATAGAGCCAATCGATCTTGTATGTTTATATCAGAAAGCCTCTATCTTTTGGCACGCTATGGGACTTAATGTAGATGAGGAGAAAAACGCTATCGATGTGGAGCACTTTGGCATGACAACAGTTGAAGCAATGTCTGCTGGTGTAGTGCCGATTGTGATCAATAAAGGTGGTCAAAAAGAGATTGTCGATCATGGTATCAATGGGTTTAAATGGAATAATCTCGAAGAGCTTCGGGCTTATACCTGCACGGTAATGCAAGATAAAACACTACAACAATCCCTCGCTTTAGCAGCAATGGAGAAGAGCAAAACCTTTTCAAGAGAAAGTTTTTATCAGCATGCTGATGAGATATTTAAACGCCATCATCTCATCCCAGAGGAATATCGAAGATAAATGTACACCTTTGTCATAAGCCTGCCTGAAGATATCGCTCGGAGAGCTTCTATTAAATTGCAACTCGAGAAGCTCGGTTTGGATTTCGAATTCTTCGATGCGGTACGCGGTTCAGAGAAAATAAGCGATCCGCGCTGGTACGATGATGTAGCTGCGCGCAAGCTCGAAGATCGAAGCCTGCGGCCAGGGGAAGTCGGCTGTGCGCTCAGCCACGCGGCAGTCTACGCAGAGATAGTAAAACGTGGCCTTCCTTGGGCCCTCATTCTCGAGGATGATGCAGCCCTTGCTCCTGATTTACCGCAGGTTTTGAGCCTTCTTGAGCGGGAATATCTTGAGCAAGGAGATCTGGTTGTTCTGAGCCGCTGCGACTTCTACTTGCCCTGGACAAGAAAGAAAGTCACCGATCACTACCAAATAGTGACACCAATCTTTATCAAAGAAGGATCCATCGCGCAAGCTGTAGGCTACATCATCACACAGGCTGCTGCTGCGCGTATCCAAAATAGTAATCTCCCCGTAAAATTCCCTGCTGATAGCTGGGGATACTATCGCCACTATGTGCGCTTCAAAGGCATTATCCCTTCACTCTCCTTAGTGACACAGCGTGTCGATTTTGGAAGCACCACTGCGTTAAATGGTCAACGCACATCTTTTCAGCATTACTCATTGCAGGGTATCCTTTGGCATAGCTTTAAGACCTATAACCCAATTGGTAGAAAACTTAAGCACTATGCAAAGCAATGGCAAAATAAACGAAGAAAGCCCCCAGCAGCCTTTTGAACTTCTGCTTTTGACTATCGAGCGGGACCTCCCTGTGCTTAGTGTAGGGTTACCCTTTATCATACATTTTCTTATGCCACGAAAAATAATGCTGATTGCCTCATCTCACTGTCTCGAAAAAGCGCGGAGCTTAGGCTTCCATAAATCCTCTGGACCCGTTATCGAATATCTCGATGAAGATACTGTGGTGCCAGGCTTGAGCCTCGCATCGATAAAAGCCTGTATTCAAGCCCATGGCGGCAAAGGCGATAGAGCAGGATGGTATTTTAAACAGCTCTTGCTCCTTGCCTATGCCACACAGCCAAGCCCTTATCGCTATTACCTCGTCTGGGATACTGACACTATTCCTGTGCGTCCTCTCTCATTCTTCGATGGTACAGGTCGAGTTCTTATGACAACAAAAACAGAGATACATCCTGCCTATTTCAGAACTATGGAAAAACTGATCGGAATCGGGAAGGTCATGCGCGGTTCCTTTATCGCGGAACACATGATGTTCGAACGGCCTTATGTTTCTCGATTATTAGCGTGCATCATGAAGAATAAGGCAAATGATAAATCCTTCGACGCCCAGAAATTTATCGAATCTGTCATCGCGGCGATAGAACCTGAAGAGCTTGATGGTTCTGGCTTTTCCGAATACGAAACCTATGGCTCATTTATGTATCGCACTGCGCGTGATTGCATCGCCTTGAGAGATCTTCCTTCAATGCGCCTTGGATCATCTTTTTTTGACCGCCCTCCAACCACAAAGCAGCTTTTTGCACTCAGCAGGCACTATTATTGGGCGAGCTTCGAGACCTGGCATAGTACTACTTTGAAGACGCGTGCAGCCTATCGCGTGCGCCACATGATAGGTACGCTTTGGACAAATGGTGCGACGTTCCTTAAGCCAAAGCGCTTTGATCGCTTTCAAAAGGAGATAGCACATGTCTAATACAGCGCACCATCTTTCCTTTCCTCCTGATGATCGGCTTAACGCACCAAACGAACTAAGAGGCTGTCAGCTTGTCATGCTGCGGCTTTTGAGGATCTTCGATGCGATTTGCACAGAACTTGGCTTGCAGTATTGGCTCGAAGGAGGGACTTTACTCGGCGCTGTGCGGCATGGCGGATTTATCCCGTGGGATGATGACCTCGACGTCGCGATGCTCAATCGTGATTATGAGCGGTTTCTGCATGAGGCGCCATGCTATCTGCCTGAAGATGTCTTCCTGCAGCATAAAGGAAGCGATCAAGACTACGACATACCTTTTGCAAAACTTGTCGACCGCTATAGCCTAATTGAGCTGCACAACGGCAAGGAAAATAGGGCGCTAAGCGGCATTTTCATCGATATCCAATCCATGGACCTTTTCACCGATCGGCAAAAGGCTGCGAGAACACTACTCTGGGCCCTGCATGGCGACTATGGCAGGCCTGATCCCTCGCGAGGCATAAAGCGAAATCTCAAGCGTGCTGCACTCACGGTCTTTCGTACTGCGGCGCGGCTCAGTTTCTTCGATCGTGCGCTCGATAGCTTTTGCGCATATGGAGCACCAAAATGGCTCGCCTACGATCTATCCTTTCAACGATGGTGGCCCATCTTTCTTACAATTGATGCAGTATTTCCTTTGCAGACAATACAATTCGAAGGATATACCTTTCCTGCACCTCGCGAAATCGACACTTACCTGCGCGTTCAATTTGGTGACTATATGACGTTGCCTTCGGTTGAGGAGCGCAGGCCAGTGCACCTAGGCGGCATCCATCTTACCGGCCCTAATCCCCATCCTCAAGCCTTGCGCTGGAAGCACCATCCGTGAAAATCGTCAAAGTCATAGGCGGGCTCGGCAACCAGCTCTTTCAGTATGCATTTTCTCGTGCGCTTGCACTCAAAACAGGCGACCAAGTATTTCTTGATATTTCAAGCTATAGTAAAGCGCAGCACCAGATTCACAATGGCTTTGAGCTGCCTGAGCTCTTTCCTATTAAGTACGAAATTGCTGAGGAACGCGATATCCATCGTCTAAGCACACAACCACGATCGCCCCTTTCCAAGGTTCGACGCAAATATTTCACCAAACGAACCCACTATATCGACAAAATTTTCCGCTTCAACCCTCAGGTCTTCGATCTCAAAGGCGATTGGTACCTCGAAGGCTGGTGGCAAGATGGGCGCTATTTTGACTTTTGCAGCGACCTTATTCGAAAAGAGCTCACCTTTATTGCCGATCCAGGTAAAGAAAATCGCAAACTAGCGGCTACATTTGAGAAAAGCCGCTATAGCCTTGTGCCCGTATCGCTCCATGTGCGGCGCGGCGATGCACTCCAAAATCCCGATACTTGGGTCTGCACAGAGGCCTATTATCGCCATGCAATCGAAGCGGCGCGCCAAGCTATACGAGTGCTCGGCCGCGTGGCACGCCCATATTTTCTTGTATTCTCCGACGATCTTGCATGGTGCATGGCCAATCTCGCGCTCGAACCAAGCGAAGCCATCTATGTCGACTGGAATCGAGGCGCAAATAGCTGGCGCGACATGTGGCTTATGAGCCAATGCCGAATCCATATCATCGCAAATAGCACCTTTTCCTGGTGGGGAGCCTGGCTCGATCAGCACCCAGATAAAATTGTGTACGCTCCAGAACACTGGTCGCTTGCACGCCCACGGCGCCTTGCTTATTATCGCTACACCTTTGACGATATAGTTCCTCAAGACTGGCAGCGCTTGCCTATTGTATAAAACTGCACATTTCGTAAGAGATATAAAAGCCCCTATTGTTGGACCTGTGCGGGGCTGGTCCAATACCAGTCAAGATAGTGCTGAGCCACCTATATCCAATCCTGTGTTTTTGGGCTGAAAGCGCCGCCCATTGCGAGAGAGATAAAGCATCTATATACTTGCCAGCAATGGAACAGCTCGATTTCGATGTCCTTTTCCCAGATAGAAGACCAGAAGGCGATAGCCCATTGCGCAGTTGTCAACTCGTTATGCTGCGCCTACTAAAAATATTCGATTATATCTGTAGAAAACAAGACCTGCGCTATTGGCTCGATGGGGGCACCCTCTTGGGAGCTGTACGCCATGGCGGATTTATACCATGGGATGATGATGTCGATGTCAAAATGCCCATCGAGGACTATCGGCGCTTTCTAGAGCTCGCGCCGCACACGCTTCCCTATGATGTATTCTTGCAGATCAAAGAGACCGATCCTACCCACCCTGTTTCGTGGGCTAAACTCCGCGATCGCTTTAGTTTTATGAACGATCCGAGTGGCCCTTTTTCGTATTCTCAAGGCATACCAATCGACATCTTTCCTGCTGTCTATATTACAAGGCGACAGCATATGTGGCGAAAATTTTTTTGCCTTATACCCCCCTACAATTTGTCGCCGCAATGGCCTCTACGAACCTGGTCAATTCAACACAAGCTGTATTCAGGCGCTTTTGCGATACTACAGACTATTGCAAAGCCGATCCTTTCGATGAAGCCAATTGGCCATGCATTCCAACGCTGGGGCAATAAAGGAGAAAAGGTGTGGACCAATGACTACCCCATCGAATGGCTGCGCGAAGCCTTTCCTAATGAAATAATATTTCCACTCTCCGAGATTCGATTCGAAGATGCGATATTTCTATGTCCAGCTGATCCTGATCGCTATCTCAGGATCTTTTATGGAGACAATTATATGACACCGCCACCACCAGAGAAGCGTGGTGCTCATAGAGTCGATGGATTCTTTATCACAGGGCCAAACCCACACTTTTCTGGCTTGCGTTGGGAAGATTATGCAGAAAAAAAGCGGCGCGCCGCCGATCAACACGTAACGCCCTGAGGACATTGTGCCCATGAGAATTCTGCACGTCGTTACCAACTCCGACCTCGGCGGCGCGCCGCGCGTGGTCACCGAGCTCAGCGCAAGAGCTGTCTCATCTGGCCATACGTGCGCAGTTGCGGCAGCGCCAGGTGGTCCTATGTGGCAGTCTCTGGATCATCGTGTCGAGCAATTTCCTATTCGCTCTATGCGGCGCGGTGTCAACCCTATTCAAGATACCCGGACTCTTCTTTTTTTAAGGAGGCTCTTTCACCAGTTTGGGCCAGATATCATCCATCTTCACTCATCTAAGGCAGGGGCTCTTGGGCGGTTCGCTGCGCTTACAAAGGGCTCCCAGTATGCCACGCGCTGTGTCTATACCATCCATGGATTCGATACTATTCTTAAAGCGCATCCCTATTATTTACCCCTCGAGCGCGCGCTTGCGCAAGTTACAGGAGCAATTGTTCCAGTTTCGCGCTACGATGCGCACAATCTACAACAGGTGGGCATTGCAAAAAATTCGGAAATATTAGATTCAAGCATTTTAGATATACAAAAAGATACTCAAAGCGGCATTGATCGTTCGGGCCATCCTCGTATTGTTTTCATTCCAAATGGCGTCACTGACCGTAAAGGCTCACAAAGCACCGACGCCCGCGCTTGCACTGCACTCCTTGCGGCAAGGCGTCAAAGCCGACCAATTGTGCTTACCATCGCGCGCCTCGAACGCCCAAAGCGCGCAGATCTCTTTCTCGATGTTGCACGCTGCATGCCCGATGTTGCGTTCTTTTGGGTAGGTAATGTGCAATCACCACGCGCTGTGTTTCCCGCAGAAACCCTGATTCCTCCAAACCTCAGTTTTCTCGGCGAATCGCCCGATGCAGGAACACTTGCAAATCTCTGCGATATCTTTATGCTCCTCTCTGATTATGAGGGTGCGCCGATGTCTATTCTCGAGGCGATGTCCTGTGGCAAACCCATCATTGCGTCAGATGTGGGCGGTGTTCCCGAGATCATTGATAACGGCCAAAGCGCCGCGGGTATATGTGTACCAAACGAATTTTCAGCTATCGTTCGCGCGGTATCGCTGCTTCTTGAAAAACCAGAGCTTGCAGCACAATTCGCTGCTCACGCACGGGCTCGCTACGAGGCCGTGTACTCTGCTGATCGCATGTGGCAATCCTATTTTAGCCTTTACATAAAGCTGCTTGCACTATAAAATAATAAAATTATGCCCTATGTCACTTTTATCATCGATTTGCGATATTTTTAGATGATTTTGAAAGAGCATGCAGAAAAATTATAGACGATTACAAGTATTCATACTCATCATCGATGTGCTTCTTATGTATGTCGCCCTCGTTGTGGCGCTCGTAGTCCGCAGAGGGAGCTTTCCTCCACTCGCAACGCTATATGTTCACTTTTTTCACTTCTCCATTATCTTCATTGGATGGATCATTGTTTTCTATACTCTTGGCCTTTATCGGCTCGAGCGGCCTTTTGACGATATTGTGTTCTTCCAGCGCATGCTGCTTGGTGCGCTTATTGCAGGCCTTGCGTCTGCAGGTTACTTTTATCTTTTGCCGGGCGTGCCCATAGAACCTAAAACAGTACTTTTTCTCTTTGTTGTGCTCTATACAGCACTATTTTGCTTATGGCGCTATAGCCTTGCAAAGATAAGAAAGCTCAAAAACTTGCGAGTAGGGGTTGGTTTTATTGAACTGCAGCCAGCTTCTTTTGAAATTATCCACGAAACCTTAGCACGAAGTGGTCTTGGTTACGATATTTGTTTTGTCTTTGATCCTCCACCATTTACATCGTTGCCTTCGAGAATACGCAAGGTGGATGTGCCAGAATCCGTTCGCGCAGTGGTGGAGGAGACAAATACCGATCTCATCATTCTAGCGGATGACAAGAGCCCCTCTGAAGCACTAGTAGGAGTGCTCTTTAGCCTTCTAGATAGGCGCGTGCGATTCATGCGGCTTTCTGCGTTCTATGAGCTTGTGGTAAGGCGTGTACCTGTCGGACTCATCGATGAGTTTTGGTTCTTGGAGAATATCGATCTCAAGGCTAAAAGGCCGTATGAGATTGTCAAAAGGGTTCTCGATATCATTATTTCAATTTTTTTTCTTGTACTTTCGAGTCCCCTCTGGCCTTTTATTGCGATTACCATTGCAACAACGAGCAGAGGGCCAGTGTTTTTTCGACAAACTCGCCTTGGTCATTTTGAAAAACCTTTCACTATTCTAAAATTCCGCACCATGCAAATCGAAGGCAATGGGCATGAACCGACGAGCATCAATGATCCGCGAGTAACGCGGATTGGGCATTTTTTGCGGGCAAGCCGGCTCGATGAGCTGCCACAGCTGATCAATATTCTCAAGGGCGATATGAGCTTTATAGGGCCGCGGCCCGAACGGCCCGATATTGCAGGAGAACTCAAAAAAGCCATTCCTTTTTATAGCCAGCGGCATCTTATCAAGCCAGGGGTTACTGGCTGGGATCAGGTTTCTGGCGAATATCATTCGTGCTCGATAGAGGATACTTACAAAAAGCTTCAATATGACTTCTATTACCTAAAGAATATGTCATTCTACCTCGATGTCTCGATCTTTTTTAAGACTATCGTGACCGTGTTCAAGCGTGAAGGGAGGTAGCATTGCTAAATTTTAGTCCAAATAATAAGCAAAGCCTTAAGAAAAGTCTTCAACAAGATAATGTGCAGCGATTCGCGATACTGCGCAGCGCCTTACCGATTGGGCGAATTGCCATCGCAATATTGATGTGCGGGGGAGTGCTCTCTTCTTTGCCCGCGCTCGGTGCTTCGCTGGAAAGCTCTGTAGGATACACTACCGAGGCTATAAATTCCTTTTTTATCGATGAAACGATCGACGCATACCATACACAAGACTCATTATCGATCTTCTGGGAAATCGATGTCACTACAAAGCGCATCTATCCCGTGCAATATGGCGGAGGAAATTATGGAGACCTGTCAGTCGATATTAAGAACGCCAATGTTGCATATGCCATCGGCCCGCTCTCATTCTATTTAGGAAAGATGCCGGTAAAAGATGAAATCGATAGCCCTTATTCGCTGTTTCTCTCTGGTGCTTCTCCTTCATTGATGACGGGGGGGTATCGGTTTACTTATCATGCTTTTTCTTTTTCTGATCAGTGGATTGGACTCGATCAAAATATACAAAGAGGTCTTTACCCAACAACGTTAGACGGCATGTACGCCGATCGCGGAATGGTGCTTAAAACCTATGCGTTTAATATAGGAGCGTTTAGACTGGGATATCAGGATGTGATCCTCTTTACGGGTAATTATTTCGATATCGACTTATTTGGAATAGTAGCGCCATCGATCCTTGTGCAAGATATCCTGACATCGGCAGCAGGGATGCCTGGTGCTCGCTCAGGCAACATGAACAGCGTCATGGGTTTTTTTGCCGAATTTAAGAAAGGACGAGTCGATGCCTATGCGCAGCTATTAATAGATGATTTCAATATGCAAAGGTTTTTGCATCTGTGGTCGTACGAAAATCCTGATAAAATCGCCTGGTCCCTGGGGTCGAAAATCGATCTTTCCCGTGGGAAGCTGGGGCTCTATTTTGCTGGAGCAACACGATACGCTTTCGAATCAGTGAGCGACGAATTTTATTCCTATACGCTTCATGCCGGCTCCGCAATAAACTCAGGTGGTGAGATTGTAGAAATACCAATAGAAAATCAGATGCTTGGCTATGTACATGGAGAGAACAATATTGCATTTATGGTCAACTGGGCGGGGCTAATTTCGCAGCTAAACACAAAGACAGGCATAGAGTGTGTGATATCAGGCTCAAAAGCTCCCACTAATCCCTGGCATAATGGAGAACCATGGGCAGAACTTGGCACACAGCTCCTCAACGATCCAGTTTTAGAAATAAAGCTGCTCCTCGGTTTAGATCTTTCCTATACGTGGAAGCGGCTTACATTCTTTATGCGGGCTAAGGGAGGCTATGTTTTTAATGAGCTCAACCCCGTTTACAGTAGCGCCGACGACAGCCTAAAGGAGCCCGTTTTTGTACCTCAGGCTGGTGATTCAAGGCCCATTTTTGAGCTCTCCATAGGCGCGCTTTTCGACGTGGATTTAGGGTTCTATTAATAAGGATATTATGTAAGGACATTATGCGTACCTACAAAAAATTAAGGAACGCTGCTGGATGCGCACTGCTTACTCTCTTATTATCGAGCTGCGTCGATGTCGAGTACAAAATTTCGATCAATAGCGATGAGTGCGCTGATGTGCAGTATCAGGTGCTCATGAATCCTGTGCTTGCCACTCTTGTGCATTGTAGCTATGCAGAGAGAGGTAGCCCAATTTGCAATTTAGAAAGAATCTCTCCTTGAGATTTGGATATTTCGGTAAAGATTGGACCCTAGCTTTTTGAATAGCTGATCTTGGTGAGGGGTTCCATTTCTAGAAGTAATTCTCCCACGGTCTATTTTTCAATGAGCCTCGTCTCGCACATTTTCTCGCGAAGTGCACTCATAAGGATCAACGCAAGGAACTGGACAAAGAACCTTTCATCGATCGTCTCGATCGAATACATCCTCAGTCCCTACGCTCTAAGAGTTCGTCGATGTTCTTCTTCCTATAGGAGCCCTTATCGAGCACAGAGGGGAGCTTTTTTCCTCGAGCTTCTGAAAGGTAGCAAGCAGATTGTGGAGCGTCTGGACATCGGTGATATTCCCGGGCAGTCTTTGGTAGTAGGCAGGTAGACCACTTTGCTGGCCAAAGAATATCGCAAGATTGAGCTGCGGTAACTGTTCTCTATCTCGATTGTAGCCATAGCGGATATACTCATTTAGCTCGCTATAAGATGAAATACTCGTGATATCGTAACAGAGCCATTCATCTTCGATGATTTTGTCTATCCATGCGAAGCAAGGTAGTACTCCGTCGAAAGGAGTTCGGGAGCGCACGAGGATGCTGAATAAGCTGCATGGGCTTTTTGTGGAGCAAGGAGTGACGACGATCAGCAAGAAGGATCTTGCGAAGGAGGAGGCGCGCAGTGCAACGCTCCTGCAGCTCTCTCGGGTTTATCGAACCATGGCGATTCAAGATTGTACTCTGCTCGATGCGATAGAGGCGCAGATTGTCTTAGTCAATGAACAGATCCACCAGATGCTTTGTGCGATGCAAGGCGAGGCGGAGATTCTCATGTCGATTCCTGGGGTAGGGCCGGTGGCTGCCTTACTGGACATATCACGAAGAAGGACAGTCCTGCCTTACGGAGGGCCTTAGTGCAGGTAGCCTGGTCAGCGATACGTGCGCAGATGGGCTTGCATTTCCGGTAAGTGTACGATCGAATCGCCGTACGCAGAGGAAAGAGGATTGCAATTATGCCAGTTGCCCATAGGATATGTACACCTATCAATATCCTCATGAGGACGCATAAGGTCTATTGTTCTAGTATTGAGGAGGAGCAACGGAAACTGAGATTCTTAACATTTGGTTCCTTGGAAACCGAGCGGCCTTGACTTAAAACATAGAGGATGAACAGGATAAGATATGGATGCAAGCGGTGGCGCGGGTGGGCCTTGGTTAATGAGGATTGAAAAGCCTGGAATTGGCGCGGTTAGAGTGGGGCCTGGGCTGGACTGGTCTGGCTTTGGAGCGCTATGGGTTTTTGTTGCTTTTCTTGTGGCTGTCATTGGCTTTTCTTTTTCTGCCCTCTACATCATCCTGTAAATCTGAAAAATCCTGTTATTCTGTCGAGATATCATATTCATTCTGTCGTAAAAGCCATGAGATAAGGTTCTTATGGCGAATACCATTGCGGCTGAGGTCGATATCGTCAAGGCTGAGCACAAACTTGGGATAGTGGTCGGGGATCACGTCTAGGGCAGAAAATTCGCGCTGGATGGTTTCTTCGGTAGCAAGGAGATAGGCAACTTGGATATACTCGCGCTCGCCCGAACGTTCCGCGACAAAATCGACTTCAGTATCGCGGATTTTTCCGATGCGCACATCCCACCCACAGCGCAGAAGCTCCATGTAGACGATATTCTCGAGTGTCTGCTGGATATCCCGCTGATTGGTGCCAAAGAGCGCTTCGCGGAGCCCATGATCGGCGATGTAGATTTTTTCTTGAAAGCTCAAAAGCCTCTTGCCCTGGAGATCCTCGCGCGGCACAAGATGCAAGAGACAGGCTTCTTTACAGTATTCGATATCGTTGTAGAGCGTCTCAGGAGCAATCGAACGATGCTTATTTTTCATAAAGCGCGATACTGAGGAGGCTGAGAAAGTCGTACCAATATTGGCGACAAGATAATAAATGACGCGCCGTAGTTGTTCGATGTCCCGCACCTGATGGCGCTGCGCAATATCCTTGAGTATGATCGAATCGAAGACATCGCTCAGGTATTGGCGCACGGCAGGCTCCACAAGCTTCGTATCATAGAGAAAAGGCATGCCGCCGCGGCGTAGATACGAAAGAAAGGCCTCCTTGGGAAGTTGCGTAATGCTCGTTACAGCTTCAGATATCGGGGTATCTGCGTCCCTACCTCTGTCTATCTCTCTACCACCCAAGCCCGCTCGCAATGCCTCCTCGAACGAAAAAGGATAGACCTTGATTTCCACATAGCGACCACCGAGATATGTGGCAAGCTCGCCCGAGAGGAGCTTCGTATTGGAACCAGTGAGGTAGATGTCGATGTCGAAGTCGATCATGCAGGAATTGACGATGCGTTCCCAGCCTTCGAGCTCTTGGACTTCGTCGAGAAAAAGATAGAGCATGCCGTGAGCGGTTCTGGCAGTCTTTTGGATGGTGCGATACACCTCATCGCGATCGTGCATCAAGGGATCGAGCGCGGATTCAAAATTGAAAGAAAGCATGCGAGATTGCAGGATGCCCTGACTACGAAGCTCTTGCTGAACAAGTTGTAGCAGCATCGTCTTTCCTGAGCGCCGAATGCCTGTCAGCACTTTCACCACGCCCTTTCCGATAAAGGGGCGGATTTTCTCAATATATTCAGGCCGATCGACCATGATAGAAATTATAGGTCAACTATAACGAAAACGCAATAGAAAAATGGATGGGGATTTCGGTATAACGAAAATTATACTAGACAGGATGAACAGGATTTTTGTTTTTGGGGGAAAAAAGAGAAAAAAAGAGGGCGGTCAGATGCGCTGGGGACTGCACCTCATTGTTTTTAAGTGAGGCGTCTCACTCTGCTGGTCTCCCTCTAGCCCTTAGAACTATTCTGTAAATCCTGGACAATCCTGCTCATTCTCTCGAAGTATTCAGTGAATCCTTCCCAGGAATCCTGGTATCCCATCGAGAAAACTTTTGCATCATACCTCAAATCGACTTCGATATCGATGAAAAGTTGATAATTGTGGAATCCTCAAAGGCTGTCTCAAGCTCTCCAAAGTAGATGACTACACCATGGCTGAACGAGCTATCGAGTTTTTGAAGAGATGAAAATGCTCTGATGAATTCAAAGGAGAAGGTTCTCGCTACCTTTATTTTGATAGGCACAAGGCTTTGCCCGGATTCGACAAGGAGATTGACTTCGAGGTGATTGTTGTCACGAAAGAAATAGAAATTGCTATCCTTGCCCTTACTTGCCGCGGTTTTCATTGCTTCAACCACTAGCATATTCTAACAAAGACCACCAATGAGCGGTTGGGTTACCACTTCTGTGGGGTCTCTTATGCCTAAAAGCTAGGCAGCAAGCCCTGGCTTGGTAATATATATTTTTGGAGATTTGATGAGTTGCATGTGATAATTCTTATAGTATGGGCATAAACGAAACACGAGAAATGATGCTTCGAGCACGCTCAGCCACTCGCTGAGTGTCGTTGTACTCACACCGGTAGCGCCAGTGAGGTCTGACAGGTGGACAATTTGGCCTACTCTCCCTGCAAGAATTTTCATGAATACTTCAAAGGCTGCTGCATCGCGAATTGCACTGATTTGGCGGACATCGCGCTCTACGTAGGTTTGGTAATAGTTGCGATAGAAATTGGTTGGATTCATATGCATGCGATAGAGACATGGCTGAAAAACAGGTGGTGAATGCCTCTCGTTCAGGAGAACTTTATAATGGGTCTGCATGCAGGATGAAAGCATATTGGCAAAATCGGGGCGATAAAAGAGGATTCCTCGATGAGATGAGCAGAATAATGTTTTGACAAATCCTTTGACATAATGAACAGGATTTTAGATGGGATTATGGGATTTTGCTGGATTTACTGGATATTCCCTGTGAACCAGAGTTAAGCCAGAATAGCCTGATGTTTCAATGAGTATATACCAAAATCCCGTCTATACCTCAAGCCGACTCTCTTTTTCTTTCTCCAAACCAACCATCCCGTTATCCTGTCCAAAGATTATCGCGTGAATCTGTCAAGATCATCGTTTTGCAAGCTTTTTGTTGATGCGATCGAGATCGATGGCTTCTGGCTTCCAGGATTTGAATCTTCTGCGCGCGGCCTGGTCAACCTCGAGATCAAAGAGCTCTGCCTCCATCTCTTTAAGCAATTCTCTGTACCCTTCTGTACCTCCGCAGTCTTCGGGTGGAGCAGCTCGTGCTCCGCCAGTACAGACGCACTTCGATGTCCAGCGGGACTCGCTTTCTAGCGGCTCGCGCCCTGTCACTTTTATAGAGTGCAGCCAATCATCGCCAAAATCGTATTCGTACTCGATTCTGTCCCCTTTCCTCAGTAAGAGTTCGTCAAGGCTGACAATATCATCCCAGATGATGACTCTCTCGTCCTCGTCGGAGGGTTCACCAAAGGTCATGTGGTCGAAGTGGAACTCGTGGAGATGGTAGTCGCTCCAACCAAAGGCATCTTGCAGACAGAGGTGCAGATCGGCCAGAGTTCGGTTGCCAGGAATCGTGAGCCTCCTGAAAATAGGGGGCTGTATATCCTTTATTGTCACTTCGAGGTGGTATAGATACTGCGATGCTGCATAGCCTTGCCTCTGGAGGACTGCGCGTTCGGAAACTCTTCCACTCCGCGGGATCCTCCTTGCTGTCTGCCGCAACGACGAGATAGTCTCAAGCCCGTCGAGCGCATCGTAATATTCTCCTATTGCGCTTCTCCCTGGCTCAAGGAGTCTCTTCACGAGTTTGTTATCGGGGAGTTGGGGCTCATTCAGCATAGAACAAACATCGAGGAGCTCGACCATCTTAGCCATGTGCTTTCGAAGCGAATCCTCATCGTAGGAGGCGGGGAAGGCAAGGGCGTCCCCGACAAGGCGCATCCAGAGAAGAAAGCACTCATAGATGCGCATGAGCTCCTCTCGTATATCATACTTCCATATTCTGTATGATGGAAAAGTCGAAATTATCCAGGATGTGATAAGCAGCCATTTTCGCAATCTTACGAAGCCGACTCAATTCCGATTTGGGGGCTCCTATCAAGCGTACAGCTATGAGCGCACGATCTACTGCCCGGTCGGCCACAAGCTCTCTCAGCACCGAATTTGACATGAGCTGGTCATGGCTCAGCGTATCGAGGCCCGTCATGCGAGCTAATTCCGCCGCGATAAAAAGTCCAAGGTCGTCAGTATCCACGGAGAGATTGAGCTTCTTCGCGAGCAGGGAAAACGCATCCGCTCTAAGCAAGCCTTCCAGGGCTTCTTCAGGCATGAGGTTCTGGAGATTGAAGGTCTCAAGCATGGACAGCCCATCTGTGATCGAGAGCTGAGATTCATCCAGTTTCTTGGTTACTTCGCTCGCGGATACACCCTTTGCCCACAGCACAGGGATGCCATTCCAGGAGAATTCGTGGAAAACATCATTGTTTTCGTAAAAATCAGCCAGGGTGCCACCGGGAGTCGTCGTCAGCGTGAGGGGCGCCGCGAGGTAGGCTGCCGCATAGACATCGATTGGGTTAAGGGTGGGCGTCCTTGTGGCAAATATCTTCTTAAAGCCTTTGGTGAGAGCTGCTCGCCACGGAGCTTCGAGAGCAGTATCAAAATGGGAGCGGGGCAAGGGCTCAAATTGAAAGCTCATGCCAGCGGAATCAAGCATTGTAGTGGCGATATAGTCGCCTGTTTCGAGCTTTGTATCGCTTGCTATATGCGCAAGACTGAGCGCGAGCTAGCGCTCCTTGCCGTCTGAAGAATCTTCCCTAAACTGAAAAGCTTCAATATTGGAGAGATCGTCCAGGAGAAGTCGCAGGCCCATCCGCAGTCTGCCAAAAAGACTGAAGAATTGAAGTGCTTCCTCCATTGAGAGTTCTGTAGGAGAAGGCTTCAACTTTTCGCCTTGGACATTTAGGAAGGTCAGAATCTGCATCGCTGCTTCTTCTGCCCGGAATGGTTCGAGTCTATCGCCGAGTACCGGATGCCGAGCTTTGCTTCGAGTCCATTGAGCTGGATAAGGAACTTTGCGCCGGCACTGAGATTGCTAGTCCGGTTTTCGTTCGGTTTTTCATTTTCCATGGGTACTAGTATACAACTAAAGCGAAGTCAGCACAGCTTGAGGAGCCGGGGTCGAGAAAGGATGAATAGGGTTTTTGACAGGATGAGGGGGATTCTTGACAGGATGAAAGGTAAAAAGGAGATTAACAGGACATCATTTTTAGAAAAGAAAAAGGGCTTCTTTTTCTTTGGTTTATACAAATATCCTGTTCATCCTGCAAAATCCTGTAATCCAGTCGAAAGATTCCCGCGTCGCGGATGGGGCAGGGCCTCTAATCAGCGGGGAGTCGAAGGAGAATTCCTGCATACAAGAGAAAAGCAGTGTCGGTAGCACCCAGGATGTGATCGAAATTCTTGTAGAATCCGAAAGTCGCGGAGAGCCTCAAGTCCACCGCCTTCGCTAGGGGCAGAGCGCCCGTAAGCGACACTAGATGTCGATATTCGTCGGGCTTGGAGAGAATTGCTTCAAGGGCGCCGTCGCCTGCATATTCGTCGTAGTCATAGTAGACAGGCACCCAGATTTCTTCAGAGGTGGGCAGGGTGTTGGGGTCGCCATCAAAGTCGGCGGTGACCTTGATATGGCTCGCCATGCCCTGATAGATAGGCCCTTTGCGGATGAATTCATAGCTCAATTGCATGGAGGCTCCACTCTTGAATTTCAGGCCTGCAAAAACGCTTATGCTATCGTAATCAGGTCCCCAGGGAGCGCCAAGCGATTGGTCGAAACTGCGCCAACCGCCCGTAAGGGTCTGGCGCTGGTACATAGCGAGATAGGGGTTCCAGCGGGTGTAGGTCCATTGATCGACGTGCTGGTATTCGAGCCCGCTATCCAGAAGGAGTTTGCCAGTCAAGGCCTTGGACCATCGAGCAGTACCAAGCCAGGCCAAAGCTTGGGGCTTAGTGGTGCTAGTTTCATCGTAGCTCAGCACATCGTCGACAAAGAGCTCGCCCGATATCAGCAGGCCGGAAAGAGGAACAACAGCTGCACTCAGGGATACTCCCACGTTGGAGTATCCTGCTGCATAGACATTGTGCCATATCGCAGAAGGAAGGACGAAGCTGAGCGAAGGCAACCTGCCGCCCATAACGCTCATTTCGGCGAGCGCTATTTCAAGCCAGTGCGCTGGTTTCCATTCGATCTGATGCCAATTAGCCAGCTTGATAGCCTGGTCGTGGCCCGCAAAGTCGTGGTCGTTCTGAGAGTCCCAAAAACTGCTTCCATCCTCTTTTTTTCTGAACTGGATTTCTTCTTCAGCTTTAGAGAGTTGGGCTGAGCTCGTGGCGATCATGCTCGTAAAGCGCAGTGTTCCTGATTCGAGATGAAAGTGAATCTGATCGTACCAGTTCGCTCTCGGATTCAGAAGAGAGCCAGAGAGTTTCCCCCAGCCCATACCTGCGGGAAACCTTCCTAATGCCACACCATAGCCTTTGCCCACCCAGGCCACATAGGACCTGCGCGGAAATTCAGCAACTCCCAAGAGATTACCAAGCCATTCATCGAGGTCCCATTGGAAGGTGGAGTTTTGACCCACAATTTTGTCACATCGATAAAAGAGCGATACATCGATCTTGAATGCGATAGATCGAGAAGGATAGAGGCGCACATTGAGTGCGATCGCATCGGGCAGAGTTGCTAGAAAATGTTGAATCTCCGGAAAAGCATTGGGCGTGAGGCCTGGCTCGCCCTGAAGGTTCGACGTTAGATCATCCTGAGTGGCAGGTGAATCGTAATAGAGGCTGGGCGTGCTCAGGCTGAGGCTAAAGCCCGAACGCCAAGCAGGAGCTGCGCTTGCGCTCTCGAGGCTGCTCTCAGAATTGTTTTCAGAACTGCTTTCAGAATTTCTTCTAGGAGCCTTCTTAGGAGCTGAGGCCACGCCCAGCTCGCTACCGAAGAAGGGAAAGACATTGCTCTCAGGCACGCGCCCTGCGCGAATCGCCTCAAGGATTGCCGAATCGTAGGCTTCGTCGCCAGGAAAGAAAAGGTCAGCCGGATGGATGGATCCGCTCGTTTCTACGCTACCATACGAGCCCGATGCTACTATCATAGGATCCCATAAAGTTGCCTCCTGCGCATACGCCTCGCGCTGAACAGCGCAAAGAATAAGCGCAGCACAGAAAACCTTAGAGAGACGCAGATGGACTGCAAATGTTTTCTTGAAAAGGAACTTCATAGTTAAAAGCCTCATCAATAAAAACCTCATCGCCACAAGAATCCCATTGCTGCAGTAATTTCATTGGCGCCCCCTTTCCAAAATCGTTGCTATACCCCTTTAGGACCCAAAAATACGCAGGTATAGCTCTTCCATTTCATCGCATAAATGGCCTATTGTCCAGCGCTGGGCATGCTCAAGCGCCTGGGCGGCTTTTTCAGCGCGAAGAGAGGGATCGCCAAGAAGCACATTGATAAGCTGTGCAATTCCGTCCATACGAGTTTTCCTTAAAAACCTGAAATAATAAGATGTATTGATGGCTTTGTCAGCTTTGATCGCTCCCAGTACTTCCCCAATAATATTACTATCTCACTCACCGCCCATAGCCAGTTCATCCTCAGCCTTACCCATGCAACATTACGTCGCTCTGGCCGTTGCACTGACACTCAAAAGCATAGAAAAAACCTGCTCTATCGCTCAGTCACCTTCGAAAAAGCTGCCCTCCAACGCTCTTTCTCAGAGCTCCTCGACCAGCTATATAGCGAACGCTGTACTGCTCTCACTTCTCCATCATTGCTCATCACCGACGAAAAACCTGACTATGCATGGGCACTCACTCGCCATATTAGCCGTTTCTCTCTCCACCATCTCACCGTCAATTCTAAGGCTCCTCGTACCCTACATAACCCACTGTTTGCTTCCAACTATATAGATCGCGAACTTCGTAAGGACCTCGCAGACCATCGCCGTGAAACAGTCTGCTTCCCCAGAAATGTCGCTAATATGCTCAATCGCCTTGTCGTATACTTAGGCTGGCATAACTATGAAAAACCTTTTCGAATAGGACAATCCATAGAGAGCACACATGCAGAACAAGCAGGTATCAAAAAGAGCGCAATTTATAAGGCAAGGCTAACACAGTTCAAGCAACGCGCATTCCTTACTCGAACACACTTGTTCCCTCATGAAAGAAAACTCTGGCTCCGGGGCTTCTCAACCCCTCTTAAGAAAAAAGCGGAGTACGTGCCTGCCTATGTGTATGCCTGAAAAGCCTCCTACCAAATCCCTTGAAAAATATATGGGGTTCGTAGCAGTAGTCAGAAATTCCAATAATAAGTATGAAAAAGCAAATGAGTCTTTTCATAGAAGCATTTCCTGCAACCATTTAATTATCTGATCGTTTCCTTTTATCTTAAAAATCTTCAGGATAAAACTCAACTTTTTTCACAATATAGCATTGATACCATACATTTTGCTAGGTATTGAGATAATCGTTTCTTCTCTGCATAGAATCATCGTCCGACCCTTCTTGCTGAATCTTTTCTGGACAGAATTGTGATGAGCCTCCCCATGAGAGCTCTTTGCGGCATCTTGTTCGCAAAATATCTTGTTGACGCATCTCTCCCTTAACCCTATTCTTTCAAGTAGTTATGAACGAGCTTGAAAAACAACAGAATATATCGCGGCGTTTTGGACTTGGTTACTTTATGCTCTTTGCGATGTACGGGATCTCATCGCCTTATCTGCAGCTAATGGTGCGAAGGCTCGGATATAGTCCTGCTACGGTTGGCTTCTTTCTTGGTTTTTTCGAACTCGTGGGAATTACGGGGCCGATATTCATTGGCCAGATTGCTGACAGGTTTGGAAAGCTCAAGCCTTTTCTATATGCTTCGGCGATAATGATTCTCGTTGGTCTTGCATTGCTAGCTCCTTTTCGACTTCCATTGGTTACCCTCTTGAGTCTTGCCCTGCTCTCCATAGGAATAAAGACCCCGATACCCGTACTGGACACTTCTCTCCTGAGGGCTATTGAGTATAGTGAAGAAAAAGGAGAAAAAGCGCCAAATTATGGCATTATTAGGGCAATTGGCTCGGCTGGTTTCGTTATTACAGCGCTGATAGCTCAGTCTATTCCGGGATTCGATTCTAGCTCGACGGGCACCATGGCGATACCCTTGGGAATTCTTGCGCTTTTGTTCTTGTTCAGTATACCTTCTTTGCCTGAGATTGGTGCTGGGCAGGCACGGAAGGAAAAGATCAAATTCTCGTTCAAGTGGCTCGATGCAACTTATCTAGCGGGGTTGGGTGTCATAGCGCTTGGGCGACTAGCTATGGCTCCGATCAGCTCTTTTTTTTCGATGTATCTCATGGAGGAACTGAATTGGCATGCCGTGGGTTCCATGTGGGCTCTGTCGGCGGCATGTGAAATTCCATTCATTGTGCTGTCCTGGAAACTCATTCAGGGAAGAAGCCCTATGATGGCAATTGCGATATCTTCCGTTGCCATTGTGGTCAGGCTTCTCATATATGCGCTTTTTCCAACGCCTATCGGCGTGATTTTAGGTCAGCTTCTCCATTCGATTTGCTATGGGCTTTTTCAGCCAGCGGCGATTCTATTCATCAATCTGAAGACGCCGCCTTCGGATCGTACTACCGGCATGGCTCTCTATATGGGTGTAGGAATGGGTCTGCCGGCCTTTCTCGGAAGCGCCTTGGGCGGAACCGTGGTCGAAATATTTGGCTACCGCTGGCTATTTGCGAGCTACACGCTGTTTGCGGTGGCAAGCATTTTGCTCTTCTGGAGGTTTAGGAAAGAACTTAAGGCCGTGAGATAGCAACGTATGTTATAGGAGGTTGGTATGGACTTTGTTCGATGGGGGATTCTTTCGGTTTCCAATCATTATAGGCTAAGGGTGCACCATCAACTCTCAGGCTCAAAACTGACAAAGATGTTCGGTATAGCATCGCGAGACCTGGAGAAAGCCGGTCAAGCCGCAAGCGAGCTAGGAATTGCTCGTTCGTATGGATCCTACGAGGCTTTGCTTGAGGACCCGGAAATAGATGCGGTCTATATTCCACTGCCCAATCATCTTCATGCCGAATGGATCAAGAAGGCTGCCGAAGCCGGCAAGCATGTATTGTGCGAAAAGCCTTTTGCCATGAATGCTGCCCAAGCCCAAGATGCCCTACTCTATGCGGAATCTAAGGGTATAAAGGTGATGGAGGCCTTTATGTACCGCTTCCATCCGCAATGGGTACATGCTGAAGAAATCGTCCGCGCAGGCGAAATCGGTAAGCTACAATATGTGCATGTGCAATTCACTTACAACAATAGGGACCCGCGCAACATCCGAAATATACTGTCGGCGGGAGGTGGAGCGATCTATGACATCGGCTGCTATGCTTGCTCGTCGAGCAGGTTCATAATAGGCAAGGAGCCAAGGCGTGCTATTTCTCTCGTGCGGCGGGATGTGGAATTTGGCACAGATGTGCTCTCCTCGGCTATATTGGACTTTGGAGATGCAGAAGCGCTTTTCACGGTGGCCACGCAATCGTTCCCTGTGCAAAGGGTCGATATCGTCGGATCTGCCGGAGCCATAGCGATCTTTATACCTTTTAATATGTACGATGATATCCCTGCCGAAATGAGCATTTCGACAAGTATAGGTTCGCGCATCGTAAGACTTGGACCTGCCGGGCAATACAGGCTCATGTTCGATGCTTTTTCGAAGAGCATAATCGAAGGACGAGCGGTTCCGACTCCGCCAGAGGATGCGATTGCCAATATGAAAGTGATCGATGCACTCTTCAAATCCGAGAGGTCTGGATTCTGGGAGGATGTCTAGAAGATTTCGAGCACAGGGTTGAGCATTGACTATCTTTTTCTGGCCCTCCATAGAAAGAAGGTCCTGACTTGAAATGCTCTATTCTATGGCGCCAAATTCGGGCAAGCGCGGCGGAGTACCTATGCTCTCATGCAAGATAAAATAGCGCAAAGCGCGAATTGTGGATTCGAAGGCGATATTTGCCCACGGAATGGCATTGGCAGCCACAAACTGCACGCTGTCGCTCTCTTCAGGATCCAGGTGAAAATCGTCGATTTCCACGATATTGCCTCGCGAATAGAAGTATACATCGCATGTCGCGTAGGGAATCCCCTGGTATTGATACACATTCGGAAATGTGGCTAGAAAATTGATGTGGGTCGGCGACCAGCCTATCTCTTCGTAGCATTCGCGGAGGGCTGCGTCCTCCGCTCGCTCGCCGGGCTCGGTGAAACCTCCTGGAAGCGCGAATCTGCCTCTCATGGGATCTTTATGGCGCCTTATCATGATGATTTTATTCTTCGCCTCGATTATTACGCCTGCCGCCGTCGCAACATTGTGGAAGTATTCAAAACCGCAAGTCGGGCATTTCCACATCCGACTTCTTACACTATAGAGTTTAGGGCT
>Ga0209605_1000721_pt1 | contig 40092 bp, 27 predicted proteins | sample AD_UKC035_MetaG_FD_184408 | JGI IMG/M metagenome (GOLD analysis project Ga0209605, IMG submission 184408) | Active sludge microbial communities of municipal wastewater-treating anaerobic digesters from USA - AD_UKC035_MetaG (SPAdes) (version 2) | ecosystem: Engineered > Bioreactor > Anaerobic >...
GAACGCCGCGACCGAGAGCTTGTGTTCCCGGCAGTACTGAACCTGCGTCGCGCCGGATCGCTGCCACTGCTGAACGTGCTCGTCCCAAAACCGGCCTCGCGGACTCAACGACTCGGATGTCTTCTGTGCCATATGCACCTCCTTTACGGCAGGTACAGTATCGCCGCACATCCGCGCCGCAAAGATGGGTTCGCCGGACGCTCACAACGAAAGAAACCCTCCTGCCAGAACGCCCACAACGATACCTGGAACGCCGCCGACGCGATGCCAGACAACCAACGCCACCAAACCTCCTATGACAGGGGTTACCTTGGAATACCAGGGAGGGTCGGGGGGAGACATGGACGGCTGGGTGTTTTCTGCCGTCTTCATCATGCTGGTCCTTTCCGCTGCACGTATACGAAACACACGATGCACGCCGCGAACCACAATGCCATCAGTATATTCCCGCGAAAGCTATGGTCAAGGGAATTCCGTCCCGCGCCGACATGGCCGAGCGAACTACTCAGCACATACAGAACTGCTCCCGAATTGCCACCGCATTCGTGCAGTTGTGAGTAAGCGAGATCCTTCCCCATAGTCCAACCGCTTCAACTTCGCTCGGGCACCATCCTCCTCTTCCTGCGTAATGTACTCCCATAAACGACGACGGCAGAGCGAGACGAACAGCCCGCATGGATTCGACGATGCCACGGCCATCGCATGTTCGGCCGCTGCAAACCACTGCAACCTCGCCGCCGGTGAGCCTGAGACAACTCCGTCCGCCTTCGCCTGACGGTACAAGACATCCAACTGGGAAGGGTTCTTCAGATCCTCCAGCCGGACATGTTTCAGATTTGGCCTGTGTTCCCCGCTTTCCTTCCCTTGAACACCAGAAGCTCTCCCGAGTTTCTGGTTTATGGATCTCGCAGAGAGTTCTATGTGATTGTCTGGGGGTGGTGTTTTTGGCGATCTTGCCCGCTCCAGGGGTGGCGCTTTCGTGAGACGTGGACTGCCCGTACCAGCCCAGAGAAGATTGACAAGGAGGGGCAACCCCCATCGATTCAGAGACACCTGTCTCGCCTTCAGGGCAATCAGCCACCCCGCTGCCATTAGCTCTTTGCGGGCACACTTCACATTCCGCACGTCCAGGCCAAAGACATCGGCGACCCACGAAGCCTTGCATCGCCCCCCGGAGACACACCGCCCGCCCCGCAGATACAGACACCGCAACAGATGCCCCAGAGCCGTGGCGATGAGGGTCCGGTTCCTGCTCTTGACAAGATAACGAATCAAACGACGCGGAATCGGCACCTTTCGCCGGTTGTTCTGCACCGACGAAAGCAGGTACTCCCATTCATCCATATCGGCAAGCTCATTCTCGCGACGAACTGTCGATAGAGAGACCTTCTCGACCTTCCATTCCATCAGACCGGCTCTCTGTAAGCGGCCGATGGCCTGCCGTACCTTAGCCTCAGACCCGCTGCCGAGGAACCCGACGATCTCGGCAGCATTGTATGCTGCCGTCCGCCCGCGCTTCATACAGCACCGCCGGGCCATCATCTCGTGGGCCGCCAGCCAGACCCTGAAATCATACAGCGTCACGTCACCAGCGTTCATCGCCTGCCACATTGCCAGCACGCTCCTGACCCGAACCAGACAGTAACCACCGGCAGGCTTTGCCAGAGACTTGCAGAACTTCGGACGACCGGACACACTCCCATCCATATCCATACCAAGGAAATCCGCGCACTTAACGGGCTTGCGGTGTTCCCGCCGATGATGGCTGCCAGTGGATAGACGGGTAGCGAGCCGAAAAACGACTGACGCAATTGACAAACGCTGCTGTTTGGGCTACGAAAGGGATAAGCGATGTTCGCAGCCGCAGACTGCAGCACGCCCGCTATCCCCGCACGACTATGCCCCGCGCCTACGGTGCCGTCACAAGCGGGAATCCGGTAGCCACCTATCGGTTATGCTCAAACGAGTTGTGATGACGCCCCGTGCTCCCAGGTTTCGTCACCGCAACGCTCCTACGGGCAACCGTACATTGTCTCGCTGATGTTGCCAAGCCCTCAAGTTGCTTGGCAACGCACCCGTGTCGCTGCAACACAGCACATGACTGTAGAACGCTTCCATATGTCGCTATAGCACGCCGGTCTTGCCTTGACCCATAACGCTGTTAGAACACAGTCACCGAGGAGGAATCATGAGCGAGAACAATCCCGTACACTCCATAGCTTACGGCCCGGTGCGCGTCAGTATTTGGCGAAATGTCGCGTCCCAGGGCCTGTTCTACGATGTCGTCCCCAGCCGCAGCTACAAAAGTCAAGAAGGCTGGGCGAACACAACCACCTTTCGAGAGGCTGACTTGCCGACACTCGCCAAAGCGCTCTTGGACGCCCAAAGTTGGATACAGACGCAGAGGCAACACGAGCCGCAGGCGTCTGCATCGGACGCATCGCAATGACGCCGTCAGTCTCGATTGTGCCCTGCAAACAGCTCCCATCGGCGCGGGCGCCCGGCCGCAACGCGTACTTTGCCAATTCCTTAGTGACCAAAGAGAAAGTGGTGTCGGCCTGGCCCCGCGTCCGCGAGCTGTTTGTGGGACGCAGTCCGAGTCTCAGGCGGACTCGGATGCATCAGCAGGATGCCCGCAGACCGTCTGGATCTCAAGCAGGATGCGTGTTTCTTTCTGTCCGACTATGAACGTCGGCCAGCCTTCGACCCGGATGCACATGCCTTCTGCGGTGGTCTGCAGGGCCTCTTGGACTTGCCGTGGTTTGGCACATCGCCGCACCGAAGCTCTTGATCCGACACCTTCGGGGCCGGTTCCAGCAGTGGACTGTGTCCGTTCGTCATACAACACCTCACCTTCATGCTGGGCTCCCAGGAGCACACTTGTCCGCCGGTAATACCGTTTGAGGCTGTCCCGTGAGCCCGCCCAAAATAGAATACACACAGCCACGATGGCTGTGTCCAGTGACATGAACCTGATCGACCCCGTGCCGCCGAAATGCCGTCCGACCAGAATCGTCGCCAGCCCTACAACAGAATTCGCGGCGTTTTGGTAGTAACGATAATGGTTCTCAACCAGCGCATCAAATGCACCTAATTGGGCCTGGAGCTTGGAGTCGTCCCAGTGAGGCCGTTCGACGCCCGTGGCGTGATGGAGCGGGTCAATTACAGCCCAGCGAACCGTGCTGGCCGTCAAGCCGGCCGCAACGGCCGCCAGAGTCACGTAGAGGAAACCCCCGACTGTGGCCCCGCCAGACTGGGCCGCTGCCGTTGCGAGCCACCCTCTGACATCCGCGTTACCGGCTGCCAACCCCAACAGCACCAGCATCCCCGGCAAAACGTAAGCGATGAGAAGCCCGAAATTTCTCCCAGAAACGCTCCTCACGGTCCTCGGACCTCAGATTCCTGGGAGTCAGCGGCAGGACTGTCCACGATCCTATTGGCACCGCCAGCGGTGTCAACCCAAAAACGTCCAAAATAGATCATATTTTTGACCTATAGCTCTACATCCGAGATGCCCGCGCTCAGCTCATTCCGGCACCGCCTCTCCCGCACCAAGAACGTTCGACACATTGCCGCCCAGCCTTGAGTCCGGCCTTAGCCGCCTATTGATACCCTGCGCTTAACCTGCGCCAAAATGCTTCTTTTTGCACTCTATATGACCTTTCATCGCAACCGGCCACATTGAGACAATGGAGGCATGCAGAACAGCACTACAAGCCATTCGCAATTGAAGCCGACGCAGTTCCCACCTGCGATTCGGGGACCATCCTGTCGCCTCGCCAACGAAAGGAGGCTGCTATGAACGATGACTTCGGCGCAAGTGATGTCAACCATGTCGAGCCCTTGAGTCTGTCGCACATAAAAGGGCAACAGCGAGTGGTTAACACTCTCGAAACCCTCATACGCGGCTATTTCAACGCCAAGTCCACGGCCAGCAGCAAGAACCATTTCTTCGGACCCGTCATTCTCACCGGCCCGCCAGGAACAGGCAAAACCCTTATGGCCAAGACTATTCATGCCGAACTTGGGAATTTGCGCATGGAACAGGTCAGCGGCGACACGCTCAACAAACGCTCGGAATTAAGCGCAGTCCTCCTGAAAGCCGACGGGCACACCACCGTCTTCATAGACGAAGCACAAGGGATGAACTCTGCTGCGCAACACATCCTCCTCACCGCCATCTCTGAACGATTCCTAACCACATCCGCCGATCCGGCCAAGTTGACACCACTTTCGCTCCGTATCGCCCTGAAGCCCTTCACGCTCATCCTGGCCACTACGCACGAACACGCCCTCCAAGAGGCCCTGAGAAACCGCATGAGGGTGTATTGTCGCTTCGACTACTACTCGGTCGCCGACCTCACCGAGATTATTCGCCAGCGAGCTGATGCCTTGGGATGGGCCTATGAGTCCCCGGAAGTACTCCGCACAATCGCTCAGAGGGCCCGAGGAACGGCACGACAGGCCCTGAATCGCAACCTACATACATGTTGGCAGGTAGCCCACAGTCACGACCACGATGTCATTACCGAGACGGATGTCCGGGAAGCCTTCCGCCTCATGGAAATCGACGAGCTTGGCTTAGAGGGGATTGACCGCCGTTACCTCAAGGCACTCTGTGAATCCGACGGTGCAACATTGGGCCTGCTGAGCGCCAAGCTCGGCTTACCGCCGACAACCATCCAGTATGTCGTGGAACCCTATCTCATCAGAGAAGGCCTCATCATCAAAGGCAGATTCTCCATCAGGATGGTCACCGAGCGCGGCAGGGACCATCTTTCCACAACTGCCGGCCCCGATGAACCAAGGAGAGCAGCGAATGGATACGTCACCAACGCCTGATCATCCAGACATCTGTACAGTAACCCAGATGGCACGCGTACTACGCCTGTCGCGAGCGCGTTTTTACCAGCTTCTCAAACAGGGTGTATTCCCTCCGCCGGTCTACTGTCGCACGACGCACAAGCCGGTCTACACGCAACATCTCCAGGAGGTATGCCTCCGTATCCGCAAGACCGGAATGGACGTGAACGGACAGTTTGTCCGCTTCTACGCCAAGCGGAAGAACACTCACCCCGCCCGTGAGCACAAGCAGATAAGTGGCATTCTGCGCGGCATGGGACTGACAGTCACGACCGCCCAGGTCCATACAGCTATCGATCATCTGAAGCTACCCAAGATGGACAGGGGATCTCCTGACTCAGAAGCCATCCGCACCCTGTTCCAGTACTTCTACGAGGGGCGCCAAGATGCTGTCTAATTTCCGTCCACATCCTGTCCAAGAGTTCTGCACATCTTGGCCGATGCCCAACCCAAGGACTAGGTATGGATAAGCCGCAACAAGAGAGTCAAAGCCCAACGTCATCGCCCGCATCAGAGCGTGCCCATCCCGTGCTGTTGACCGAGGATGAACTCATCTGCCTACTCCGCATCCCCGAGATCGCCGGGGCAGTCGAACATCACAACGTGATCGAGAACCTCAAACGAATGCACAGTCTTCCGTGCATCCACATCTGCAAGACGCCCCTGTACCCTTTTGAGGCAGTCCGGCAGTGGATCTTGGACAAGGTCGAGAAGGAGCGGCGATGATTTTTCGATCCACATCTCCGCGAGTCCCCCTTATCATGGAGGCGGACCGGTCTTGCCAGCTAAGGCCCAACAGAAAGGAGGCAAAACATGCCTAAGGAGCTGGTAAGACTAAGAACGCGGCCGTCGCGTGACGGCAGTGCTTTCGTGTTTTTGCTCGACTACGTTGATGAAGACGGTAAGCGAAGGCGACCCTCTTTGGGACACGCCGACCGCCGCAAGGCCGAACGGCAACGGGCCCAGAAGGAGCGAGAGCTTCGCATGGGCGCTATCGCACCACAATCCATGAGCCTAAGGGAATTTGTCGAGGATTCCTTGATCCGAACAGGTGACCAGATTCGAGAGAGCACACGGCGCGAGTACCGCTCCGCGATGCAGGATTTCATCGCGGTCGTGGGCAACCGGGACATCCAGAGCATCACCATCAAGGACGGCGAGTACTACCGCCAGCAATGTCTGGACCGGGGCAATCGCCCGGCAACAGTGGCCAAGAAGCTGACCGGGATCAAGTGCGTCTTCGAGACAGGCGTTTACCGTCGGCAACTGGATGAGAATCCGCTCAGGAGGCTCCGGATGCCCAAGTGCTCCAAAAACGACATCCACATCTACAACGATGCGGAGTGTCAGCGCATCATCAAGGCCGCTGCGGACTTCATCCAGCATGCTAAGACAGACCGTGTCGTTCGCTGGGATCTCCTCATCCTGGTTACCCTCTGCACCGGCCTCCGTCGCGGCGAGTTGCTTAACAGCACGTGGTCGGACATTGACTTCGACGAGCAGACGATCACCGTTACCCCCAAGGATGAGTTGCCGGAGACCTGGCAGTGGCTCATCAAGGACACCGACCGGCGGACGCTCCCGCTCACCGAGGAACTCACCCAGATGCTGGCGGAGCACCAAGGCCGCCAGCCGGAAGGCTGCCCCTATGTCTTTGTGCCCCCAGCCCGGTACGACTTCATCCAGGAGCAACTCCGGGCCAAGGGACTCTGGACCTATTCCGACTCACGCCTGAAGGTCATCAACAACTTCGGCCGGGATTTCGGCTTGATCCTGGCGAGGGCGGCCATCCGGTGCGGTGAATTCCACGACCTGAGGAGGACGACCATCTGCAATTGGTTCGCCGAAGGGCTCAGCGAGCTGGAGGTGATGCGACTTGCCGGCCACGCGGATTTCAAGACAACCCACCGGCACTACCTGAAGGTTCGCGACGGTCTGGTGGACCGTGCCCGGCAGGCCAGTGCCAGGGTCTTGCGTCGGAATTTGGCGCGCGCTTGGCGCGCGCCCCTGTTTTCGCCCACCGACGAAAAAGGGCCGACAACCCTAAGCAGTTGTCAGCCCAAAACTTACAGCAGTGGGCAGGGGCGGAGTTGAACCGCCGACACACGAATTTTCAGTCCGGCCTCATCCGCAGCCCCTTCTGCTCAAGAACCCGCGTTTCCTCCGGCGTCTGGCCGCCCAGGCGTAGACCCAGTCGGGACATCGGCGAACGTACTTGCGTTCAGTGTGGCACCACCGCTGCAAGGTCCTGCGCGGCAACTGGAGAATCCTCGCGGTCGCTCGCACGCCGTACTCGTCGATGAGTCCGAGAGCGTGGTCCTTCTGCTCTTGAGTGTACCGGCCGCCAGTCCCCATCGCCTCGAACTCCGCGCACATGTCGTCATAGACCGCCTGCTGTGCCTGGAGGATCATCGCTCGTGTGCTCATACCTGATGTTCCCCCCGATCAATATTCGCATGGGCCTGCACGAGGGTTCTGATTGCTGCCTTGACGTGCTCGGGCAGTTTCGCCCAGACTGTCACGATCTCAACCACGTCTGGAGTGAGCTTCCCAATCCCCATTTCAGCCGCGTTTCGGCCTTCGGGTGTCAACTGGGGTGTCAACTCACCCCTCTCCCCTTCATAAACTCCTGTCTTTTCAGAGGTTACGGCATCCTGCCCGCGGTTTTGTAAACCAGGGGTTGTGGGTTCGAATCCCACCGTTGGCTTTGTAAGTCCTTATTATTTGTAGACTTACAAGTCAGCAAGAATCCGCCTGCAAATCATGTCTCCAAGATGTCACCATGCCTGGTGTCATTCAGTGTCATTGTTCACGGTGTTCACGCATGAGAAAGGCTTGGCTATATCGGCGGCGAGGCATACCCGGATGGTGGGTCGGCTGGTACGAAGCGGGCCCTCGCAAGGCGGAGGCCACGCCGTCGTTGCGTGGCGGCCGACTTGCCGGGCCGGGGGGATGCGAACCCCTCTTCGACCGCCGCGAGCCTCCCTCGAAAGCACGAGGGGAGGCTCGGGGCGAACGCCCGAATGGGGCCGAACGTCCGCCGGGAAAAGCTCTCTGCGAACCGGCGAGAGCCGCAAGAAACGTTACACCGAAATCAAGGACTTGACAAACCCCGCTCAACAGCCGAGGATGTCATCGTCAGCCCAACAATTGAGTTACTGGGCCGACCCTGGGACCCGTCCAATTCCCGCTGAACCAACACACCGCGACAGATCGAACGGCTCCTGTCGTTTCATAATTGACATAGGTGGGCGGTCGCCCGCTTTCCCTGTCACACCACCGCACATGCGGGTCCGCATACGGCGGTTCGGCGGGTTGAGCTACGGACGAACCGTCAATCTCGGAATCCCCAACGAGTCGAAGTAGGCATGGGGCAGCGCGATCGCCAGGGCCGGACTGTTCGCCAGGCGCCACGGGCCGTGGACGCTGCCCGCCGTTTGAGCGGCCAGGTCTTGGCTCATGCCCCGCGTCCGACACGGTATGCCTCCTATCCGTTTCTTGTCCATCGGCTCGCGTCTTGGCTCCACGCTTCCTTCAGATCCCGCCTCGCGGCGACACCCTTGCGCTTCGCTATGACTTCACCTCCATCAGGTTATCAAAGGGACTTGCACCCTCAAGCTGTCGAACATGCTCGGCACACATGGCACTGGCCGCGGATATGAGATCCGCGGCCAGCCTTCCAAGGTAAGGGGGGCTTCAAGTCTGTATTAGGTGTGTCGTCTGCGGACGAGGGTCAGGCCGCTCAGGCCCAGCAGGACGATCGTCGCGGGCTCCGGAATCGACATCGAGCCGCTGAAACCGCCGCTGCCGATGCCGCCGCGGTCGAGCATGTCCGCGAAGCTCTTGTAGCCCGATCCGCTGCCGCCGGTGAAGGACAGGTCGAAATCGAGCGAGGTCACTCTCAGGTTCTCCAGGATCGCCAGGGCGGCGGATCCGAGGGCTGAACCTTCATGCGTGATGAAGACATTCGTGATGTCCGCCTGGAACTGGGTGTAGGCGCCCGCGATGGTGCCGACGGTGGTCAGGTCGCTGATCGTCAGGGTGCCTGTCATGTAGGTTACGCTGTTGTCGGCGCTCTTGATCGTGATTTCGGAACTGCCCAGCGGCGTGAGCGTATAGGGCGCGCCCGGGATGCCGCTGACCTGGAACGTGGGCAGATACACGCGGGCGCCGACCAGGGCGTCGTAGTTGCCGGCCAGGCCGCTATCGACCACGATGTCCTGATCGAAGCTCATGACGCCGGCGCCGTTGTAGTACCACTCGCCGGCGGAGCCGTCGGCCGGGCCGAAGGTGAGAACCTGCTGCGGAGTCACCGTGTCGGCGAGCATCGGGCTCGTCAGGGCCGCCAGCAGCAACGTTGTCAGAGTCAGGGATGCTTTCATCGCTCTCGCTCCTCTATTGTTCCCGCACTGCCTTTTTCCGACGCAGGCCGCACAGCCCGCCAAAACCGAGGAGGATCAACGTGGCCGGCTCGGGCACCGCGACCAGGTAGTTCTGCTGGCCGTCGCAGACGAGGACTCGCAGGTCCGCCTTGGCGCCGCCGCCCGTGAGCGATTGGAGCCATTTGTTCGCGGTTTCCCAATCGAGGTCCTGGGCGCGGAAGCCGCCGACGCCGGAGGTGCCCTCGGTGGTGACATCCCATTCCGCAGCGGAGGCGGGCAGGTCTTCGTAGACGATCTCCCAAGCCGCGGCGGCGAACGCCTCGGCCGCCCGGTTGTCCTGGGCAGTGTAGGACCCCGAGGTCCATGCGGAATCGTAGTAGCGGGCCCACAGTTCCCGAAGGTAGTTCGCCTTCGTCGTGCCCAGGTGCTCGCCGGTATAGCTGTTGTACATGTCTTCGGGCATGATCACGTTGTAGGTGTGCGTCGCGGTGGGGGCCGTCTCGTGGAGCTCGACGCAAAAGCCCGGGATCGAGCCGTTGTGCCAGGTGCTTCCGGTGCCGGTGTCGGCGGTCTTGTTCAGCATGTAGACGCCGGCGCTGACGTCGTATCCATCGTACCCGCCGGCCCAGAAGGTCGTGACGTCGTAGGCGCCGAATCCATCATGCACCACGTCCACCGTGTTGGCCCGCGCCGCGTGGGTCGTTGCCAACGCAAGCACGAGGCCCCCTGCGGCCCAAAGAAATCCAGACGTTCGTTCTCTCATGTTACCACACCCCCCGATGACTTGGCGCAGAACGACCCCCTGCCATGCGAGCAGAAATCACCAAGCCACCACTTACCTAGAAACCCATGGTGCTCAAGAGAAGAGATTGATGAGCACCCCCCATTTCGAATCAAGCGCCCGTCGGGCGATTGATATAGGTAGTGTACCCATTTGGCGACCCAAAGTCAATGAAATCGCCGTCGCTGCTTCCAAGGGGGGACGAATCCGGAAGGTCGTCGCCGTGGCTGGGCTGCCACCCTGCGGATTATCGGCCGATGCCACTTCTCCCTCGACGCCCGACGTGGAGATTTTTCAGCCCAACTCGCAGCGGCCCGACTCACGGCGTCAGCGGGCGGTTGGCTCGATCCGGGGGTCGCCTCGCCTGCGGCAGCTCCTGCCATGCGGCTTGGATCGCTCGCCGGGAATGCTGTGGAGAACCTGTGGATAACTCACGCGGGTCTTCCGCGAGTGGCCGCAGAATGTGAACACGTCCAGTGGTGCGTCGCAGACCCGCCCAGATGGTATTCAATCCTATTCGAGCCTCCCTCCCAATGATGAATCCGTAAGTCTTTGTTATATCGAGTTTTATGATGCGACTGTTCTTTGCACGCTTTTTCTGTATGAAATAATACAAACCGAGGGCGAAAAACCACCCAAATCGCCCATCTTTATGCCATCACTTCTCGACTATGGTGGAAAAACGGTTGACAACTCGCGAAAAGTGCCTCGTCCACAACCGAATCCTCGCAGATAATCCCTTTCCCTACCATGAATTAGAGACACAGGGAAGATCCATGGCATCGACGCACGGCGTCGCTATAATAGTCGCTGGTGTCCAGACAACGCCTTTGGCAAGGAGAAAGTCGCGTGAGAATCCTCCAGTGCAGCGTTTTGGTCATATTGGCGGTCGGCACGGCGGGCCCAGGCTGTGCGAGGCGCACAGTCACCGTCCGCACGCATGATCGTCAAAGAACCGTGCCCATGGAGCCGACCTGGGGCCAGCCAGCGGAAGGCCTTCAATGCCGGTTGCGGTCCGACAAGCGCATCTACCCTGCAGGGGAGAATCCGACCTTCAGGATCGACCTGCGCAACCAGGGCGGGCGGATCTTCGCATTCCGCTCCACCGACCAGGCGCCTCTGTCGCAGTATTCCATCGACAGCCGCTGGCGGCGCTGGCCGGCACACCCGCCCCAGGATGGAAAGGTCCGACCCCTCGGCCCAGGCGTGGAGATCGCGGATATGCCGGCGACTCTGCCCCAGGATGCTCGTTCCCTCCTGACGCCCGGCCTGCACGTCATTCAACTCGCCTTCTCCTTCGAGGGCGTCGAAGTGGTCAGTAACCCGATCGAGATCGAGGTCGTCGGACAGTAGCTATCGTGCCGCCGGTCACTTGTCTTTCCGCAGCTCGACTCGGCTGACCGCCAGCTCGAAGTCGCCGCCGAAGACAGCCAGACGGAAATCCACCCCGTTGTTGCGATTCATGAACTGGCAATCGGGCAATCTGAACTGGGCGGTCTTCCATTCGCCCGTGCCGGCGACCTGCATCCTTCCTGCCGGCCGGAATGCACCTTCCAGCGGGCCTTCGTTCACCGTGCTGTCGTACTCCACCGCGAAGGACGAACACCCGGCGTCCCGATACGTCACACGCAGGATCGCCCCTTTGCCCACCATCCCGCAGGCGAAGGCGTCGTCCACATCGAAGTACAGGTATCGGCTCGTCTGGGAATGTGGATTCGGCCTGCTGACCACCGCCTGGTGGTCTCCGAAGGCACGGGTCGCCCAGACACCGTCGCCACCGCTGGGCCGCACGTCCAGGCCGGCTGGCTTCTCGACCTGCCACGCGATCGCGTCGGCGTTCACGTAACTCCACGAGAAATGGAGCTGAGTGCGGGCGTGCCACAGGTCGCTGAACAGGCGCGTCAGGACGATGTAGGTGCGATCGTACTCGCGGGAGTGCGCGATGTCGGTGCCTTCGTGCCATTCATTCCAGGTCTCGACATGCACCATCCACGGCCGGGCCGCCGGGTCGAGCTGGAGCGTCTTGGTCCAGCGGTCGATATAGGTCCTGCCATCCCGGCGTTCGACGATCAGCGGCTCGCGCCCGGGGACGGCGCTGTGGTCGTATCCCGGTCCCAAGGACACTGTTTCGCGGAAGATTATTGGCCCTCGCACGGCCCCGCCCCAGGCGTAGATCGCATCGGTGTCGCCCTCCCAGCCGGCACACTTGACGATAAACGGCTCCACGCCGAAATCCTGCTTGAACCGCGACTTGGCATGCACGAACTGCCGCTCGGCGTCCTGCTTCCTGGCGAACGACGCGTCATAGAGGAAGATGATCGGCCTGCCATCGACCCTCGCCCACTTCGCAGGCGGGATCAGACTGAAGAAGTCGCGGATCGCCAGATAGAACCATTCGCGCCCGCGATCGGTCGTCAGATCCACGTGATAGTTGCTCCCATCGGCGTTGGCGCCGTTCCACGCCAGGATCGAGGTATCGTAGAACATCCCGATGGCGGGCGGCTTAAGACCTTCCTTCTCCAACGCCGTGTGCGCCTCGACCAGAGGCGGCAATCCGACGAAGCTCCAACCCTCGTATTTGCCCGGCACACCCCAGAAGACCGGCATCAGGAAGTCTATTCCTGCGTCGATCATGTCCGTGAGCTGGGTCTCATGCCAGGCAGGGCTCTTGAAGCTGATCCCAGTCAGGTCCGCAGGGTGTGTCGTCAGGGCGTCCGACCCGTCGTGGTCCACGATGTGGGCCTTGGTCGCGGCGTCGTACCAGTAGAAATACGTGGTCCCGACAATCGCCTGGCCGCGTTGGAAGGAGGCCGCGTCGCGATGGTCCTGGGCAGTGAGTGGAAAGAACTCCCCCGGCGGCTTCGTCGGCAATTGCCTTGGCTCCGCCATCATCGGGAACAACAACGCCGAGAAAAGAACGAACGGTGTCATCTGTGTGGGCTCCTTTGCATGCTCATGCGGACGACTATACACCAGGGCGCCGGGACGGTAAACCGTTTCATGTATCTGTGAGAACAATCGGCAGTCGGACGGGCGGCGCATGCGGGAGTCGTTCGTAGTGGGCCCGTCAGGGCCTCTCTTCACAGGCCGGAAAGAGAACGCCTCACGGCGTCACTACAAACCGACTCGCCGGAAGCGCGCCGGACCCGCACGGGGGCGTCTCTGCTGTCCGAAACCCCGCACAGACGCCTGTTTCATCGACGGTTGCGATTGGCGTGGCAGTCTGACGGCTGATTTGGTATCCTGCTGCTCTCGGCCGCCCGGCTCGGGACGGTCGGATTGGATTGGTTTTGGGAGTCGCTCATGGCGCGAACGAGTCTTCGAGACAAGCTGACGAAGCGGTCGGGCTTCGTCGTTCTGGCGGAACTGACGGGCGGGCCGGGGTTCAGCTTCGATCCCATCGAGAAGTTCCTCAAAGCGTACAAGGAGAACCCGACGGCGATCCCGGCGGGATTCGATCTGGCCGCGATCACGCTGCCCCAGAGCCCCGGCGGCGTCGCGAACATCGAGCCCGCTGCGGTGATTGCCGCCTGCGCAGGCGCCGGCCTGTTCGACGGACTGGACGTCGTGCCGCACGTGACCTGCAAAGACATGAACGCCGACGCCATCGTCAGCTCGCTGATGAGTCTGCGAAAGGCGGGCATCGAAAGCGTCCTGGCGCTGACAGGTGACAAGCCGGTCAAGGCCGCGGGCGTCTTCGAGCTCGAGTCGCTCGGTCTGCTCCGTGCGATCCGGAAGATCAACCACGATGCACTGCTCCAGGCCAAGCCGCAATCGCTCAAGGACGTCCGACGATTCTTCGCAGGGGCCGCGGTCTCGCCCTTCAAGTACACCGAGCCCTCCCAGATGCAGCAGTACTTCAAGATGGAGAAGAAGATCGCCTGCGGCGCCGAGTTCCTCATCACCCAGGTCGGCTGGGACTGGCGAAAGTCGCTCGAACTGTTCACCTATCTCAGAGAGATCGGCCTGGGCGGAAGTGACTCGTGCCCCGCGCCTCGTGACTTGTCGGAAGGCTCGGATAATATCAGATCGCGCCCGAAAGAACAGAAGGCAAGAAGGTCAGAAGGTGAGAAGGTCGGAGAGTCGGTTGAACGCGCCGCGAGCCCAGGAGAGAAGCAGACTATCCGACCTTCTGACCTTCTCAACTTCCTACCTTCTGGCTACGATTCATCTGTTTCCAATGCTGCCGGCATCCCGGTGATCGGCAACGTGTACCTGCTGAGCACGCTGACGCCCGCACCGCGACTGATGCACGACGGCAAGCTCCCCGGCTGCTTCGTCAGCGACGAGTTGCTCGCCAAAGTCCAGTCCGAGCGGGTGGACGACCACATCGAGCGGGCAGCCCAGCAAGTGGCCATGTACAAGGCAATGGGCGCCGCTGGCGTCGATCTCGGCGGCGTACCCACGTTCGAGCTGTTCACCAGGATCCTCCAGCGGGCCGCCGAGATCGGCACGCATTGGGAGCCGTTCAAGGACAATCTCTGTTGGCCGCCAGGCGGTGACGCCACCCGAGACGCGTCGGAAAAAGGCAGGTCGGGCCTATATTCTTCAACGAAATCTCTCAGTTCGATTTCGTTGAAGAATGGACGTGACGAAGCTCTCGACGCGCGACCGGGGTTTGAGGGGGAAGAATCGAACCGAGAGATTCTTCCCCCTCAAAGTAGGCCCGACCTGCCTTTTTCCGACGCGCGGCAGACAACACACGATCACGCCTTCTATCTCTACGACGAGTCCGGCGCGAGGGCCGATCTCATCACGCCGTACCCGACGTTCGCAAAGCGGTTCTTCGACTTCGCACACTGGGCCTTCCTCGACCCGAAGCACTTCGGCTTCCACGCCTTCAAGAAGACCCTGTCGCTCCTCGGCGCCGACGCAGGCTGCGGCGCGATCTACAAGCTCTTCAACAGCAGCGAGAAGGGCTTCAAGTATCTGCTGTTCGACTGCGAGGAGTGCGGCGACTGCTTCCTGCCCGAGAACTTTGGCCTGTGCACCATCGGCGGCTGCGAGAAGGGAATGGACAACGCCCCCTGCGGCGACGCCACCTTCGACGGCCGCTGCGGAAACAACCTCGACCGCGTCTGCATCGGCGAGCGGATCTACGAGGCCGCGGCATCCGAGCAAGAGAAGTTCAGAAGGTCAGAAGGTAAGAAGGTGGGAGAGATGGCGGCGTGCGACGGGAGTCCCGGAAGGAACCAATCTGTCCGACCTTCCGACCTTCTCAACTTCCCACCTTCTTGCCGCAACGCTCCTTTTTCCAGCGCGGGCTTGTCGCGACTGCGGACGATCATCAACAAGCCGCGCAATCCCGCGCTGCAGCACACGTCGTCCATCATCAACTACCTGTTCGAGAGAGACCATACGATGAAGAACGCACTGATTTCGATTGGCGAATCGATCCACGCGTCCATCCCCAAGACCGGCCAGATCATGCGAGAACTGCACGCCCTCGGCGCGGGCGCCTACACGACGCCCAGCCCGCAACTCGACTACGTCCGGGCTCTGATCGAGTCGCAAGCCAACGACGGCGCCGACTACATCGCGATCAACCTCGACGCCTTTGGCGAGCAGAACCCGCAGCAGGCGGTCGATATGATGGTCGAATACGTCCGGCTCGTGAAGAGATGGGGTTGCGGCGTGCCCGTCTGCATCGACAGCAGCAGCGACGCGGTCCTGACCGCGGGGCTGAAGGAATGGTATGCCGGCTTGGAAAAAGGCAGATCGGGGGACCTCGTTGACCGGGTTGACCCCATTGTCAATGGGGCTCTCTTGAACTCCATCAAAGTCTACACGATGGACCAGATGATGCCGCTGAAGAAGGATTACGACTTCTCCTTCGTCGGCCTGCTGGTGAGCGAAGAGAAAGCCACCGGTCCCGGCGGGTCGCACTCGGTCGACGAACTCTACGCCCTGGCGAAGCGACTCTTCGAAGCCGCCATGCGCCACGGCTTCAAGCCCGGCCAGATCTTCTTCGACTCGACCGTCTTTCCCCTGGCAATCGATATGCCGATGGAGCCGGGAGTCCCCGGCTACACGTATCGCACCTTCGAGACCATCAAGAAGATCCGCAACGACCCGCGGATGAAAGGCGTCCACTGCTCGCTCGGGATCAGCAACTGCGTGCGGGACCTGCCCGCCCGACGCATCGGAGTGTGTCGCGCCTACGTCGCCAAAGCCATGGAGTACGGCCTGGACGCAGGCATCGTCAACACCGCCCACCAGTACGGCACAACCGAAGCCCCGCCGGAACTGCTCGAGCTGGTCGACGCCTACGCCAAACTCGACGGCTCCATGGAAAAGACCTCCAAGGCCATGGAACTCATGGCCCAGTTCTGCCGAGACAACCGAAAGGCGAGCTGACCAGACGACTACATCTCACACCGCGAAGAACCGGCAGACGCGTCGGAAGGCCCGCCAGGGGTCGTCCGGATCGAGCCGCCAGAACCGCGAGAGCGCCTCGACTTGCATCGGCGCCGGCGCGTAGAACCACAGGTAGAACGCGCCTTCCGCGCGCCGTTCCGACGCAAAACCCTCCAGGATGATGCCCACCTGGCGACGTAACGGATACTCGGCGTTTCTCAGGGCACGGATGCGGCCCGCAGCGCTTCGCGCCCATCAACCGACCTACGTACTGCCTGCATCGCTGAGCACCTCCACGGCCATTCTGGCACACAATGCCTCCGCGCGCCGGTTCGCGGCGCGGGCCATCGCCGGCGTGACGCGAAACGCGCCCGAGCAGAGGGGACAGCGGGCCGGCCCGAACACAGGTATCGGTTCGGCAGGCTGATGAGCTGCACCGAGCACGACGGGCAAATCAGATCGCCAAAGCAGTTCACGCGCCGACGCGAACCGCGTCCACCACGCGAAACGACTGCTTGTTGTACCTCAGACATGGGACTCCTTGCACAGGCACGCATCGCGGCTCGCCTGCTTCGAGATCCAAGACGGTGACCCGGCTGAGCGCCGCGTCTCTGTGGCGTCAACCTTTCGGTCGCTGTCGTGCTCGTGCCATGTGGCACCCCCGCCCTCGGGGGTGATTCCTGGAACGACTCAGCCAAGGGCCACTGCCAAGATTCCCCAGTCGAGGGCTACGGCCAGGATTCCCCAGCCGGGGGCGGCTGGGCTACAGGTTCCGGTCTCTCCAGGGCATCCGTCCGTGTCCTTTGCCCATCCCGCGATCCATCGCCGTGCCGTGTGGCACCCCCGCCCCCGGGGGCGATTCCTGGGACTACCTAGCCGGCCCACCCTTGTTCTCGATGGGCACAGCCAACCCTACATGCTGGCAGGCTAGCCCTAATATGCCTATCCGACCGCATAGCATCGATAGCTTGGGCAGAAACAAAGGGTTTTCTCGAAGTATCGATTCTTCTGGCTCATCCGGTTTTCGCGTACTTCGGTGGTTCTTGGGGACTTGTCCCCAGACTCATGAGGTTTGTCGCTTTGGCCAATAGCATGGCATGGACAAGAGGGCGACACCCCCTGCAGGCGGAGTCGGCATACCCTGTGCAAGCGAGCACGAAGCGGTCTCGCCGGGGTTCCCGCCGACCGATCCAGAAAAGGCCAAGACATCCGTACGGGCGTGTCGTGCCGACGCCCTGGAACAGGAGGTCCACGACTTGGGTTTCTCTGCGCGAGAGTCGGAAGGCTTTTCGCAGCGTATCGAGTTGTTCGTCCGTCAGTTTCACGCGAGGTTCCGTGGAGATTCCATGGCGCGGTCGCGTCGTCCCCTTGATGCGTTCCTCTGCTCATTCGCGGCGCCTGCCATCGCAGCCAAGCCTATCGGCGCGCGGACGCCACGTCAACCCCGGCACTTGAGCTGGCTGATCTTGTCGGCGGTTCCGATGACGATGAGATGGTCGCCTGGGGCGAGGGACTCGGTCGGTCCGGGGGAGGCGATTCGGTCGTCGCCGCGTCGGATGCCGACGACGGTCACGCCGCAACGCTGGCGGAATTGCAGGTCCGCCAGGGTCTTGCCCGACCAGTTCGAGTCGCGGAAGACCTCGATCTCGGCCATGACGAAGCGTTTCAATCCATCGTCCGTCTGGCGATCCTGGGCCTGATGGATCAGGGTCTCGGCCTTCTTGAGGGCATCGGCGGGTCCCATGAGGACCATGTGGTCGCCCGGGTAGACCTGGAAATCGGGTTCGGGGTCGTAGTGGACCCTTCCGGCCCGACTGACCGCCAGGACGGAGACGCCCGCCTCCGACCGCAGGGGGATCTGGCGAAGGCTCTGGCCTGCGAAGACGGAATCCGACTTGACGCGGATCTCCTGGAAGGCGACGGGCCAATCGACGCTCTCGGGCAGGATGTCCGTCGCGTACGTCAGGGCATCGGCCGCCTGCTCCGCGGCGTCGGTGAACGGACACAGGACGACGTGGGCGCCTGCCTGGCGATAGAGCGCCGCCTCCTCCGGGCTCGCGGCGGTCAACGCCACCTTCACGCCGTGCCCTGAGACGGAAGGAGGCGAATCGGAGCCAGAAGGTAAGAAGTTGAGAAGGTGAGAAGGTCGGACAGTCTGGTTCTCTCCTGGGCTCCCGGCGCGTTCGAACGACTCTCCGACCTTCTCACCTTCTAACCTTGTCACCTTCTGTTCTTTCGGGCCTGCTTCGCCTTTCTCCGTCAGACCCACGCGATGCCTCAGCAGGTGCAGCAGGGCCAGGTTCACGTCCTTCGACCGGACCGTGCTGACGACCCAGCGGACGCGGTTCATGGGCAGTTGCTCGTAGAGGTCGGGGTCGGCCATGTCGCCGTAGAGGACGGAGACGCCGCGGGCCCGCCACTTCGCAAGCGCCTGGGGGTCGAAGTCCACGCCGAGGATCTTCATCTTGCGTTCGAGCAGCCGCTCGGCCAGGCCGCTGCCGTAGTTGCCCAGACCGACGAGGATGACGTCGGCAGCGGTCGTTTCCGCCGCGGTGTCGCTGCTGGCCTCGCGGTAGGGGTTCTTGCGTTCGAAGACCCGCAGCGGGCGGGCGAGGAACTGGTAGAGACTGTGCGAATAGAGGATCATGTACGTGGAGGCGAAGATCGTCACGACGCCGACGAGGGTGATCAGGCCCATGGTCTGCGGCGGGATGTGCCCGAGTGTGACGCCCAGGGCCCCGACGATCAGCGAGAACTCGCTGATCTGGGCGACCGTCAGGCCCGCCAGAAAAGACGTCCGGCAGCGATAGCCCATGAAGCCCATGATCGCGATCACGATCAGCGGATTGCCGATGAGCACGAACAGCGACAGGATCGCCGCCTTGGGGACTTCCGAGCCCACTGCGGACCAGTCCAGGCGGGCGCCCAAGTCGATGAAGAAAAACAGCAGGAGGAAGTCGCGAATGCTGGCCAGCTTCGAGCTGATCGAGTCGCGGTACTCCGTGGGCGCCAGGGAGACGCCCGCCAGGAAGGCGCCGACTTCCTTGCTGAAGCCCAGCCATTCGCTGGTGGCCGCCAGCAGGACCGCCCAGGCGACCGCGAACAGGATCAGCATCTCCTGCGAGTGGGCCAGGCGGGCCATCAGACCGGGCAGCACGTATCGCATGAGAAGGCCGACGACCAGGAGCAGCCCGATCCCTTTGCCCGCCATGAGCAGCCAGACCGTCCACGCGGACCGCTCGCTGGACAGCGTCGCGCCGAAGGTGGTCAGCGCCACGAGGGCCAGAATGGCCGCGATGTCCTGGACGATCAGAAAACCGACCGCGATCCGCCCGTGCAGGGCGTCGATCTCCTTCTTGTCTGACAGGAGCTTGACGATGATGATCGTGCTGGAGAACGTCAGGGCCACCGAGACATAGGCAGCGCTGACCGTGGTCATCCCCAGGACCAGGGCGATGACGAACCCAATGCCCGCAGTGAAGACGATCTGCCCCAGCCCGGTGGCCAAGGCGACTGGGCCGGTGGTGCGAATCAGGCTCAGGTCCAGGCGCAACCCGACGATGAACAGCAGCAGGGAGATCCCGATGTGGGCCAGCAGCTCGATCTGGTCGTAGCTCTGGATGAACCCAAGGACCGCCGGCCCCGCGAGGATGCCGGTCGCCAGGAACATGATAATCAAAGGCTGGCGGAGCTTTTGCCCAACCACACCCAACACCGCGGCCAGGCTCAGGATCGCGGCGGTTTCATAGAACGTATTGCCCTGCATGGCGTGCATCCTACACGCCGGGAGGCTCCGTGTTAAGTCCCGAGTTGAATCCAGACCCGGCCCCGGGCCGGCAAGGGGATTCTGAGCAAGATCTCGCCTGGGGATTCGGACGGAAGAACAGGCAAGGGTTGGCCGGTGAATCGATCCAGAGCGCGAAGCTCGGTGTGTTTCCCGAGGGGCGCCGTGACGGTGACGGTCACGTCCTGATCGCTGAAGTTCTGGACGACGAAGCCTGCGCGGCCCGATGCGGAGTCGGAAAAAGGCAGATCGGGTCCCGTTTGGAGTTCCGCGTTTACGCGGTCTTGACCCGCCTGAAGGCGGAACTCCGAACCGCGCGCGTCGAAAGGCCCGTCGTTTCCGTTCTTCAACGACTCAGAGAACGGGTGCAGCGTGACACAAGCCGGGCCTGCGAGAGAGGGTCCGCCTGCCTCTCGAAAGGCGGCGCGAAGTCCGTCGAGCGCCGGACCGCCCAGCGTCAGCAGCCCGAGCCGACGGGGACAGAGCAGGACCTCGCCGACCGCGTCGAAGTCTGCCTGGCTGTACGTGTGCGTGTTGAGCAGCGACAGGCGGCCCCGCGAAGCCGGGACCGTGCGAAACAGCAGTAGCGATCTGCCGCCGGCAGTACAGGCGATGTCGTCCGACCGGTCCGCCGCGAGGGGCGACTCGAGATCGACCGTCGTTCCCTCCGACGTCTGTCCCACACAGGCAGCGCGAGTCGGAGAGGATCGGAGATTCGGGTCCACGCCGAGCATTCGGGCAAGCCGGCCGCCCTCGGGGAGGGTCAGCAAGAGGCTCGTCGTGACGATGACGTTCGTCCCCCTGTCCAAGGCGGCGTTCACACGATTGAACAGGTTGGGATCAGCGGCCGCCTGTGCCGGAAGGAAGATCGTCGATGCCGACTCCGGGAACTCGTGTACCGGGACCAGCGGGATACCGAGCATGCCAAGGAAGTCCATAAGGTACATGTCGCCCGCGGGATCGCTGTTGGGCGGTTTGTAGGCGGGGACGCCCGCAGCCGGATGCGTGCGAACGAATTCCGCCAGGTCGGCCAGCCGGTCGAACTGCTCGACGACCTTCGCGTGATCCGGGTGCCCCTGGACCACATCGCCCAGATTGAAGAAGACCAGCTCTCTCGCCCCGGCCAGGACGCTCATGTACGCCTGGTCGAGGAAGTCGTGCTCGGCGCAATCGCCGTGATCGAACCACGCGGCGCCGATCTTGTCGCCCGCGATCCCGGCCAGCCAGCGGTAGTTGACGAACCCCTCGTACGGCTGGACGAAACCGAACCGCTGGGTGTTGCGCCCTCGCGTCTCCGTCCCCACCCACACCCGGTCGAACAGACGCGGAAGGGTCTGCGTGTCGTAACCGAACAAGTGGAATCGGTCGTACCATTGCGGATACTTGACGATCATCGTGATGTTGGGGTTCGCCTGCCTGGCGGGTTCGATGAAGACCGAGCGGGCCACCTGCGTCATCAGCTCCCGGCGGTACTGGCCCCACGAGCGGTCCCCTTTCGCCTGTCTCGATTCGGCGCTCACGTCGCCCGTACACAGGAAGTCGTCGATGATGAACGTGTCGAAGAGCGGCGCCGTTTTGCGGATGATCGACTCCAGATCGCGCTGCGTCTTGGCGCTCTGCCAGTTGAACCAGTCGAGCGGCCCTTCCTGGGGCACGCCGACGTCGCCGCCGGGAACCGTAGCGATGCCGCCGACGACCTCGATGCCGTTGCCCTGGAGCCAGTCGCGAACGAACACGAGATGCTCCGTCGAGACGGTGTGCCCGCTTCGATAGACCTCGACGTAGAGTCTCGTGATGCCCATCCGCCGGATCGTGTCCCACGTTCGAGTCCGGAAGCTCTCGTCGACGGCAAGCTGCTCGACGTGGCCCGACGTCGCGTAGGAACCCAGACGGAGCGAATCCGTCCGACCCCGCGCCTTCTCGAACTGTGTTTGTGCCGGCAGAGCCGCCCGGGCCGCCGGGAGCAAGCCGGCTGCGAAGAGACACATCGCCAAGTGTGTGCGGACCATATTCATCCCTGAAGAAAACTGTCGAGCGTCCCAGCCGTCGCGGATCAGGGCTGGATGACGCGGCTGTAGATCCGAACGTCGTCGATCAGGCCGGACCAGAATGTTCCCGGCTCCGCGTTGGCGCCGCTGCCGATTCGCAGGCCGGTCGTCTGGCTGGCCTGCGAGCTCTGCGGGTCGGTCTTGGCCATCACGCTATCGACATAGAGGGTGCGGGCCGAGCCGTCCCAGGTCAGGCCGACCTGATGCCATTCGCCATCGACGATTCCCACGTCACAGACCAGATCGCGACTGCTCCGGCCGCCCGCCTTCAGTTGCGTCGCCAGGGCGCCCGTCGAGGCATCCGCGACGAGCCAGTTGGCGCCGCCGGACTGCGAGAGGATCGTCTGGCCCGCGGCGCCGCCCTGAACCCACGCGAAGACGCTGAAGACGCCCTCCGCCGGGTTGCGGACAAATGGCGTCGTGATCGTGTCGTCCAGGCCGTCGAGGCGGATCGCGCCGTTGAGCTGCCCGCCCGTCGGCTGCCAGACGGGACCGCCGACCAGCGCGCCGTCGTGGCCGCCGACGCTGTCGGAGGCGACGAGGCCCTCGCTTTCGTCCAGCTTCCAGTGGGCGAGGAAAGTGAAATCCGCGGACCAGGTCTCGGAATTGATCTTCTCTCCAGCCGTCATCACCTTGACGTTGCAGGCGGCCAGGAGCGAGAACTGCTCCGCGTCGGCGCTCGTGCCCCAGTGATAGGGGACCGCCAGCGTCGGCTGGATGTACTTCGTGGCCTCGGCGGCCTCCGCTGCGCTCATCGTGTACGCGCTGCTGACGGGCAGGAAGGCAACATCGATATCCGTCACCACCTTCACCTCCGGCGTCAGGTCCGTGTCGCCTGCGAGGTAGATCCGCATGCCGGCGATCTGGACGATGAAGCCCACCCAGTTGTTCGACTTGGGATGGTTCGTCTTCGTGAGGTTGTACATCGCGACCCCGGTGATGTGGACGCCCGCGACCTCGACGGTCTGGCCCGGCGCGAGGCTCTGCCCGCGGCCATAGGCCTTCACCACGTCGGCGGCGCCGACGAATTCCGCCTTGCTCTTGGCGACCCTGGCGATGTCGGACGGCGAGTAATGGTCGCTATGGCTGTGCGTCACGAGGATCAGGTCGCCGTCGCGGGGCTCGACGCTCAGGTTGTACGGATCGACGTAAATCACCGTATCCCCCGACGCGATCCGGACGCTCGCGCGGCCGTACCACGTGAGGTAGACGATCTGCGGGACCTCGTCGCAGCCGATGTCAGTCTGATTGCCGCTGATCCGGGCGTGGCCGTCGATGTCCGTGTCGACACGATCCGCCACGAAGGCGGGATCGCCCGCGTCGATGCACGGCGAATCCGAGAGCAGGTGGTAATTCCCGCGGACCCACGTGAGCGTCGCATCGGCCGACCGGGCCCACACGCCCGGCAGGACGAACTCCGGGTCCTCGTCGATATTGCCCGTGCCGTCGTATCCGCCCTCGACGTTGCAGTAGGTCACGGTCGGCGCATCGCCTTCGATCTCAGATGTCACACCATCGGGATCGTTGTCGCGGAGGATGCAGTTGGTGACGACCGGCTTGCCGCCTGCGATGCCGCCGTGATTGCCGACGAGGGTGCAATGGTCGATCGCTGCGAGATTGACAGTCCCTTCCTCGTCGGCCGACAGGTCGATGCCCGCCCCGCCGTTGCCCGCGATGATGCAGTTGACCATCGTGGGATCGCCGCCCTCCGAGATCCTGATTCCAGCATCCCGATTATCCAACATACGGCAGTTCAGAATCGTCGGCGCGGCGCCGCGGCAGTGGACGCCGCGGGCGGCTCCGGTGATCGTGAAGCCCGCCAGCACGGAGGCGGGCCCTTCGCCGTGGATGAAGGACACCGCACAGTCGTTCCCGTCGAGGATCGTCGCGGCGACCGCCCCGGGATCGGTCGGGTCCTGCGACCTGAGCGTGATGGCCTTGCCGGCGAAGTCCACCGTCTCGTTGTAGGTCCCGGGAGCGACCTCGATCACGTCGCCGTCGACGGCCTCGGCCATCGCAGAGCCGATATCGTCATACAGGGTCCCGCGCGTCTTGTTCTCGACAGGTTGAGCCGCCGCAGCGATGGATGCCGCCAGCAGCAGACAAGCGACCATGCACCCTATCGCGACGTTGTGTTCGCGTGTCTTTGACATGTCTGACACCTCCACCCTTCTGGCGTCGCCGCCGGGTCGTGTCGCCACCCATCCGCGAGTCCGTTGTCCACGCTCGGGCGACGCTGCCATTGCCTATTCTATCAGATGCTCCCCCTGTAGGCAAGCAGCCGACCCCGGTTGGGGCGGGACCCTGGTTGCGACCTCCCGCAGAGCAACGAGACGTTGCCCCGACTCCGTCATTCCTGCCACACCTGCCCTCGACCTGATCGGGGGGCAAGCAGGAATCCGGAAACCGCGTTATCCATGGCTTGGGCGCGAGCGCCCATGATTCCGGATCACGGGCAAGATGCCCGTGCTACGGGATGATGCCCTTACGGGCACACTACGAGCGGGCTGTATCGGCGCAACCGTCTCAGTCGAGCCGTCCGGGAGACCCGCCCGGCTCGGCGCTCGGCCGCCAGGCGGTTTCATCGGACTCGTCGCTGGGGTCCATGGTCTGGGGATTCCGTGCGGTCAGGGAGTAGCCGGTCCCGTCGGTCGCGGGATACCAGCCGTCCTCGTAAGAAACCGCCTGGATCGTCACGCCCAGGGCGTCCTGCAGTTCGATCCGCTCGCCGGCGTTGCTCAGCGAGCCGGAATACTCGCCGGCGACGGGAAGGTCGGAACCGTATCGGGCCTCGAAGGCAGCCAGATCCTTGACGACCAGCACGCATCCGCCAGGCGAAAGCTCGACGTCGCCGAATGTGAAGTCCACACCGTCGGAGAACCGGACCAGATCGAGACGGATGCTCTCCGCGCCGACGTGAGTCAGCTCGATGTACTCCGCGTTCGAGTCGCTCGGTTGGCCGGTGTCCTGGGGGTGGTACATGATCTCGCTGATTCGCAGGGAATGCGCGACCGGGCCCACCGCGAAGACCGCTTCGTTCAAAGCGCTCCAGGCGGCGCCCGACAGCGCTCGGGCCTTCACCCGCGCGCTGTGTTCCAGCGAGATCGGCTCGGTGTAGAGCAGGGCCGTCGGCGAGACCCCTGCGGGCGCGCTCTTGCCCGTCGCGCCGCCCGAAACCAGCTCGACCGAGATCAGGAAATCGGTGCTGGTCGTGTTGATATTCATGGCTTGGATAGCCAGGAGGTTTACGCCCGTGCGGAGCACGCCGAGATGGGCACTGATGTTCGTTTCCGCAAGGGCGATCGACTGGTCGTCCGAGACCTGCTCGCCCGCAGCGGAGTTCCACGACGGCTCGCCTGTGAACCGCGTCCTGGCCACTTCGACCCCGTTGAGATAGGCGACGAAGGCGTCGTCGCAGCGGGTCCGGATCGCCAGGCTGGAAAGGCCGGCACGCTGCTCGGAGGTCAGGGCAAAGGGGATGCGAACATAGCACGTCGTGTTCCGCCCGTACATCCCGGCTTCGACGTCGATGGCGAAGTACGACTCGTAGCCGGTGCCTCGCTCATAGCCGACGCCGCCCGCGCCCGCGGCCCAGGCGGAATCGTTGAACGCAGGGTTGCTCCGCCAGGCGTCGTCGATCGCGCCGGCGGGGACGAAGGCCCGCTTCGGGGCGCTCTCCGGGACCAGCACGATCTCGTTGCCCGCGGAGGCGGCCACGCCGGGGATGCGGGGGTCGGAGCCGTCGAGCGTGTACCAGACGGCGCCGCCGCCGGCCATCGAGAGGGCAGCCATCGAGGAAACGTAACCCCCATGCCGATAGGAGCCGTTCACGGAGAACACCGGCGCATCGACGTTGGGATACAGTCCCCGGTTGCGAAGCTGATTCAGGACGATCTGAGTCCGGATGGGAAAGTAGGTCTCGATCAGGTATCCGTTCACCTCGGCCCACCAGTCCTCTTTCGTGTACGGGTTGTTCGCCCGACTCGGTCTCTGGTCGCCCCAGCGGGCGGACTCCGCGATGATGGCCAGGTCGATCTGGTTCGCGCGGGACAGACACAGGGCGATGGCCTTTTCCGGCGTCATCACGCCCGCGTTGAAGAAGTGCTTGTGTACGTGGTCCGCGAACTCCAGGCAGTATTCCGGATGGACCATCAGCTTCTGGTGCAGCCATTGCGGATTGAACGCGGAACGCGACTGGCCTGCGGAGACGGGGGCCGTCCGGTCGTCGAAGACATCCCGGTACGTCCCGAGGGAATGCTCGTTGTCGTAGGCGAAGAAGATCCAGCCCTGGCGCGACGAGATGGTGCGATTTCGGATCGCGAAGAAGTTGTTGGCCGAGCCGCCGCCCAGGCCCACCGGGGCGTCGTCGTTGCCCGTGAAGAAGATCCCGAGCATGTAGTCGATCAGATTGTCGATATCCACGCGGACAGGCAGGGCCGGGTTGTCCGTGCCGTCGGGATTCCTGCCCTGCACGGCGTAGTACTGCTGATCGGTCGCAAACCCCTGCTGGCACAGCGACCACAGGAGGTACCATTCGTCGATGGTGCCGTCCGTGGCGAAGTTCGGCGTGATGACGTCGTACTCCTCCTCCTCGCCGCCGAAATAGGTGGCTGCGTACGACGCCTCCGACCGCTCCTGCGTCTCGTAGAGGCCCCAGTACTGGCCGTTGATGTAGAGATGATAATACCGGGTTCGCGTGTACGGCTGACCCGTCTCGCGCTGGAGATCCCGACAGAACTCCTCGCGGACGAACGTGTTCTTCGCGCCGTCGTTGAAGGTGTCCACGCTCCAGGCGTAGTTCTGGGCGGTTCGCAGGTCCACATGCTCGAACTCCTCCGCGCCTTCGGAGTCGAACAGCGGGTACTTCAGCGAGGACGATCCGTACGCACTCCGGAAGAACAGGCGGAACGAGTGCTTGGGATTGCCGCTCATCCGGCTGAAGCCGCCGCGGATGCGGATCCCCGCGTCGATCTGGAAGCCCTCGCTGCCGTCCGGGTTCACCAGTTCCACGGACACGGGACGCTCCCAGTCGCGCCCCTCCTGCCCGGCGTTGACGTAGATGCCCCTCGACGGATCGAACAGATTCGCCAGGTTCGTCACCAGCGAGATCGACGGGATCGAGACCATCGCGTCGTCCATGAGATCGCGGTACCTGGGATCATTCACCACGTCGGGGTCCATGCCATAGTCGATCAACTGCCCGTTCACGCTGCCGGACGGCCAGGGCGAACCGGGCGACGCTCCGTTCGGAGACTGTCGAATGATGTCGCTGACGAAGAGATAGGTTTGCGTTTCGATGGTCGAGGCCCGCCAGCCGGGTCGTACAGCCGCGGCCCGCAGACAGGTCGTCTTGCTGACCTGCAGAGGCCCGCTGTACACCGTCGCGGTCGAACTCGGACGCGTCGAATCGACCAGGTAGGGATCGCTGCCGTCCGTCGTGTAGTAGATCACCGCGTCGGGCGTGCTGCTGGCGATGGCGACCTGGACCGGGCTGCTGTAGAAGCCATGCCCCGGCGTGATCTGCGGCTCGTCGACAAACCCGGCGTACATCTGGACGTTCGACCCGCCGGGAGTGGGAAAGGCCATGAGCTGCCAGGCGTCCGTCCCGTCCGGGACCCGGCCGTAAGAAACGTCCGCCCGTTGCTCGCCGAACGTGATGCTGTCCAGGACCGTGACGCCGTCCGCATCGACGAGGGCCAGCTCCTCGCCGCTCGCGTCGAGCGAGAAACCCGCGTGGAGACCCTCTTGCGCGACATCCTTGTCCGCCCAGATGAGCAGATGTCCATGAGGCGCGATCGTCGTCAGTGCGGTCTTGGCGACGGGAATCCGCCACTTCGTGAGATCGGACAGGTTGTCCGTCAGGTGCATCCCCCCGACGTCCACCGCGACATCGCCGGGATTGTACAGTTCGATCCAGTCGTCATATTCCCCCTGGGCGTCGGGGAAGTAGTCCACGTTCGACGCCAGCAGTTCGTTGAGCACAACCCGGCCCGCTTCGGCAGTGCCGCCGAGATCGTCGCTCGGGGAACCAGCCCCCGCCGGTACGATTGGAAGAACCACGAGCAAGATCGACAGCAGAGCCTTCTTCATTATTCCCATAATTCTCCATCTTACCACAATCGAACTGCCGGAGCAACCCCAGGCACGACGCCAACAGCCCGGCGGGACAACGCTCAATCCGCGCAAATCGTGTGGGCATAAGCAGTTGAAGTCAAGAAGGAGCCAGGCCAAGCCTGGGGACACCGCCGGTCGTGCGTTGGCCGAAGGGCCGAAAATACGTATGTTTGACATATTGACAGGGCGTAGATAGGTCCTATAATGTGTAGGGTTTTTGTGCAGCGCGTGCCCGTTGGAGGAAGAGCCGTTGTACAGAGCCCGATGCGGTTGGAGTGCGTTTGATTCACCACCCGAACTCATGAGGAGTGCGAAGATGAAAAGGATCGTGTGTTTCCTTGTCTCGGCTGCCATGCTCGTTCCGACCGCGTCTGTTCTTGCAGACGATCCAGCCGTCATCCTGAATCCGGGCACCCTGTCCGGCTCGGTGTCCCTCGTGGGGTACACGATCAAGTCCGTCACGGTTTACGCGATCGATACGGTCAAGCTCTATTCCGCGAACGTCACGGCCAGCGTCCCCGCCGGCGCAAGCAGCATCGACTACACGCTGACCGTAGAGGGGGACCGCGACTACTATGTCATGGCGTACGTAGGTGTATCGACAACGGACACCACTTACGTCTATCTTCCGGTGACAGGTCCCGTGAATGTTCCCATCGCGGCGGACGTGCCGTGGGATATGTCCATGGAGCCGGCGATCATCTCCGGAACCATCTCCACCGGATCAAGCGATAACACAATAGAGAGCTTCACGATCTATGCGTACGTCAGCGTTCCAGAATTCGGCTCTTCCTATCAGGGCTACACCTCTAAGAGCTACCTCAATGTCCCCGGTGACACGGGCAGGACGTACACCTTGCTGCTGGCCCCGGGGGTCAAGTACTACGGCATATCAGCGTACATCACTGTGGATGGCATCCGCCACTACATCTACGACTACGATGTTACTGCTCCCGCTGCCGGAGCCACAGCAACTCGTGATTATGTGATGGATGTAACCGCTGCCACCATCTCCGGGACTGCTTTGCTCCAGGGGATCGATGTATACAGGGCATACGTATCTGGATCTGCAAGCTCGCCGTCTCGGTCCAGTTCTACAGCGGTATCGGATGTATCCACGGGACTATATACCTTGGATGTCGATGCGGGCGCATGGCGACTGTTCCCGTACTTCTACTTCTATCTGCCGGGAATTCTCAACGACCTGGAAGGGTATCTCCAGCTTCCGTACTCGCCTGCGACAAATGTGAACGCAGGAGATCAGATCACCGATGTGGATTTCATCGTGGACCCTGGCTTCATCCCTGGCGTCCTGAATCTCTGGGGGGCCAATACGAATTTCGACAGTGCGTACGTCCGAGCCTACCAGTCTGGCGGCGGATATGCGGATAGCGATGTCGCCCCGGACACCGGGGAGTTCCTCATGGTGTGCTCGCCCGGTGCTTGGCGGGCCGATTACTATCAGTACTTGCACTTTGACTACCCCGATGATCCAGATCCGTCATTGTACTCGTATATTTATCGGTACGGTGACGATGCCGCGAATACAAGGATCGTCGCGGCAGGAGAGACCACGCCGAGCGTGGATCTCACCTTTGGCACGATTACGGTCAGACGCTACTTCTACGTGGCAGGCGGCGGCATCTTGAGCCGGCCGTATATCCAAGCGACGAGACACGGATCTCCCTCTTCGTATGGACGCGGCTACGGGTCCTATTCTCCGACCACGGAGGGACAGGCGATCGTGACCCTGCTGTTGCCGGGAACGTACACGATCGAAGCCTTTGCCATGGTCAACGGCTCCAACACGGAGTTCGGTACGGTGGACGTCACCGTCGATGAAGGCGATGTCGTCGTGATCGGCGGGACGGATCGCCCCACCGTGCAAGTCACGAATCCTACGAACAACGAGATCATCTGCGGCAATAAGGTCACTGTGGAGGGAACTGCGAGCGATGATTTTGGTATCGCTTCGATAACGATCAATGGACAGGACGTTCCATTCGATCCCACGGAAAACCCCGTCCACTTCAGTCATGAGATCAGCCTGGTCGAAGGAGCAAACCTGATAACGATCGTTGTCACAGACGTGGATGGGACTCAGCCGGTAGTGCTCACAATACCGGTGACCAGCGAAACGTGCGGTAAACTTCCGGATCTGGCCATCAGCGCCCAGGATATCCAGTTGCTCGCGTATGATGCTGGCGACAGTACGATCACCATTGACGCGGCGATTCACAATATCGGCACGGCAACGGCCTCTGCCGTCGCTGTCCGTTTCTACGAATTCAACACTCTCCTGGCCGAAGCCGAAGTCGTAGAGATTCCTGCCGGGGACATGAACAGCGTGTCGATCACCATCCCCATGCCTGCACCAGGAGAGCGACTGATCCAGGTTGTCCTCGACCCGCTTGATACCATTGAAGAGCTGGATGAGACCAACAATGAGGCCACGCGGATCCTGCTCGTCAATACAGGCGATATCACCGAGGGGTACATCCTGATTACCGGCCGCGTGCCGTTTTCCGTGTGCAGCGGCAGTTCTTTCTCGGTAACGGGTACCGCGGTCTATGATCTGTATGTGGGTGGCACCCATTACACCGACTACGCCGTCAAAGGAGGCAGGGTCGAGATGACCGTCACAGGCCCGGGCGGAGAAAAATGGCTTTATGAGGGTCATCACACCAATATCTATGGCGCCTTCTCCCAGGTGCTTCAGGCGCCCGGAACACTCGGAATCCACCGCCTGTTGATCACGGTCAGCGACAACACCTTCATTGGCAAATGTGAGTTGGTCTTTGAGGTCAAGGAGTGTTCCATTCCCGGTTGGCCCCCACCGCCACCCTATTATCCCGGCGGCGGCGGTGGAGGTGGTGGAGGCTCAGGGTACTGGGTTCCTCCTGGATCAGGAGGAGGAGGCTCAACCGAATGGACTTGGGTATGGACAGAGAGGCCGCCTGGTGTACCTGACAGCGATGTGTATGTGTATTCTGAAGACATACACTTCTCCGTGAACCATCCGGATCCAGAACAGGAAATCACCATCTTCGCCGAAATCCATTACTGGGCACAGAGTACGGGTCTTGTCGCACATGACGTGCCGATCAACATATACGCCACCTATCCAGGAGAGGATAAGATCAAGATCGGCGAAACCCTGATCGATGAATTGACTGTTGGCTGGCCTGATGGTGGCTCGGAATATGTGTTCACCACCTGGAAGAACCATCGGGAGGGGATCTACATTATCGAGGTGGAGGTCGATCCCAGCTACAGCGAGCAGAACATGTTGAACAACGCCGCCACCCGAGCCATCATTGTCGGAGACCTGGGGCACCCCTGGGGCGCCATTGAAGGACAGGTTAGAGAGGCATTGGGAGGCGTCGATGATGTCATCATGGATCTTTATGATGCTGACCAGATGATATTGATCGAAAGCAGAGTGACTGATCATGGCGGGTACTACCTGTTCACTGACCGTCCCGCAGGAACGTATCAGGTGCACATTCGCGTGCCGGACGGATATGTGGCTGATGCGCAGACCAAGCCCGCCGAAGTCGTGGCGCTGTCGATCACTACCGTGGATTTCTTCCTGTCCCAAGCCGTCGAGGTAGGGGTCGACATTTATCCGAACCGCACGCCGAATCCAGTGTATCTGAGCACGAACTACACAATCTACGTCGCCGTCCTGGGCAGTGAGGATTTCGATGTAACGACTCTCGACCTCACCACAGTGCGGTTCGGGCATACCGGAACGGAGGCCAGTCCCGTACGCGCGCCGGTGATTCGCGACATCAACAACGACAGGTTCACTGATGCGCTCTACGGATTCCAGACCTTCGACTGCGGTTTTGAACTGTCGGACGAAGAAGGTTGGCTCACCGGGTCCACGACAGCAGGTGTCCGTATTAAAGGCAGTGATTCGGTCGAGGTGGCTCCCTGACCGGCGGCGCGTGCGGCGCACGCGAGAAAACCGCCGGTGGCAGACGATTGCTTTGGCTCAGATGCTTTTTCGGAAGGAGGAGGATAAGAATGAGATGTCGAACATACGGCGATGTCCTGCGAATCGCCATCGTGCTGTTGTGTTGCGGCTCAGCGGCTTTGGGCGGTCTTACGAACCGCACGTTCGAGACGGGCGATCTGACCGGCTGGACGTCGAGCGGCGCCGGGCCGGGCCTGCTGTGCGATCCCGCGGCGGTGACGCGACAGGTGTCCCGCGACTTCCTCGCTCCGGTCGCGGATGACTGGCTGCCCACCGAGGGCCGCTACTTCGCCGCTCTCTGGAGCACCAATGGGGTGGATCTCGGATCGACGCTGAGTCAGAGTTTCACAGCCCAAGCGGGAGTGACCCTCCAGTTCGACTACTTCTTCGACTTCGGAGACGTCGCTCCCTTCTACGACACCGCCACGGCCACCCTGACCTGGTCCACCGGCAGCATGACCCTCTTCGAGTACAACACGGCGGGCCATGAGCTGGAAGACGACGAGAACGTCGGCTGGACAACGTTCTTCTGCATCCTGCCGGGCGACGACACCTACACGTTGCTGTTCACAGTCACCGACTACGACGGCGTCTTCGAGTCGATTCTCGGCGTGGACAACGTACGTCTGGTAGTCATCCCTGCTCCGGGCGCGATTCTGCTGGGTTCCATCGGAGCCGGCTTGCTCCCTTGGCTGCGCAGACGCCGAATGCTGTGAGGTCCCTTGGGCGCCCGGCGCCTGAGGGGCTGTGATCGCCGCTTGCGAACCCGGTGGTCCCATGCGCCGGCGGGAGTGTCTCCTCGCCGAACGCATCCGCCTTCGAACTACGCAGGCGTCCCCCTGTGTGGCGCCTCGCTCGTGCCCTCTCCCGGCGCGTACCATGCGTGGATTCCTGCTTCGACCTCGGCCCGGGTCCGGGCTTTCATGAGCGTCGCGAGCACATGCCGCCGCTTGGGATGCCGGCGGGCGTAGAAGACGAGGAACTTGCGGAAGTACCCGACCGCGCGATGCTCCGGGTAACCGTCCGTGACGCGCCCGAGGTGCTCGAGCAGGATGTCCCGCTGCTCCGCCAGACCGGGCGGCGGCGGCACGGGCCGGCCCTCCCAGATGCAGCGCAGATCGCGGAAAACCCACGGATTGCCGATCGCTCCCCGGGCGACGACGAAGCCGTCGAGTCCGGTCCTCTTCAGCAGGTCGATGCTGGCCTGCGGATCAAAGATGTCCCCGCTGCCGATGATCGTCGCCGACGGGAACCGGCGCTTGACCGCCGCGAGGATGTCCCAGTTCGCCTTGCCGCGATAGAGCTCCGACACGGTCCGCCCGTGGATCACCAGCGCATCGACGCCCAGCTCGATCGCGCGGGCGACGATCTCCCAGAAGTTGTCCTGCGCGCGGATCGAGTAGTCCGTCCCGATGCGGAGCTTGACCATCATCGGACAGGCGACCGCGTCGCGCACCGCCTTCACGACGCCGATCGCGACGTCGGGATCGTCGAGCATCGCGCCGCCGCGTTTGCGACGGAGGACTTTCGGCGCCGGGCACGCGCAGTTCACGTCGATCAGGTCGTATCCCGCGGCGACGAGCCCCCTCGCGGCCCTCGCCATCATCGCAGGCGTCTCGCCCAGGATCTGCGCCCCCACCGGGTGCTCGTCCGCTCCCGGCTGAAAGCACGGCATCGCCAACACTTCCGGCCGGGCCACGCTCTTGTCCAGCATGACGTCCGCCAGCGCGAACGGACACCCGAACCGCCGCGCGAACATCCGCATCGGGTAATCGCTGTACCCGCTCAGCGACGCCTGGAAGAACGGCACATCCAGCGACAGGCTCCCCAGTTTCAGACCGACCGTGCTGCCCATAGTCCCTTCGTCATATCCCGGACAAGATCGCCCCTGCCCCCAGCGGACACAAGACGCGACGACAATTCAACCTCCCATTCTGCCGCCGACCGGGGACCCGGTCAACTCTTCCCTGGACGCCTGCGCCCTCCATGATACAATACCCACGAGAGTGCAAACCGCCCGGAGAACCAAGGAGAATGGAATGCGAATGCCGTTTGCGGGAGAATATGGAAACCACACTGACAAACCACAGAGCACTGGAACCTCAGAAGAGGTTTGCCCCGATAGGCATTCGTTCGAGTGCCTATCGGGGCAGTGCCTGCGGAATCCCCCGCCGCAAGGGCGAGGGTCCTTGTTGTGGCAAGCCCGCAGACACGGATCAGTTACAATGCTCATATCTTCAGAACAACAATCTCGTAAGTCAAGAAGAAAGTGCTTTCATTCCCATCTGGAGAGGAAATTATGACGGACTACACGCTGGGATTGGACATCGGGTCGAAAAGCATCGGTTGGACGCTCGTTGAGCACGGAGACTGCGACCGGATCGCCGCCATGGGGGTCCGCGTGTTCCCTGAAGGGGTGGATCGTGACACGCAGGGAATGGAAAAGTCGAAGAACGCGACTCGTCGCGAAGCACGCAGTGCGAGGCGGACGCGCCAGCGGCGCATAGATCGCAAGAGACGTCTTGTCAGAACCTTACGCAGCATTGGGCTGTTGCCACAAGGTCGCGACGAACTCGTATCGCTGTTTCAGAGCGATCCATATGAGTTGAGGAAGAGGGGTCTTGATGAGAGGCTCGACCCATACGCCTTCGGGCGGGCACTATACCACCTGGCCCAGCGACGCGGCTTCAAGAGCAACCGCAAGAGTGGAAAGGCGAGGGAAGACGGGCCGGTGATCAAGGGTGCTGCCGCTCTACAGAAGGAAATGACCGCGCAGGGATGCCGCACGCTTGGGGAGTATTTCGACGTTCTGAGTGTGCAGGAGCAGCGGGTGCGCGAGCACTACACATTCAGATCGATGTATCTGGAGGAGTTCGACCTGCTGTGGGCGGCGCAGGCTCGATACTATCCGCAAATCTTGACGGAGGATCTGCGCCGACGAGTGCGCGACGAGATCATGTTCTTTCAGCGGCCGCTGAAACCCACCGACAATCTGATTGGCGACTGCGAGCTTGAGCCGGGCCAGAAGCGATGCCCGCGAGGCGACTGGTATGCCCTGCGATTTCGGATTCTCCAGGACGTCAACAATCTGATAGTCCAGAATGCCAATGGAACCGAACGCAGGCTGACCCCTGACGAGCGACGTGCATTGCTTGACGAGCTCCATCGCAAGGCAGAGGTTGCTTTCAGCGACATCCGAAAGATGTTCGGCCTGCTTGAAACGCAACGGTTCAATCTCGAACAGGACGGCAAGAAGACGAAACTCAAAGGCAATCCCTTCACGTCAGGGATGCGAAGCAAGAAAGCGTTCGGGCCCAAACGATGGGATGAAATGCCCGAGAGTGAAAAGGTCATGCTCAGCGAGTGGCTTGCCGACCTCGAAGACGATGAACTTGCCGCCAGGCTGAAGGCTCAGTGCGGATTGGACGATGCGCAAGCAGAGGCGGTGCTCAAAGTGTCGCTCCCGCAAGGGTACATGAGTTTCTCTCGTGCAGCCATCGCGAAGTTGATCCCGGTCATGGAAGAAGGAAAGCTCACCTCGGAAGCGAAAGAACAGGTCTATGGCGACCGCCCCCCTGCCGATGCGATACACGCCACGGACAAACTCGGCTTGCCCCCGGATATCAGGAACCCCATCGTCCAAAAGGCGCTCTATGAAGTCCGCAAGGTCGTGAACGGCATCATTCGCGAGTATGGCAAGCCTCGTCGCATCAAGATCGAGATGGCACGAGATGTCCAGGGAAGCAGGCAACAGAGAGAAGAATTGCACTGGAGACAACTGGACAACGAGAAGAGGAACAGCGAAGTCCGAAAGCGAATCACAGAGGATATTGGCATTCTCGATCCGACGCGAGATGACGTGATCAAGTACAAGCTCTGGGAAGAGTGCAACTGGATCTGTCCTTACACAGGCACACCTATCGACAAGACGGATCTGTTTGGGCCATGCCCCACCTTCCAGGTGGAGCACATTCTGCCCTACGACCGCAGTCTCGACGACAGCTATATGAACCTCACGCTCTGTGAAGCTCACGAGAACATCCACGTCAAAAAGAGCCAGACGCCCTACGAGACCTACAGCCACGATCCGCAGCGGTTCGAGCAGATCCTCGAACGCGTCAATAAGTCCAAGATGCCCTATGCCAAGCGCAGGCGATTCTGGCAGCAGGAAGTCGACTTGGACACACAGATTCAACGAGAGCTCAATGACACCCGGTACATCTGTGCAGAAGTGGTCCGGTATCTGAGACAACTGGGGATATCCGTTCAGGGAACCAGGGGCAAGATCACGGCCGAATTGCGCCATCAGTGGGGACTGGATGGGATCTTCTCAGAACTGGGCGTGCGTCGCGATGACGACCACCGGCGCCATGCGGTCGACGCCCTCATTGTCGCTGTGACAAACAACGAACACCTGCGCACTCTGGCGGCCAGCAAATACGGCCAAACCGGCGCACGGTTCCAGACGCCGTGGCCCATCTTCCGAAACGAGGCAAGAGACTTCGTGAATGGGATCAATGTATCCCATCGTGTCTGCCGAAAGGTCTCCGGCCCCCTCCACGAGGAGACGAACTATGGCCCTACCGGTCTGAAGGATGAAAGTGGCCAGGACATCTATGTCTACCGCAAGCGATTGGAGGACCTCACCGCTCCAATGGTTGCCAAGATCGTCGATCCGGTCGTCCGTGACATCGTGACGCAACGACTCGCCGAAAACGGCATCCACCCCGGCGCGGCGGATAGGAAGATCCCGAAGGAGGTCTGGAAGGATCCACTCTATATGAGACAGACCGCCAGTACGAAACGCATCCAGATCAAAAAGGTGAGAATCCGAGACGTGAAGAACAACGTGATCCTCCTGAAGGACAGGTCCGGCCAGCCATATCGCGCGGTGGAATCTGGCAGTAATCACCACATCGAAATATTCGAATACACCCAAGGTCCTGACAAAGGCAAACGCGATGCACGAGTCGTGTCAACCTACGAGGCGGTTCGCCGGAGTCGCGAAGACCAACCGGTGGTCTGCAGAGAGCACGGCGCAAACACCCGCTTCATATGTTCTCTCGCCATAAACGATATGGTGTTGTTGACGGGCAAGACTGGCGAACTCGCTCTATACCGTGTGCAGAAAATGAGTGCCGCAAAACAAATCTACTTCCGCCACCATGCGGCAGCCAGGATCGACCGGGAGGATACCCTTGTTCGGAGACAGGCCACCCTCTTCAGCGGCAGTAAGGTAACGGTTGACCCGCTGGGGCGAATCTCTGTTGCCAACGATTGACGGTCCCGTCTTCGCAGCCAAAGCCGCCTCTCGATTCTGCCGATACCCTCGTTGAAGAGGTGTTCTCTCCTGCGAAGGGTGTACCCGTGATCAAGCGTATCGTCGAGATATCGTCGGCACGGACGTTTCTATCGGTCAAGTACGGGCAGTTGGTCATCAAGGACAACGGCGCCGAGCTCTCACAGATTCCCTGCGAGGACATCGGCATCCTGCTCATCGACCACCAGGGTACCACCTACACGCACTGCGTCTTCACGGAGTTATTGGACCGCGGGGCTGCCATCGTCCTTTGCGGCGGCAAGCACCATCCGGCGGGAATGCTCCTACCCCTCGAAAGCAACAGCGAGCAGAACGAGCGGTTCCGCACCCAGATCGACGCCAGGGAACCCGTCAAGAAACAGCTCTGGAAGCAGATCGTCCAGGCCAAGATCCGACATCAGGCCAAGGTCGTCGGCAAGGGCTGCGAGACCTATGAATCACTCATGGCCCTGCGACAGACGGTCCGCTCGGGCGATCCGCAGAACGTCGAAGCCCAGGCCAGCCGGAAGTTCTGGCCGTCCTTCCTCCAGGGCATCAAGTTCAAGCGGGATGCCGACGGCGCTCCGCCCAATAACCTCTTGAACTATGGCTACACCGTCGTCCGTGCAGCGGTCGCACGTGCCCTGTGTTCCGCCGGCCTGCTTCCTTGTCTCGGAATTCACCATCACAACCGCTACAACGCCTTCGCCTTGGCCGATGACGTGATGGAGCCTTTCCGAGGCTACGTCGAATCGAAGGTCAAGGAGATCTGCGAGACCGATGGCCCCCCTGCAGACCTGACTCAGCCCATCAAGGCCAGGCTGCTCGAAGTCCTCTATCAGCCCGTGGTCATCGGCGGGTCTGAGGGGCCGCTCATGGTGGGCCTGCATCGCACTGCTGCCTCCCTGTACCGCTGCTTCGCAGGCGAACAGAAGGAACTTGAATTGCCCGACCTGTGACCAGAGGTGAGACCGTCGGGAAATCTCTGTGATCTCGGTGCTCTGTGGCAAAGAAACGAGAGTGAGAATGATCTTGAGCGGGTATCGAGCCGTGTGGATCTTCGCCATGTTCGACTTGCCGACCGACACGAAAAAAGCACGCAAAGACTATACCGATTTCCGCAAACACCTCTTGAAAGACGGCTTCACGATGCTACAATATTCCGTGTACGTACGGCACTGTTCGAGCGAGGAAAATGCCGATGTCCACTACAACCGCATCAAGAGTTTCTTGCCCGATGACGGCGAGGTTCGCCTCATCACCATCACCGACAAGCAGTTCGGGCGCATGGAAACACACTGGGGAAAAATGCGAAAACCAGCCCCGCCGGCACCCAGACAGCTCGAATTATTCTGACGGGTCCGCTCGCAAACCCTTGGAGGCCAAGGGTTTGCGAGTGGACGATTGTAACTGATCCGCGTCTGAGGGCAAGTCACAACTCCTCTTCCTCATCGAGCAGTTCATCTCTATTGTAACTGATCCGCGTCTGAGGGCAAGTCACAACGCATGGTCTGTTTTGTGCTGGTTGTGTCGAATTGTAACTGATCCGCGTCTGAGGGCAAGTCACAACTCTTGCGGGTGAGGGGAAAATCGTAAATCGATTGTAACTGATCCGCGTCTGAGGGCAAGTCACAACATTCAGGATGGTGTCCCCGGTCCGCAGGATATTGTAACTGATCCGCGTCTGAGGGCAAGTCACAACTCCGGGGCTACGGCGACGACGACAATCGATATTGTAACTGATCCGCGTCTGAGGGCAAGTCACAACAAAGCCTGGCGGAAGGTCTTGGCCTGCGTGATTGTAACTGATCCGCGTCTGAGGGCAAGTCACAACCGGCGCCTCGCGGGCTACTCACGGGGGCGAATTGTAACTGATCCGCGTCTGAGGGCAAGTCACAACACCGGCTGAGCGATCTCCACCGCCACGACCATTGTAACTGATCCGCGTCTGAGGGCAAGTCACAACATGCATGATTTCTCGCCGTCGAGGCAGAACATTGTAACTGATCCGCGTCTGAGGGCAAGTCACAACCGTACACGCTTCCGGCTTGTCTTTGGTCAATTGTAACTGATCCGCGTCTGAGGGCAAGTCACAACGGTAACATCCTGACGAGCATCACCTTCGGTATTGTAACTGATCCGCGTCTGAGGGCAAGTCACAACAGAGGCTTGGATGCACATCGCGGACACCCTATTGTAACTGATCCGCGTCTGAGGGCAAGTCACAACCCGACGATGCAGCTTCGCAAAGCACAAGGCATTGTAACTGATCCGCGTCTGAGGGCAAGTCACAACCCCTTTCGCTCGTTTGGCTCAGTCCACCGGATTGTAACTGATCCGCGTCTGAGGGCAAGTTGACTGTACCCCTTCCTTAGTACCACTTTAATTGTTAGGATTCCCGACTTCAACTGTTATCTTTTGAGAACCTCTTGCATTTGGTCTTGCCTCGGTTACCCTGAATGGGCCGGCCGGAGGATAGGGC
>Ga0209605_1000726_pt1 | contig 39919 bp, 24 predicted proteins | sample AD_UKC035_MetaG_FD_184408 | JGI IMG/M metagenome (GOLD analysis project Ga0209605, IMG submission 184408) | Active sludge microbial communities of municipal wastewater-treating anaerobic digesters from USA - AD_UKC035_MetaG (SPAdes) (version 2) | ecosystem: Engineered > Bioreactor > Anaerobic >...
TGGAGCCGCTGTGCTTCCTTTTCATCCAGCCGGAAGAGCGTCCAGCGCACGTTGTTGAGGGGTTTCTGCTCCGGCCGGATCTCCAGGCCGCTGGCGAAGACCTCCCGGCCGGCTCGGACCAGGCAGGTCGAGCCGTAGCACCAGAGGGGGCCGGCGCCGTTGGCCGGGTTGCCGATTTCATAGACCCGGTACTCCGCCTCCACGACCGGGAAGGGCGGCGGTGCGGCTTGAATTCTCATCGGCCCGGCCATTCCCATCAGGCAGAATAGAAGAAGCCGCTGCCTTCGCATCGCCACCCCGTCTCTTTATCCCTCGCGCCGGTGAATTTTACCGGATGATCTCGTAGCAGAAGATATCGTCGTGGCGCGCCGTCTGGAAACTGAGGCTGTTGGAACTCACCTGGGTCGGCTTCACCTCGAAGATCCGCTTGCCGAGCCAGTTGACCGCGTAAACCTTCGCCTGGTTGGCCTGGGCCAGTTTCACCGTGACCTCGCTGTTCCACAGCGTCCAGAGGGCCAGCGTCTTGGCCGTGGCGAAGTCGGCCGTGTCCCAGGGCAGCAGGGCCGCCGCGTATTGCGGCTCGCTGGTGACGGCCGAGAGGCGGCTGAGGGAGATCCGGGTGTTCCGGCCGGCCTTGCCGAACCAGAGCTGCATGTCGCCGCGGTCGGCCGTGAAGCGCTGCTTCGGGGTGTCCATGACCATGCTCCGGTCCCGGCTGCGCCAGACCTTGTCCAGCTCATCCTCTGAGAAGGGCAGGGGATAACCCCACTTCTTCAGGGCCCGGTACACCTGCCGGTCCAGTTCGGTCGGCTGGGCCTTCGGCTCGGCCGCCCAGTAATTGCTGGCCGAGGTCGTCAGGCGGAGCGAATCGCTGAGCTTGGTCGCGTCGTCCTTGGCGTTCCGGTCAATCTCGTCCTGGCGCGCCTTCTCGGCGATCCGGTGCACCACGTTCCAGTCGGTCATGTCCTCGGTGGTGGCGAAGAACTGGTCGTTCAGGAAGTACTTCTGCCCCGGCTTGAAGGTGATGCCGTGCAAGGCGAACCACTTTTCCTTCGCCTTCGGGTCCTTGCCCTCGCGGTCGCTGTTGCTGTGGCACCAGAGGATGGCGTGCTTCGCCTTCCGGTAGTCGCCATAGGGTCCGCGGCCGTCATGGATGACGATCCGGTCCTCCGGCCCGTCATAGACGCTCTTGAATGAGTAATCCTCGATGCCCAGCTGGTACATGATCCAGTTCTCGAAGGCCCAGTTGCTCATCTTTCTTTCCGGGCCGCCGATGAACATGTCGTCGTCGGGCATGCCGATCAGGATCCGCTGGTCGTTCTCCTCGATCTTAGAGCGCTGCAGTATCCACTGGCTGACGTAGAAGGAGCCGCGCCGCGGCCGGTCCGTCAGGGGGGTGATGTAATGAACCCGCAGGGAGTAGCCCGGATCGCTCACCGGGTAGGGCTGGGCGCTCATCTTGTGGTGGGCGTAGCCGTCGAAGCCGTAAGTCCGCCCCATCAGGGCCGCCATCAGGCCGTACTCGTAAACAAAGGGCCCCTGGTTCGACCACATGCTCCACTCGTAACTGAACATGGGCCGACCGTAGATCCGGCCGTAGGTGTTGAAGCGCTTGAGGTTCTTGATCCGGCTGGTGACCTGGTCGCCGTTGTCGGTGTCCAGGTAGGCGGCGGCGATGGCGATGTCCAGCGGCGAGTCCATGTTCGCCTTGTGAGTGGGCCCCTGGACCATGTGGAAGGTGTCGCCGTTCCAGCCCACCCCGCACTTCACCCCGACCTCCTCCTTGAGGAATTTCGCCATGTCGGTCGCCCAGACCTTCTGCACCTGGTAGGTGAACTCGATGGCGTCGCTGACCCGCGGGTCGGCCTGGCGCCGGTCCGGCTCGTACCGGTACTCGGTTTCCCCACGGTAGTTGCTGGGAATGACGATCGTCCGGGCCAGACCGCTCGGGTCGGGCACGTATCCGGCCGTTCGGGCCGAACTGGTTTTGACCATGATCACGTCCGGCGACTCCCACGGGAAAAGCTGGTCCTCCTCCCAGGCCTTGGCCAGCGCCTCGCGGCTGCCGTACTTCTTGAGCAGGAATTCGTTGAAGGCCAGGCGGAGCTTCTCGCTCTCCTCCGGGGTGCTCAGGTTGTTGAAATCGAACGGGTAGGGCTTCCTGGCCACCGTATTGTTGAACTCGATGGCATCCAGGATGCGCGGGTTCTTATCCGCCGGCAGGCCGCCCCGGTACCAGCGGCCGGTTGTGTACTGGTTGTGCTGTCCGCTGCCGCCGTAAGGGCTGCGCGAACCGCGGAAGTTGGTCGGGATCAGGATGTTGCCTTTGGCCGGGTCCTCGTGCGGAAAGAGCGGGTTGGTTTTCCACGCTTCCGCCAGCGCCGCCCGGCTGCCGTATTTGTTGAGCAGGTACTTGTTGAACTGCCGGCGCCATTCGGCCGTCTGGTCGGGATTGTCCAGCCGGTTGTAGTCGAAGCGGCGCGGGTTCAGGCCGGTTTCGTTGCAGAGTTCCAGGCCGATCAGCGTCGGGTCGTCCTTGAGCGCCTTGCCGGTGTAGGGGTTGGTCGTGGTCAGGATGGTCTTCCAGGCTTGCTGCCAGACCTCGCGGTAGCGCGGGTTGATCCAGAAATAGGTGTCACCCGCCTCGGCCTGGCCCGGTTCCGGCGTCTTTCCCCGGGGATATCCGTACCCGTTATGGCCGGCATTGGTCAGGAAGAAGTAAATGCCCCGCTCGCCCAGTTTGGCGATCAGGTAGAGGTACTTGTCCAGTTGCACCGGGTCAACCTCGCCGGTCTCGAAGTTCTTGACGATCTCGCCGAAGGCGATGCTGCGCTGGACGTTGATGCCGGCGTCGGCGTAGGTCTCGGCGTAGAGGTCGGAGAGTTCCTTGCCGGGCACGTGGTTTTCGTGGCCGCCGAAGAAATAGATCTCCTGGCCGTCCCGCCAGAACTTCCCGTCGCGGGCCGTCACGAAGCCGTGCCGGGAGGTCGGCCCGTCGAGCATCTCGGCCATGTTTACCCGGGAATCCGGAAGCTGCCACTGCGAAAAATCAACGGTCACCTCATCCAGCACCTCGTTGCCCTGGGTAACGGTCATCCGGGTTTTCGGAAAGACCTTCGAGGCGTCGCTGTAGAGCACCTTCGTGTCGTACTGGTACCAGCGCACGGCCGGGTCGGTCTTCCCGGTTCCGGCCTCCGCGAAGCTTACCTTCGCGCCCCGCTTCAGATTGTAGGGCAGCGGCTTGCCGTCGTTGTCCATCACCAGGATGCCGGCCCACCTTTCATTACGGGGAGCAACCCGGAAGGTCAGCTTCCCCTTCTCGCCCGTCAGGAGCTTCTCGGAGACCAGGGCGGTATAGTTGCGTTCGACGATCCGCTGGCTCTCGGCATTCGGACGGTCGTTGGCGGGCGTCTTGCTGTAGGCCATGTCGCCGACGCGCCACGGTCCGATCGTTCCCTCGTCGGCCGCTTCGGCGGAGCTGAAGGAGGTGGTCAGAACGGCTAAAGTCAGCCAAGACAGAACGAGCATTCCGTACTTCATTTTCGCCTCTCCGGGTTTTTAAGAAATGGTTGAAAAAGTTAAAGACGGCCGTTAAATCCCGGTCGGATGGACTTTCCAGAGTAAAACATATTTTTAAGGCTATCGTCAAAATCGTTTTACCGGCCGCCGGCGTGCAGGGTCGAAATCTCAGCCGGCGTCAGGGCACGGTTGTAGAGACGGAGGTCGGCCAGGCTTCCGTTGAAGCTGTACCGGCCGTCCGGGGTGGTGCCGATCAGCAGCGGCCCCGCGCTCAGGGTGAGCGGTCTCCCGGAGCGCGCCTCCCCGCAGGGTTCGCCGTTCAGGAAGAGGCGCAGCGTGCCGGGCGCGATCGTCACGGCCACGTGCGACCACCGGCCGGCCGGCACCGCCGCGGTGCCGCCGAAGGTGCCGGCCGTGGAGATCAGCCGGAGTTTTCCGGCGAGGATGTCAAAGATGAATTCATTTCCCGGTTTTTCCAGGATGCGCATGCTTTTTGAACTCGCCGGGTTAATCCAGGCGGCGGCGGTCAGTTCCCGGCTTTCGGCCAGCCCGGATCCCAAAGGAACGACACCTCAGCCGGCGTTGAATTTCAGTTTTTCATCCGGGGTCCCCCCTGCGAACCGCAGGACGCTGTCCGGCGTTTCCCGGCCGCTTCGGGCCCCGGAGAAGTAGCCGTGCCTGGCGTGGCCGGAGGCGTCAAGGACCCAGGGCCCGTCCACGGCCTCCAGTTTCCAGTGCAGCTGGAGATCCGGTTGGGGTTCAATGACGGCCGCCTTCGCCTCCCTGGCGGGCAGCTCCAGCCGGGCCAATTCCTTTGCGCCGCCGGTGGTTTCGGACGGCCAGGCGGTCCGTTCTCCGTGGGGATACTCGTTCCGTTCGACGCCGAAGCGCCAGGTCTGGCCGGTACCGGGTGGAAACGGCGCGAAACGGGCGTATTCCAGCCGGGCCTCCATTATCCAGCCGTCTTCGGTGGTCCGGATGGAGGATTCCCATTCCGGGTCCATCAGGGAAAGGCGTTCTTCCAGGGGCGGCCGTACTCCGGCGACGAAGAGAGAGTCATTCTGCACGCCCAGGGGATTTACGCGCAGCCGCCATTGGGCGCCCGGCATTGGTTCCATGATCAGCGCCAGCGAATCGTCCAGCGCCACCCGGGGCTCGAGCGGGTCCCCGGGCACGCCGCGTTCGGCCTGGACCATCTTCATTCGGTCTTCGCGCGCTTCGGCGGCGACGTAGAGGGCCTGGTCGTCGGCCGCCAGCCAGACGTCGGTGCGTTGTCCCGGCCGCCGGCCGCCGGCCAGGCGGAGCGTTCCGGCCGGCGCTCCGCGCCAGCAGGCTTCGGTGAGGCGGCCGTCTATCCTGACCGGCCCCGCCGTCCTGGCCACCTTCAGTGCCTGGGTCCAGTCCGGTTCGAAATCCCGGCCGGCCGGCCTTTTTTCGAGGCGGCCGGCCAATTCCGGGATTTCGAAGGAGGATTTGCCGAGCCGGCGGGAACTCTCCGGGAATGTTTTGGGCCCCTGGTTGGTTTCTCCCGTTACCATGGACGGCCGGGGTTCATTCTGATCCGCCGGGTAAATCCGGTATTCCCGGCCGGCCTCGGTCGGGAATTTTAATTCCGGGGCCGCGCTGCGGAGGATGACCCGCCGACCGTCGTTGACCGCGGCCGGCCGGCCGAAGGGGTTGGCCACGGCCGCCGTTTCGCCCCGCTGGCTCAGGATTGAGAGGTATTTGACCTGGCCGCCCGCGGCCTGGCCGCTGATCAGAAAGCCGCCGGGCGTCAGCAGGGTGAACTTCGCCTCCCAATCCTCGGGCAGGGCGGGACAGACCCGGATTACTCCGTTCCAGCCCTGGAGCAGCATCTCGTTCAGGGCTGTGGCGACCGGGCCGCTGCCGTCGAAGTAGTAGAAGGGTGTTTTCAAAAAGACCGGGAGGTAACTCATCAGGCCGCAGCGATAGTGCTGGAAACGGCGGACGTGATCGGTCAGCAGGTTCTTCAACTCTTCGGCCAGCCCCAGCCGGGCGGCGCACAAGCTGTCCACCACCCAGCCGTACTGGTTGGTATGTTTTTTGAGATGTTCGTGAAAGCTGCGGACGGCCAGCCCGTGGTCGGTGCTGCCCAGGGTCATCAAGGGGAAAACGCCATAGACGTGTTGGCTCGGGCAATGGCCGGTGTGGCCCATCTCCGTCATGAGTTTTTGGCCCGGCCGCAGTTCGTAAGGCAGCAGCGCCCCGGTTCCGGGGTCGATCGGGTAGGGGGCCAGGTTATCCAGCACTTCGCGGCAGCGAGCCTGGAGTCCGGTATCCACGCCGAGAAGCTCGGCGGTCTCGATCACGGCCGGGAAGACGTAACGGATGCCGGCCAGGTCGTTGACCGGGTTGCGTACCCGTTCGAAAGTCTCGTGGGCGTCGGAAGGGTCCATGACATAGCGCCCGGTTCCGTCCCGGTACAGATACTCCAGGAAGAAGAGCGCGGTGGCCTTCATCATCGGGTAGGCCTGGTTCCGGAGATAGGCCTCGTCCCCGGTATATAGATAGGCCCACCAGAACTGCATGGCGGTTTCCAAACTCGAGGAGAGGATGAGGTTGCCGCGGTTTTTGGGTACGTGCAGCGTCGGGTGGTCACTGGCCTCTTTGGGTCCCCGGTAGGGTCCGGGCGCGCTGGAGCGGACGACCTCCAGGAAATTGACCGCTTCCGGGTCCTGGGTGCCGAAGTAGCTTTGCGTCCAGGCCTGGTACCCGGGCAGCAGCCGCCGGAAAAGGTTACGGTACGACTCGTGCAGTTCCAGGTGGTTGGCCGCGAAGAGCGGCCAGACGGCCACCTGTTCGTTCCAGTGCCAGTAGCCCGGCCCCCAGCCCCGGATGTCACGCTGGCTGTGCCAGAGGCCGTTTTCGAAATTCATGGGCAGCTCTCCGCGCATCCCGCTGCCCAGGCAGTAGAGGTGAATGTACCAGAGGTTTTCCAGGTAATCGGCCAGGCCGTCGGCCGAGTGCAGGTTCAGGACCGATTTACTCCAGAAGTCGCTCCACCATTGGCAATGTTCCCGGCGGAACCCTGAAATGCCGCGTTTCGTAAAAGATTCCGCCGCTTGTTCGGCCCGGGCGGACGCGTCGGCCTCCGGTTCGGCCTCGACGTAAAGGGCGGTTATCTCAGTCTGGCGGGTGTTGGTGGCGATCCGGACGACCCGGGGAGATTCCGACCGGCTGGTTACTCTTCCGCCCGGGATCGAGATGCGCAGGGCCCAGGCGATCTCGCCGGCCTTTTCCCGGAGAAGAACGTAATCCGGGCCGGTAATGACCTCCACGCCTGGCCGCCAGGCCTCGACATCCACGTAGTGTGTTGCGGCCCCGGCCCGGTTGTCGTTTACCTGGACGACCAGGGCGTCGGTCGTGGCCGCCATCCAGGCTCGGATCTCGAGTTGACCGTCGGCGTGGCGGCTCCGGGTGGTTACAGTCGCGTCATACAGGGAGAGGCGCTGGGAGTATTCTTCCAGGCCGGACCGAAGGCCCGGTTCGGCGCCGACGGCCAGGCGGACCAGGGTCAGGGCGCCGCCGCGGGCGTTCAGCTGAAACATCAGCTCGTCCGGCTGCCAGGTGCGGGCGCCGATCCGGCCGTTGCCCAGCGGCAGGCCGTCCCAGGCGTGGCGGTCGGGTGAAAGCAGGACGATGTCGTTGCGGGAGAGAAAGTTCTGGTAGTCAACCGGCAGTGAACCGGATTTTCCCGGGCCGGTCTCGTCCGCCCGGCCGGGGCCGGGCAGGAAGGCCAGGGCGGCCAGGGCCAGGAGAGCCAGGATCGGCCGGCGCTTCATGTTTTTTTTCGACTCAGGTTTGTTTAAGAAGAAGCTGGTCATGAAATACGACCAGCGGCGGATGGCCGGTCCGGCTTAATCCGACGGCCCGGTTTTTTCCGGTTACCCGGAGGTTTTGGCTGCCGTGGCGTCAATCTTAAAAGATAACCCGGACCGGAGACCGGCCGGCCGCCACTGCGTGCGGCCGGCCGGACGCACGATCTTTAATGCATTTCGAAATCGTCGTAGGACCAGACGTCCCCTTCGGCCGGTATCTTGCCTTCCTCGATCTTCATCTCTTCCATGGCCTTCATCGCCTGCTGGGGCGGCAGGCTGCTCTTGAAGAACTTGACCAGGAAGGTGAGCGGCAGCCGGGATTCCTTGTCCAGCCCGACGGGATTGCTCATCAGGTCGTAAAACTCCATCTGCCGGGACGGCCCGGCCAGCGTAAGCAGGAGCGGCTTCGGCTGGGTCCCGGCCGCATACATGAAGCCCCGGGTTCCGGTACCGTCGCGGAAGAGGTACATCTCGATCCGCGGGTCCTTGATCCAGCGGGAATCGTACTGGCATCCCTCGAAGAAGTGGGAGGCGATCGACTGGGTGACGCCGCCGGCCCGCAGGCTGCCGTCGAACTCCACGTTCTCCTTGCCGCTGCCGGCCCGCCGGGTCGGCTGGCTGGGCGAGCAGTTTCCGAACCGGCTGAAGTAGTAGAAATACTTATCCATCTGCCCGGCCGAGATGGTCAGCAGGACGTTCTTCTGCATGCTGTCGGCGTGGGGAATGACCTGGGTGCGCAGGTAATTTTTCCAGAAGGCGTCTCCCTGTTCGATGGCCGCCAGCAGGGGCAGCGTCTTGTAGAAACTGGCGCAGGTGATGCCGGTCTCGGTGTTCCAGCCCGGCTTGCCGTATTTCTTGAGGAGGTTTCCGAAGGGCAGGAACCAGCGGAGGTCGTTGATGTAAAAGTGGGCCGAGACCACGTCGCAGATGTTCAGGCCGTACTTCTCGACCGTCTGGGGCAGGTAATAGTGCTCGCCCCGGACGACCTCGCCCTTCTCGTCGGTCGTAAGCCGGTAGTCGGTGTTGATGGCGCAGACGCAGTTCGGGTCGGCCTTCTTGGCCGCCTGGTACATGGTCCGGTAGACCTCGCCGACCTGTTCCGGGGTGAACTGAAAGTAGGGCTCGTTGGTCAGCTCGTAGTACTTGATCTTCCCCTTGTAATGGCTGACGACCGCCGTGGTGTACTCGGCCACGTCCTTTAGGAATTGGGCCCGGGCCGTCTCGTCCCAGGTGGCGACCTTGGGCTTGCGGAGGTCGCCGGCCGGCAGGTTCTTCATGGACCAGGCGACGCCGTCGCCCCAGAGGAGCTGGCCGACCAGGACCACGCCCGCCTTGCGGGCCGCCTCGATCTCCTCGTCGTAGAAACGGAAGTCGCCTTTGGTCGGCTCGGCCCGGTCCCAGAGGACGACCTTCTTGCTCAGGATCCAGTTGAAGTTGGCCCGCTTGAGTACCTGGAGCTGGTCGTAACGGAGCGCGGAGACGTCGGTGCCCAGCAGGCCGCCCTCGAAGGGCTCGTTCAGGTGCTTGTTGGGCGGCAGGACCGAGTAGGTCATTTCGACCGGCTGTCCGTTTCGGCCGTTTCCTTCATCAACCCAGGCCAGCAGGCGGAAGATGCCGCGTCTCTTGATGTAGGGGGCCATCTCGATTTCGAGGTTCTTCCCCCCCTTGGCGAGATCCGCCTGGAGCGTCCCCTTCTCGACCTCGCGGTCAAAGAGGTCGGTGATACTGTAATTGATCCGGGCGGTGCCGCTCCGGCCGGCGGCGTTGTAAACCAGCAGCTTGAGCCGGGCCGGTTCCGTCTCGTAGTAGATGTTGCCGGGCACCGGGCAGCGGAAACCGATCTCGACCGGTAAGCGCGGCGCGTAGGCGCTCAGCTCGCCTTCCTCCAGCTGCACGGCGTCGATCCAGACATTGATGGGAGTGAGGTCCTCGGTGCGGTAATCAATGCTCAGGTGGGCCAGTCCGCCCGGGGAGGCGGCCGGTTCGCCGCTGACGCTGTAGCGCTTCCAGCCGGTCTCCAGCTGGGCCTTCTGCCAGAGCAGGCGGTCGTCCGGCTTCTGGATGGCGCGCCCCTTGGCGTCCCGTTCCGAAGGACCGTGGCCGAGCAGGCCGAACTCGACGGCGCAGGGCTTGTCGGCCTTCATGTACAGCGAGAGGGTGTACTTGCGGCCGGGGGTCAGGCGGTAGTACTTGGTTTCGATCGTGAAGACCGACCGGGCGACCTGCATGGTCAGCTGCCGGTTGGTGGTTGGAATCTTCAGGCTGTACCTGCCGTCGACGGCCGTGGTGGAGTCGTAGTAGGAGTTCCAGCTGACGCGCGACGGTTCGGCCCCCATGGCCACGCCCCAGCCGTTGCCGGCGCCGGCTTCGAAGCTGGAGTCGTCGATCAGGTTGGCCGCCCGGGCGCCGGAAGCGGCCAGGAGCAGCAGGGCGGCAAGTGCGAAGGCTCTCAATTTTTTGTGCATCGTCTTTCTCCTTTGACTGCGGTTTGACCGGTCTTGTTAATAAGGAAAGGCAACCTTTTTCTGCGGCGCCGGGCCGGTCGAGGAAAGGTCCCGGTCGCCGCCTGGGAGCATTAATATGGTTGAATCAGAATATATTATTGTTTACTTGCCTGTCAAGCAAAATTCCGGGGAAACGGTTTGCAATCAAGCCGTTGCCAAAGGTCCCTGTTTCTAACCGGTCCCGATCTCACCGTCTTCCATTTTCTCGGCCGAGAGTGTAAACTAAAAATGGCCGGCTGGTTTGATCATTGCCGAGCCCGAGGTTGGTCCTGGCTCGAACGCTTCCGGTTTTCAAAATAAACCATGGGCTATATTTCCATTTTCCTTGTCTCCTTCGCGATCGCCTTTTCCGGCGCCCTGGCGCCCGGTCCGCTGCTGGCGGCGGTCATCTCCGGGAGCCTGAAAAGCGGCTTCCGGGCTGGGCCGCTGCTCATTGCCGGCCACGCCCTGCTGGAGATCGTGATGGTGGCCCTCCTGGTCCTGGGCCTGGGCCGTTTCATCAATACCCCGCCGGTCATCAAGGCCATCTCCCTGGCCGGGGCGGCCATTCTCGTCTATTTCGGCATCGGACTGCTGCGCCGGCTCCCTTCGATTTCCCTCGATTTTTCCGCCGGTTCGGCCGGGCGGGACGCCGGTTTCTTCCTGCAGGGGATCACTCTCAGCCTGGCCAATCCTTACTGGGCGGTCTGGTGGCTCACGATCGGCCTGGGTCTGCTTCTTTCGGCCGGCCGGCTCGGCCTTCCCGGCCTCCTTTTCTTTTTTACCGGCCACATCCTGGCCGACCTGGCCTGGTACAGCTTCGTGTCCTTCAGCCTGAGTCGGGGTCGCCGGTTTGTCTCTCTCAAGGTTTACCGCTCGATCCTGGCCGCCTGCGCCGCGGTCGTGATCTCTTTCGGGCTCTATTTCGGGTTCAAAGCCTTTTTGTAAGCCGGCCCGAGATTCGGAGCCGGCTTCGGGAAATCTGAACGCAGGGGTTTAAACAACCTGAAAAGGAGTGAAGAATGGGAATCAGCATCGGTCTGGTGGGTTTGGGTTCCTTCGGTTCCGCCTTCGCGCCCCTCTTCAAGAGCCATCCGCGGGTTGACCGGATCGGCCTCTGCGACCGGGAGCCGGAACGGGTGAAAAAGTTTGCCGATGACCCGTTTTTCAAGGACAAGTTCAACGTCCGCGACGCCTACGCCTCGCTGGATGAGATCTGCCGGAGTGATCTTGACGCTCTGGTGATCATCACCCAGCCCTGGTTGCACGCCCCCCAGTGCCTCCAGGCTATGGAGTCCGGCAAGCACGTTTACAGCGCGGTGCCGATCAGTTCCGTCCCCGACGGCGACGAGATCCTCGGCTATTGCGACCGGCTGATCGAGACCTGCCGGCGGACCGGCATGCGCTACATGCTGGGCGAGACGACCTACTACCGTTCGCAGACGATGTTCTGCCGGCGCCAGGCGGCCGCGGGCGCTTTTGGTGATTTCGTCTATGCCGAGGGTGAGTACTGCCACGATATAGACGCCGGCTGCAACCTGCGCCAGGTGGCGGCCATGCGCGCCGCCAGCGCCGCCGGCCAGGAATGGAAACAGGTGAGCCGGAAGTACCAGTCAGCCGGCATCGAGACCGGGCCGATGCATTACCCGACCCACTCCACCTCCGGGCCGGTTTCGGTGATGAAGGCGCACGCGGTCAAGGTGACGGCCTACGGTTACCGGAACCGCGACGGGAAGGGCTGCGCCCAGGCCGACGAGATCACCAACGAGGTGGCCCTCTTCCGGATGAGCAACGGCGCCGCGGTCCGCATTGCCGAGCTGCGCGAGGCGCCCGGGATTCTCGGCCAGGATTCCGAGACCTTCCGGATCATGGGTACGCGGGGCAGCTTCTCCGAGAACCGCTGGTTCGAGATCGAGCGGCCGGATCCGGCCAGGCTCGACCTGAATAACCTGCCGAAGCCCCGGGTTACAAAACTGACGGCCGCCGAAATGTTCGATCCCCTGCCGCCGGAGGTGCAGGAGGCCTTCAAGCGCGCCATGTACCGCAACGAGCCGATTGACGAGAAGGATCTGCAGACCCGGGATTTCGTGCCGGCCGGCCACGGCGGCTCCCACCCCTACCTGGTGCACGAGTTCGTGGAGGCGGTGACCGCGGGCCGGCAGCCGGCCATCAATATCTGGGAGGCGGCCCGTTACATGGTCATGGGCGTCATGGCCCACAAGTCGGCCCTGAAGGAGGGCGTCACGCTCGACGTGCCCGACTGGGGCGACGCCCCGGCCTGATCCGGCCGGCGGCCGCCGCCCCCTGGCCGATCAGGCCTTTTCGGAAGCCGGTTCGGAGTGGAGCGCCTCGAGCCGCCTGACCGTCTCCTCGACCAGTTCCTGCCCGCCCTGCGGCGAAACCAGGTTGCAGAACATGCTGGCGCTGTACCCCTTGCCCCAGGCGCCCCGTTCGGTGCACAGGTAGGAGCCGCCGCCGGCTCCGGGCTGCCCGGCCAACTGGACGATGAAGGTCTGTTCGAACGGGCTGCGCGCCTGGATCCGGTGCTGGAAGTCCATGTAGAGTTCGAAACGGTTGGAGGTGAAAGCGACCTCGCCGATCCGAAGCACGTGCAGTTCCATGGGCAGTTTCGGCTCGGCCGCCTGGGTTTCATGGCGTTCGATGACCTGGGCGAACCGGTTGCGGCTGGCGGCCAGGATGGAGTTGGCCTTCAGGCGTTCCTTCGGGGTGCCGTCGGTCCGGAACTTTTCCCGCTTCAGTTCCTCCAGACCATTCTTCGCGTACTCGTACTCCTCCTCCGTGATCAGGCGGCGGCTCAGCTGAACCGTCTCGACCCGGTGGGCAAGGGGCAGGGCGGTCTGGATCTCCTGCTTCGCCCAGCCGAGAACCTCGTCGAAGGAGGTCGCCACCCGTTCCGCGATGTCCTTGCGCTCGGCGAGCGCCAGCTTCTCCTCCGGGCCGTACTTGAGCCGGAACCGGCGCGCCTGGGCCTTCTTGTAATGCAGGATGCGCGGTGAGAGATCCCCGGCGGCGGCGCACTGGGGCAGGATGAAGATGTTTCCGTGCCGGGCCCGGATCGCGCTCCGGACGTCATGCCAGTAATCGGCCGAAAGGCGGTATTCCTGTTCGGAGTTCTGCGAGGGGCAGGGAACGTTGATGACCGCGCCGGTCAGTTTCCCCGTCCGGTCGAAGGTGTAGAGCAGGTTGATGAAATGGTCGGCCCCCGCCTCGTAATGGCTGAAGTTCGGGTCGTTGGTGTTGCCGTACATGACCGCGTGCCCCCTGGCGCCGCTCCTGGAGTTGGATTCCGCGCCGGGACGCTTGGAGGTATCGTCGAAGTAAACGACCCGGCGGCTGTGGCCGACCACCGCGTACCCGTAGCCGTAGGCGATGCCGCCGGCCCCGCGCTTCGCGTAGGCCTCGCAGACCGCCTCGGCCGCCTGTCCCGCGAGAAAGTGTCGGTACTCGTCGCTCGAGGCGATTTCGATGCCGTCGTGGGGCGTTTCGGCGTACATGTTCGCTAAACTATTGCTGGAAGTGGACCAGATGGAGTCGGCGTAGTGGCTGGCGCCGGTGTGCGCGTGGGTGGCGTTCATCAGGATCTTGGCCACCGGGATTTCCGGGTTGCTCTCCGCGACCTTGTCCCGTATCTCGTCGAGCAGCCCGGAGCGGATCACGACCAGGTCCGCCGAGAGGAAGATGACCAGGTCGCTCCCGTTGTCGATGACCAGCGCGCTGACGGTCAGCGGGTCCATCACCCCTTCTGAAATCCGCATGTGGAACTGGCCCGGAATGTTGATCGGCTTCTCCGTCGAAATGTCGCGCGCTGCCCACCCGATTTTCAGTTCGTTCATCAATCGTCTCCTTTGAAAAGTGATGTCTATTCCTGCCAGACGATATCGTAATCCCATCTCTTGGCGCCTTCGCCGCGCCGGCCCCCCTCGTCCTTCAGATTTTCGCCCAGGCTGTAAACGATAAACCCCTTGCCTCTTTTCCGGTAAACATACTCCCGGCCGGTAAAGGGATCGAGCGGCAGTTCCGGCAGGAAGCCCGGGGCCTTCTCCGGGGAGAGTTCCTTAAGGGATTCGGGCCAGGCGCCCTGCTTCTCCCGGTACCGGCGGCAGCCGAGTGCGATCATGGCATTGCCCAGCCGGGCATCCAGGCGGGTTTCGTTGAGCGGGAGGCCCAGGAGGGCCGGCATGGCCAGCTTGACCAGGGCCACCTTCCGGTCGGGCAGTTCCAGTAATTCCTTCCGGAGGGCGTCGGTCTTCGCCTGTCTTTCCCGGTAGGGGAGATCGTAAAAGGTTATTAACTGGTTCATGGCTTGCAGGTAGGTGGCCAGGTTCTCCGAGATCAGGCCGGCCAGGTCGGTGTCGGCGCCCAGGGCCGCCTTGATTGGTTCGGTGGCTCCCAAGGCGTTTGCCAGTTGATCAAGAGCGGCCTGCTGGCCGGCCTTTTCCTCCAGGCGCCGGAATATCGGGAGGCCGAACAGCACCCGTTCGCCCAGCAGACCCCGGTAGAAAAGACGGGCCTCCCGTTCCTCCCTGATTTTCAGGATCAAGTCCCGGCCGGTTTCCGGCGTCGCTTCGCCTCGTTGGATCACCTCCTCCAGGCAGTTCAGCATGTTGTTGTCGATGGCGATCCTGACCAGGCCGGAGATGATGACCGGTTCCTCCTTAAGGGTTCCGGCCATTCGAAATCCGGTCAGGCAATCCCGCAGGGCGCCCTCGATGTCGCCGGCATCCGCTTTCAGATCGGCCCGGGCCGCCAGCATCCGGGCGCAGCTACGCAGGGAGGCCAGGTGCGGCAGCTCCGTGTCAATTCCACGGTAGTCGCTTCTCCGCAGGAACTGGCAGCGCATCCCGGCGGCCTTTTCCAGTAATTGATAAAAGCGGAGAAAGTCCGGGTGGGCCAGCAGGAGGTTTCTAACGGCGGCCTTTTCGGGTGCCGGCACTTGCGGCCATTCGAGTCCGCCCTCGTACGGAATATACTTCCATCTCTCCGGGTTCTTGATCTTCAGTTCCTGGAAGAGTTGAAAGGCCTGCCGGTAGACCGCCGCGCCATTTTCGCTCTCCGGGATCTCTTCCGGTACCAGTTCGGCCAGGGTGACCGGTTCACCCCGTTCCCTTATTTGCTGAATCTCCCGCTCGATTTCGTTCCCGGCGGCGGTGTCGGCCCGCAGACCGGCCGGTTTGAAAAGCAGGCCGCCGGTGACGGTAAGTGTCAGCAGGAAAACGGGAATGGCGGCTCGAAAACGGCCATTATTTATAACTTTCATCGTGACCTCCCGGTCGGCGTCAATGGGTTGGGCCTCATTTTTTATGCTGATGATCGGGCCGGTGTTTATTCAATATCAGGACTTGCCTTGATAGGTTATATCGGCCTCCTTTAATTGTCAAGGTGCCCGGTTATTAAACGGGCGGGCGTCCGGCGGTCTCTAAAAGAATAAAAGGCAAGGGTGAAAAGGGTCGCGTTCTTCTGGCCGAAAGTTTTTTATCGGGATGTCAACTCTGTCATCGGGGGAAGTCAGCGCAGTCAAAAAAGGAGGTGGCGCGCCATGAAAAACAAGAGTTTTGCCGTGCGGAGCACGGCCTGGATCGCGGTTATTCTTTGCGCGGTCTTCCTGCTGGGAGCTCCGGCTCCGGCCCGGGCCGGGGTCGAGAACGAGAATGGCTTCAGCCGGGCGGAACTTGCCCAGATGCTCGCCCCGATCGCCCTCTATCCGGACTCCCTGCTGGCCCAGGTGCTCATGGCCTCAACCTACCCGCTCGAGGTGGTGGAGGCCGAGCGCTGGTTGAGGCGCAACCCGGGGCTGGCCGGGGACGAGCTCTACCGGGCCCTGCTGGAGAAGGATTGGGACACCAGCGTCAAGTCCCTCTGCAACTTGCCCGAGGTCCTCTTTGTCTTGAGCGATGACATCGGCCGGACCCGGCGTTTGGGCGACGCCTTCCTGGCCGGGGAAAAAGAAGTGATGGACGTGGTCCAGGAACTGCGCCGCCGGGCGCATGACCAGGGCAGCCTCAGGACGACCCGGGAACAGCAGGTCATCGTTGAACAACAGATTATCAGGATCGAGCCGGCCTTTTCGCATGTTGTCTACGTTCCCGTCTATGATCCCGGTTATGTTTATGGTTCCTGGCGGTACCCGGCCTGTCCACCTTATGCCTGGCGTTATCCCTCCGGATTTTCGGTCAGCGCCCGGTATGTCGGTTTCGACCCGCCGGTCTTCATAAGTATCGGCTGGTTTTCGTGGACCTCCTTCGACTGGCCGGCCTGGAGCATCCGCATCGTCTTCAGTGACGCCAACCGTTATCACCGTTACCCGGCCCGGGTTGATTACCGCGACGACCATTACTGGCGGCACGACCCGCGCCACCGGGATGGGGTGGATTACCGGGACCGGGAGACCCGGGACCGTTTCCGGCCGTCTCCTTCCCCGGTCGTCTTCAGGGATCCGCCGCCCCGGGACGACCGGTTCTCCAGGGGGCCGGAACCGACGCCGCCTCCGAAGGATCGGGATAATGACCGGGATATCGGGCGGCGGGAACGGCCGGAACGGACGGAAGTGGCTGCCGAACCTTCCGGGCCGAGTCGGCCGGAAGCGCCCGCCCCGGTTATTTCCAGCGGCCGTTCGGGCGGCGACCGTTCCTCGGACCGCGTGACGGATCGTGGGCGCGGCGACGAGGTCAGGGTTTCGCGCGGCGGCGGGTCGGAAGAGGTCCTGGAAGGCCGCTCCGGCCGTGGCGGGCCTTCTTTCGATCCGGGAACGCCTGCCTCCTCGTCAAGAGGACGGGACGCTGGGCCCGGCCGGGGCAAGGGCCGCGGCGGAGATGATCGCAGGTAGATTTGGTCAGGCTGAATGGAAAGGCCCCCGGTCCGTTTGGGCCGGGGGCCTTTTTAATGGGCCATTAAAGCCGGGCTTCACTCAATCCTCTTCTTGATTCTTCTCCGCGGCGCCAGGCGGCTCGAGCCGGCACCCGTCAGTCCGTTACCCGGAGCTTGATCTCGTCCGAGTTGGCCTTCAGTTCCGGCGCGTACATCGCGCTGGCCCGGGTCGGCAGGGCGCTGAAGCGGCCGGGGATCTCGGCGCGCATTCGGTAACTGAGGCTGTGCGTACCGCGCGGCAGGACCCGGGTGAAGAAGCAGACCCGCTCGTCCCGGAGTTCCATGTAGGCGCCCAGGGCGTTCCGGTTGTAGCCGCTCCGCACCTCGACCGGCTCGAAGCCGGCCGCCTTCATGTCCTCGAAGATGATGTACTCGTAGTCGTTCTTGCTCTCGATCTTCAGCTCGATCTCAACCAGGTCGCCGCTCTTGAGCGCGGCCAGGTCGGCCAGTTCCACCCGCCGGTACTTCTCCACCCGCTGGTCGAGGACCTGCCCGTGCATTCCCTCGGCCTTGACGCTCTTATCCTCCCGCACCAGCCGGTAGTATTTCCGGTTGACTTTGATCTCCAGGCCGGCCCGGGTGATGGGGTCCTCCAGGGTGAAGTTGGTCAGGTAGGCGTTGAAGTAGATCGGCCCGGTCCCGGTCTTGCGGAATTCCACCGTGTGGCGGCCGGTCTTCAGCTCGTCGCCGAGCAGGACCAGCTTGTTCTCGAAACTGAAGAGGTTGCCCCGGTCGATCTTGACCTGGCGGACCCGCTTGCCGTCCACGAGAATCTCCAGCTCCAGGTCCGGTCGGTCCTCGCCGCTGGCCTTCAGGTAGTCGGCGAAGGCCTCGATGACCAGCGCGCTGTCCCGGGTGCTGTTCCAGTAGGTGGCGTGCTTGCGGTTATTCAGCAGGTACTTGACCAGCCGGGAGGCGGCCTGACCCTTTGGGTCGGTCGCCGCCAGCAGTTTCAGGTAGTAGGCTTCCGCCTCGGTTTCGCTGCCGTACCAGCACCACCAGGGGTTGCCTTCCGGCAGCCGCAGGTAGGCGGTCTGGTTCTCGTCGTCCTGCACCAGGTACTGGCCGATATTGCGGATGAGCATGTCCCGCTTCTCACGGTCGCCGGCCTTGTGCAGGGCCAGGCCGAACATCGCCTTGGCATAGACCGAGAGCTGGATGCGGTCCCGGTAGAGGAAGTCGCGCATTGCGGCATTTTCGACCCCGGCGTCCGTCAGCACCATGTAGACGAAGGCGTCCAGGTCGTCGGCCCGCTCCTTCCAGCGGGTGTTCTTCTCCTTCTTCTCGGCGTTCCGGATCAGGATCAGCTGCTCGGCCTGGTACTTCTTGAGCCACTCGACGCCGCGTTCCAGCACGCCGGGAACGATCGCCACGTCATTGGCGCGGGCCACCTGCAGGCCGTGGACGACCACCGCGGTCGTGTGCGGCCAGGACTGCTCCCCCCAGCCGCTGAACCAGCCCCAGCCGCCGTCGGAGTTCTGCATGGCGGTCAGCCGGGTGACCCCGGCCTTCACCATCCGGCCGAGCTCCTCCATCTCGAAGACCGGGTTGGCGTCGAAGCGCTTCCACTGCCCGGCCCGTTCCCGGTCGTTGCCGATCTCCTGGGCGTTGAGGTTGGTCCGCTTCTCCCGGATTTCCGACAGGTCCAGTCCCATGCCGATCAGCACCTTCTGGGTGATGACCGCCGGCAGGAACCGGTTGAGCGTCTGCTCGGTGCAGCCATAGGGGTAATCGGCCAGGTAGGGCAGCGCGTCAACCATGGCGGCGGCCAGGGTCGGCGAGTAGCGGATTTCCAGCCGCGTCTCCTCGGGCCGGCGCTCGGCCGGCACGTTCAGGGTGATCGAAGCCCGCCCCTGGTCCGGCCGCAGGTATCCCGACCAGCTCTCGGTCTTCAGCATCCCGTGCACGTAGGCCGGGAAGGAGAGCTGCATCGCGTCCGATTCTTCATCGGTGAGGGCCTTCATCCGGACGACCGCCGTGCCGGGCTGGGTCACTTTTACCCGCCAGTCCACCCGCTTTTCGCCGTTGGCCTCCACGGAAACCGTCTTCTTCAGCGTCGAGCCCGGCATCAGCGCCAGGCAACCGCCCTCCATTTCCAGGATTACCTCAACCTTCTTGGCGGTCTTCAGGTAATTGTGGACGTTGGCCGAGAGGACCACCTCGTCCTTCTGGACGAAGAAGCGCGGCGCCTGCAGCCGGATGATCAGGTTCTTGGTGGTGATCACCTCGGCCGAACCTTCGCCGACGCGGCTGCCGGCGGCCATCGCCCAGACCCGGGCCTTCCAGGTGGTCAGGTTCTCCGGCATCGTTACCTCGACCTGGGCCCGGCCTTGCCGATCGGTGGAGATGGCCGCCGCCCAGAAGGCGGTGTCGGCGAACCTGGTGCGCACGGACGGTTCCGCCATCGGGGCCGCCCCGCCTCCCATCTGTTCGTCTTTTTGCTCTTTCTCCACGGCGTCCATCCCCAGGGCCATCGAAGGAGCCGGTGCGGCCGCCATCTCCATCATGGCGCCGGACATGCTTTTGGAGGCCCGCATGGCCACGGCGCCGCCCCGGCCTTCCGCCATCCGGTTGCTGGAGAGCATCTCCTCGTTCTCGGCCAGGTGGCCGAAGATGCCGAGATAGCCCATGCTCCGGTCGGAGATGTCGTAGCCGCTCCGGCTGAGGTTGGTTTCCTGCGAGGGCTGGTGGTGGCGGCGCCACTTCCAGAAGAACTCCTTGATCTCCGGGACGTTGGAGCCGCCCGAAATGTACTCCACCGCCTTGTCGTAAAGCGTCACCGCCAGGCTGCCCGCGTACGGTTCCCCGGAGGCGTCGGTTACCTGGAATTTCAGCGTGCCCTTCTCGCCCGGCCGGTACTTCTCCGCGGATGGCTCCACCGAGACGTTCAGCACCCGGCTCTCCGGCGGCACGGCCAGTTCGCGCGTTTCCTGGAAGACCCGGCCGCCGCTGACCGTCACCGCCTCGACGAAAAAGTTCGGCATGTCCTTCTTGATAACCTCGATCCGTTCGAGGGCGCTCTTGCCCTGCAGGCGGATGACCTTCGGCGCCAGGTAGCTGCCGTTGGCCGGCCGCAGGAAGAGCAACACGCAGCCGCCGGCCCGGTTGGTGTTGATCATCAGATCGGCCGTCTCGCCCGGCGCGTACTCGGTCTTCTCCGGGATCAGTTCGATGTCGTTGAAGCGGAAATCGTCACCGGCCAGCCCCGGTCCGGTGACGCAGAAGACGTAACCGCCCTCGATCAGATGGCCGCGGGCGTCGGTGAGCCGGTAGCTGAGCCGGTACTGGCCGGCCTGCGCGGCCTTGATCTGCTGGAGCGCCTTGCCTTCCTCATCGGTGTCCAGGTTCCAGCGCTGGATCTCGGTCTCCTCCGGCTCTCCCTTCGGGTAGCGGACCCGCAGTAGGCGCAGGAGGCCCTTGCCCTGGACCGGTTTGCCGTCCAGGGTCCGGCCGCAGGCCTGCACCCGGACGGCGTCGCCCGCCCGGTAGTGGCCCCGGTTGGTCCAGGCGTATACCTTGAAGGGCTTGCGCGCTACCAGCACCGTTCCCTGGCCGGTGATCGTGCGGCGCGACTGGTCGGTGACCTCGACGCTGATTTCGTAGCGGTGATCTGTGTCCCCGAGCATCTCCTTCGCCGGGCCGGTGTCGATTGGAATCTCGATGGTGCCGTCCGGGCCGATCGGCGCTTCCGCCTCGGCCACCAGTTCCGGCGGCTCCGGCCGGCGGCTCCACCACCAGGGCCAGGGGCGGCCGCATCCCCACTCTTTCCAGCCCGGGTACCAGGCGTAATCGTAGCCGAACCAGCCGTAGCCACGGCCGTAGAACCAGTCCCAGCGCAGCGGCGGGTACCACTCGGCTGAGTGGGAGGAGCGGGAAACCTTGTAGCGGACCTTTGCCTCGGTGACCGGCGCGCCGAAGTAGTACTTCGCCTCCACCCGGGCGGTGATCTTCTCGCCCAGCATCACCGGCTCGGCCGGCGCGTCCACCTTGACCTCAAACTCCGGCTTCTTGTACTCCTCCACCCGGAAGGTTCCGTATCCCTGGTTGGCTATCCTTACCCCGTACTGGCCGAGCATGGCGTCTTCGGCCAATGGGAATTCGCCGTCGATCCCGCCGTACTCGTCGGCGGTGTACTCCTTCTCGAAAACCTTTTCGCCCCGGGGATCGTTGATCTGCACCTGGAGCTTCCGGCCCGCGAACGGGGAGGGTCCTTCCTGGTCATACCTGGCGTTATTGACCCAGGCCTTGAACTTGACGGTCTGCTCCGGTCGGTAGACCGGCCGGTCGGTGATCAGGTAATGCTTGACCTGGTTGTACTCCGCGTCGTAATAGCGGCCGAACCAGGCGTGGGTAAAGCCGAGGTAGGCGAAGCGGCCGTCCCCGGTGGTGGCGGTGATCAGCCAGGCGTAATTCCGGTCCTCGTCCGACCCCTTGACGATGACCTGGCCGTCCGGGTCGGCCCGCTCCGCGAAGTTGCGCGTCTGGATGTCGTACTGGGCCTCGCCGGTCCGCCGGACCTCCCGCCACTTCTGCCAGTAGCCGAAGAACTCCAGGTTTGCCCCGGCCACCGGCTGGCCGGTGACCGCGTCGGCGACGAAGTAGTAGGTGCCGTTCTCCAGCGGCTTCTTGACGATGGCGGTGTCGGCGACCCAGAGGACGATGCTGCTGGTGTTGCCGCCGTTCATCTTCGCGGTCAGCAGGTAGGCGCCCGGTTTCTGCAGGGGCGTGGTGACGGTGATGCGCCGGTCGAAGTGTTTCGGCCGGGGTTCCAGCGGGAGTTCCCAGGCCGCGACCTGTCTCCCGACATACTGTTCCTGCTTTTTGGTGACCAGCCGGTAGCCGAGGTTCTCGATGTTGACCTGCTCCCATTCAAGGGTTTTCGGCCGTGACTTGATGTACTCCTTGACATCGGCCAGCAGTTTGGCGACGTTGACCTCGCGGGCGGTGAAGCTCACCGAGCGGCCGTTGCGGAAGCGGTAATCCACGGTGGCGCCGACGCCGGCCGGCTGGGTGGCCGCCGGCTGGAACTGGCCCCAGTTACCGACGATCTGGTCCAGGCGGTTCTGCTTATCCTGTCCCCGGTCGCCGTGCTCCCGGATGCTGCGGCGCAGGTACCCGGCGGCGGCGTCGTACTGCATCCGGTTCTCGTGGACGCTCGTCAGCCGGAGCAGCGCCTGCTCCCCGTAGCCAGCCCGGTCCTCGTCGGCGATCTGCTTGTAGATCCTGATGTAATTGAACTCGTCGGGAAGCTTGAAGCGCTTGATCCCGTTGGCCAGCCGGGCGATCGTTTCGTCTTCGCCCAGGGTATGCACCGCGTAGGGGCCGCTTTCGTTCTTCTTCGTGTCGTCCTCGGCGAGCTGGCCGAAGTAGCCGCGGTAACCGCTCATCGTGGCCACGTCGAACTGGTTGCAGAGGAAATCGGCCCACTCGTAAAGGGTCCGGCCCTTGAGTGAGGGCGACAGTTCGATCGCCTGGGCCAGGCACCAGCGGAATCGTTCGCCGTCGGTGGCGGCCGCCTCCCAGCTCTTCGGGAGCCGGTGAAAGACCGGCGTGCCGTCTGGGTTGACCGGCGCCCCGCGCGTTCCGGACCGGTAATCGCCCCGGTAGTAGCCCTCCTCGTAGTCGGGCAGGACGGTCAGGTCGGTCAGGTACTGCAGGCGCCAGGCCTCGCTCCAGCCGCGGTTGCCCAGCAGGGCCTGGTAGCAGGTGAGGTAGAGGTAGCCGGTCTGGCCGTCGTTGGCCGCGGCCGGGTTCCCTTCCTTCTTCTCGATGGCCTCCCGGTAGAGCTGCAGGGAACGCACCCGGTCCCGCTCGAATGAGTTCATCATCACCGCCGGTCCCCGGTGCGGACCGCGTACGAACTCCCCGGCCACCATTGAGCCGTAATGTTCTATTTCCTGGTACAACTCGCCGGCCCGGGCCAGCAGGCGCCAGTTTTTCCCGTGGGCCTTGACGACCTTCTCGATGAAGGCGTCGAATTCGCTGACCCGGCCGAGATTGCGCAGGCACTGCACGGCGGCCGACAGGTCCTCGGAGACCTTCTCCGGGGCGTCGGCCGGGTCGAGCGCCAGCGCGCTGTAGATGTCGAAGGCCTCCTTGAAGTTGCCGTCCTTCATCAACCGGGCGGCCCGCTCCCGGTCGGCCGGGTTCCCCCGCTGGCCGAAGGCGCTCATCGTGAAGAAGGTTCCGGCGGCCATTACGGCCAGTACGATTAACGTGACGGCGATTCTTGACCTCGGCATGATCTGCTCCTTCCTGGAATTGAGGGGACCGGTTGAACGTTGCTCCGGCGGTCTCAGCCGTTTCCCGATTCTCCCGGCGGTCCGTTTGTCACATTAGACACCGGGGCCGGTAAAATGTTCCGGTCCGGTCCGCATAACCTGCGGCCCGGCTTGGTTCCGCCCCCTCCGTCCGGCCGCCTTCAGGGTTCGAGCAGCGCCTGGAGATGGGCCGGAAGCGCTTTTTTGGTCAGCAGGTATCCCTTGTACTGGTAGGGTCCGAGTTCGCCCACCGCGATCCGGCGGCCCGAGAAGGTTTGAGCCGCCACCCGGCATTTCAGGTCAAAGCCGCTGGCCGTCATCTCCACCAGCCGGCTGCCGGCCGGGATCTTCAGGGATTTCTCCAGGTCGAGCGTGACGCCGGGAACGGTCTCTTCGGCCAGGTTGGAGACGATGACCAGCAGGCTTTCCCCGTCCGGCTGGTAGACCGTCGTTTCCACCGTCCGGTCGGCCGGCCGGATCACCGTCACCGGCGCGTGGTTATTGCGCGTGTAGTACTCGCCGGTGTAAGGGAAGGGCAGGGTGCGCCAGATCTGCCAGAGCGGCCAGATGTAGCTGCGGCCGCGGGAATCGGAGATCGGCGCCGGCTGATTTTCCTTTGGCATCGGCTTATAGCCGCCCGCCTCCGGGAAGAGCGCGTTCTCGTGGTGGAAGGTAACGTGCGGAAAGGCCCCCAGGCCGGCCCAGTAGGCGACCGCCCGCGGGGTCAGGTAGGGGCGCTGCTCGGGCCGCCAGGTCCAGATGGTCGGCACGGCCGCGCTGGGCATCATCCCCTCCACGCAGACCCGGGGCGACTCGAGCATCCTGGTCCGGGATTCGCCGCTCAGGTAGGCGTCCACGACCGCGTGACCGAAGCCGTGCTCGGCGGCGCCCGTGTGCATGATCAGGAAGCCGCCGTCCCCGACCGTCCGGCGCAGTTCCTGGGTATAGCGTAAGTACTGCTTGGCCGCGAAGGCGTAATCGAGGGCCGGCGTCCCGAAGACCATCGCGTACTCGGAGAACTCCTCGGTGGAGGCGTGGTCAATGTAGATGCCGTCCCAATCGCGCTGGAACCGGCTCTTCCAGGGGCCGTTATCGGCCAGCAGGTGGGGGTAGGGGCGCAGGTAGACCATCAGGCGGAGGCCCAGCTTGTGGGCCGAGGCGATCAGGCGGTCCAGGTCCTTTGCCTCCTCCTCGTTGTAGGGCCGGTAGGTGTGCATCGGCCGGTGGTCGGCCACCCAGTCGTCATGCAGGATCAGGATGTTGGCGCCATCATCCGCCATCCGCTTCAGCGCTTCGTCGGTGGGCAGGAACGGCTTGTCCCCGTGGCGGCCCAGCCAGTGGTAGACCCGGGCGCCGATCAGGCGGCCGCCGGTCACCGCCCGGCCCAGTCCGAGTCCCCAACGGTTGCGGTAGACCGTCCCGGCCGCCGCCTGGATGCCTCCGGCGGCCGCCAGGTTCCAGGTGTGTCCAAATTCCCCGGCCTCGAGCGGCTTCCGCTGGATGTATCCGGTCCCGCCGAGGGCATCCCGGCCTTCGACCCAGAAGTCAACGTGGTTGGTCCAGGGGCGGCCGCCGGCCTCGTCGGCCAGCGAGAAGAGGACATAAGGGTCCGGGTAGCGGACGGCCTTGACCGGTTCCCACTTCGGGGCGTCCCCGGACCAGAGGATCAGGCCGTGCCGGGTAACCTTCTCCCGTCGCAGCGTCGGCTGGGCGCTCTTGTCCAGCCGGAGGCCCAGGCTGGCCGCCTCGACCGCCAGGGCCCGGTTGAACTTCAGTTCCAGGTCGCAGAAGAGCACCCCGTTGCGGTGGAGCGTGAAGGCCTGCCGGGCGCTCACGCCCGGGGCGGTTCCGTCCGGCCCCTTCAGTTCCCCGGCGAAGGTGAATTGTATCTCTTCGCCGCTCTGGTCGGCCGTCCCGGCCCGGAAACTCGCCCCGGTATCGCCGGCCAGGGTGTATTTTTTACCGCCGCTGACGATCTCCAGGGCCGGCAGGGCCGCCCCTTTCGGGAGGATTGACCGCCAGGCAATGCCGTCGTGCAGGAGTATCTCCGAGATCTGGCCGCCCTGGCGGCCGTCCCAGGTGATGCGAAAGAAATCTCCCTCCACGATCCGGCGGCTGCCTTCCGTCTTCTGGTTGAGATTGCCGGCGGCCGCGGCGGCCGGCCGGCCCAGTCCGATCACGCCCGCGGCCAGGCAGGTCAGCACCGATATCCGCAACCATTTGTTTATTCTTTTTTTCATCATGTCCTCCCGGGCGAGTTGAATGATTCGGATTCAGCGGGGGAAGTTTTTTCTTTGACGCCGGGTCCCCGGATCCCGGCGCCGGTCCTCCCCAGTATTTTTTTTCTGGAAAACGGGAAGGCGCCTCCGGTCCTTGATCCGGGCTGGTTCCCAGCATCGCTTCTTTCAACTGCACGCCATCCAGGACGGCCGCGGATTGATCGGGTCGCCGCTAAAGCCGGGCGGCGCCGAAGGTGTCTCCCTGGTTGATATCTCCGGTTTCGAGCCCCTTGCGGAACCAGCGGACCCGCTGTTCGGAGGTGCCGTGGGTAAAGGCGTCCGGCACTACGTAACCCTGTGACTGCTTCATGATCCGGTCGTCTCCGACCGCGCTGGCGGCGTTGAGCCCTTCCTCGATATCCGTCGCTTCGAGGTAATCCGGGATCTGCCTGGCATAGTGGGCCCAGACTCCGGCCAGGAAGTCGGCCTGGAGCTCCAGACGGACCAGGAGCCGGTTGAATTCCTTTTCGCTCATCCGGTTGCGCTGGCTCATGACCTTTTCGTTGATGCCCAGCAGGTTCTGGACGTGGTGGCCGACCTCGTGGGCCAGCACGTAAGCCAGAGCGAAATCACCGGGCGCGTTCAATTGGCGCTGCATCTCCTCGAAGAAGGTCAGGTCGATGTATACCTTGGAATCCGCCGGGGAGTAGAAGGGTCCGGTCGAGGCGCTGGCATAGCCGGCGGCCGTTTCGACCGCGCCCGAGAAGAGAACGAGGGCGGGCTCCTCGTAAGTCAAACCCATCTGCCGGAACTCTTTCTGCCAGACATCCTCGAGGTCGGCCAGGACCGTGGAGACGAACTCCCCCATTTCCTTCTCCGCCTCGGTGAGTTCCTGGCCCGATTCCACCGAGTAGGACGGCGCGCCCTGGAAAATCCGGCCGACCTCGGCCGGGTTGCCGCCCAGGAAGAGGTAGGCGAGGGCGATCAGTACGCCGATGCCGCTCAGTCCGCCTCCGACGCGGAGGGCCCGGTTACCCGACGAACCGCGCAGGTCCTCGACGTTACTGCTCCGGCGCCTTCCCTGCCATCTCATCTTTTGGTCTCCTTTATGCGCATGGTTCGCCCGGCCCTGGTGCCGGCCGGCTTCGTGGATTCCCCGGCCGCCGGCCGGGGATCACCCGAGTCGTTCCCGGGCATTTTTAGAACCCTCGGCCAGGATACCGACCTCTCCAACTCCCACGCAGAGGCGGAACCCCATTTCTACGGCCAGCCGGTAAAGATCCGGCGAAGGCGTGACTACGCCCGCGATCTTGCCGGTTTCTTTCGCCGCCTGCGCGACCTTTTCCATCTCTTTCCGGAAGGTTTCCGGATGGCGGGGCTGGTCCATGGGCATCGAGGCCCGCAAGGCCAGGTCGTCGGCCCCAAAGAGAATGGCATCCACCCCTTGCACGGCCGCTATTTCCCCGGCCTGCTCCAGCCCTTCCGCGGTTTCTATCTGGGCGATCAGCAGGGTGTCTTCGTTGGCCGTGTGTGAATAGGCCCGTCCGTGCATGTCGACCGGTCGGCGGCCCCCGTAACTTCTTTCGCCCAGCGGCGGAAACTTGGCCGCCTGGACGATTGATTCGGCCTGGCGCGCGTTGTTGACCATGGGAACCATGATTCCGGAGGTGTTGGTGTCCAGGGCCAGCCCGATGAAGCCGTAATCATGCGAGGGTACCCTTACCACCGATGGCCGCCGTACGAGTTCGCAGGCCCGGACGCAGCCGAGGATGGAATTATAATCATGCTCTCCGTGCTGGCCGTCGATCCAGATCCAATCCCAATCCCTTCCCACCAGTTCGATAATGCCGGGAACCGGGTAACAGATGGATATTCCCAGGAGCACTCGCTTCCGGGCCAGTTCGTCCTTGATCCTTACCATGGCCATGGCCAGCTCCCAATCCGGTATTATTTTCGGTTTGCCCCGGCGCTTGCCGGGAGCCGCAGCGTCGTTTTAATGATCGCCAATGATCGCTTGCCTTATCAAAAAGACGGACCGGTTCACTTCCCGGTCCGGCCGGTTTCCTGCTCCCGGCGCGCCAGGAGTTCCGCGAGCCCCTTTCGGTAGGCCTCCTGCTTGTCAAGCCCGCCCAGCATGTTATCGTCCAACACCGGGATCTTCTCGCTGAGCCGGAAGACCAGCGTGCCGAGGTTGACCACCGAGCCGTAGTCCAGGCCCAGCAAGCCGAAGACCTTGTTGTTGATCCGTTCCACCTCGGCGACCATGTGCGGGTCCTCGGCGCTCGTGCAGGTATGCCGTTTGCCCCAGATGGAGCCGGTTTCGCTTTCCCGGCGGAACTTGCAGCTCTCGCAGGCATCATCGTGTCCGCGCACGATCTCGATTTCAATTTCCTCCAGCGGGTTCTCCCGGATTTTGCGCTGGATGGACTCGAAGCCGGCCCGGGCGCGGCTCTCCTGGGGTATGCCGCCCCCATAATGGGCCACGATAAAAGTCGGATGATACGGTCTCAGTCGAATACGTACTGGCATGGCACCTCCTTTTTGCCTGAGCGGAATCCGCGGAAAGAATAATATCAGCCGCCGTTTTTGTCAAATGCGGAGCCCCGGCGGTCCAGGGGACGCCTCCTTTCCGGCCGGGCGGCGCTTCCGGAATTCTTGACAAAAAGGTGCCGTTCATTAATAATGAAAAAGAAGTTTGCCGGTGGCTGGATCTTCATTCTTAAAGGGTTTCCCGGGTGGAACCAGGGTCGAAAACAGGTGAAAAAGGCGGTCTTGCTTCTATTTCTGCTGGTCCTGTTCGCCGGCCTCGGGCGGGCGGCCGCCGGTATTGAACCCGGTCCGGAAGTGGTCCTCTGGGCCTGGGAACGGCCCGAAAACCTGCTCTTTCTCAAGGACGGCCGGGTCCGGGTGGCCTTTTACGCCGGGAGCGTCACCTTCGCCGGCTCGCAGACCCTTTTCCTGCCGCGCCGCCAGCCGTTGCTGGTTTTACCGGCCGTCCCCCTGACGGCCGTCTTCCGGATCGAGAACCGCCAGGCGGCCGCGCCCGGCGGCCGCCAGCTCTCCGAGAGCATCGAGGTCATTGCCCGGTCTTTTGCCGGCCGGGGCATAACCGGCCTCCAGCTCGACTTCGACTGCCGGGCCTCGGAGCGGCCCTTCCTGGAGGGATTGGTGGAAGGGTTGAAGCGGCGCCTCCCGCCCTCGACCGCCCTCTCCGTGACCGTGCTGGCCTCCCTGAGCCACGCGGGCAGCTGGATCGACACCCTGCCCGTGGACGAGGCCGTCCCGATGCTCTTCCGGATGGGCCCTGACGATTACCTGGTGCGGAAGCAGCTGGCCGGCCGCTCCTTCCTGAAGGCCGCCGCCTGCCGGAAGGCGGTCGGCCTCTCCCTCGACGAGCCCCTTCCGCCGGCCGCTTACCTGAAGGAGCGCCGGATCTACCTTTTCAACCCGCATCCCTGGACCGGCGAGGCCCTTGACCGGGCCCGGCTGGAAATCAGGCGCCGCCTGGAGGAGGATAATTCCCCATGAAAGGTTCCGGCCCGAAGTTCCGTTTCCTGCTCTTCTTTCCGCTCCTCCTGCTGGTGGCCGCCCCGGCCTCGGCCTGCGGTCCCTTCTTCCCCCATTACCTCTATACGCCCGAGGATATCGCCGAGGTCGGCTCCCCTTACTCCTACAACCGCAACTTTTCCGGCGCCTCGCCGGGGATCATCTTTCCGGCCTGGCGGACCTCCGTCCTCTACGAGGTGTACCGGGGACTCTCCGGCCGCCTTCCGGTCGAGTCACTCTCCGCGGCCCCGGTCGACGAGCCGGCCGATCCGGCCGGTTGGCTGGCCGCCCGGAAGACGGTCACGGAGACGGCGGTTGAGATCCGGGACTGGGCCGAAGGGGAGAACTACTCCTACTACCAGAATTACCTGGCCGACGCCTTTGGCACCGCCGCGCGCACCCTCTCCGAGCGGAAACCAGTCTTCACGCCGGAGGAGTTGAAGCTCTGGCTCGCGGGGCAGGACGAGGTCTTCGGCAGCGCCCCGGACCGCCTCTTCGACGCGGAGCTGGACCGGTCCATCAGTAACCCGCTCCTCAGGCAGGACCGGGAGTACCAGCGGGCGGCCGCCTGCTTCTACCGGAGGAAATACGACGAGGCCGAAGCCCGTTTCCGGGAGATCGCCGGGAACCCCGGCCACCCCTGGAGGGTTTATGCGGCCCTGGCCGCGGGCCGGACCCTGATTCGCCGGGCCGGCCTGGAATACGAGCTGGAATTCAAGAAGTCCGGCGGCGGCGGGGAGGGGGATAAAAAGGCGCTCGCGATCCGAAACGAGTGGCTGCTGAAGGCCCGGGCCCAGCTGGAGGGTATTCTGAAGGACGCGACCCTGCGAACAGTCCATCCCTCGGCCCGGCGCCTGCTCGATTATATCGTCTTCCGGCTCGAGCCGCGGGAGCGCCTGCTGGCGGCCGAAAAGGTCCTGCTCCTTTCGGAGGATGCCGCTGAAATACGGATGAACCTGCGTGATTTCGCCCTTCTGCATGGCCTCCGGGAGGCGGACTTCATCCAGGCGCGGGGCGGGGACCTCTCCCGGTGGCTGCTGGCCTGGCGGCCTCCGGCCGGCGGTGCCGCCGGCGCCCGGGCCGTCGAGAGCTATCGCGGGACGAAATCCCTGCCCTGGCTGCTGGCCGCCCTGAAATCGACCGGCTTCGACGGCGCCGCCGCTGATATTCTCGAGGCGGCCGCCGGGATCCCCGCCGGCTCGCCGGCTTTTTTGAGCGTGCGGTACTACTATTTTTCCAGCCGGGTCAACTCCGGCGCCGCGCGGAAGGAGCTTGCCCGGGAACTGGACGTCTTCCTGGCCGGACTCGACCCGGAGAAGGAGCCGGCGGCCTGGAACTGCTTTGCCGACCTGCGCCTGCTCCTGGCCGATGATCTGGACGAACTTCTCAAGTACTCCCTCCGGAGGGTGGTGGCCGTCAGCGATTTCGGCGATATTTACGCGCCCTTTCCGGAGCGGGTGCGGTTGCCCGACCGGAAGGTCCAGGCCTTCTTCAACCAGCAGCTCCCGCTCGAGGGCTGGGTTGACCTGGCCCTCCGCGATGAACTCTTTACCTCGCGGATACGGAGACAGCTCCGCCTCACCACCTTCCTGAGGGCGCTCCTCCTCGAGGATTCCGGGGCCGCGGCAGAAATCGGGCTGATCCTTTCCCGCAGTGACCCGGAGTTCAAGGCGGCCCTAGCCCCCTTCCTGGCAGCGCGGACCGCCGCTCAAAAGAGGTTCGAGGCGGCCCTCTTCATCCTCAGGCACCCCCGTTTGAATACCGTCCTCGACCCGGCCTCCGACGAGATCATCGTCAACAACCTGCCCGTTGACCGGCGGGACGCCTATCGCCGGAACTGGTGGGAGGCCGGTGACCTCTTCGGCGGTTATCGGGACAACGCCACCTACGCCCTCCCGAATCCCGCCGCTTATCTGCCGGAAACTTCCCTGAAGAAGGCCGAGGCGGAGAACCGGATCCTGCGTGCCATCGTCGCGCCGAATTACCTGGCCGGGCTCGTCACCCGGTACGCCGGGGAGAACCCGCCGGAGGCGCGGGTGGCGGAGGCGCTGCACCTGGCGGTGAACGCGACCCGGTACGCCGCCTTCAAGGACGAGGCCACCAGCCGCTATTCGCGTGCCGCCTTCACCATCCTGCACAAGCAATACCCGCGCAGTCCCTGGGCCGCCCGGACCCCTTACTGGTATTGAGTGGGTTTGAAGCCGTCCGGGCCGAATCGGTCCGGCGGCCAGCCGCTTCCTGGCGTTGGGGGAGGTTTCAATATAAAGGGGATGCGAGGGGAGGGAAGAGTACCGGAGAGCCTTGTGCCGGAAATGATTTGGAAAGGATAAGGCGGCTGCGTGACCCGGGCGCCCCTCATTATTGAATATAAGCTTTTTTGAACCCGGTTTCAGTACAGGTACACCCTTGATTCTCCGTCCCCGGGCTTTATCGCTATGTAGTACTTTCCATCAAAAGACAAATTTCGAATGTCATTCGCGGGAATCCTGGCCGGCACTGCCCTGGCTGTTTGGGCGTCTATTTTTCTTGCGTTTTAAGAGTCATGGAGTTCCAATCCACACTGCCGATGATGCCGGTTTGACGGGGCGGACAGGTTTCTCTATTTGTCGGCCGCCGGGTCAGCGACAATCTGTCAAACGGAATTCGAGGGGTTTGTATTTGAAGACACTGTAACCGTTCGCGCGCGGTTGATCATCCGCTTGATCTGCGACGAGATGTTGATGGGATAAATGTTGATATCAGGATGATCCTGACGGAAAACGCGGAAGATTTCATCCGCAAAAGCCTGACCGATAGTCGAGACGCCCTTGAAATCGAGGATGATCTCCCCGAACCGTTCAAACCTGGAGAGCAGGCGTTTTGCCTGAGATCGCGATACGAGGTTTTCATTTCCATACCGGGCCAGCCTGACAGGCACATGAGTTTTGAAGAAACCAAAGTCGTCCTTGCTTGAAGAGAACTTGTTGAAGACCGTTTGCACTGTTCGAGTAGACAGGGGGTCGATGATCATTTCGACCAATGTGCCAACAATCGGTTTTTCATCTTCGAGCAACCAATCGTCGCCCTCTGCCCGATGGGCGAAGTAAAGTTTTTCGGAAAGGATGGAGAACCGGTCAAACATGCGAGAGGTGAAGAAGATGCCTTCCCCGGTGTGGCGTTGCGGGTCGGTTGTTAACTTGCCTTTTGTCAGTTCAAGTATTGCATCGCGTGGGTCGTTTAATTTAAATGTTTTTTGTATTTTGTTGAAGATGCCAACCCCGAAATCGATAACCGCCATTTTTATCCGGCCAGGAAAATAGTTGAGTCTCGCATTGGCGGCTGACGATTCCGAGTGATCTATTACATTTCGCAGCATCTCCGTGAAGCCGTACTGGCAAATTTCCAACACATTGCTTCGGATGCCCTCAAGGGCAGGCCTGATGTGTTGTCGCCAGACAACATCCTCTTCAAGAGAGGGTGACACTGTGAGGGGAATTTCAATTTTGGCAATGGGGATAACGGTGTACTGCCGGTTTCGAGTTTTGCCCTGAATCTGAATCTTTCCTTCGGCCTGGAGATTGTGGACGTGGCGAAGTATTGCCTGTCTGGTGACACCGAAATGCGTGGCTGTTTCGGAGACAATTCCACGTTTATTGTCATTGATGCCTTGGATCAGGAACGTCCGTATCTCATCGGATTTCCGAGGGTTCATTGACAACCTCACTCACGTTAATTGTGTATTTTATATGAAAACATTATAAACCAAGTCGATTGCAATTGTCAACTTTAATGAAGGTCAAAGGAAACAGTTTTGCTTTCAAAAGACATGTGACGAAAAGGGTTTGGAGATGGCGGTAGAACTTGAATTTTCAAAAAATCAGGTCTTCGGTTCGGCCTCTTCGGCCGCCGCGCGCGCATCCAGGGTGCAGCGCCTGGTAAGGCAGATTTCATTCTCGCACGATTCGAATTGAATGGTCGCGTGCACTATCCGGTAGCGGTGGCGTAATTCCCGGCGGATACACGCCAGCAGTTCGTTGTTCAGTTGCGGCTGGTCAAGTACAATATGGGCTGTCAGGGCGATGTCGGTTGTGCTGAGTCCCCAAACATGCAGGTGATGGACATCTTTTACATTCGGAAGGGCGGCCAGGTACTGGCGGACGGCTTCGGTATCCACTTCTTCCGGCACGGCGTCGAGCGCAAGGTTTACCGACTCGCGCAGCAGGCCCCAGGTGCTGATGAAGATTGCAGCCGCGATCAGGAGGCTCACGACCGGATCAATCCACTGCTTGCCGGTCAGGGCGATCAGCAGGCCGGCCAGGACGACTCCGGCCGACAACCCGGCATCCGCCGACATATGTAGAAATGCCCCCCGAATGTTGAGGTCTGCCCGGCCGCGCAGAAACAATAGCGCGGTAAACATATTAATCACGACACCAGCCGAAGCCACCCACATCACCATTCCCGTATGCACGAGGGCGGGCTTCCCGAATCGGCGGATGGCCTCTAACGCAATTGCGCCGACGCTGACAAGCAGGAAAAGGGCATTGAAGAGCGCTGCCAGCACCGATGATTTCCGCAGCCCGTAGGAGTGGCGCCGGGTCGGCCGCCATTGGGAGAGGTAATTGGCGCCCCAGGCGACCAGGAGGCCTATGACATCACTGAGGTTATGGCCGGCATCGGCCAGAAGGGCAAGCGAGTTGGCCAGAAACCCGAAGACCGCTTCAATGGCGACGAAGGCCGCGTTGAGGATTACGCCGATGGCAAAGGCGCGGTTGAAGTCAACCGGATGGTGATCATGATGATGTTCGTGGTGCTCCATTAGGTTCTCCCGAATGGCGGGGACGACCGGGAACTCTCTCGGTAACGCTGAAAAATCGGGTGGAAAGGCCGGAGTTTGGATGCCGCTCGGCCTTGGGCTGTTAATTTTTTGACCCGAGGCCCCGTCGTCCGGTCGATTTTTGCCTTGCACACCCCACTTTTATTCTAATCATTCCGGCGCGAGTGTCAATCCCGGGGGGATGGCAAGAGGGGAGGGGAGAGCGAAGGGATTGGTGGCGCAGAAGATTGTGAATGTGGCGGAGGTTGAAAGATTCGTCTGAAAATCCAGGCGAGCACCTTTTGGGTCCCCTTCGACGAGCTCAGGGAAGGCTGTCGGAACCCGTTTCGTTGCCGGGCCGCTGTTTTTCGCCGGATTGCGTATGGCGCCAAGTTATTCAATACGGTGACTGTTGTTTCGATCGCCGACTCTCTTGAGAACCGGCCTGGCGGCGCTCAACAAGAAAAATCGAAAAGTCCAGGTTCTATTCATAACGCAAGGCCTCAATCGGATTCAGGCGGGCAGCCTTGAGCGCCGGGAAGTATCCGAAGATGATGCCCACGGCCACCGAAAAAAGAAACGAAAGCGCGATGATGCCGAAGCTGAACACGTAGGGCACTTGCAGCAGATTGGCGAGCCAGAGGGATATGGCGAGAGCCAGCGTAATACCGCACAGACCGCCGAAGGAAGAAAGGATCACTGCTTCAACGAGGAACTGAAAGAGGACCTCGCGTTCCAGCGCGCCGATGGCGAGCCGGGTGCCGATTTCCCGGGTGCGCTCGGTGACCGAGACAAGCATGATATTCATGATGCCGATGCCTCCCACAAGGAGGCTGACCGCCGCAACAGCGGCCAGCAGGGAGGTGAGCATCTTCGTGGTGCTGGTGAGCGTTTCCGCGATCTCCTTCGTGTCCATGACGTTGAAATCGTCTTCCTTACCCGCGACAATATGACGGCGTTCACGCATGAGCCACTCGATATCGCGCTGTACTCGTGAAGTTGAAGCCCCGTCCTGGACCGAGACGATGATCATGTTGACGTCCTGGTTGCCGGCCACCCGCCGCTGGAACGTACGCAACGGAATGATGACAGTGTCATCCTGGTCCATACCCATTCCGGTTTGCCCCTTGGCCTGGAGCAGGCCGATCACTTCGAACGATATCTTCCCCAGCCGAATTTTCGCTCCCAGGGGATCTTGCCCACCGAACAGATTCTTCCGCACCGTTGCTCCGAGTATGCAGACCGCCGCGCCCGCTCGCATCTCGCTTTCGCTGAATTGCCTGCCCTCGCTGATGGACCGGTTAGTAATTTCCAGGTAATCGTTTTCCGTGCCCGTCACCGACGTCGACCAGTTTTCGTTGCCGTAAATTGCCGTGAGGGATCGGGAAGCGTTTGGCGCCGCTCCGGCAACCGAGGAAATCTCCGAGGTAATGGCTTCGGCATCCTGTACCTTAAACGGTGAGGCGGTCGATTGGCCCGGCCCCATTCTTTTTCCTGCGCTGACCATCAAAAGGTTGCTGCCCATGTTCGCGATCTGCTTGGTTACCTGTGCGGTCGTGCCATTCCCGAGCGTCACCAGGATGATCACGGACGCCACGCCTATAACTATGCCGAGGATGGTCAGGAAGGAGCGCATCAGGTTGCGTTTGATGGCGCCCAGAGCGAGAATAAGCGCGTTCAATAACATTCTTCTGTTCTCCGGTTCGGCTCGTCCGACTCGACCGCGCCATCAAGAAAATGGATGGTGCGTTTCGCATATCGGGCCATATCCAATTCGTGGGTCACCATAACTATGGTGATGCCTCGGTCCCGGTTCAGCTGCGCAAGCAATTTCATGATCTCATGACTCCTGGTCGTATCCAGGTTGCCCGTTGGCTCGTCCGCCATGAGCAGGGCGGGTTCAGTGACAATTGCGCGCGCGATTGCAACCCGCTGTTGCTGCCCCCCGGAAAGTTCACCCGGAGTGTGGGATTCCCACCCCTTGAGGCCTACGGCTTCGAGAGCGCGACCCGCACGGAGATGTCTCTCGTGTGCGCGGACCCCGCGGTAGACCAGGGATAATTTTACGTTATCCAGCGCCGAAGTCCGATTAAGCAGATTAAACCCCTGAAAGATGAAGCCGAAATAATGACGCCGTAACATTGCGCGTTGGTTGCGCGACAGCTTTTCGACCTCGATCCCCTGGAAGAGATACGCACCAGAAGTAGGCGCGTCCAGGCATCCGAGTATGTTGAGGCAGGTGGATTTCCCGGAGCCGCTCGGACCCATTACCGCGACGAAATCCCCCGGCTCAACGCGCATGTTCACGTTGCGCATGGCGTGAACGGCCGCCTGGCCGGCTCCGTATGTTTTGGTCACGCTCTGCAATTCGACAAAGGTTGTCTGGGGCGCGCCGATGGGATCGGTCATCCTTGCTTCCCCGTAGTTATGGTGTCAACTATTATCGCTGTCCCTGGTTCCAGGCCGCCATCTAATATCTCGGTCATGGCACCGCTGGTGGAACCTGCGGTGACTGTTACCGCAACCGGCTTCCCGTCCTTCAATATGTAAAGGGTTTTTTTGGTCCGGTCGGCATTCTCGTTATTCGCTCCATTAGAGGAGGACATTGGGGGCGGGTGAGGCAGCATCGCGCTCATCACTCCTCCGCCGGAAGCGGGTTTCTTTGTTTCCTGCACCGGCGGAGCGAAACGGAAGGCGCCGTTGGGTACCAAAAGAGCCTTCTCAACTCTCTTGACGGTGATGACGGCCGTAGCTGTCATTCCAGGCCGCAAGGCAAGATCCGGATTGTTCACTTTCAGGACCGTCGTATAGGTGACGACCCCGTTGACCGTCTTGGAGTTATAGCGGGCCTGTGTGATCCGCGCTTCAAAGGTGCGATTCGGGTAGGCGTCGACGCTGAAAACCGCGGACTGCCCCTTTTTCACCTGTCCGATATCCGCTTCATCAACATCCACTTGTAACTCCATCTGAGTCAAATCCTGGGCCAGGACGAAAAGTTCAGGGGTCTGAAAGGAGGCGACCACGGTCTGGCCCGGGTCCACGTCGCGGGAAAGAACGATACCGTCTATGGGGGCGCGGATGATCGCCTTGGAGAGATCCGTTTCGTTGACCTGGAGCGTAGCCTGGGCCTGAGACACTGAGGCCCGGGCGCCGGCTTCCTCGGCTTTTGCCCGCTCGAACGCGGCTTTCGCCGCCTCGAGTTCCGCCTGCGACGGAATCTTGTTGTCGCTCAGTTTCTGCACCTTTTGAAGCTGTCCGAGCTTGCTGAGGGTTTCCGCGACGGTCGCTTGCGTTTGCAGGACTTTCGCTTCGGCCGATTTCAGGGCGGCTTTTGTCTGCGTTACCTGAGCTTCGAGTTTCGACGTGTCGACCCTGGCCAAGACCTGTCCGGTTTTCACGTTGTCGTTGTAATCCACCTCCACGCTCTTTATGATGCCAGACAGTTCGCTGCCCACCTGTACCGTTTTCGTTGGCTGGAGCGTGCCGGTGGCCGTGACGGTGACTTCAAGATCCCCTCGGGTGGCCGCCTGTGTCTTATACCGTACCGGGTTGGATCTGCCGGCCTTCTGTCGGGTGCTTGCGACTCCGGCGACGATTACGAGCAGGACCGTGACCGAAGCTGCCGTAAGCCACTTTTTCCAGCGGCCGCCTCTGACGGAGGCCTTGTCAATCTTTAGGATTTTTGCGATGTCGGATTCCGGATGATTTCCTGTTTCCATTCCATGCTCCGTTGTTAGGAATCACTTTCCGGCGTCTGACGATAAAGAAGTCCAGCCGCCACCGAGGGTTTTGTAGAGTCGAATCGTACATGATGCCGCTGCTCCATCGCTCTGGACCAGCTTTTCCTGAAACGACAACAGCGATCGTTGTGCATCCAGCACGTCATTGAAACCGATCAGGCCTGACTGGTATTTGTTCAGGGCCAGGTCAACGGCTTTTTGCGCCGCTTGCGCACAGGCTTGCAGGTTGGCCCGGGTGCGCTGCTCTTCGGAAAAAGCCGTGAGCGCGTTTTCAACCTCTTCAAGCGCGTTGAGAACGGTTGTTTTGTACTGAATAAGATACTGTTCCTTGACGGCTTCCCGGATCTTTACGCCCTGGCGAACGGAACCGGCATTGAAAAGCGGAAGAGAAATTCGAGATCCGGCGCTGGAAGTCCGGCTTCCTGAACCGAAGAGGGTTTCCGCAGAAATCCCGAGCAGGCCGCTGAGGTTGAATTTGGGATACAAATCCGCCATGGCCACCCCGACCTTTGCCGTTTGCGCCGCCAGTTCGCGTTCCGCCCGTCTTATGTCCGGCCGTTGCCGCACAATATCGGCGGGGATTCCGATGGCGATTTCCAAGGGGACCGCGGGTATGGGTTTCCGGGTCTCTAATTCCTTGTGGATTTCACCCGGTTGTTCACCCAGAAGCACTGCAATACGGTTCAGGGTTTCTTCCAGCCCGGCACGAAGCGCCGGTATCTGCGAACGGGTGTTCTCCAGGTTATAAAGGGCCTGCTGTACTGCCAATCCGTCGCTCAGCCCCGCCTGATAACGCCACTCGGCCAGTTTGTAGGACTCGTTTTGCTGCTCAAGATTTTTTTCCGCGGTAAGAAGCCTGGCCTGATAAGTGCGTACGTCGATATAATTCAAGGCCACTTCCGCCTGGAGAGAAACCAGCAGGTCGTGCAAGTCCTCCCAGGTTGCCTGCAGTTCCGCTTCGCTTGATTCCACGGTCCGGCGGGTGCCTCCGAAAATATCCAGTTCCCAGCCTGCGTCAAAATCCACCGAGTAAAGCGTATTAGTTCGGGTCGCTTCTGCGCTGCTGTCTGCGCGACTCCAATTCGTTGAACCGCTGCCGTTCAGGGTGGGGGAAAGGCCGGCCCTGGCTATTCCCCTGCGAGCACGCGCCTCGTGGATGCGCGCCGAGGCTTTCTTCAGGTCGAGATTGCCGGCAATGGCGCGTTCCATCAGAGAAGATAATTCCGCATCGTCGAATCTTGCCCACCACTCCGCCATGGTTTTCGGGTCGCTTTTCTCTGAAGATAGGCCATTCTGTATCTGGATATGCCAGGTTGCGGGAACCGCGGTCTCCGGCCGGACATAGTCGGGACCAACGGTCGCGCATCCTGAAAGCAATAAGACCCCGGCAACAAGCGACAAACCGGCAGTGGACCGAAGGCAATCTGTCTTCATAAAGATTCCTCATTCACAAAAACACGAATGAAAACGGTTCCTTTTACCGGGAGGCCGCTTTTTTCAGATTCGTTACGTGTTCTTCGAAGAACTTCAAGAACTTGCTGAATTCGGCCTCGGGCATAATGTTAATCATCCTGTCTTGATGGGGTGGCCCGGAAATAATGATTACATTGTCGCCTGGTTTGATACCCATTGCCTTTCTTGCCTCCGCCGGAATGACGATCTGTCCTTTGGTGCCCACGGGAACCTTGCCGTAGAACTTCGGGAATCCGCTCATTTCCGTCCCCCCTGGTTGTTTTCTCCTAATGCTTTCCCGGTATAATTTGAATGCTTCGTATGAAATGTATTACTATTTATACAAATAATACCTCAAGCGAAGGTTAATTGTCAAGCAGGTGAATCAAAAGTGTTTCAAACCCCGTTAAAGACGGGTACAGTCTGTGGGAAAAGGTCAACTCGGTCCGGCTCGATCGGCTGGAGGCATTGGACGACGCCGGCGCTATCGTTTCTCAAGAATCCTTTTGAGCTGATCGATAACCGCTTTTTCCCAGTATTTCATCGAATACCAGCGCAGCAGCGGCACGGCGATTATGCGCAGCCACCCTTTATGAACGGTGACCTGATAGGTATAGTCAATCAAGGTTCCTTGGGCGTGTTCGGAAAGCAGCAGCTCTTCATGGCCGGAAGTCCCGAACTGGTAACTGTCATTATCTGAGATGAAGCCCTTCCCCGGCAGGATTTGAGTCTTCATCCTCACCTGGAATTTTTTTCCGAAGGATCTTACGGTGGCCTCCATCTCCAGGCAATTTCCTTTCCGCTTGTTAATCCGCACTGCTTCGGCGACCTCCGGGAAATGCTCCGGGAATCTTTCGAAGTCGGTCAGAATCCTGAAGACAGCATCTACGGGGGCCTGAACGACCCATTGATTGCGAAGCGTTATCCCGTTCATATATATTATTTTACAACAGACTTGCTGAAAAGCGGCCAGGACAATGCCTGGGAGAAGGTAGAAGAGGGGGGAGGAGAAACGCCTATATCGAGGGTTTCAACGGTCGACTGCGAGATGAACTGACCTTCCCCCATAGTCTGTACCAGTCTTTAGTAGAGTGTGAAACACTCCCGCGCGGCTGAAATTTCTATCTGCTTGGCAAACTTTCCAGGTGGCAATCCTCCAAGTGCACTATGCGGCCTTTCTT
>Ga0209605_1000728_pt1 | contig 39893 bp, 55 predicted proteins | sample AD_UKC035_MetaG_FD_184408 | JGI IMG/M metagenome (GOLD analysis project Ga0209605, IMG submission 184408) | Active sludge microbial communities of municipal wastewater-treating anaerobic digesters from USA - AD_UKC035_MetaG (SPAdes) (version 2) | ecosystem: Engineered > Bioreactor > Anaerobic >...
CCACGTATATCTTCCAGAGCCTTTTCCGCGATCCTCAGCAGAGATGCCTTGAACGCAATGTCATCAACCAGACACGCCAGCTCTTGATTGTGTTCTCTTTGTTCTTCGGTTTTCATTGTCGTATCTCCTTGGTATCGCTTGTTTTTCGTTAAGCCAGTAAAGTATCTCCAACGCCGACCAGCCGGATATGTACTCCATCAGGCCGACCGTGATAGCAAATCCGTCCTCTCGATGCTCAAGCCGGTATCCGGTCTTGTTGTAGGGCCCGTCGGCTGTGTCCAGCTCGCACAGGCCCACGTCGAGAATGTTGGTTATTTTCCAGCCGTTGAACATTTTTCTAACTCAAGGAGAGCGATTGACTTGCAAAGTGCAAGGACCTCGCCTTTGTCTGTTTCTTCTTGGACCTGCATGTTGGCTATGGCCCATAATGCGTCGTGCATTGATGGGGCAGCGGCCATTGGCCCGGCAGCCTGGCGTGACAGCGAAATTTCGACCAACCGGAATCTTGGTTTTCGTAAGCCATTGATCTCAAAGCCTTTCGTGCTACACCAGTGGCGTCACGGTCTGAGCGAAATTTCGCTGAGGATTCAATTTCGGGCAATCCTTTCGCGCCAGCAGTAAACCGAGTGCCGTCGGTCGATTTTTCGGTGATGATCCACCATGTCCTTCTGCGGCGCTCATGCGCTCAGCTCCCGCGCCGCCCAGCGATCGTCGGAAGCGCGCTCGACGAAGAGGATCTGGATGCTGACGCCCGCGTTGTGGAGCACGTCGAACTGCCCGGGCTGGAGCGGACGCGCGAGCTCGCGTTGGTAGCCGCGCGCGACGAGCGACTTGAGAAACGCCGTGGCAGTGGTTGGAGAATCGAACGTCACCGCGTCCGGCTTCCGGCTCTTCTGAGCCGCCGCCTTCTTCTTCCGCTCCCGCCTGGCGGCCATGCGTTCGGCCTTGATCCGCGCGTACTCCGGCGGCCGCGGCGGGATCTTCCCGCGCTTGATTGCGTCAGTGATTCTGGCCGCGAGGATGCTGTCCGGGATCAGCCGACCCCCTCGCGCGAAGCGGCGCGCCGCGTCCCCGGCCGTCTCGTTGCGGCGGATGATCTCCGCCAGCTCGGCGTACGTCGTCGCCGGCCAGGAGGCCTGGGTCATACCGCGACGACCTCCTCCGACGTCGCCTCCTCGAGCTCGATGAGGCAGTCCTCCACGGTGTCGCGGAGGGTGAGGGGCAGTGGTCCGGCGAGGAGCACCGGGTGGCGGTGGAGCCAGCCATCCACCGCGGCCTGTTCCCAGGTCGCCGGCTCGAGCTCGACGTTCTCCTTCCAGAGCTCCGCCGGGCTCACGTCGCGCAGGAGCTCGCGGAGGTTCGCGCCCCAGACGAGCGCCTCGGCGTCGGCGCCGGAGTCGGCGGCGAGATAGAGCGTCGCCTCGCCGCGGGTCGTGATCGTCACCCGCCAGAGCCGCCTCACGCCTTCTTCTCCCGCGCCGCGAGCCTGGCGATCGCCGCGAAGACCGTCGCGGCGCGACCCGTGAAGACGAACACCACGTGCTTCTTCTTCATCGCGTGCCTCCTCCCAGAAAGCGCGAGGGCTCGACCGGCTCGCCGGCCGGCTCGATCCACTCGACGCGGACCAGCTCCTCGTTCATGTGCGCCGCTGCATAGCGACGCACGCGGGTGATCGGGCCCGGGACGCGGCGGTAACCGCGCAGCCAGAGCTCGTTGAGCAGGGCTCCGATTCCCTGTTCGCGAGATCCGCCGTGGACGACGACATGGCGCCGTTGGCCTGGCAGCTTCTCCACGCGGACTTGTTGCCGGCCTCTCATGAGGCTTTGACCCTCTCGATTGCCCTGGCCACTGCCGGCGACAGGGAAGCGGGGTCAATGGCGTCGTGCCAGGCGCGGATCGCGTCGGTCGTGGTGAGCCAGCGGCGGCCAACCTTGCGAAACTCCGGCCAGCGGGCGCGACGCGAGCGATCCCGCGCGGTCAGGTCGTTGGCGATCGTCCGGTGGGAGAGATCCACCATCCCGGCGAACGCCTGCAGGGTCACGATCCACGGCTCGAGGTGGGCGGTCACCGGCGCCCCCGCTCTACGGCGTCGAGCCTGGCGAGCATCTGGTAGATCCAGTTGAGGAGATCGAGCAGCTCCGCGCGCACGTGCGCCGCCGAGCTGTGGTCGCCGTCGGTGATGTGGTCGGTGAGCGCCGTGAGCGCCTCTCCGAACTCCCGGATCCCCTCCGGCAGCGCGGAGATCTCCACGGCGCCGCCGGGTTCCGGAAGGTCGTGCGCAGCGCGCCCGAAGAGCCGCTCGAGCCAGTCGAGCAGCGTGAGCGCCCGGCGGCGTGGCATCCCCTCGTCGAGGGCGCACTCGATGATCTCCGCGAGCTGCCAGTGCGGCCCGCGGCGGCTCCGCTCGGCGTTGCCCCAGTCGTGGACCATGTCTTCGGAGAGGTTCAGGCGGGTGGCGAGGTCCGAGGCGTACCGGTGCGCGAACCACTGCCAGACCTGCGCGGCCTCGAGGCGCCGGCGGTCCCGTGCGGAAAGCCCGAGGGAATCCGCGGCGTCGAGAGCCCTTGCCTGTCTTCCTTGTACCTTGGGTAGTGCCATGAGAAGCCTCACCCCTCGCGCTCCCGCTCCTCGTCGGCGTCCCATGCGCCGCTGCCTTCGGCGAGCACGGCGGCGAGGAGTAGGCCGTAGCCAAGGAACATGGCGAGCAGGACGAGGAGCGTCCCGGCGGTCATGCGACGCCGGCCTCCGTCGCGTCGCCGCGCTCCCCCGTGAAGAAGAGCTCCTCGTAGGAGGCCTTCGAGCCGCGCTCCCTGAGAAACTGGAGGAGCCGGTTCGCGTCATCCACCGTCCACCGCCGGAGGCCGTTGACCTTCCGGCAGACGGTGGAGGTGTCGATTCCGAGCGCGACGCCAACCTCTCTCTGGGTGGCGCCCGCCTGCTTCATGGCTTCCTTGATGGGGTTGTATGTCATCGCGGCATGAGATTACAGCTTTCCATTCCGCGCTGTCAACCCCCCCTTCCCAAACAGCTCAGAAGTGCGCAAAGTAGGGGCAGTGGCTTGGACGGGAGCGTCGCGATTGCGAAGCGTTCTCGGCCGGCGGACGCAGCAGTCACTCGCAACGGCACTGGGAGTCAACCAGGGGACGGTCAGCAAGTGGTTGAGTGGGCACCGTACGCCGGACATCGAGACGCTGATGAGGCTGTGCCTCGAGCTCGGGGTGTCGGCCGACTACCTGCTCGGGCTCGCGGATGACCCCCTCCTGCGCGCCCATCCGGAGACGGACGAGATCCGCGAGGATGCCACCAACGACGCCCTGCTGCGCCCCGCGATCGCCGTGCTCCTCTCCCTGCTCGATTCGGGAGTGATTGCCAAGGAAGACCTGCTCGAGGCCTACCGGAGACGCGATGCCGCAACGAAACCGCCCAGCCGGTAGAATCCGTGGGAGGAGGTGTCCCGATGCTCCTGCTCGGTTGGTTGCTTCTCGGTGCCCTCATTGGCATGGCCGCGGCGCAGAAGAAGGGCTTCTCGCTGGCCGGCGGCGTCATCGGCGGGGCGGCTCTCGGCCCGATCGGCGCCTGGCTCCTCTACCTGGTCTCCGGGATCGTGCCCGGCGATCAGAAGAAGCGGTGCGTCCACTGCCAGAGCCTCATCCCTGCGGCGGCCCGTGTCTGCGCCCACTGCCGGAGGGAACAGCCCGCAGTCGGCCGCGCTGCGGGCGCCTGACGCCACCCGCCTCGCACCACCCGGCGCTCGCGCAACGATCAAGCCGTACTTGATCTCTGCGCGCTCGAGGAGTCGTCGTGCCCCCGCGCCGGAAGAAGAGCCCCAACGTCTACCCGCTGGCGAACGGCCGCAGGAGGGAGATCGCGCCTTCGACCTGCTCCTTGTCGGAGACGGAGAAGACGCCGTGCCCGCCGCTGCGCCGCTGCGGGCCTTCGATGAGATCGCCGGCGAGGATGAGGAGGTCGAGTTTCTTCGGCCAGCGGCGCTGGAGGTCATCCCAGCAGTCGAGGAGGTAGCGGGGACCGAGGAAGCCGTCCCCCGGCAGCCGGGAGCGCGGCCAGAGCCCCCACCAGGAGCCGGCGTGGATGTCGCCCAGGAAGGCGATCGTCTCAGGAGCCCGGCGGCGTGGGCGTGCCAAGCTGCCCCTCCAGGATGAGGTCGTCGACGTCGCGCACGGAGACGGACGCGACGAGCGACACGAACTCCTCCCACGACATCTCGTCGCGGTTCTGGGCCTGGAGCCGTGCCTTGGCGATCCGGAGGTAGACCTCGATCCCGGCCTCGAGGAGGCGCGGGACGAGGATGACGAGCTGGGAGAGGACGGCTGGGTTCATCGCGGTTGCCCTCCGGGCGGGTAGGTGAGGCCGTAGCCCGACGCCACCCGCAGGAGCTCGAGTAGGTCGGCGTGGGCGGCGAGGACGAGGGCGGCGGGCGAGACGGCCTGTTCGCCACGGGCGCGGGCTTCGCCGTAGTAGCCGAGGGCGGTCTTCGCGGCGCGGAGCGAGTGCTGCGCGAGGCGGCCGGCTTCGCGCACCTCTTCGAGCTGCGCGGCGGTGATGAGCCCGGCCGCGTAGGCGCCCCCGGCGGAGATCATGGTCTGCTCGTAGACCGCTGCCGACGTTTCGAGCGCCACGCCCCAGGTCGCCCAGGCGTCCGCGGCCGGGCTGCGCCCGTTCGTGTGGTACGGGCAGCCGGTGGCGAGGAGCCCCACCAGCAGCGCGACCGCCAGCGCCGCCAGCGTCCGCTGCGGCGCAGTCACGACTTGCCTCCGCCGCCCTGCGGCGGTTCGATGGTGAAGTAGTCGGTCAGCCAGGCGCGGATGACCCCGGCCACCACGATTGCCGTGGAGATGACGCCGGAGAAGCTGAAGACCTGGCTCCAGCTCGTCATCTCCTGCCAGAGCGGCCCGACGGCGAGCACCAGCGCGGTCAGCAGCCAGAGCCCGTTGACGATGTTCTTCTTCGTCCACATGCGGTTCCTCCTCTCAGAGCTCCGCGAGCTCGGCGGTGACGAGCTCCACGAGCCGGTCGAACGGGAAGGCGTTGCCGGGGCATTCGGTGGCCCGGAACGCCCGGTGGGGATGGATGGAGCGGACGGTGATCTCGTGCCGAAGGCAGAGGGAGACGAGGATCGCCGCCCCGAAGGTGAGCGTCTCCGGCTCGGGCTCGGCGGCGGTGAAGTTGCCGAGGAAACAGAGCCCGATGGCGCTGGTGTTGTGCCCCGGGCAGTGGCTGCCGATCATCCTCTCCGGGCGGCCGACGAGGAGCACCGGCCGCTCGTCCTCGTAGCCGATCCCCCAGTGGTAGCCGATGTCGAGCCAGCCGCGGCGTTCGACGTGATCGCGGCGGATCCCCTCCCAGTGGGCGCTGGTGCGGCCGCGCCCGGCCGAGTGGTGGATGACGATCTCGGTCCACCGGCGGGTCACCAGAGAGCCTCCTCGTTGGCCGCCGACTCCGCGGCGCGGGCGGCGAGCCAGCGGTGGTGGTCGCCCCGCTGCACGGCCTCCGAGGCGCCGGCGAGCGCGGGGAGGTTGAGCTCGCGCCCGAGCCCGAACAGGTAGGCGCAGACGGCGCGCAGCTCGTCGCGGCGGATCGCCGTCTCCAGCTCCGGGGGGACCGGGGGCGGCTTCGGCGGCTTCCTGGTCATCACTTCGTCTCCTCCTTCTTCCTGCCGAGCCACCGGCCGAGCAGCGAGCCGAGCACCGCGGCGACCCAGGCGCCGAGCGCCACGTTTCGGCGGCGGTCGGAGGATCTGTAACCGGGGCGCCCTGGGGCGGAATCCGGGGCAGGAGGGGCGATCGGCGGTGGGGGCGACTCACCACCCGCGGCGGAAGGGATCGTCAGTTGTAGGCCCTCTGGCGCGATCGTGGCGTCGAAGAGGACGGTGCCTCCCGGCAGGGGCATGGAGACCGTCTCCCGCCCCTCGCGGGCGGCCACGGCGCGGCCGTCCTTGACCCACGCGGTGCCGGGGCGGACGTAGCCCTGCCCGCCCGGCTCCCGCCATCCGGGGTCCGCGCAGAGGTAGCCGGTCCGCCCGTCGCGCCACCAGGCGCAGGCGTCGAGGTGCGCGGTCGAGCTGCCGCGGGCCACGGGCGAGAGCGTCCAGACGCCCTCGGTGGTGCGGACGATGCGGAACGGCACCGGCGGGCGCCAGAGCCACGACGCCGCCTCGCGGAGCGCGGCCGGATCGTTCGCCCACGCCGCGCGGAGGGTCTCCACCTCCGCCGGGGTCACGCCGAGGGGCGCGCCGTCCTTGGGCGTCACCTCGTCGAGGGCGTCCACCCACTCCCACCACTCCATCCAGGTCTGCTGGCGGGTCCGGTTGTCGAGGCCGAGAAGCGAGACGACCACCGCCGAGAGCGAGGACTCCTGCAGGTGCTGCCAGCGGCCCCACTCGGCGGTGTCGCGCGTCCGCTGGCAGCCGCGGTCGCCGCTCCAGGCGACGAACGGATCCCACCAGGGGAGGAGGGCGCCGTCGCCCAGGATCGCCGCGCCGCGGTCCGCGTCGCCCGCCGCGACCTGGTGGTCGGTGATCTGCCGCCCGGGCCCGTCGCCCGCGGCGAGGACGAGTGCCGCCGCGTGAGAGCGGAGCCAGCCGCGCAGGAGCGCCGCCTCCTCCGCCCAGCCGAGGCGGAGGCAGAAGCGGTAGAGCGCGAGGCGGACGACGTAGTTCCAGAGGCCATAGACGCGGCCGTAGACCTCGATGCCCTGGTAGTTGCCGTCGCGCTCCCGCTCGAACCGGGCGCGGATGAGCCCGCGCATCTCGGCGAGCTGGGGCTCCGGCGCGTTCTCCTTCATCCGGGCGCGCAGCTCGGCGAGCCAGGCGGCGAGGGCGAGGTTCTCCGAGGACCAGCCGGAGGTCCGGTCGAGGTGGAGGTTGCCGCCCATCCAGAAGCGCATGGTGGCCGGGGAGGCCTCCCCCCGGATGATCCGCGCGAAGTTGTCGAACATCGGGTCGGCCATCGCTCAGGCCTCCCGGCAGACGAGGATCAGCTCCACCCGTTCGGGCTTCCCTCCCGACGGGTAGGCCGCGGTCTCGAAGCTCACGACCTGCCCCCGCCGGAGCTCGCGGAGCTCGGCCACCCCTTCGCGGGTGGCGAGCACCGTGGCGTCGTGGGCGATCTCCGGCCGCTGGTCGTCGGTCGCCTGCGAGGTGTAGGCGGTGACGCCGTCCACGAACCACTCCCCCACCGTGCTGCCGGAGGAGCCGGAGCCGGGGTCGGAGACGCGGAAGACCACCTCGTCCACGTAGAGCAGCGGGTGCTCCACCTGGAGGTCGGCCACGAAGCCGGGGCTCACCGGCGCCGCGCCGGCGAGGCGGAGGCAGACGGTCCGCCCCGCGTAGCGGCGGTGGTCGTGGATCGCGGTCACCGCCGAGGCGTCGGTCTCGACCTCCCAGAAGAGGAGCGCCGACGGCTCGGGGCGGTCGGCGATGTCCTCGGTGATCTCGAAGAGGCCGGAGGTCAGCTGCCAGAGGTACGAAGTCGTGGACGGATCGAGAGTCAGCCGGGTGGAGCCGAAGTGGTAGCGCAGCGTGCCGCCGCCGAGGGCCTGGCCGGCGGAGATCACCACGTCGAGCCCGTCGGCTTCGCAGCGGTAGCGGTCGGCGACCACGGCGCTCACGTCGAGGTGAGCGGAGGCAATCTCCGAGCCGCCCGCCTGGTAGGCCACCCGCACGAAGCCGAGGAGCGGCTCCCCCGCGGGGGGCGCGGGCTTGGCGGGCGCGGCGCCCTTGAGCCCCTTGGTGACAGTGATCGTGCCCGCCCCGCCGGAGAGGGCGGCCCAGTAGCTCTCGCCGGAGGTGAGCGCGGCGGAGTCGCCATCGTCCTGGTCGAGCTGGTGGTCGCTCGCCACCTGCGCGTAGAGGGCGCCCCGGTGGAGCCAGACGCCAGCGGCGACGTGGACCTCGTCGTCCGCCGGGCTGGAGGGGGTGAGCGCGAGGCCGGAGACGACGCCAAAGCGGGTGCCGTCACCCACGCCAGTGAGCACCCCGCTCCCGAGCGCGGTGACCACGGGGGGCACGGGCTGGGCGTACTCGTCGTAGATCGCGCCGGGGCGGAAGCGCCAGGCCAGCTCCGGGGCGCTCACCGGCGGGCGGAAGCGGACCTCCAGATGGACGGCGCAGTCGCCGGGGATCGTGCCGAGCGGGAGCGCCGCGTAGGCTCCCACCGGCTGCCAGCCGGTCGCTGGGATCGTCCAGGTGGGGTCGCCGGTGTTGTCGAAGCCGACGACGCGCATCCAGCCCCAGAGCTCGTCCTGCGGCGGGAGGCCGGAGCGGCGGAAGGTGCCCGCGCTCGCCGGGTCTTCCGTGTCGAGCACCACCCGCACGTTCGCGGCTGGTTGCGGCGAGGGGCTCCCCTTGTCCACCCAGAGGTGGAGCTCCACCGCGTCGGAGTAGGAACCGGCTGCGAGCCCCGGGATCGGCTCGTCGTCGAGCGTCGTCAGGTCGTCGTCGAGATACCAGTCGAGGATCGGCATCGGTCACTCCATGGGGAAGATCAGGGCGGGCGTGCCCGTAACGGGGCCGTGCTCCGCGAGGGTGAGCACCACGCCCGGCGCCGCGGCCGCGGATGGGTAGGCGTGCCGGACGAGGGTGCCGAAGGTGAGCGCCGTGGCCTCCTGCGTGGCCGGGGAGTAGGCAACGTGGAAGATCCAGCCATCCGGCCATGGCGCTCCGGCCGGCCAGCCCGCCGCGCAGGTCAGCGAGGCGGCGTCGTCGTGCGTGACGAGGGCATTTGACGCGAGGAGCAGCGCCTTGCCACTGACGAGGCGGTGCCCAGCTCCGTCCGGGAGGAACTCGGGGGTCGAGCCGAAGGCCATGGCTGCCGTCTGCGGAGCGGACCCGGAGAACGGCATCCGGAGATGGAGGTATGACCACGTCTCGTGATTTATCTTGTCCTCGCCTTCGAGGTACAGGTTCATCGCCCCGGCGGTAGCGAAGACGGCGGTCCGATTCTGGATGGACCCGCCACCCGGCCAGAGCAGCGACTCGTCCAGCCCCGCCGCGTGGTGACCCAGCTCGTAGCTCGCCCCGATCTGCGTGACGTTGGTCAGGTCGCAGCGGGCGCGCAGGAGGCGAAACCAGGTCTTGAACGTCGGCCCGCCGTGCTGCTCGGGCTCGCGTTCGATCCACCAGAGGTGGCCGTCGTGGTAGCAGGCGCCGTCGAGGAGGTAGCCGTCGTCCGGGACGTGGGTGTAGGTCGCGTCGGCCTCCACGTCCCAGACGTTGAGGGTCTGGAGGTCGTCGGAGGGCCAGACGGCCGTGCCGGGCGCCACCTTGCCCGCGCTGTCGGCGAGGAGGCAGGTGACGTACTGCGAGAGCGAGTCGGCGGTGGCGAGCTCGCCGCGGTCGGCGACCGGGGTGCCGTCGCTGCCGTAGATCGTCGCGAGCCAGCCGATCCCCGAGTAGTGGAAGGCGTAGTAGGCGGGCGCGGCCGGGGCGAGCTGGATGCCGTAGGCGCGGGGCTTCTGCCGGGGGAGGAGGGTCGCGGTCATCGGGGGCCGTAGGCGAGCGCTGCCGCCTCGAAGAGGGCCGCTCCGGCGGCCACGTTGATGGTCAGCTCGAACTCCGTCTCGTCGAGGTACTTCCGGGTGACGATGGTCACGTCGGGGTTCACCTCGCCGTCGGGGCGGAGGAACTCGAAGCGCGTCGTCGGCGTGAAGCCGCGCCCGGTGACGAGCACGGTGAGCCCGGTGGCACCGGGGTGGAAGATCGCCGGATCGAGAGATTCCACCCAGAGGGTGTCGCCGCTGCCGAGGCCGGTCGAACCGGCCACGCCGGCGGTGCCGAGGCGGTTGACGAGCGCGGGGAGGCGGATGACGATCTCGCCGCCGTAGCCGCCGCGGCCGCCGCGGCCCACGCATTCGGCGTCGAGCCGCTGGAGCCGGGCGGTGCCGTCGGTGTTCCGCCCCACCACCCGGGCGGGCCGGACGTCCGCCTCGCGGTCGCGGCGGTCGTCGAGCACGGCGCGGAGCGCCCGGACGACGTCCTGGCTCTGGCTCACAGCGGCACCTCCAGCCGGTAGGTGGCCGACGCCTCGCCGGTGCGTGGCTCGCGGCGGGTCTGGACCTCGGTGACCATGGCGCGGGCGGCGAGGCCGTGCTCCGGGTGGCGGACGAGGATCGTCTGCCCCACCTCGGCGATCGCCTCGGCGCGGTCGAGCGTCAGCTTCCAGGAGAGCTCACGGGCCTTCTCGCGGGCGAGGAGATCGCGCGCCTCCTCGACGCTCTGGACGTACTCATCGGTGAGGATCCGGCGGCGGAAGCCGAACCACGCCTCCAGCGTGGCGTCTTCGAGCACCGCCTCGACCGGCGCCTGCCGGAGCTCCGTCCACGGCGAGGAGCGGTAGCCGGGGCTCGGCACCCGGCCGGTGAGCACCTTCGCCTGCCGCCCCTCGGGGCCGTAGGTGACCTCCTCGTACTGGTCCTCGGAGATCACGTTGTACTGCACGAGCTTCACCGAGAGCGGGCGCCACTGCTCCACCCAGTCGTTCGAGCGGAAGTCGCCCCAGTCGTACTGCCCTTCCGGGGTGGGATGGGGTTTCCAGCCGCGTATCTCCTCGCGGTTGCCGAGGAGGTTGCCGTCGTCGCCGAGGAGGTAGTCGGTCGTCTTCTCCTGGAGCCGACGCCAGATGGCGACGAGGTCCAGTTGGCCCCGGCCGGAGGCCCGGATCGGCATATTGTTCGTGCCGTCCCGGGCGGCGTGGCGGGGCGAGTAGCCGTAGACCTCTTCGACCTCCCGCTCCACGGCGCCGGTCGTCGCGTTGTGCTCCCGGGTGGTGGTCACCGTCTCGGCGAGGCCGTAGAGCTCGCGGCTCCATGCGTAGCTCTCGCCGTCGGTGAATACGTACCTGAACGACGCGGTGACAGCCGGCCAGACGTCCGCTCGCGAGGTCGAGGCGAGCTTGTTGTGGTACCGCCAGACCTTCACCGTGGAGGAGGTGTTCTCGCCCTTCGCGTTCCAGTCCCACGTCTGCACGCGGCGGCCGATCTCGTGGAAGTATTCTTCGTACTCGGCCACGTACTCCCCGGCCTCGTCGAGGAGGGCATCCAGGAACTCGTAGGAGTTGTTGTCGAAGTTGCTCCAGAGCTTCGCGGCGCGGGGGTTGTACCAGCCGCGCTCCCGCACTTCGTGCCGGACGATCTTCCCCCCCCGCTCCGTCCGGTCGTCGTGGATCTCCTGGACGAGACGGAGGCTCGCCGTGTCCGGCGAAGCGATGTCGATGACTGAACCATCCGTGAGCTGCCGCTTGACCGCGCGGACCGGGGCGTAGCGGGAGTAGAGCCGCGTTACGGTGCTCGTGGTCGTGAAGCCGGCCTCGTCGCGGGTGACGGCGGAGAGGCCACGGACGATCCAGCGGCTCGCGACGTCGCGGGGGGGCTCGAGGGCAAGCCGCTCGATGCGCGAGAGGCCCCACTCGTCGTCGGGCGGGATCGGCGGAGCGAGGAGCTCCGGGCGCCAGAGCTCGAGCTCGGAGCCGTCGCGCCCGACGCGCATCTTCCACCCTTCCGGCGCGATGAACTCCCGGAGGAACTCGAAGAGCTTCTTCGAGTCGGTGAAGAGCCCCTTCTGGTAGACCGCGCCGTCCGGGCAGGTGACGTGGGTGAGCCCGGCGTCGGCGCAGAGATCGCGGACGATCTCGCCGCGGGTGAGCCCTTCGAGCGGGGCGACCTCGTGGCAGAGGTCGAAGCCGCCGTAGCGGGCGGTCACGGCGTCCTGGCACTCCACCCGGATCGCCGGACCGCCGTCGGTCTGCTGACAGGTTCTGACATATCCCGTGAACCGCAGCTCCGGGAGCACACCCCCCGGCGGGCCGGTGAGCCACCAGAGCTCGACCGGGGTGAGTGTCCAGACCTGCTCGGTCGCGAGCGCGCTCCACCGCGGGCCGATCAGCCCGAAGGTGGCGCGGACGACCGGCGAGTCGAGCGTCTCGTGGATCTCCACCGGGCCGGCGAGCTCGGCCGGGCTGACCCACTCGTCGTTGATCCGGACCGCGACCCCGGCCTGGACGCATGGCCCCTCGTAGGCGTGCCAGCGGCCGTGGACGACCGTGCCAGCGAGGGTGCGGAGCGGGTAGCTGGGGTTCTCGACGATCCCCGTGAGCGTGCCGCTCCGGCCCGGGGCGTGGGTGGCGACGCCGGCGAGGGTGCCGGTGGCGGCGAGCGGCATCAGGTCTCCACCAGCACGAGATCGCGCGGCTCGCGGAGCACGGAGGCGAGCCGCTTCTCGTTCTCGGGCGCCTCGACGACCTCGAAGAGGGGCACGAGGCGGACGTGGAGCGTCTCTCCCGTGCCAAGCGGGGCGTCGAGCCGGATCCGTGGGCTTTCGGTGTCGAACCAGATCTCGCCCGCGCTCGGCGAGCCGCCGTCGAACTGCGCGGCATCCACCCCGGTGCAGGTGAGCGGCGAGCCGCCGATCCCGATCTTCGCGGCCGGCTCGTACCGGCTGCCCGGCTGCCCGTTCGGGGGGGTGAGGGTGTGGACGGCGGGCTGCCACGGGAGGCGGAAGACCTCGGTCGTGTCGTCACCCGCCCAGGCGAGGTGCTCGAAGCGCCAGAGGCAGAGGGTGTGCGGCCCGGCCTCGGCGAGGATCTCCTCGACGAGGTCGTAGACGTTGCGGAGGTGCGCGTAGCGGAGGGTGAACGTCCGCTTCCGGGTGCGCAGGGGCAGGCCCGCGGCCACCCAGGCGAGCTGCTCGCGGGTGCCGCCGTCGGCGGCGGTGCGGAGCGTCTTCAACTCGCGGGCGCGGACGACGACCTCGGAGGCGCTGGCGCCGGTGAGGTGGTAGCCGCCGAGGGTGGGCGGGGCGTTCAAGCCGGTTGGCGAGGTGGTCATCAGATATCTCCCCGGGCGAGGGCGGCGAGGATCGCGTCGAGCAGCGCGTCGAGCTCCGAGCCCTCGAACTGCCCCTTGAGCGCCTGGATCACCCCGACGAGGTGCTCCAGCGTGACCTTCCCCTCGCGGTATTTCTGGAAGACCTCGGTGAGCTGGGCGGTGAGCTGCCCGGCGTTCTCGCGGAGGTAGGCCATCACCTCGCCGAGCTCGACCGAGCCTTGGCGGAGGCCGTCGATGAACTCCCGGATCCGGTCGCCGTACTCCTTGAGGTCGAGGCCAGCCAGCAGCTCGCGGATCGTCTTGGCGCCTTCTTCCGTCTGCACCACCCAGGCGCCGAACTTGGTCATGAACTCTTCGAGATCGGTCGCCCCGGCGCGGACGGCTTCGAGCTGGAGCTGCAGCTCCTTCGCCCAGACGTTTCCCGCCTGCGCGAACCGGTCGATCCGGTCGGAGAGGTCGTCGAGCTGCGTCGCGGCGCGAGGGGCGATCTCCTCCACCTCGCGGAGCGCCCGGGCGGCCTCCCCCGCGGCGGCCCGGGCGGTCTCCGCGCTCGCGGCCACCCGCACGAGCGCCGCGGCGAGCCGTTCGAGCCCGTCGGTGGCGGCGGCGAAGGTTCTACGCGCCACCTTCCACCCCCTCCACCTGGTCGAGCGCCGCCGCCGCCGCCTGCGCTGCGGCGGCCACCGCCTCGAGCTGCGCGACGAGCCCCGCGAGGCTGACGCCCGAGAGACCCTCGGCGGCGGCCTTGATCTGGCCCATGGCCTGCGCGGCCGCCTCGCTCGGCCCCTGGATCGTCGCGAGCACGTCGGCGATGGAGGTAGCCGAGGCCGAGGCCGAGGACATCGCCTCGGCGAGCGAGGTCGCCGCGGTGGCCGCGGTGCCCATGCCCTCGCCGGCCGACTTGCCCGCGTCGGCGGCTTTCTGGATCTCTCCGGCGCCGGACCCGGCCTCCTGCGAGCCCGCGGCGATCTGCCCGCCGGCCTCCTCCACCGCTGAGCCCGCGTCGCCCGCGGCCTCCTTCAGGGCGCGCCACTCGGCCTGTACCTGCTCCATCGCGGAGGAGGCCCCGCTCGCCGCCTCGCCCGACCCGGTGAGGGCGGCGCCGGCTTCCTCCAGCGAGCCGGCGGCCTCGCCGGCGGCGTCGGAGATGCGCGTGATCACGTTCCCGGCGGCGTCCACCTCCTGCGTCATTTGCAGGGCGGCGCCCGCCATTTCGTCCACCGCCCCGGAGAAGGCGTGCCCCTTGTCGATCGTCCGTTCGATCCCGGCGAGGAAGACCCCGGTGGCGTCGGCGGCCTTCTCCAGGGCGGGTGGGATGTCCGCGCCAGCCGCCCGGTACTCCTCGACGAGCTGCTGCACCATCTCCCGAGCCTTCTCGAGCCCTTCGCCCGAGAGGCGCTCCCAGTCGATCTTGCCGAGCGCCTGCTCCCACGCGGCCGCGAGGTCGCCCAGGCTCTCGCCCATGGGCTGGATCTTCTCGACGATCTCGTCGGCCATCTTGGCGATGGCTTCCTGCTGCTCCTCGGCGGCGCTCTTCGTCTTCTTGGCCGCCTTCTCGGTCTTCTCGCTCGCCTCCTCCCAGGCCTCCTGAAGGCGGAGGATGCTCGCCGGGGCAGCCACCCCGAGCGTCTGGTACTTGGCGACGAGCTGGTCGATCTGCCGCCCGAGGGCCACGGCGACATCGGTGTCGCTCATCCCCTCGTTCGTCTTCTTCAGCTCCGCCGCGAAGAACTCCAGCTCCTTCGAGGCCTTCGCCAGGGCCTCCTCGGAGAGGCCGGTCTTCTCGATCCACTTCTCGTAGGCGGCCTGGAGATTTTCAGTTTCGAACGCCGCCTCGCGCTTCTTGGCGATCAGGCCCTCGTAGGCCGCCTCCAGCTCCGCGGCCGACATCTTCAGCGTGTCGAAGCCGTTCTTCTGGAGGATGTTGACGATGTTCGAAAGGCGCTCGACCTCCTGCGCCACGGTGTTCGCGCCGTCGCCGAGTCCCGAGAGGTCCTGGATGAAGCGCTGCAGCGCGTTGTCGAACTCGCCGTCGGTCAGCCAGTTGAAGGCCTGGCGAATCTTCGTGCCGACCGCCTGCCCAGCCTCCCAGGCAGCCCACATCGCACCCACCACGCCAGCGATACGGGTGACCGCCGTGAACATCCCGTCGACCGATGAGGTCGCTTCCCGCACGGCCTTGCCGAAGGTAGACGACTTCTCTGCGGAGGCGGCGAAGGACTCACCGTAGGCGAGCGTCTTGCGCTCGGCCTGCTCGGACGCATCGCCGAGCTCGCGGATCTGCGGGGCGGCGCCGGAGGCGGCCTCGCCGACGCGCTCGATCTCCTCGGCCGTCTTCGTGAACGCGGCCTGATCGCCGGTCCGCTGGACCTCCAGAGTCGCCTTGACCTGCCGCTCGTCGGCCACGTCTCCCCCGCTCCGAAGGCGGCCCGCCTGGCCGGGCCGCGGTGCTGCTCGTGGGGTGGGGCGGTCAGCTCACAGGCGCCCCCGAAGCGTCGGCTACGCCTGCGGCGTGGCCGGGGTCCAGTCGCGGTCGGTGATCACCTCGACCGTCAGCGGCGCATCGCCCGCGTCGTTCGTCTCGCCGGCGAGCGTGATCGTCTCCGTGATCGCCCGGTCGTTCTGCGCCGGACGAGCGAGGCTCGCGACGCTGACCTGGCCCCACTTGAAGACGATCGACTCGCGGTTCGGCCCCCCCTCGAGCTGCTGGCCGAGGAAGTGCGTCTCCATCTCGAACTGGGCGTGCTGCTCGAGGAAGGCGACGAAGTCGCGGTCGGTGTGCTTGCGGGTCAGTTGCAGCGTGGGCGCGAAGAGCCCGTCGCGCTCGAGGCCGTAGACGTAGCGGGAGCCGGAGCCCTGGTCCACCGTGAGCGGCCAGGGGATCGTGATCGTCGAGGTGAGGGTGCGGAACTCCGACCAGGCCGAGGCCGGGTCGGTGATCGGGCGGACGTAGTTGATCTGGTGGGCGCTCGTGTACCGCTGGCCGCCGAGGTAGGTGGCGGTGGGCAGGGTCCACGTCAGGGGGAACTCCCAGACGTCGTCCACCGCGAGGCCCGCGAGGTCGGTGGCGTCCCCGGGGAAGATGATCTCCAGCGGGTCGCGGTTCTCGGCCCAGACGCCGAGGTCCTCGTCGGCGTCGCCGGTGAGGTTCTGCCAGATGCCCCGGCCGGTGGTCGGGTCGGTGGCGATGTCCATCGCCGTGCCGCCGTAGGCGGGCACCGGGTCGCCGTCGGAGTCGGCCACCGAGACCTTGAACTCGTAGTCCGCCCCGGCGACCTTGGTGATCTTCACGAAGATGCTCTTCGTGGCCGCGATCGAGGGGTCCACCAGGCCACGGATCTGCGGCGCGTAGGGGTAGGTGCCCGTGTTGCCCGCGTCCGCCACCGCCGCGCCGACCCGCGTCCCGTGGGCCACGTAGCCGGAGAGGCGGACGGGGATCGCCGTGTTGTTCCCGATCTGCATGGAAAGCTGGTTGAGCTTCACCCCGTAGATCTGGTGCTGGTCGATCGGCGGCAGGGCGAAGACCCCGGCGAAGGACGTGTCCACCCCGTCCACGTCCGGCGAGAAGACGTACTTGAAGACGTCCGTCTCCGGCTCGCTCTTCACGCAGGAGCGGAAGATGTGCTCGAGGTACATCAGCAGGGTGGCCGAGCTCATCCGGGCGCCGATGTCGAAGACGCCGTTGATCGGCCCCGGGACGCCCTTCTCGGCGTAGCCGGACTGGTTCACCTCGCCGCCAGGCGAGACGGAGCGGTTGATCCCCACGGTGAGCGGCAGGATCGGCTTCAGGTACTCGAACGTCGCCCCACTGTCGGGGACGCCGAACTCCAGCTCGGGCGCCAGGCCGAGGAGGACGGTGTTTCCGGTTGCGACTGCCATCGGTCAGTCTCCTATGGTCAGCGCCGCGCGCAGGGCGGCGATCGTGGCCTTGTCGAGGACGACGACCTCCTCGGGGTCGCCCTCGCGCGGCTGGAAGGTGGCGCGGCGCAGCTTGCCCGCCGCGGTGAGATCGCCGACGGTCGCCAGCGGCAAGCCGAACGCCTCGGCCGCTTCGGCGGGGCGCAGCGCGCGGTGAAAGCCGCCGTTGCGCACGAGGCTGGTGGCCGCCGGCTCGGGCACCCGCTTGACCTTGCGGTTCCAGGTGATCTGCCGGGTGGCGTCGAGCTCCGTGACCGGGTCCTTGCCGAGGTGCCCGGGGTAGTAGACGAGCGCGGTCTGCATCGTTCCGGCCATCTCAGTCCTCGAACTCCCGCGTGCTCTGGTCGATGTCGGAGCGGTAGAGGCAGCGGAGCTGGGTGAGCACGAGGTTCGTGCCGCGCAGCCGACCGGCGAGAAGCGTGCGCTGGAAGCGGGTCAGCGCCTCGGTGAGGCGGTTGCCCTCGGCGTCCCGGAGCGTCCCCTGCTCTTCCTGGAGCAGCGCCTTGACGTGGTTCACGATCCGGGCGCGGAGCCACTGCTGCGAGGTGGTGGAGGTCTCGGCGGCGGTCACCAGCCAGAGGTCCACCACCGTCTCGAGCTCGGCGTACTGCGCCGAGCCGATCCGCACTTCGTCGATCCCGGCGAGCGAGACCAGGAGCGCCGGGGCGCGCAGCGAGAGCACCCCGGCGTCGAAGAAGATCTCCGACTCGATCGGCAGGATCCCCATGCCCGACCCGAAGTAGGTCGAGAGTGCCGAGTCCGCCCGGAGCGTGCGCAGCACCGCCTCGGCGATCAGCGTGTCGACCGACCAGTCGAAGGACGGCTGGATCGTCGGGTCAGCCACGGGGCACATCGCCGTCGTAGACCCACGTCTGGAGCATCTCGACCGCGTCGTAGACCTGCTCGTTGGTCAGGTAGACGAACGGCCGGGGCGGGACGCGCGCGCCGGGCACCATGGAACCGGGCGGGGTGGTGCCGCCGAAGTGCAGCAGCGCGGCGTAGGGGAGCGACGTTCCGACGTCGAGGGTGTCGTCGGTGATCGTGGAGACGATCGAGGCGCGCAGGTCGCCCGACTCGCGCAGGAGCGGGAAGTCTCCGGGGGTCTGGGAGCGGGCCCGGATCCGCCGGCGGGTCTCCGACATCGGCGGCCAGGGGGTCTCCTCGCCCTCCTTGTCGATCCGCCCCTGGAAGGCGGCCTCCCAGTCGGCGCCGAGCACCTCGAAGAACGGGCGCAGCGACCCCGTGATCCGGTCGCTGACGGCGCGGATCGCGGTGGCTGCCTCGTCGGCGCCGGTGACGGAGATCGAGAGTCCCGGGCTCACCAGTCCTCCATCGCCTCCAGGGTGAACCGGGCGTCGTCGGAGGTCTTCGTGGTGAGCACCTGGGGGCGGCTCTGGTCGACGTCCGGCTCGCCGGAGAGAAGCAGCCCGGCGTGGCCGCGCACCATGTCCGAGAGCTCGGAGAGGGCGCCGTCGCGGGCGTCGTAGACGTCCTGGCCCTTCACGTCGTGGAGCTCGTGGAGGTAGAAGAAGGCGAGCTGCGCCACCACGCGCTTCAGGGCCGCGCTGGCGGTGGCCGTGGAGGTCGGCAGATCACCCGGCTGGTAGCGCACCCGCAGCCGCGAGGCGACGCGGCTCTCGGCCTCGTCGATCGCGGCCGCGATCACGCCGGTGTCGGCGACGCCGTTGCCGTCACGGTCGGCCAGCGCCAGCAGGCGCCCCGCGCCGTACCGGGTTTCGAGCTCGGCCTCGGTGAGCCAGGTGCCCATCGCGGCTCACCTCCGGGCCTTGCGGGGGGTGCGCCTCCCGCGGGCGGGCCGCGGCGCGGCTGGCGCGGCTGCGGGCTCCGGGTCCGGCTCGGGCTCGGGGTCCGGAAGCGGCTCGCCGAGCGCCTCGGCCGTCTCCGGCTCGGGCTCCGGGTCCGGCGTGACGGCCGGGGAAGCCTCGACCGGCAGCTCCTCCACTTCGAGGAACGGGTCGGCCACCACCTCGGGCGGGAGCACCATGAGGTAGGTCGGGCGCAGCGAGAAGGTGAGGCCCGCCCGGCGCCGCGTGCCGTTACCGACACGAGCGACGTCCGGGCGGACCGTCACGGAGTAGCTCATCAGGTCGGACGCACCTGGATGGCGGTCTGCGGGTAGCCGGCCTTGACGCCGAAGATCCCCTCGGTGAGGCCGACGGCGACGTAGCCGTTCGGGACCTGGTTCGTCTCCCAGGCGTCGAGCACCGGCTCGGCGTCGAGGACGAAGAAGGCCGGGCGCGGGCCGCCGGGCAGCGCGAGGACGACCTCGAGGTAGTCCTCCTGGCCGGAGGTCGGCTTGTTGTCCAACAGGAGCTGGAATCCGCCGCGCCAGATGTTCGGCTCGGTCGAGGAGGGGACGAAGCTCGAGACGCGGAGCTGCTCGAACATCGCCCAGGTCGCCGCCCGGTGGGCGATGACGACGAGCGAGTTCTGGAACTTCGCGCCGTCGATGACCTCGGCGTCGAGCGCGAGGTTCGTCACGAAGCGGGCCCGGACCTCCTCCATGCAGGCCGCGGCCTCGGCGAACGTCGGCGCCGAGGTGGTGTTCCAGTTCGGCGTGGTGACGTTCGAGTAGGCCCCCTTCGAGGCCGGGTGCGTGTGGTCGGTGTCGAAGAAGTTCTGGCCGTCGTAGGAGAGGCCGTTGACGCGGAAGACGTTCATGATCTCCGCGACCTGCTTGCGCATCCAGGCCTCGGGGAGGCGGGGGACGATGCGGTCGAGCTTGTGGACGCTCGACGGGCGGCCGATGTTGACCTTGTTGTAGGGCACGAAGGCGTCGTAGCCCTTGAGCGGCACCGTCCAGTCGATCTTGTCGAGCTCCGCCCCGGCCACCACCTGGTCGTGCCAGCTGTAGACCTCGGGGAAGAACATCGCCTCCTGGATCCGGACCGGGTTCTCCTTCGCCTGCCGGTTGTCCATGCTGATGGCGAGCAGGTTCTTGATCTGGGCCGGGTCGGCCTCGAGCTGCTCGTACAGGTTGTAGGCGACCTCGCGGTAGGTCTTGACCTCCCGCTTCAGCGCGTCGATTCCGGGCATGGTATCGGGTCTCCTCTCGTGTCGGGTCGCGCGCTAGGTCGCGATGATGTTGGCCGTGCGAAGCGCGGCGAGGATCGCGTTCACCTTCGCCTGCAGGTCCGCGAAGTTGTTCTCGATCGACGGGATGATGTTGCTGTTGATGTCCGTGGCGAGCGCTGCCGCGTCCGCCGGAGCAGCTCCCGCCGTGGTCACCTTGGTCATCGCGTCGTTCGCGGTGCCGACGGAGCCGGTCAGGCTGGCGATGGCTCCCGAGGAGGCGCCGGTGGTCAGCCCGACGTGGACGCCGCGCTTGCCGATGTCCACGAACCAGCCGCCGGAGGGGCCGGGGCGGGTGAAGATCCCGGCGATGACGTGGTGGGTGGACGTGGTGGAGACCTCGTCGTCGTCCTTCAGGTAGGCGAGCTGCCCGATCTTCGGCGTCGCCGAGCCGGAGTGGAGCTTGAACTCGTACTCGCCGCGCTGGTCGTAGTTGACGGCGCGCGCGGCGCTCGTGCCGGTGACGACGCCGTCGGGGCCGGCGGTGTTGTCGTAGGCGGCCGTGATCGCGAGGTCCGGGTTGTCGGGGAAGAGCGGCTCGACGACGACGCCGAGCGGGACGAGCCCGGAGGCGTCGGCGCCGGGGATGCAGACGCCCGTCGCCGCCTCGCGGCAGAGGTAGGCGCCGACGAAGACCTTCTTCCCGTCGTCGACCGGGGCGGTGTTGATCGCCCGCTCGTGGAGCTTGTGCTTGCGGATCTTGTTGGCGGAGAGGGCCATTCTCGGGTCTCCTTTCTGGCCTCAGTTGGCGAAGGCGCGTGGGAACTTGCGCCGCAGCTCCACGGCGCGCTCCGGCGTGATCCCGTAGCGCTCACGAACCGCGAGCTCCTCGGGGGTCCCGTTGTCGAGGGCGAGGCGGGCGGCCTCCTCGGCCTCCCGGGCGGCGAGCGGGGCGTGGGAGAGGATCTCCGCCTCGGGACACGCCTGGAGGACGGAGAGCAGCGCGTCGTAGACGGCCGCCTCGCGCGGGGCGCCGTCGCCGGCGCTCAGGGTGACGGTCTGGGGGGCGTCGGCCGCGGCGAGCTCCTCGAGCAGCGCCGGAAGGCCCGCGCGGCGCATGGCGGGGGTCACCCGCGCGCCGAGCTTCTCCAGGTCGCTCGCGGCGCGCGCGCGCGCCTCCAGCCGCCGGCTCTTCGCGCGCTCGGCGGCGAGCTCGGCCTGGAGCTTCGTGACCTGGTCGTCGGGTGCGGCGAGCGTCTCGGGCTCGGGCGTCTCCACGGGCTCCGGCTCGCCGGCCAGCTCGATCGGCATCGTGTCTGCCTCCTGGTGCGTTGCCCCGTCGGGGGCGGTCATCGGTGCGCCGAGATCCACGACCTCGACGGGGTTGCCACTGAGGAGCACCCCCTGCTGGGAGATTCCCCAGATGGCCGGGCGGGCGGCGCCGAGCAGCGCGCACCCGGTGTAGTACCAGCCGCCGGTGGCGGGATGCTTGCGGACGAGCTCCGAGGAGCGGCGGGGCCACCGGCCGGAGCGGATCGCTTCCACCGCGTCGGTCGAGAGCCGGCTGAAGCGCGCCCAGAGCACCTCGCCCCTCATCTGGAGCTCTTCGACGAAACCGTGTGCGGGGCCCTTCATGTCGTGGTCGAAGTTGAGGACGGCCTCTTCGATCTGCGGGTCGTAAGCTGCGGCCATCTCCTCGAGGTGCTCACGGCGGATCGCAAACCCGTGGCTCACGGAGAGGTCCTGCGGCCGGAGCACGGGGGCCTCGAAGACCGCCGGTGCGGCGCCCTCGACCAGCTCGCCGGCGAGCGAGACTTCCGGCCCGAGGAAGAGCTGCAGCCGCGGGCCGGTGGGCGGCTGGGCGGTTTCGGGGCGTGCGGTCCTGTGGCTCACGCCACCGAGTTTCGGTGGCGTGGGTGTAGGGATTTGTAGGGAGCGTGTCTACTACCGCCAAGAGCGCCCAATCACGGCCCTCGCCCCTTGACGGGGTAAACCGTAGCGGTTAGGATGTTGCTAAGGTGCTGCCATGACATCCAACCTAGAGCTTCTCCCAGCGCTCCAAGCTCTCGATGAAGCCGTGATCGGCGAGGTGCTGTCGATCCGAATCGACCCACAATGGCCGCATGCGGTCGCCACCCTAACGAGCAGAGCCCGGGGCGGGACTCGAGCCGCGCTTGACGTGGTGGACCGCGGTGGCGACATAGAGCTGTCCCGCCGCCCTACCGGGCCGCGGCGCGTGACGGACGAGCCCGCCATCCGGGCCTGCTCCTGGACCGCACCGGACGACATCAAGCTACTAATCTGCGGTGGAGCGTTGTGGCAACAGTGCCTCGATGTGGTCGACAGCGGCATCCTCGGCACGACAGAGGCGGCCGAGCACCGCGTCGCGAACGGTTCCGAGGTCACGACCTTCTACACCATCGTCGGGCGCGGGACGGCTGGGTCGAGAGAGCGACTTGACTTTCTGTCGCCCGCCGAGGCCTCTGGCTTCTCCTCCGAGGCAGCTAGGTTCTTGGGCCGGCTCGGAGGGTCGGTCGTCAGCCCACAGAAAGCCCGAGCCGCCCGCGAGAACGGGCGGCTCGGGGGGCGTCCGCGCCGGAAGCGCTAGATCCACCTCTTCGCAGCTTCGGACTTCTTGCGGAGGAACTCCTCGCGCTTGCGCGCGGCCTCCGCGGCCTCTTGCGCGTGCTTCTCGCGGAGGTCCCGCAGGTGCTCCTTTGCCCGGTCCGCCCGCTCGCGTGCCTCGCGCGCCCATTGGATGTGCTGCCCGGCCTTCACCGGGGTGCTGGCGCTCTCGATCGCCTGGCGGAGGTGGTCGTTCTCTGTTGACTCGTTGAAGTCGATTTGCTCCTGCAACTTCTCCTCGAGCTTCTCGAAGATCTCCTGCTTCGAGATCGCGCGCGCGAGCATCTCGTTGTACCGCTTCGCCTCCTCCTCTGTGAGCGGCACCACCCCTCCACCAGCGAGCGGAACGCCGTGGGTGCGGTCCAGCCCGGTCGCCTTACGGACGTCCTCTCGCATCTTCGGAGACAGCTCGAAGGCCTCGCCGGCTGTTTTCGTCTCCTTGCCTCCGTACTCGTAGACACTGGCACCGCCCGGGGCAACGCGGATGCGAGCCGTGCCCCCGCGCACGTGCCGAAAATCCATTTCCCCCCCGGTCCCCTGATCTTCCGGGATCCACCGGCCATCCGGCCCACGCATCTGGTCGTCTCGGTACTCTGGGTATCCCATTGGTCACCTCTTGCCGTGATTATCCCATGCGCTTAGGTTGACGTCAACCCCTCCCGAGCAGCCGCCGGATGCGGGCGAGGAGGCTGCCGATCTTCGGGAGGAGCTCGGCGAGACCCAGGGCGGAGAAGAGGGCGAGCAGGGCGTCGAGCAGGTCGCGCTGTTCGGGGCTGGCGCTCTCCCCGGCGGCCTCCACCGCTTCGGCCGCGGCCTCCGCGGCGGCGGCGGCGCGCTCGCCGAGCTCCTGCGAGAGGACGAAGAGCTCCGGCGCGCCGGCGAATCCGGGATCCGGCCAGGCGGGGGTCGGCAGGCCCGTGGCCTCGTCCACCACCAGCGGCCAGGGGCCGGTCGGCTCGGCGCCGGTCAGACCCATACGCCGCGCCTTGGCGACGTTGATCCCCTCCACCACACAGCGGCAGTTGTGCCCCGCCGGCGGCCACCAGGTCTTCCAGATCTCCGCCGTGGGTGGGGCGATGTAGCCGTGCATCGCCGCGTGAGCGGGGCGGACGCGGTCATCCTCCATGGTCACCCAGGTGAGGTACGGCATCAGCCGACGCGCCGCCGGGTTGAGCACGAGCTGCTGGTAGCGCATCAGGTTCGCGGCGTTGCGGACGTTGTTCGCGTAGACCAACTCCAGGTGCCAGCGAGAGAGGGGCGTCAGCCCCCTCGAAGTGAAGATCTGCTCGGCCAGCGCCACGAACTCCTCGCGGGTGAGCCCCTCGGAGATCGCCCGGCCGACGAGCATCTGCAGGTCGGCGAGCACCGCGGCGTCCTCCACGCCGGCCACGGTGAAGGCCAGCCGGCGTGCGCCGTCGGTCAGCGCCTCGAACTCCTCGCGCGGGATGCCCAGCACGCGGGCCCAGTAGTCGAGCGCGGAGCCCGGGGTGGTCGCGCCGCCGGGCGGCGGGGCGGCGAACCGGATCGTCCGCTCGCCGAGCTCCTCCTGGAGCTGGCGCAGCGCCAGGCCGCAGCCGTGGATGATCGAGGCCTCGATCGCCTCCGCGTGCGCCACGGCCGAGGTGCGCTCGACCACAGTCTGGAGCAGCAGCCCGGCCTCGTGCGCGCCGTCGCCGTAGGCCTCGCCCAGGGCGGCGAGCATGGCCTGGTAGTGGGCGAGGGACGGCTCCACGAGCGAGGCGGCGAGCTCGGTGAGCTCCCGGTCGCGCGCCGCGGCGGCCTCCTCGATCTCGGCGATCTCCGCCGGGGCGAAGGCGGTGGGGGCGGGCTCGGGCTCCGGTTCGGCGGCGAGCGCCACGTCGGGCGCGGCGGCGGCGGCGGCCGCCTCGGCTTCTGGCTCCTCCTCCGGCTCCTCGCTGGGCTCCTCTTCCGGTTCCTCGGCGGGCTCCTCGGCTGGCTCTTCTTCCGGATCCTCGGCCGTCTCTTCCTCTGGCGCGGGCGGGGGCGGAGGCGGCGGGGGGGCCTTCTTGGTCACCAATTCCTCGCCGGGGCCCGGCTCGCTGACCTGGTGGACGAGGTAGAACTCGCGCTTCGAGACGGGGAGGCCAAGCTCGAGGACGGAGGCCATGCCCTTTTGCCGGAGCTCGCGGTCGGTTCCGGCCATGGTGTCGATCAGCACCCGCGGCACCGGCGCCTCGGGGCCGAAGTTCACGGCCACGAGCGGGCGCAGCAGGTTGTCCCGGAGGTGCGCGGCGAGATCCCGGGCGTCGAGCTCCACCTTCTCGAGCCGGACCTCGTTGCTGACCTGTGCCTTGGCGTAGCTGCCGGGGCCCTTGGCAGCGCCCGAGGTGTCCACCTCGCCGAGGAAGGCGAGCGCCTGGGAGCGGGTGAGCAGGCCGATGAACTGCTCGTAGCTGGCCGAGCCGGAGCGGGTCGCCTCGAGCAGCTCCACCGCCATCCCCTCGGGGATCACGATGCCGTACTCCGACTGCATCGCCTCGATCGCCCCGAGGAGCTGGTTCTGGTCGGCCGCGTTCATCTTCTCGGCTTCCTGCCCGCCGGACCGGTGGCGGTACTTGCCGATGGCCGTCGGCTGCGCCCACTTGTCGAGGTAGACGGCGAAGAACTTCAGGCCGTTCTTCTTGAGCCACCACGCCCAGTAGACCTCGTCGAGCAGCGCCGCGCCCCAGGGGTTGTCCTTCGTGCCGTGGCGCATGACCAGGAACTTGCCCGCCGGGGCGGGCACCGGCTCGGCGCTCTTCGGGCGGCGGACGTGGAGGACTCCGTCGCGGAAGAGGAACCGCCACATCGGCCGGTCGATCAGGTTCACGGGCACCCAGGCGCCGGCGAGCGGGCCGCGGGAGAGGCGCTGCCAGAAGAGCTCCTCGAAGGCGATGCCCTTGGCGATGGCGTCGAGCTGGTGGCTGAGGTTGACCGCGAAGGAGGGCACCAGGGTGAGCGCCTGGTGGCAGAAGTCGGCCGTGTCCTTGGCCTCCCGGCTGGCGTCCGCCGGGACGATCAACCTCGGGAGGGCGAGCACCGCGTCCTTTCGCTTCCGGTGGAAGCCGGCGAGGTCGAGGTCGGAGCCGAGCATCCTGTCGTAGATCTCGCCCAGACGGTCGGTCGCCTCGGACTTCTCGCGCACGATCTTCGACGGGTGCTCGTCCTCCCGGAGGTAGCTGTTCGACTTGAAGACGGTCTCGGCTAGCTCCTCGCTGGCGAGCTCGCGGGCGAAGGTCCGGTCGATGCGCGGCACGGGGAGGACGGTCAGTGGCGTCGGCGCGGGCATGGGCTACCTCCTCGACTGCATCAGGGCATCGGCGCGGTCGGCGCTGCGGCGCGCGCGGGCGGACGAGATCTCGGAGCGGACGGCGACGAACCGGTCGCGCACGTCGGGCCGGCGGCGGAGGGTCTCGTAGACGGTCGTCCGATGGACCCCGGCGAGGTCGGCCGAGACGGAGATCCGCCGCGTGCGGCGGAACGCCTCCTCGAACGCGGGCCACCAGAGGTCGATCGCCACGGCTACTTGCGCCTCACCAGCTCGCGCTCGATCCGGTCGAGCTGGCGCTGGATCGAGTTGAACTGCTCCACGCGCTCGGCGGTGCTCACGGAGATCACTTCGCGCAGCGCTGCGGCCTCGGCCTTGGTGGCGAACCGCTCCATGGCCTGACGGTCGTGCTCGACCGCGTAGGCTTTGATCTGCTGATCCACGAGCGGCAGGACGCTCACCCAGATGGCCCCGGCAATCGTCGTCAGCAGCGCGAAGATCGCCATGACCGCCTGCACGCGGGAGAGGGTGGCCGAGTACCAGGGCTTCCCGTCCGGGTCCTCGAACCGGGCGAGCGGCGCGCGCGGCCGGTAGGGGTGAGCGGCAGCCTGCTCGCTCAGGATCTCGCGGATCAGCTCGCGGAGGTCGTCACGGTCGGTCATGTGTCCTCACAGCCGGCGCCGCAGCGCCACCGAGTAGCCCCAGCCTTCTCGTCCGCCGTCGAAGTAGACCCACTCCACGCCCGGAGCGAGCACCCACTGGCGGCCCACTTCCATTTCCAGCCGCACCGCCTGCGTGTCGTGCGCGGACGAGTCCGGCGCATCCCAGAGCAGCCAGAGCCGGGTGCGCTCGTCCGGCCGCCAGGAGGCGCCCAGAGTCGGATTCCAGACCGCAACTGTGCCGTAGTCCGCCCGCTGCACCGCCCCGCGCAGCCCGTACCAGAGCGCCCAGCTTGGACCGCCAAGCCCGCTCAGGATGCGCAGCTCAGCCCCGCCCGCGTCGTCACTGCCCGCCTTGCGCGCCGTGCTCGCGTGGCCCGACACGCGCAGCCCGGGCCGATCCGCCACCGCCTGCACCCCGCAGCTCGCCCCGTCGTAGCCGAGCCCGCTCGACCCACCCACGGCGGGGCCAGCGGACACCGCCGCCGAGCCGCAGCCGGTGAAGAGCAGCAGCAGGCCGAACATGCCGCCCAGGATCAGCAGCAGCCCGAGCCAGAGCGACCAGCGGGGCTCCTTGGTGCAGGGGTGGAGGTGGCGCATCACTCCGCCCAGCAGGTCCCAGCACCCGAGAACGACACCCAGGCCGAGCCGTTGTACCCGCAGAACAGGTTGTTCACAGAGTCGTACACGATGTCGCCGGCCGCCGGAGAGCCCGGCGCTGCGGCGATGCCGGTGAGGCTCAGGATGTTGGCGATGGTCGTCCGCTCCACACCTACGGTCACCGCAGTGGTCCCTCCAGCCCCAACGTAGAGCTGCCCAGTCCCGGCAGGCTTGATCGTTAGGTCGAGGTTGTCCGCTCCCGTGCCGTCCGTCTCGACCGCAATCGTCGCTCCCGTGCCCGCAGTCGTCGAGAGCGACAGGCGCTCGTAGTTGCTCGCGTCGGTGTAGGTGCCGTAGAGGCGGTAGGTCTGCGCGTTGGTTGAGTTGCGCTGGGCTAGGGTGTTGGCCGCATCCCTTGCAATAACTAGATCACGGGGATTAGTGATTGCACCACTTGTCCACCCTATTGAACCAGAGGAACTGGTTATTGCACCTAACTTGTTCGTAAACCAGTTAGTTCCACTATACACTCCATACCCGCCACCGAAACCGTCAAGATATAGATTGCAGTTTGAAGTTTTCCCACACTTGATGGTTGCCGACGAAATGACGATTCCCGTCCCGTGCGGATCAAGCGTGATGTCCCCGTTGCTCCCCGCCGTGCTGATCGTCAGCGCGCCGGGCGCGGTGATGTCGCCGGTCGTGTCGGCTACCGTGAGAGCAGAGCACTGCAACTGGGTATTACTCGCTCCGGCCCAGCGCGCGAGCTGGTTGTCCACGCAGACGCTGGCTGGGCCGAGGACGAGGACGAGGGCGTCCTGGAGGCTGGCGCGGACGTTGGCCCATGTGACCTTCTCGTCGCGCGTCTCGCCGTCCTGGCGAACGAGGAAGAGGTCGTCGTCGCCGAGCGGCGTGGTCGCGGCGTCGAGGTCCGGCAGACGCACTGGCGTCTGGGTGAGCGCTGGCGCGGCGGCGAGCGCGAGGGCGAGCAGGTAGATCGGCAGTCGTCGCATCGTCAGTCCTCCACCACCAGCGCGTCGGTGGTCGTGTCGTCCGGGGCGTAGTAGTCGGTGCCCGAGGTGTCGTCCACCAGGAGGACGTCCGGCGGCAGCTCGTTGCCGCTCCAGCTCTCGGTCCAGAGCAGCAGCATGGTCTCGTCCACGCCGATCATCGCGGCCTCACGGCGAAGCGGATCGTGCGGGCCGCCTCCTCCTCGCTCGCCGAGACGAGCTTGAGGAACCGGAACGGCGCGAGCTTCGCGGCCACCGCGCCGGAGAGCGCGACCCAGCGGTCGTCCGTGGCGGTGATCGACACGGCCGCGCCGGTGTCGTCCACGACCGCCTTCCAGGTCTCGCCGTCCACCGCGGCGAGGAAGGTGATCGTGGCGCCGGTGAAGCCGTCGGGGATCAGGAGCGCGGTGAAGGTGCTCTGCGACAGGTCGATCGAGGAGCTCGTCGTCGCTCCCTCGGCGATGGTCACTCTCATGCGAAGGCCTCCATGGCGGGACGGCGGCCGAGGCCGCGGGGAACTTGGAAGAGCACCGGGGCGACGGCTCCGTCGCCGTGCTCGAGGTCGAAGAGGCGGAGCATCGCGACGCGGGAGGCGTCGATGATGTGGTCGCCGGTGTTGCGGAAGACGCGCTGGCCGGAGGAGCCGACCTCGGCGGTGTGGCTCGGGAACTGGGAGAGGAACTCCGGATCGGCCGGGAACTCGATCCGCGCCCGCTGGATCCGCTGCTCGAGGATGCGGGTCGCCATCTCCTTGGCGGAGACCTGCCGGAAGCGGCCGGTGGCGGGGTCTTCGATCGCCTCGCCGGTCTCGGGGTTGCGGTCGGCGACGCGGGCGTTGAAGACGTAGCCGGTCACCCGGCCGTCGAGGCTCCAGCCTTCCTCCCCCTCGCGGAGCAGGTGCTCGAGGGCGGAGCCGACGCCGGTGGCGTCGAGCCCCCAGCCGTGGGAGGGGCGGAAGAGCTGGTCGAGGACGCGCACGGCGGTTCGCTGCGCCGGGTAGTCGAACCGCTTGAGCTGGAGCCGGGCGACGCAGCGTGCGAGCTCGCCGCGGGTCTCCCAGAGGAGGATCTCGGTCGGGTCGTCGGAGGCGCCGCAGTCGATCCCGGCGACGAGGTGCCCGGGGAGCGGCTGGAAGATCGAGGTGAGCAGCCCGGCGAGGTCGAAGTTGGCGGCGTCGAGCTCGCGGTCGAGCACGGGCAGGAGCGGCTGCGGGCCGGTTGCGGCTTCGTCGCCGGTCCGCGCGCCGATCTGGTAGGTCGGGTCGAGCCGGGAGACGCTCACCTGCACGGTGCGCTGCGGGGCGTTCCAGAGCAGCCGGGCGACGAGGTACTCGCTCACGTGCCGCACGCGCGCCACGAACTGCTCCCACGGGAAGACAGTCGCGGCCGGGTCGCCCCAGTTGCCGAGGACGAGCTGCTGGTAGCCGGGCGAGTCCACCCCGCCGTAGCGGTCGATGAGCTGACGGCGCCGCTCCTCCGTCCAGTAGGGCGGGGGCATGAGGGTCTTCGGCCACCGGAAGCGGATGGCCTTCCCGTCGGCGGGGGGGGAAAAAGGCCCCGGGGCGGCGGAGAGAGACCGCCCCGGGGTGGGAGGGGGCTCGGCCGTGCGGATGGGCACGGCGGGCGCCTGGTTGCAGAGGCGGAAGAAGACGGAGGAGCGGTCGCCGTCGGGGGTGGAGTAGATGCGGGTCTCGGCGCCGGGCTTGACCGCGCGGAAGAACTCGTCGAAGCAGCGGGGGTTCTTCACCTTGGCGGCTTCGTCGAAGTAGGCGGCGAGCCCGACGTGGAGGCCGCGGAGCGCTTCGCCGTCGTAGCCGGCGGGGCGCATCTCGAGGCGGTTGCCGTTCTTGGCGACGAGGACGCGGTACGGCTTGACCTTGCTCCGGTCCCAATCGATCTGCGCCGCGAGGTGCGGGGTGGCGCGGAGCTGGTGGACGAGCTCGACGTGGAGCGACTCGAGGTGGCCGTCCTGGCTCGCGCAGATGAGCTGGTCGCCGCGGCTCCGCGGGCCGCAGCCGAGGAGCCACCAGACGGCGAGGCCGAGGATCTCGCGCGACTTGCCGACCTCGGCGCCGCACTCGTGGACGGTGCTCCCACGGTAGCGCATCGACTGCCGCTGGTACGGCCAGAGCTCCCACGGGTGGCCGGCGCGGGGGCCGTCGCGCTCGACGAAGAAGCTCTCCACGAAGTAGACCGGGTCGGCCAGGATGACCATGAGCTGGATGTCGCTCGCGGTCAGGAGCTGGTCGCCGAGCTTCACGTCGCCGCGCTCGAGCGCCCGCCAGGTCAGCCCCCGGGCGGCGAGCCAGGCGTCGATGGCGGGCTCGATGTCCGGGTGGAGGAGCTGGCGGCGCTCAGCCATCGGCTCCCCCTTCCAGCGCCGCGGCGGCGGCGAGCTGGCGGCGGCGCTGGAGGAAGTCGGCGATCGAGCCGATCCCCTCGTCGGCCTTCCGCTCGGCGGTGGCGCGCGGGGTGATCGCCTGGTGGGTGGCCGAGAAGCCGAGCATGTCGAGGAGCTTGAGCAGCGGCTCGGCGCGGGGGTTGGCGCGCAGTTGCCGGAGGGTGTCTCCGTCCGGGCCGAAGATCTCCGCCTCGACTGCGAGGCCCTCGGTCTGCACCTTGGCGAGCTCCTGCCCGGCGAGCTGCTGCATGGCGGCGAGCGCCGTCCCGGCGAGCTCGGCGAGGCCCTTGGCTTCCCCGTTCTCGATGGCCGCGACGTAGCGCTCGCGGACGTCTGGCGAGTAGACGAGCGCCACCGGGCAGGCGGCGAGCGCGGAGCCATCGGATTCGACCTGCCGCTTGATCGCGCAGTTGGCCTTCTCGTTCGGGTCGGTCATCGGGCAGGTGCTCCGCTTGCATGGGGGGAAGGCCTGGGCGACGGCGGTCGCGGCGTACTGGCCGGTCTTCCAGGCGGCGGCCCGGCGCTGCGCCCGCGCGGCCGCCGACATGGTGTACTCCCGCCTCGGCTTTCGCCCACCTGGTCTCCTCTTCGCCATCCGGTACACTCGGGGCATGGATACCGCCCATGCACACCGTGCGCAGGATGGCAAGCCCCGGAAGGGCGGGAAAATGGAAAAGAAGCCGCAATCCCGCGTGGTTGTAGGGCGATCTCGCGGTGAGCCGAGCTTCCGACTTGTCCTAGAAAGCCCACGAGTTTCGCTACCGGCGGAGGTAGAGGGGTGGCTCGGCTACTCGCAGTACGTGGCCGGGCTCGCCGTAAACACCTGCTTCTCGTACCGCCAGACGATGCGGGCGTTCCTCGGCGACAAGGACGTCCGGGAGGCGCTCACCGGGGTGGATGGGGCGATCGACTTCACGCGGTTCGACCGGCTGACGGTCGAGCGGTGGCTGAAGAAGAAGGCGATCAGCGGGCACGCGCCCTCGACGGTGGCGCTCTACCTGGTGGCGCTCCGGGCGTTCTGCCGCTACCTGGTCGGCCACGGGCGGCTGCCGTCGAACCCGCTGGCCGAGATGCGCGGGCCGCGGCGCTACCAGACGGAGTCGCGCCCGCTCTCGACGACGGAGGTCCGCCAGCTCTTCTGGGGCACGCCGGAGAAGCCGCTCTCCGCGCCCGTGGACGGCCGCGAGCTGATCGACCACGTGCAGTTCACGGTGCAGTACGCCGGGGCGCTCCGGAGCTCCGAGGTGCGCGCGCTGCGGACGGATGACGTGATCTGGCACGAGGAGGAGCGGTGCTACTCCGTCCTCCTCAGCCGGGCGAAGTGGGCCCGCAGCGATCAGCGGCAGCTCCTCGACCAGGAGACGAGCCGCATGCTCGGGGCCTACCTGCTCGAGCGGCCGCGGCTCGGCGACGGGCCGTATCTCTTCCCCGGGCCGACCGGCCCCGACTTCCAGCAATCCACGAACTTCTACTCCGCCCGCTGGCGTCGCTTCTGCAAGGTGCGCGGCGTCGAGCCGAGGGGCCGGAAGCTGACCAGCCACCTGCTGCGGCACTCGGCGGCGACCCACATGCTCGCCGCGGGGTGGCCGATCCGCGCCGTGCAGGATCGGCTCCGCCACAAGAGCCTCGCGGCCACGCAGGTCTACCTGCACACCTCCGACCGGCAGATCGCCCGGCTGCTCGTCAAGCGCCCGCCGCTGCGGCCACGGGCCGCGAAGAAGCGGCCGGACATCCCCGGCGCTCTGCGCTCTCTCCTCGATGGCGTCCGCGAGCTGACCTAGCTATAGGACAGGGGAGCCTCTGGAGGCGCAAGGAAGGCGTAAACGGCGGAAGCCGTTGGTTTTCGGGCGTTTGCCGCAGTCGCCCGTTTTCATTTCCGCCGTTTTACGCCGTCTTTTCGGCCCGCGAGCGGGGTTTTACTCCGGGGGGGAACGGATTGGATTTCGTTCCAGCGGGAGAATGTCGCTGCCGGGCCGGTCGGGGTTTGCTCGATGGGGGAGGGTGCGCTTTCAGGGCTCCCCGTTACGCCTGTGGAGAAAATCTCGATCGGGACATTTTGTCCCACATGGTGCCGAGTGGCGCGATGACCGGAACGGGACAATCTGTCCCAGATCGGCCGTTTCGGCGTCCTGATAACTGCCTCGGAAACCGCTTGTCCTTTGTTTGCAACACTTACAGGTTGACATAATGGTGCTTATCAGACCTCGCCTGTTGATAACCCTGTGGAAATCGCCGCGCGCATCGCGGCCTCGCGGGCGGCCGTTTTCGCCTTCTCGCGCCGCTCGGCGGCTGCCTTCCACCCCGACTTCGCCTTCCGCCGGCGCCGTCGCTGCCACACCTCGCGCCCGCCGCGCACGATTTTCTGCGACCCCACCCCCCCCTCCGCCCCGCTGATGATGCCTCGCGAGATCAGGTACTCCACAGGGCGAGGCGAAATCCTCCCGGCCTTCCAGGCGCGGCGCATCCGATCGCCGATGACGCTGCCCGGGATCTCCTTCCCGGCCGCAGCCAGCCGGACGGAGGCCTCCTCGGTGCTCTCGTTCCGCCGGACGATCTCCTCGAGCTCGGCGTCGGTGGTGTCGGGCCAGCGGACGGTGTGACGGACCCGCTTCCCGGCGGCGAGGAGCCTCCCCTCCCCCTCGGCGCGGCGGCGGGTGTCGATCCGTCCCTCCCCGCGCAGGCGGTTGGCGATCTGGACGATCGTCAGGCGGCTGGTGTGGCAGCCACGGGCCGCGAGCTCCTTGTGGATCCCGTAGACCGAGTGGCCAGCGTGGATCAGGTCGAGCACTTCCTCTGGGTTGACCCAGGCCTTTGGCTGTCGGGGTGGCAGGGAGGGGTGCTCTGCCTGCCCCACCTTGCCGGCGGCGACTCCCTGGAGGTGCTTGATCCGCCGCTGGAAGCCGACGACCGTCACGAACTCCGTCCGGGCGACGACGTCCTCGGTGTCCCATCCGGTGTCCACGGTCACGACGCGCACCCCCTGCTCGAGGATCCTAGCCCCGAAGTGCGCCTGCGTGAAGGTGCCTGCGAAGAGCTGCGCCTCGTTGAGCGCCACGATCACGCCGATCTCGCCGGCGTCCACGGCCGCCGAGAGCCGGTTGAGCTCCGGATGGAAGCGCGGCGTCTGGAGGTCGAGGTACTCGCGGTCCACCACGAGGCCGAGCTCGGCTGCCCGGGCCCGCATCCGGGCGAGGATCTCCTCCTCCCCGCCCCGGCCGTCGGCCGGGGTCGTGCGGAGGTAGAGAGCCGTCGCGCGCGGTGGGGGCGCGGGCTCCACGACCGTGCCCTCGGGCGGGAGGATGAACCAGGACGGGAGTGCGTTGCCGGCGATCATGAAACCTCCTCGAGCGTTGCCTGGGCGTGGCGGATCAGCCGCCGCACCGATTCCCGCGCCATGTGCCCGCGGCCATGGCGCTGCGATGGGAAGAGCGGGCGCGCGGGGTCAGTCTCGCCGAGCAGCAAGGGCTGGAGTGCCGTCACCGTAGCCGGCGAGAGGACGACCCAGTACTGGCGTTTTGACATGACTGGCGAGCAGCCATGCCGGCGGGCGAAGGAGACGGCGCCGATCTCGCCCGTGAGGATGCTCCGCCGCAGATCGCCGACGCGCAGATTGGCGATCTCGACCGGCGAGAGGCCGTCCTTCGCGAGTTGGAGGATCGCCTTCGCCCGGGCGATCCGGTAGAACCGCTCCTGCTTCTTGCCGGCCATCAGCGCCCGCTCCTCCAGCCAGCCCACCTGGTCAGCCCGCCGCTCTCGAAGCCATCGCGGAAGAGCGTGTTCAGCGGCTCGCAGATCGGGCCGGTGTGCATCTCCGCGAACTGGGTCACGCCGGGGGGCAGCTCCTCGCCGGGGCGCGGGATTGCGCCGACGACGGAGTGCTGCCGGCCGTCGGGGCAGTCGTACCAGGCAACGAAGATCACTGGGCCGGGGACATCGAACGGCACCTCGCGCGAAAGCACGCGCTCCTGCCCCGCCGCGAACGGCTCGCGGATCGGGGCGCGGTAGTGGACCCAGCCGTACTGCGGGCCGCGCCAGTAGAGGACCGTCACGCGCGGCGTGACCGCCTGCGGGGCCGAGAGGCGGGCGTGCACCCAGTCCAACCGCCACGGCTCGTAGTCCGGCGGCGCGAGCGGCGGTGGCGGTGGCGGAGGCGTGATCGTCCAGGAGGCGTAGTGTGGCTGGAGCGGCATGACCGCGAGCAGGGAGGCGAGGGCGAGCGCGTGGCCGATCATCGGCAGATCCTCACTTCTTCCGAGGTTCCGCCACGTCCGGCAACGCGAAGTAGACCAGGACGGCGATCACGGCGAGGAGCGTGCCCACGGGAGTCACCGCGCCCTCCCGAACAGCACCTGCTCCATGTCTGCCCAGCCGGTGCACCAGGGGCACTTGGCGGCGCTGTCGCCGTGCGGGCCGAGGACGGCGACGATGTCGCGGCGGTTGTCTTCCCACGGGCAGAGCTCCATCGGGAGCATCCGCCGGCGGGCGAGGTAGCCGTCCCAGTAGAGCTGGGAGCAGAACGGGCAAGCTTCGCGATCGACCTCGTCGAGCTGGCTCTCGTCCTCCTCGTACGCGAGATGGTACTCACGCCCGCAGTAGACGCAGCGAAAATCGGTCCTCATCGCTTCTTCCCTCCCGTGGCCTGCGCCACGAAACCGGAGGCGCGCTCGAGGGCGCGGCGGAGGTACGGCCGGAGGAAGAGCATCCTCCCAGCGGCCCACCGGGCGGCCTCGAGCGGCGCCGTCTCGTGCGGCTTGGCGGCCTGAAACAGATCCGTGTAGAGCTCGCGCTCATGGTGCGTCCAGTAGCCCCACTCGAGCTCCAGGCGCGCCTGGTCCCAGTCGTGCTTCGCGCCGGCGGCGAGATCGACCGCGAGCGGCCAGGGGGTCAGCTCGTAGCCGCAGGAGCAGAGCAGCGTGCCCGGCGGATGGCTCGTGCATCTCACAGCGGGATCCCTCCCTTCCCAGTCGTCCAGGCCACCGGCGGCGGCGCGGCCGGCCGCGGCGGCGGTTTCACGAGACCGAGCTCGAGCGCGATCTCCGGATGGTCGGCGATGAGCCAGTCGCGCACCTCGGCGCAGTCGCGGGCGATCTCGCGCATCTCGCGCTGCCACTCCGCCTCCCAGCGCTGCGCCGCGAGCTCGCGCGCCGTCGCCCCGTAGAGCATCCGCTCCGTCTCCTCGTCGAGCCTCGTCGCGTCGCGCCACTCGTACCAGGCGGCGAGCTTCGCGGTGACGAGCGAGAGCCCCTCCGCGACGTACTCGGCGGCCCGCGCCACCGCCTGGCCGACGGCCACCGCCTCCCGCAGCTCCTCCGCGGCGAGCGGCAGCACCCGGAGCTCCACGAACGACTCGCCCGCCTCGGCGACGCTCTGCAGCGCCAGCTCCCGCGCGCCCATCAGAACGGCGCCTCCGCCGCCTCGCGCGGCCGGTGCGCCCGGGCCGGAGGCGGCGCGGACGAACCGAAGAAGATCTCCTCCTCCTCGCTGAACTGCTGCCGGAAGAGCGAGTAGGAGAGCCGCATCGCCCGGTTCTGTTGCCCGGTCTGACGGCACTTGAGCAGGTGGAGCTCCGTGCGCTCGAGATCCGGGCGCCAGAGCGCGAAGATGTTGTCGCTGACGTCGTCGATCTTGCCGGTGCCGCGGATGATCTCCATCGTCGGCCGCGTCGCCTCCCGCCGGGCCCGCGAGAAGTGGCAGAGCATCACGAACGGGACGTCGAGGATCTTCGCGAGATCCTTCGCCTGGACGATCGCCGCGGCGAGCTGCTCCTGCTCGTTGCCGCGGACCTTCGGATCCCAGTGACCGAGGTGGTCGAAGACCAGGAGCGCGAGCCCGCGCTGCGCCTGCACCCGGCGGGCGGTGGCGAGCACCTGCGTCGCCGCGAGGCGGGTGCGGGTGTCCACCACGACGCGCCCCGCGTACTCCGTGCCCTGGATCCGCGCGAGCGCCTCGGCGAGATCCACCGCGCCGACGAGGCGATCCGACACCGGGCGGCCGAGCTCGCCGTGGACCTCCCGCTGCCCGATCTGGCGGGCGGTCATCTCGGCGGCGAAGACGAGCACCGTGCCACCCTGATCGGCCACCCGGCGGGCGATGTCGAGCACGAAGGTGCTCTTCCCAGCACCGCCCGCGGCGGCGAGGGTGGAGAGCTCTCCGGGGTTGAGGCCGCCCATCCAGTCGTCGATCGCCCGCAGACCGGTGACCACCCCGACCCGCCGCCCGAGTCGGAGCTCCGCGGAGCGCTCGGCAACGTAGTCGGCGGCGAGATCGGCGAGGGTGCGGACCTCACGCTCCACCTCCTCGCCGGAGTACCGCCGAGTGACCTGCTCGAGCTCGGCGAGGAGCGATCCCGTGCGGTCGTCGCCAGGCGCCTGCTTGCGCGCGAGCGCCACCAGCTCGGCGGCGAGGCGCTCCGAGGTCGAGAGGTCGCGGAGCCGGGCCCACCAGTGCCGCGCCTGGTCAGGAGCGAAGATGGCGCAGCGGAGCGCCTCGGCGAGCGCTTCGACCGCCACCCCCGACTCCGCAGCCAGGTGCGCCACCGGCAGCCGCCCCGCCTCGTCGCGGAACGGCACCCGCTCGAGAGCCTCCCAGGCGAGGCCGAGATCACCCGAGGTGAAGTCGCGCGCGGTGAGCCCCGCCTCCTCGGCCAGATCCGGGTAACGGAGCGCCGCGGAAAGCGCGAACCTTTCGGCGGTGTCGCGGGGGCTCATGCCGCTGCTCATCGGTTGGCCTTCTCTTCGACCTCAAAGGGCGAGGGTGGAATCTCGATTTCCGGGAAGCGGCGGCGGAATTCATCGCGGGGCACGTATTCGCGCCCATCCCAAACTTCCGAGCCGTCGTAGTTCGGCTTGCCTACGAACCGCTCAGGCTTCGTCGTACCGTTGCCGTTGCCTCCCGGCGCCGGCGCGTCGAGTCGGATGGCTCTTCCGGCGTCCACGTCCTTGGCGATCCACGTGTGGAGGAATCGCCGGGTGCCGCGATGGGTCTTCTTCCGGGTGGGGTTGGCCTCGAGCCAGCGCTGAGCCTTCCGGGCCATCTCGATGACATCGAGCTCCGGGTAGAGCGCCTCGAGCGTGGCGAGCTCGGCGTCGTCGAGGGACCAGGTCTTCTGCTTGCCGATGCAGGGGAGCTGCAGGTGGATCTTGCCCGCCTCGGGCGTGGCTTCCGCAGGCTGGGTAGTGGGGGGACTCTCGTCGTTTTCTGCCTGGCCTGCTTGGAGCCGATTTTTCGGCTCCGAGCAAACGTCTTTATCTTCTAGGGGTACGGGTACGGGTACGGATAGGGTATATGCGGTCACTGGCTGGTCATTGACCGGGCACTGACCGGTCATTGACCGGTCACTGGCTGGGCATTGACCGGTCAATGACCGGTCACCGGTCAGGTAGGTTGCACCGGCTTCCTGCCGCGACTTTTCCCGGCGGTGCTTCCGGCGGACGTAGTCCGGCACGTGGGTCCAGAAGTCGTGGACGGAGTGCACCCCGTTTCCGTCCACGTCCACAAAGCCAATGGAGACAAGGATTTCCGCGAGTCGCCCGCGCTTCCCGCGCCAGCAGGCGTGGTGCTCGAGGACGGCCGCGGAGCCGATCACGGCGTCCCCGAGCTCGTACTGCGCCTGCCACAGAAGCTCGAGATGACCCATCGCCAGAGCCTCGCTTCGGAGCACGTGCGCGAGCTCGACGAATTTTCGGTTCCGAATCAGTGATGATCTCGCCATAAACCTGGGTTTTTGAGTCCGTTTATGTTCGCGGTGTCAGTCCTGTTTTGAGGACACCCTCGCGCCGCATTTCTGGAGGATTTCCGAGAGCGTCGGGAGGGGGTCGAGGGCGACTTCGGGGCGGATCCAGAGGACCGCCTGAGGGGTCGAAAGCACCCCCCGGAACTTCCCGTCGAGGTACTTCGTGCGGAGGGTTTCGAGGTAGATCTTCGTCGCCTCGGCGGCCGAGAGCTGCCCCCGGATGACGAGCGTCTGGAGCTGCGCGGAGGGGGCGAGCACGTGGCCGCTCCCGGGAGAGACTTCCCACTTCACCCAGCCCGGGGCGTACGCTGGGCATCCGATCGAGGTCTGGAAGACGAGCCGCGCCGGTGGTGTCTCGGCGCGTGCCTGGCCTGGTTCCGGGTCGCCGGTCCACCGCCAGAGCCAGGTGGACGTACGTTCGCCGGCAGGCGTCACGAAGCGCTGCGACTCGATCTTCACGCCTCGCTCGCGCAGATCACGGAGCCTCCGGTCGCCGGCCCCGCCGCCGCTCCACGGCTCCTTGCAGACGTGCGCTGGCACCCAGCCCTTCGGCCCCGGGTGGCGCCCGATCGCGAAGCTGAAACCGCGCTCGGCGGTCCAGCGGAGGAGCCAGTAGAGGCGGGCGCGCGCGCCGCCGAGCTGCTCGCCGTTCGGCAGCGTGGCCGACTCCGGCAGCGTCCAGTCTCCGGGCCTGACCTGGAAGTAGTCGCTGCCCTGGAGCGGGATCGTCACGCCACCGACCTCATCCTCTCGACGAGCTCGCCGAGCGTCTCGTCGAACTCTTTGCAGGCCTGCAGCGTGGCGCGGCGGGCCTCGGAAGCGGCGAGATGGATCGCCTCCGAGCCGCAGAGCGGGCAGCGCGCGTCGGGATACTCACGCTGCCAGAAGAGCGTCAGGCATGTCGTCTCGGCGCACACCAGCGCCTCCGACCAGGGGATGGTCATCATGCGATCTCCCGGGAAGTGCGGGAGGGCGTGCGGGCCCTCCCGCAGACCGCAGTCGACCGCCGGCGGCCACGCGCCGCCATCTCGAATCGCCGCGATGTCACGACTACCCACCCTCCGCCGCACCGGAATGCCATGGTCATGCGACAGCTCCCTCGTCGAAACGACAGATGGATGGGATGGTGGCCATGTTTGCTGCGACGAGCGCCTTCCCAGATGTACATTTCCTAACGCTCATCTCCGGGCCCATCCCATGACGCCGGCATGTGTCGGTTTGGATGAATGATCCGGGCCCACTTTTCCGGCTCGTCATCAATCAAAGCGTCTCCATTTCTGGCGATGATCCAACCGCTTTCTTCGCCGTCAATATAGGTCCCTTCGCCTGGAATCGTTTCGCCGGTTGGCCACGAATCCCAATACACGACATATGGATCGCCATGAAACAACGCGAGTATGTGCGATCCGTCCTTCGGTGCGGGCCCGTCTTGCCATGCTCCCGCAGCCATCGAGTCGGCAAGCTGATCAACGGCAGCTTTGTAAACTCTTGCTTTTGCTGTTGTTTCCAATCCTCGCAGCCATTCCGAAAAGGCTGTCCTGGTGATGATTTCCCAATCCTCCATGTCGGTGATTTTCATTTCACCAGAAATGATCTTGTCGAACACTTCCGTTGGAATTACGTGGGCATTTCCGTCCAACGTCGGCACGCACAAATGAGGCTTGTTGTCTTCATTGCCTTCTCGCATTGTCGTATCTCCTTGGTATCGCTTGTTTTTCGTTAAGCCAGTAAAGTATCTCCAACGCCGACCAGCCGGATATGTACTCCATCAGGCCGACCGTGATAGCAAATCCGTCCTCTCGATGCTCAAG
>Ga0209605_1000741_pt1 | contig 39460 bp, 34 predicted proteins | sample AD_UKC035_MetaG_FD_184408 | JGI IMG/M metagenome (GOLD analysis project Ga0209605, IMG submission 184408) | Active sludge microbial communities of municipal wastewater-treating anaerobic digesters from USA - AD_UKC035_MetaG (SPAdes) (version 2) | ecosystem: Engineered > Bioreactor > Anaerobic >...
AGCCTCACCCTTCGGCGAGCGCCGCTACAACGCCTGGAACGACCATGTGAAGCGGCGCTGGGGCGGGCGGGTCCAGAAGGTCTCGGTGGCCGCCGGCTTCACCTGCCCGAACCGCGACGGCACCGTTGGCAGCGGCGGCTGCACCTTCTGCAACAACGCCGGCTTCACCCCCGGCTACCTGGATCGCCGCGACCCGATCGGCGAGCAGATCGACGCCGGCCTCCGCTTTCTCGACCGGCGCTATCCGGGCACCCAGCGCTTCATCGCCTACTTCCAGACCTACAGCAACACCTACGGCGAGTTCGCGCGCCTGCGCGAGATCTACGAGACTGCGCTGGCCCATCCGCGCGTCAGTGGGCTGGCGATCGGCACCCGGCCGGACTGCCTGCCCGACGCAGTGCTCGACTACCTGGCCGAGCTCGCGCGCGAACACATCGTCGAGCTCGAGATCGGCGTCGAATCCTGCGACGACGAGGTGCTGCGCAGGATCAACCGCGGCCACGACTTTGCCTGCAGCGAGCACGCGATCCGGCGCGCCGCGGCACGTGGCCTCGGGGTGACCGCCCACCTGATCCTCGGACTGCCCGGCGAGACGCGGGCCGGCATGCTCGAGGCCGCAGGCCGCCTGTCCGCGCTGCCGATCACGGCGCTCAAGCTGCACCAGCTGCAGCTGGTGCGGGGCACCGCGATGGCACGCGACTGGGAGCGCGATCCGGCGAGCGTGCCACTGCTGGCCGAAGACGAGTACATGGCACTGCTCGCGGACTTCGTGGAGCGGCTGTCGCCCACGATCCTGCTCCAGCGTCTCGGCAGCGAAGTGCCTCCCGCGCTCAAGCTGGCCCCGCAGTGGAACATCCGCCTCTCCGAACTCGCCCCCCGGCTCAGCGCCGAGCTCGCCCGCCGCGACAGCTGGCAGGGCCGCCTGCACGAGGCCGCCTCGGAACCCCTGGACGATCGCCCGTAGGACGCCTCGCTCGCTGCACGGCCGTCCTTTCAGCCGCCACCGTATCTCCATCGGCCGCGGAGCGCGCTGGTGCATGTAGGAGCGCCGGCAGGCGCGAAGGCGGCGTTCGAGGACTTTGCTTGTTCGAGGACATGTGATGTAGGGAGGCACACGCCCTCCCTACAGCCTCTCCGCCCGCCCTGATGGCGCGCGGTCAGCGCCGGAAATCCTTGTGGCAGGCCTTGCAGCTGTCCTGCACAGCGGCCAGCGCGCTGCGCGCCTGATCCTCCGAGCGCGCCGCGGCGGCAGCGAGGAGGCGGTCGGTGGCGCTGATGAATTCGCTGCGTCGGCGCTCGAACTCGTCGGGCTTCTCCCACACCGCAGGGCGGGCCTTGGTGGGCGGGTAATTCGTGTCCGCGCCGAAGTGCTTCCAGGGCGTTTCGCGCGCCGCGGCGAGCTGGTCGGCGAGGCTGGCGAAGCGGTCGGCGTCGAAACGGCGGTCCTTCAACATGGTGCCCATGGGCTCGGTGCTGCGCAGCATCGCCTTGAAGGCCTCGCGGCGCTGGGTCACCGGCTTGTCCGGATGGGTGTCTGGCGGCTCCGAGGAGCAGGCGAGCAGCAAGGCTGCGGGCAAGGCGAGGAGGAGGGTGCGGGCTGCGTTCGTTCGGGGCATCGGAGCGTGAGGGGCGGGGGCGTGAGGAGTGAGGCGTCAGGGCGCAGGGACGGTACGGGACGGGACAGTACCCGGCCGCGATGACTGCGGTCGAACCGCCGCCGACCCAACCGGGCGGGCGAGGCAGGCTGCCGATTGTGCCGCACCGGGTGGCCTGATGGGCTGATCGTGCGGAGAGAATGCCGCGCTGCGAAAAAGTTCCCGCCCGCCTTGCGCGCATAATCGCGCTCGCAGGCCTTGTGCGAGGTAGCTCCCATGATTTCCCCCGTTCCGCAGTCCACCGTTCCGCCCACGCCATCCGCCTTCGCCCCCACCACTGGCCTGCCCGGCCTGGACGCGGTGCTCCGCGGCGTGGCGCGCGGCGACAACATCGTCTGGCAGGTGCAGGCGCTGGACGACTATCGCGCGCTCGTGCTGCCCTATGCGCGCGCGGCGCGCGCGCAGGGGCGGCGGCTGATCTATTTCCGCTTCGCCGCGCATCCGCCGCTGCTCGGGGATGACAGCGGGGCCGAGGTGTTCACCCCGCGCCCCGAGGACGGCTTCGACGCCTTCGTCGACCAGGTGCATTCGGTGATCGAGGCCGCCGGCCGCGAGACCATGTACGTCTTCGACTGCCTGTCGGATCTCGCCGAGGCCTGGCTTTCGGACCGCATGCTCGGCAACTTCTTCCGACTGACCTGCCCGCGGCTCTTCGACCTCGACACGGTGACCTACTTCGGCGTGCTGCGTCATCGGCATGCGCGCGCGGGCATGGACATGATCACCGAGACGACGCAGTACCTGCTCGATGTGTTCCGCTGCCGCGACCGGCTCTACATCCGGCCGATCAAGGTGCAGCACCGCTCGGCCGCGGCGATGAACCTGATCCACGCCTGGGAGCCGGGCGATCGTTTCCGCGCCGTGGCCGACAGCGGCACGGTGGCCGAGATCCTCGCCGGATCGGGCTGGCCGGGGCTGGAGGACGAACAGATCCGCAGCCGCTGGCAACAGCTCTTCGACCAGGCGCGCACCTTCGCCGCCCTGCGCGCGGCCGAGGCGCCCGACCTCGCCGGCGAGGCGGCCGCCTTCGCCCGCCTGGCGCGCCTGCTGTTTCCCGACGAGGCGGGCCTGCAGGAGCTGATCGCGCGCTACCTGAATGTGGACGACCTGCTCGCGGTGCGTACGCGCATGATCGGCATCGGCACCATCGGCGGCAAGGCGGCCGGCATGTTGATCGCGCGCGCGATCGTGCGCAGTGACGCGCCCGCGCTGCACGCCCGCCTCGAGGCGCACGACTCCTTCCACGTCGGCAGCGAGGTGTTCGACACCTTCTTCGTCATCAACGGGTTGTGGTGGGTGCGCCGCCGCCAGCGCGAGGCCGAGGGCTTCCTGCAGGGGCTCGACGGCGAGGACGGCGCGCGTGCACGCATCCTGCGCGGCCGCTTCCCGGAGTCCACCCTGCGCCAGTTCGAGGGCATGCTGGATTACTTCGGCGAGTGGCCCTTCATCGTGCGCTCGAGCTCGCGCCTGGAGGATCGCTACGGCAACGCGTTCGCCGGCCAGTACGACAGTGTCTTCTGCGCCAACCGCGGCACGCGCGAGGAGCGCCTGGCTGCGCTGCTCGACGCGGTGCGCCAGGTGTATGCGAGCACGCTGTCGGAGTCGGCGCTGCGCTACCGCGAGCGCCGCGGCCTGCTCGACGAGCATGAGCAGATGGCGCTGCTGATCATGCGCGTCTCGGGCACCGCCGGCGGGCGCTGGTTCAATCCGCACGCGGCCGGCGTCGGCCTGTCGGTGAATCCGTATCCGTGGAACCCGCGCATCGACATGAAGGCGGGCGTGGTGCGCCTGGTGGCCGGCCTGGGCACGCGCGCGGTCGATCGCGCCGACGACGACTACACTCGCCTGATCGCCCTCGACGCGCCCGAGCTGCGCCCCGAGACCAGCTTCGGCGCGATCGCACGCCACGCCCAGCGCCGCATGGACAGCCTGGACCTGGAGCGCGGCGAGGTAGTCTCGGGACCGTTCGCCGAGCTGGTGCGCGGCCATGCGGATTTTCCGCACGCGCTGTTCACGACGCGCGAGGCCGAGGACCGCCCGGCCTTCCTGACCTTCGACGGACTGATCGCGTCCACGGACTTCGTCGCCGACCTGCGCACGCTGCTGCGCACGCTGCACGCAGCCTACGCGCATCCGGTGGAAATCGAGTTCGCGCTCAACTTCGTCCCCGACGGCGGCTATCGCATCAACCTGCTGCAGTGCCGGCCGATGCAGGTGCGCAGCGTGGAGGGCGTGCAGGGTGTGGAGCCGCCGGCCGGCGTGGCGCGCCTGCTGGAGGCGCGCGGTGCGGTCATCGGGCCGAGCCGGGTGATCCGCCCCGAGCGCATCGTGCTGGTGCGCCCGGCCGCCTTCGCCGCGCTCGATCAACCCCGGCGCCTCGCGGTGACGCGCGTGCTCGGTCGCCTCAACGCGCTCGCCGGCGGACGCTGCGTGCTGATGCTCGGCCCCGGACGCTGGGGTTCGAAGGATCCCTTCCTCGGCATCCCGGTGCTGTTCTCCGAGATCAATCACGTCGCCGCGCTGTGCGAGATCGTCGCCATGCACGAACACCTGGTGCCCGACGTCTCGCTCGGCACCCACTTCCTCAACGAGCTGATCGAGGCCGACCTGCTGTACTTCGCGCTGTTCCCGAAAATGGCGGGCAATGCGCTCGACGAGGCAGGGATCCTGCGCTGGCCGAACCGGCTCGGCGAGCTGTTGCCGGAGGACGCGGACTGGAGCGCGGTGGTGCACGTCGCAGACCCCGCGCCCGATCGGCCCGTGCTGTATGCCGATGCGCCGGGCCAGTGCGTGACGGTGACGGTCGAGGAGGCCGGATCGGCTACCTAGCCAGGGAAGCGACGCAGGGGCGGGGGGCCTCGCTTGATTCAGTTCAAGCGCTTTCGGGGCGCGCCCGGGTAGGATGGCGACCGTTCGCATCCAACCGGAGATCGTGCATGCGCCTCGCCTTCCTGTGCGCCGCCGTCGCGGCGCTGTGTGCCGCCCCCGCGCCCATCCTCGCCGCCGACGACGCGCGCCCGCAACCCAAGCTGCAGGCGCCCGCAGACGAGCTGCCGCGCCCCGCCGACGACAGGCTGCGCGCCGGCATGCTGCAGCTGCGTGCGATGGTCGCTGCGCGGGTGTCCGATCCGGCCATGGACGAGGCCGCGCACGTCGCGCTCGCCGCCGAGATCCTCGCTCAGGTCGCCGCAATCGGCGAGGGGCGGGACTTCCAAGGCCGGCCGGGTCGCCACCTGCAGTGGCTGCTCGGTGACATCTCCGACGGCGCCGGGCTGATGCGCGATGCGCCGCGCCTGCAGGCCAAGCGGCTCGGCTTGCTGCGGGTCGCCGAGACGCTGAACTTCTATGGCCGCGAGTACGACCACCCGGGTTGGGAGCCGATCAAGCCGTGATCGCGGCACCGGCATCGTCGCCGCGATGAAGCCCGCGCTGCGCATCCTCGCCGGCCCGGTCGCACGCGCGCAGCTGCGCGAACGCGGCCTGACACCCGCGGACGTGCTCGCCGTGCCCGGCGCCGCGGGCGGGCCGAAGGGGCTCATCCTGAATCCGCTCGATCGCTTCCTCTTCGGCCATTGGCTGGCGGGCGAGGGTGCGCCGGTCCACCTGCTCGGCGCCTCGATCGGCGCCTGGCGCATGGCCAGCGCCTGCCTGCCCGATGCCGACACGGCGCTTGCCGAGATGGCGCGCCATTACGTCGAGGAGAGCTATCTCGACGCCGAAGCGCTCGCGCAGGCGCGTGCAAGTGGCCGCCCGGTGCGCCAGCCCGGCGCCGCCGCGGTCAGCCGTGCCTTCCGCGCGCGTCTCGCCAGTCATCTGGGCGGACGCAGCGACGAGCTGCTGCGCCACCCGCGCTTTCGCCTGCACCTCTTCACCAGCCGCGGCGTGCATCCCCTGCTGCGGCGCGAGGGGCGGCTGCGTACGCTCGTCGGCTACGCGGGCGCCTACGCGGCCAACCTGCGCGGGCGCGCGCGCATGGGCGAATGGCTGGAGCGCGTGGTGTTCTCCGATGCGCGCGAAGCGCTGCCCTTCGCCATGGACGACTACGCCGGGCGCACGTGCGTGCTCGGCCCGCACAATGCCTTCGAGGCGCTGGTGGCGAGCTGCTCGATCCCGTTCTGGCTGCAGGCCGTGCACGACATCTCCGGCGCGCCGCCCGGTGCCTACTGGGACGGGGGCATCACGGACTACCATCTGCATCTGGATTACGCTTCGATGTTGCGCGATGCGGGGGAGGCACTGCCGGGGGGAGGACGTGGGCAGGAGGGGACTTCGATGCGGGCGTCGGAAGACACGCTTTGCGAACGCCCGCGGCTCGTGCTCTACCCGCATTTCCAGGCCAGCGTCGTTCCCGGCTGGCTGGACAAGTCGCTGCGATCACGCCATCGCGCCACCGCGCGGCTGGACAACGTGGTGCTGCTGGTTCCGACCGCGGACTGGATTGCGCGCCTGCCCAACGCCAAGCTGCCCGACCGGCGCGACTTCAAGGCCTATGGGGCCGACCACGCCGGGCGTGCCGCGGTGTGGCGGCGAGCGATCGCGGAAAGCGCGCGGCTTGCCGACGAGTTCGCCGCGTACGTCGAGGGTGGTCGGCCGCTCGCGGCGGAGGCGCTCGGCGAAGCCTGATTCAGCTGCCTGCGGCCGGGGCGGCGATGCGCGGCGTGGTCGCCCGCGGGCGGCGCTGCATCATGTCGGTGATGAAGCCGTCACGGCTCTGCTGCAGGCGCGGCGCGTAACGCGCGCGCAGCTCGCCGAGCGTGGCCACGTGGCGGCCCTTGATCGGATGAGCGGGGAAGACGAGCGTCTGCTCCGGCAGCGTGAACAGGCGCCGGGTGAGCGTGTCGAAGAGCGCCCCCGGATCGGCCTCGCCGTCGCCGGCGCAGCAGCTGCCCACGTCGAAGGCGTCGCCGCAGAAGAGCCGGTCGCGCCACAGGTAGCTCAGGCAGCCGGGCGTGTGGCCCGGCGTGCTCAGCACGCGCACGACCTCGTTGCCGAACACCAGGCGCGTGCCGTGCGCGACGCGCACCGCTTCGCGACTGCAGCCCTGCGGCAGTGCCGCCGCCTCGCCGACCACCAGCTGGGCGCTCGTGCAGTCGCACAGCGCGCTGCAGTCGGCCGCGTCCACCCGATGGACATGGGTGCGCAGCACGTGGCACAGGCGCAGGCTGCGCTCGGTGAGGAGGGCCAGGATGAGCTCGGTCTGGCGGGGCGGCGGGTCGATGACGACCGCCTCCTGCTCGTCGAGGTCGGCGAGCAGGTAGCCGATGAGGCTGGAGTCGGGGCTGTGCAGGGGATGGAAGTACATGGCGGCACGCGCCCGCACGCGCGGGCGGGTTCGGTCTTCAGGCGGCCTTGCGCAGGGCGGTGACCCACTCGATCATCTTGCGGTTGGCCTCGGGCATCGGTGCTTCCAGGAAGCTGATCACAAAGCGGTCGGGCAACTCGGCGAAGCCGATCGAGCGCGGACGCACCGCCATCATCGTGGGGTCGAGCAGCTTCACGCCGAAGCAGAAGATCAGGTTCTTGGCCGCGAGGATGTCGGGGCGAATCTCGCCGCCGATCAGCTGCGTGTGGCTGAGGTGGTCGAAGGTCGCGATCAGGCGCACGGTGGGATCGGCCTCGGCTCGGGCCTCGATCGCCTTGAGCAGATCGTCGAGATGCTCATGCGCGGTCTCGTTCTTGCCCAGCTCGAGCACGTGGATCGGATACTTGTCGGCGAGCAGCTTGTTCTGCATGGAACACTCCTGGGTCGGATGGAGGATGGGTACAGCGAGGCCGTGCCCCGAGGTGCATGATCCGGCTGGCGGTGGCGCGCCACCCGGATGCCTGGCGGATGAGGTGGGCGCCTCGTCTCCTCATCCCTAACAGGAATCGTGCCAGCATCGAAAGCGCCGGAATAGCCCTGGAAGGCGCGATTTTGCGGGCGAGGCAGCCTGCATTGCCTGCCTGATTCCCTGCCGATTGCGCCAGACTGGCAGGAGACCTGGCGAAAGTGGCAGTTCGGGTACGTTCAGAGTGCCTCGTCGTGAGCATGGCCGTGCGCATGGGCATGACCGTGCCCATGGTCGTGTTCGTGCGGCAGCGGAGGCTTCACGACGCCGGCAACGTAGTCGCGCACCGCCTGCAGCGGGTCGGTCTCGCCGGTCAGGACCACCTCGATGCCGCGTGCGCCGAGCCGGCGCACGAAGCCATCGCCGGCGCTGCCGGTGATTACGGCGTCCATCGCAAAAAGCGGGTGGTCGAGGCCGCGGTACTCGTGCAGGGCGAACTCGCGCGGAAGGTCGAGGCGCTCGACCTCGCGTGGCGTGCACGGGGTGGCGAGGTCGAAGACGATGAAGCGCCGGGCCTTGCCGGCGTGGGAGGTGACGGTGCGGAAGTTCTGGCTGGAGACGGCGATTTTCATGATCTGCCTGCGGAAAAAGTTGAGGGAATGCCATCCTCCTCAATCAAGATCCGTGCCATCGCCCCCGCGGCTGCATCAGGCCTTGAAGGTGTCCGGCATCTGCACTGCGACGACCTCGCCGCGTGCCGTCATCACCTCGCCGGCCCACACTTCGGCCTCGACGACGACCTTGCGGCCCTTGATCTCCTTGACACGGCCGCGCAGCACGAGCTCCGGCCCCATCGGCGTGGGCTTGAGGAAGTCGACGTGCAGCGAGCCGGTCACGAAGCGCAAGGGCGGCTCGCTGTCCATCGGGCGGTTCTCGGCGCGATAGGCGGCAGCGGCTGCGGTGCCGGTGCTGTGGCAGTCGATCAGCGAGGCGATCAGGCCGCCATAGACGAAGCCGGGAATCGCCGTGTGCTCGGGCCTGGGGTGGTAACGGGTGACGGTCTCGTCCCCCTCCCAGAAGGTCTTGATCTGGTGGCCGTGTTCGTTGAGGCGGCCGCAGCCGTAGCAATGGGCGACGTTTTCGGGGTAATAGTCCTGGAAGGCGAGCATGCTGGTGGCTCCGGGTGGTGAAGGAAGGCTTGCATCTTATGCCCGCGCTCTTCCTCCGCCCATTGCGCTCGCCGACAGGCATCGTGCAAATGCCGCCAGATCGATTCGCACCTGCCGGCGCGCCTCCAGGGTCCCCTCAGCGCGGGTGGGCGCGATAACGCTCGATCAATCCCCGCGTGCTGGCGTCGTGCGCGCGCTCCGAGGGGGAGACCGCCCGCGGGTCGAGCTCGGCGAGCACACGTGCGGCGAGCTGCTTGCCGAGCTCCACACCCCACTGGTCGAAGCTGTTCACGTCCCAGATCACGCCCTGGACGAAGGTGCGGTGCTCGTAGGCAGCGATCAAGGCGCCGAGCGTGAAGGGATCGAGCCGATCGAGCAGCAGCACGTTGCTCGGCCGGTTGCCTGGGAACACGCGGTGCGGGAGCAGGGCGGCGATGCGATCCTCGGGGAGGCCGGCGGCGCGCATCTCGGCCTCGGCCTCGGCAGCGGTCTTGCCGCGCATCAGGGCCTCGGCCTGCGCTACCAGGTTGGCGAAGGCGATGCGGTGCAGGCCCTCGTCCTCGCGCCCGGCGTCGAGCACGCCGATGAAATCCACCGGCACGAGCTGCGTGCCTTGATGCACCAGCTGGAAATACGCGTGCTGGCCGTTGATGCCTTGCTCGCCCCACAGGATGGGGCTGGTGCGGCAATCCACCGCTGCGCCATCATGGCGCACCGACTTGCCGTTGGACTCCATGTCGAGCTGCTGCAGGTAGGCGGGCAGGCGGTGCAGGCGCTGGTGATAGGGGGCGATGAGCTGGCTCGCGGCGCCGAGGAAATTCACGTTCCAGATGCCGAGCAGCGCCATCAGCACCGGCAGGTTGGCCGCAGGCGGGGCAGCGCGGAAATGCGTGTCCATCGCGTGCGCGCCGGCGAGCAGTTCGTCGAAGCGATCGGGGCCCAGCGCGAGCGCGATGGGCAGGCCGATCGCACTCCACAGCGAGAAGCGCCCACCCACCCAGTCCCAGAAGCCGAACATGTTGGCGGTGTCGATGCCGAAGTCGCGCACCGCTGCGGCGTTGGTCGACACGGCGACGAAGTGGCGCGCGACCGCGGCCTCGTCGCCGTGCGCGGCGACGATCCAGGCACGCGCCACGTTCGCGTTGGCGAGCGTCTCCTGGGTGGTGAAGGTCTTCGAGGCGACCACGAACAGGGTGCTGCGCGGATCGCAGCGCCGCGTCACGTCGCCGATGTGAACGCCGTCCACGTTGGAGACGAAGTGCATGCGCGGGCCGTCGCCGGCGTGGTCGGCAAGCGCCTCGCAGACCATCGCCGGGCCGAGGTCCGAGCCGCCGATGCCGATGTTCACCACGTCGGTGATGCGTTCTCCGCCATGGCCCCGCCACTCACCGCTGCGCACCTGCAGGCTGAAGGCGCGCATGCGTGCCCGTACCGCATGCACATCGGCGGCGACGTCGGAACCTCCGGCCTGCCAGCGCGTGCCCGGCGGGCAGCGCAGCGCCACATGAAGCACGGCGCGGGCCTCGGTGGTGTTGATGCGTTCGCCGTCGAACATCGCGCGGATGCGACCGGCGACGCCGGCCTCCTCGGCCAGGCGCAGCAGCAGCGCGAGCTCGTGTTCGTCGAGCAGGTTCTTCGAGTAATCCAGGGTCATGCCGCAGGCGCCGACCTGCATGCGCGCGGCGCGCGAGGGATCGGCGGCGAAGCGATCGCGAAGGGAGGGCAGGGGATGGAGGCGGCGCTGCTCGAGCATTTGCCAGGCAGCGAGGGAGGAAGGGGCAGGCATTGGAGGGGACCGGGACGGCCGATGCGAGGAAGATGAACGCTTGCCGAAGATCTTACCTAGCGCGCACCCGCCTGTGTGTACCGAAAGCACCGCGGCGCGGGACTTTCGGCACATCGCCCTCTCGCACGGAATGCAGCCGCCCCTCCGGGGGGGCGGGCGCTTGATATACTCGGCGCTCCCCCAATCCATGCGAGTCGCCCTCCGGCATGCCGCTCAACATTCCGAATGCGCTGACCTGGGCGCGGATCGCGATGATCCCGGTCTTCGTCGGCCTCTTCTACCTCCCCGAATCGTGGATGCCGATCGCGACCCAGAACCTCGTCGCCACGGTGATTTTCGTCGCTGCCGCGGTGACGGACTGGTTCGACGGCTACCTCGCCCGCGCACTCGGCCAGACCTCTGCCTTCGGTGCCTTCCTCGACCCGGTCGCCGACAAGCTGATGGTGGCCGCCGCCTTGATCCTGCTGGTGCAGCTCGGGCGGGTGGATGCGCTGATTGCGGTGGTCATCATCGGGCGCGAGATCACCATCTCGGCCCTGCGCGAGTGGATGGCGCGGGTCGGGCAGTCGGCGAGCGTCGCCGTGGCCTACGTCGGCAAGCTCAAGACCACCGCGCAGATGGTCGCGATCCCGATGCTGCTCTTCAATGCGTCGCTGTACGGCGTCGACCTGAGCCTGGCGGGCGAGGTGCTGATCTACGTGGCCGCAGCGCTCACGCTGTGGTCGATGGGGTACTATCTGCGGCGCGCGATGCCGCTGCTGCGCGATACGGAAAAGTGAAGCGCAGCGCGAGAAAATACAGATTGAGGTTGACGAACAGAAAATACTGCCTATAATGGCGGTCTTTCCCGAGCGGGAATAGCTCAGTTGGTAGAGCGCAACCTTGCCAAGGTTGAGGTCGCGAGTTCGAGACTCGTTTCCCGCTCCAAAGAATTCGCAGCTTGGGCAGTGCCCGAGCAGGTGGCCCCGAAGTCTTGGGGTGACCGGCCGAAACGGTCGTGGCGCGATGGCAGAGTGGTTATGCAGCGGCCTGCAAAGCCGTGTACCCCGGTTCGATTCCGAGTCGCGCCTCCAGTAGTAAAAAAGTTGTAAAGAAGTATTGCGAAGCGGTGCAAACGTAGCTATAATTTGCGCCGCTTTCGATAAAGCGGGAATAGCTCAGTTGGTAGAGCGCAACCTTGCCAAGGTTGAGGTCGCGAGTTCGAGACTCGTTTCCCGCTCCAAATTTAAGAACCGGATGTGCGCTCGCCGCCCATCCGGTTTTTGCTTTCAGGCCCTGGTCCACCGCAGCATCCTCCAGTGCTTTGCCGGACGAAGCCTTGCGGGGTAGGCTCGAACCTTCTCCTGCCGATCCGCGATCCTCGCGCACCACATGGCCTTCAGCATCGATCCTGGCTTCCCCCTCCCGGCCGGCGCCGTACTCCCCGATTATGGCGAGGGCGGGCTCTTCGGCTTCGCGCGCGGCCTGCGCCACTGGCTGCACGACCGCAGGGCCGACTGGCCTGCGGCCGAGATCGCGCTGGGCGAGCGCGCGCTCGTCGTGCTGCTGCTCATCGACGGACTGGGGGAGCGCTTTCTCGACACACTCGGACATGGCTCGGCGCTGCAGAAAGCCAGGCGCGGGAGCCTGAGCTCGGTGTGCCCGAGCACCACGGCGAGCGCGATCACCACGCTCGCGACGGGCGTTGCGCCCGCCGAGCACGGGCTCAATGGCTGGTTCATTCATGACCGCCGCTTCGGCGGCGTGATTGCCCCCTTGCCGCTCGTCCGGCGCAGTGGCGAGCCGCTGGAGGCCTTCCGCCTGTTGCCGCGCCTGTTCCCGGTCGCGCCGATGTATCGCCATGCCTGCCGACCGGTCACCCTGGTCTCGCCGGCGCACATCGCCTTCTCGCGCTTCTCGCTGCACCACGGGCGTGGGGCGCACATCGAGGCCTACGACGGGCTGGACGACTGCGTCGCCGCCATCGTCGACATGGCGGATGCGCTCGCGCACAGCGGGGGCTTGATCCACGCCTACTATCCGGTGTTCGATCTGCTGAGCCACGAGTACGGCTGTCGCTCGCCGGAGGCGATCGCCTGCTTCACGCGGCTGGATGCCGCCTTCGTGCAGCTGCAGCAGGCACTGGCGGGGCGGGACGTGCGCCTGCTGGTCACGGCCGACCATGGCTTCATCGATGCGCCCCCCGAGCGTCGCATCGACCTCGCACCCGATGGCGAGGTCGCCGCCATGCTCGCCGCGCCGCTGTTCGGCGAACGCCGGCTGGCCTTCTGCCGCGTGCGCGCGGGTGCGGAGGGGGAGTTCGAGGCCTGGGCGGCGGGCGAGCTACGGGGCAAGGGTGTCGCAGTGCGCAGCGGGGAGTTTCTCGCCGCCGGCCTGCTGGGGCCCGGGCTGCCGCATCCGCGCCTGGCGGAGCGCCTGGGTAGCCATGTGCTGCTGATGGAGGCCGGGTGGACGATCGTGGATCATGTGCCCGGAGAGCACGAGCACGCCATGATCGGCGTGCATGGCGGGCTGAGTGCAGACGAGATGCGCGTGCCGCTGATCCTGGCGCAGACCTGAACGCGGGCAATCGCGAGGCCTGCGCTCGAGAAAGGCTGGGAGAGGCGGAGGCCGCGATCGGCCCGCATCCCTGTCTGCGACGCGGCAGGCGTCGTCAGTGCAGGTCTTCCTCGGCCGGCGGCACCGGCAGCACCAGGATGCCTTCTTCGAGCAGCGACTCCACCTCGTCGGCGGAGGCCGAGCCGCGGATGTCGCGCGCCTCGGTCTCGCCATAGTGGATGCGGCGCGCCTCTTCGGGCAGGCGCTCGCCGACGTCCTCGGCGGCGCGTGCCATGCCGCGCAGCTGCGTCATCAGGCGTGCGAGGGCCTCGGGAGGCGGAGCGGAGGGCGGGGCGGCATTGACCGCCTGGACGGCGCGCGCGGCAGGCGACGCTTCAGTCGCGGCCTGGCCGGTCTGCACGTAGGGGGCGCTAGGGAGGCGGCGGATCGCGGTACTCCCGCACACCGGGCAGCTCACCAGCGCGCGCGCGAGTTGCTCCTCGAAGGCCGCGGCGGAGCCGAACCAGCCCTCGAAGCGGTGTTCGTTGCTGCAGTGGAGGTCGAGAACGATCATTGCTTTCCCTGTCCGGTCGGCTTGCCCGGCGGTGCGCCAAGGCAAGGGTGGGACAGCGGCTGAGCGTCATGGTGCCCGGGACGGGACTCGAACCCGTAAGGCTTGCGCCGGCGGATTTTAAGTCCGCTATGGTTACCGATTTCATCACCCGGGCGAGCGCGCCTCAGCGGTTCTGCTCCGGCAGCACGATGTTGACCTCGAGCACTTCCATGTTGTCCTGCTTGTCGAGGTGCACCTTGATGTCGTCCGGATTGACCGCGACGTACTTCGAGATCACCTCGATCAGCTCGCGCTGCAGCGCGGGCAGGAAGTCCGCCGTCGGGCTCCCGCCTGCCCGCTCGTGGGCGATCAGCAGCGAGAGGCGGTTCTTGGCGATCTCCGCGGTCTTCTTCTTTTCGCCGAAGAGGCGGGCGAGGAAGGACATGTCACTTGCCTCCGAACAGGCGCTTGATCAGGCCGGGCTTTTCGTAATTGACGTAGCGCAGCGGCAGGTCTTCGCCGAGGAAGCGACCGACGACGTCGGCGTACGCTTCGGCGACATCGGTGCCCTTGAGGTGGATCGCCGGCGTGCCCTGGTTGGAGGCGTGCAGTACCGATTCGGACTCGGGGATCACGCCGATCAGCGGCACGCGCAGCAGCTCCTGGACGTCCTTGTAGGACAGCATCTCGCCGTCTTCCACGCGCTTGGGCGAGTAGCGGGTGATGAGCAGGTGCTCCTTGACCGGCTCGCCGCCGTCGCGGGCGCGCTTGGACTTGCTCTGCAGGATGCCGAGGATGCGGTCGGAGTCGCGCACCGACGAGACCTCGGGGTTGGTGGTGACGATCGCCTCGTCGGCGAAGGTCAGCGCCATCACCGCACCGCGCTCGATGCCGGCGGGGGAATCGCACACCACGTACTCGAAGCCCATGTGCTCGAGTTCCTCGAGCACCTTGCCCACCCCGTCCTCGGTCAGCGCGTCCTTGTCGCGCGTCTGCGAGGCGGGAAGGATGAACAGGTTGTCGCAGTGCTTGTCCTTGATCAGCGCCTGGTTCAGACGTGCTTCGCCATTGACGACGTTGACCAGGTCGTACACGACGCGGCGCTCGCAGCCCATGATGAGGTCGAGGTTGCGCAGGCCGACGTCGAAGTCGATGACAGCGGTCTTGAAGCCGCGCAGGGCGAGTCCGGAGGCGAATGCCGCACTGGTGGTGGTCTTGCCGACGCCGCCCTTGCCCGAAGTGACTACGATGACTCTCACGGTTTCCCCTTGTGGATGCGGTATGGCTGGCTCAGTCGAGCTTCAGCGCTTCGAGGTTGAGTGTATGGTCGGCGCCGGTCAGCCGCACCAGGGTCGCCTTGCCCGCGAAGGCCTCCGGAATGCCGCGCTCGAAGGTGCGGTACACGCCGGCGATCGAGACCAGTTCGGGGCCGAAGTTGCTAGCCAGGATCCGTGCCCCATGGTCGCCCTGGGCGCCGGCGATGGCGCGCCCGCGCAGCGGTCCGTAGCAGTGGATGCTGCCGTCGGCAATGACCTCGGCGCCGGGGCTGACGCCGCCGAGCAGGACGAGATCGGTGCCGCGCGCGTAGACCTGCTGGCCGGAGCGCAGCGGGCGGTCAACGAACATGGCCGGGGTGGTGGTCGTAGCGGCCGGGGCGGGTACCGGCTCCGCGGCGGGTTCCGCCCTCGGCGTCGGCTGCACGGGCGCCTCGGCGGGCGGGCGGCCGGCGAGCTGCGAAGGGTCGATCAGCGCCAGGCCGGCGCGACGGGCGCCCTCGTGGTGTTCGGCCGGCACGCGCATCACCCCGATCGGCTGCAGCCGATAGCGGCGCAGCAAGGACTGCAGGCCGGACCAGTCGACGCGCGCGGGCATCTGCGCGACGCCCGCGAAGTCGAGAATGACGGCCTCGCCGTTGAAGAAATCGGGCATGCCGCCGAGCATCTTGTGCAGCGAATCGGCGAGCGTGGTCGGTTCCGCGGCCTGCAGGACGGCGACGGTGGCGCCCAGGGTCGTGTTGTGGAACTCGATCGATCTTGCGGGCGCGCTGGCGGACATGTGCGGAACGGTCTTCAAAATCGGGCGAGTGTACTTAGGCGAAGAGGTTCGGGCAAGGCCGGGGGCGCAAACCCGTCTGCATCGCCGGCATTTTCGCTCAATGCAGGGTGGGCGGGCGGAAGAGGGCGTCTACGTCGCCGCGGTCGAAGCGGTAGGTGTGGTTGGAAAGGTCGTCGTGCACCACCACCTCGCCGTGTTCCTCGAGCACCGCGCGCACCTCGTCCTCGCCGAGCGCGCGCAGCATCTCGGCGATCTTCTCCGGATCGGCGGGCCAGTCGTGGGTGACCCGACGCGCCTCGAAGAGGCGGACGTTCTCCTCGGCGAACAGGCGGCGCAGGAGCGCCTCCGCGTCGAGGCCGAGCAGCTCGTCCTCGCGCACCGTGTTGGCGAGCTGCTGCACGCGCGACCAGCCGTCGAGGTCCTTGGCGTCGGCGCCGGGCAGCTTCTGCACGAAGAGGGCCACCGCCGCCTGCGCGCTGCCCGCCAGCCACAGCCTGGCGGGCTGCTGCTCGGACTGGGCGAGATAGTGCTCGAAGACCTCGGCGATGCTGTCGCCTTCGAGCGGCACCAGGCTCTGGTAGGGCTGGTCGAGGCCCTCGATGTCGAGCGAGAGCTGCAGGCGGCCGTCGCCGACGAGCTCGGCGAGCGTGCCGGCGGCGGGCGTGCCCTCGGCCTTGGCGTAGCCGCGCAGGTTGAGCGTCTCGGCACAGTCGATGACCAGCAGGCTCACCGGGCCGTGGCCGGTGATCTGGAAGGTCAGCCGGCCGGGCTGCTTGAGGTTGCCGGCGATCACGGTCGACACCGCGCTCATCTCGCCGAGCAGGTGCGCCACCGCGGGCGCATAGCCGCGCCCGTCCTGCATGGCCTCCCAGACGTCGGTGAGGCGCACGACCGCGCCGCGGATGTCGAGATCTTCGAGCAGGAAGCGTTGCACGTAGCTGGTGGGGAGGGGCTTGTTCATGTCGGGGTGTCCGGTTTTCTTGCTGGCCGTAGCGGCTCAGCCATGGCAATGGCGCTCGAAGGCCTCGGTGTCCAGGCCGACGACGAGCTCGCCGTCGGCGAACTCGACCACGGGGCGTCGGATCAGGCTGGGCTGGGCCTGCATCAGCGCGACCGCGGCGGCGGTGTCGGCGATCGCCTGCTGTTCGGGCGCGAGCTTGCGCCAGGTGGTGCCGCGCTTGTTCACCAGCGCCTCCCAGCCCAGGCGCTCGCACCAGCGCGCCAACGTGGCGGCGTCGATCCCGGCCTTCTTGTAGTCGTGGAACCGATAGGCGACCCCCGCGCCTTCGAACCAGGCGAAGGTCTTCTTCATCGTGTCGCAGTTCTTGATGCCGTGGATCGTCGTGGGCATGTCCGGCTCCTCACTTGTTGCCGCGGGCGCGCGCGAAGGCTTCGGCGAGCGCGTTGCCGGCGGCCGGGCGGGAGGGCTCCTGGCGCGCGCCACCCTTGCCTTGCGCGGGCGAGCGGCGAGGGTCGGAGCCGCGCGGGCGCTGCTCGCCACGCGGCGCCGGGCCGCCTTCCCCGCGGCGCGGCGCGCCCTCGTCGCGTCCTGCCCCGGCCCCGCCGCGTTTCGCCGCCACCTCGTCGCCCAGGCGCATGGTGAGCGCGATGCGGTGACGCGGGAGGTCCACCTCCAGCACCTTCACCTTCACCACCTGGCCCGCCTTGACCACGCTGTGCGGGTCCTTGACGAAGGTGTTCGACAGCGCGGAGATGTGCACCAGGCCGTCCTGATGCACGCCGATGTCCACGAAGGCGCCGAAGTTGGTGACGTTGGTGACCACGCCCTCGAGCAGCATGCCGGGCTCGAGGTCCTTCAAGGTCTCCACGCCCTCGCGGAAGGTGGCGGTGCGGAACTCGGGGCGCGGGTCGCGGCCGGGCTTCTCCAGCTCGGCGAGGATGTCCTGCACCGTGGGCAGGCCGAAGCGCTCGTCGGTAAACTCCGCCGGCTTCAGGCTCTTCAGGAAGCTGCCGTTGCCCATCAGTTCGCGCACGCCCTTCTGCACCTTGGCGAGGATGCGTTCGACCACCGGATAGGCCTCCGGGTGCACCGACGAGGCATCGAGCGGGTTGTCGCCGCTCGGGATGCGCAGGAAGCCGGCGGCCTGCTCGAAGGTCTTGGGGCCGAGGCGAGGCACTTCCTTCAGGGCGCTGCGGCTGCGGAAGGGGCCCTGGGTGTTGCGGTACTCGACGATGTTGCCTGCGAGGGTGGCGTTGAGCCCGGAAATGCGCGCCAGCAGCGGCGCCGAGGCGGTGTTCACATCCACGCCGACCGCGTTCACGCAGTCTTCCACCACCGCGTCCAGGCTCTTGGCGAGGCGGCCCTGGTTGACGTCGTGCTGGTACTGGCCGACACCGATCGACTTGGGGTCGATCTTGACCAGCTCGGCGAGCGGGTCCTGCAGGCGGCGGGCGATCGACACCGCGCCGCGCAGGCTGACGTCGAGCTCGGGGAACTCGCGCGCGGCGAGCTCGGATGCGGAATATACCGAGGCGCCGGCTTCCGACACCACGATCTTCGTCAGTGGCAGCTCGGGGTGGCGCTTCATCAGCTCGGCCACCAGCGCGTCGGTCTCGCGCGAGGCCGTGCCGTTGCCGATGGCGATGAGTTCGACGGCGTGCTTCCGCGCCAGCGCGGCGATGGTGGCGATCGAGGACTCGCGGTCGCGGCGCGGCTCGAAGGGGTACACGGTGGCGGTGTCGACCAGCTTGCCGGTGGCATCGACCACCGCGACCTTCACGCCGGTGCGAATGCCCGGGTCGAGGCCGATGGTGGCGCGCGTGCCGGCAGGCGCGGCAAGCAGCAGGTCCTTGAGGTTGCGCGCGAAGACGCGGATCGCCTCTTCCTCGGCGCGTTCGCGCAGCTCGCTCATCAGCTCGAGCTCGAGGTGGATGGAGATCTTCACGCTCCACGCCCAGCGCGCGGTCTCGGCGAGCCAGCGGTCGGCCGGGCGCCCCTGGTTGCGGATGCCGAAGCGCACCGCGATGCGGCCCTCGCAGGGATGCGGCGCGTCGGGGTCCGGACGGTCGACGTCGAGCGCAAGGCGCAGCACGCCCTCGTTGCGCCCACGCAGCAACGCGAGCGCGCGGTGCGAGGGCATGGTGGCGATGGGCTCGGCGAAGTCGAACCAGTCGCGGAACTTGGCCCCCTCGTTCTCCTTGCCCTCGATCACGCTCGAGCGCACCAGGCCGTGCTCGTGCAGGTAGCCGCGCAGTTCGCCGAGCAGGGCGGCGTCCTCGGCGAAGTGTTCCATCAGGATCTGGCGTGCGCCGTCGAGCACCGCCTTGGTGTCGGCGAAGCCGAGCTCGGCATTCAGGTAGCGCTCTGCCTCCACTTCGGGTGTCAGCGCGGGGTCGGCGAGCAAGGCTTCGGCGAGCGGGCCGATGCCGGCCTCGCGCGCGATCTGCGCCTTGGTGCGGCGCTTGGGCTTGTAGGGCAGGTAAAGGTCTTCGAGGCGCTGCTTGGTGTCGGCGTCTTCGACCTCGGCACGCAGCTCGGGGCTGAGCTTGCCCTGCTCCTCGATCGAGGCCAGCACGGTCGCGCGCCGGTCCTCGAGCTCGCGCAGGTAGCCCAGGCGCTCTTCGAGCGTGCGCAGTTGGGTGTCGTCCAGGCCGCCGGTGACTTCCTTGCGGTAGCGGGCGATGAAGGGCACGGTGGCGCCGTCGTCGATGAGCTGGACGGCGGCGATGACCTGGCGCGGCGAGACGCCGAGCTCTTCGGCGATGCGATGTTCGATCGGGGGGAGCATGGGGGAGAGGCGATGAAGCGCAAAAGGGGAGGGCGGGATAGTGCAACAGGCGGCGCGGGTAGAGCAACCGCACTGAGCGGACGCTCACGAACGATGCTCGAACGCCCGCCCGGCAGGCGGTGAGGGCTCCGGCGCGCGGGAACTGGCGTCCGGATGCACGGGACGTCCGGGGGGCGCAGGGCGGCTCGACCGCACCCAATCGCCGGAGTGCGAGAAATCGGACACTCGGAATGGCAGCTACCGGATGCCATAATTCAGCCTTTACGCTTCAGGCAGGGTTCCCAGAGTGATTCTCGTGACAGGCGGCGCCGGCTTCATCGGCGCGAACTTCGTGCTCGACTGGCTGGCGGCCAGCGACGAGCCGGTGATCAACCTCGATGCGCTGACCTACGCCGGCAACCGCGAGACCCTCGCGCCGCTGGAGGGCGACGCGCGTCACCTCTTCGTGCATGGCGACATCTGCGACCGTGCCCTGGTCGAACGCCTCTTTGCCGAGCACAAGCCGCGCGCGGTGGTGCACTTCGCCGCCGAAAGCCATGTAGACCGCTCCATCCATGGGCCCGGCGCCTTCGTGCGCACCAACGTCGACGGCACCTTCACGCTGCTCGAAGCGGCGCGCATGCACTGGAGCGCGCTGCCCGCCGGCGAGCGCGAGGCCTTCCGCTTCCTGCACGTGAGCACCGACGAGGTCTACGGCTCGCTCGGCCCGAACGACCCCGCCTTCACCGAGACGAAGGCCTACGAGCCCAACAGCCCGTATTCGGCGAGCAAGGCGGCGAGTGACCACCTCGTGCGCGCCTGGCACCACACCTACGGACTGCCGGTGCTCACCACGAACTGCTCGAACAACTACGGGCCCTACCAGTTTCCCGAGAAGCTGATCCCGCTGATGATCGTCAACGCGCTCGCCGGCAAGCCGCTGCCGATCTACGGCGACGGCCAGAACGTGCGCGACTGGCTGTATGTGGGCGACCACTGCGGCGCGATCCGCGAGGTGCTCGCCCGCGGCCGCCTCGGCGAGACCTACAACGTCGGCGGCTGGAACGAGATGGCCAACATCGACATCGTGCACGCGCTTTGCGCACTGCTCGACGAGCTGCGCCCGGATGCCGACGGCAGCTACGCCCGCCTGATCACCTATGTGAAGGACCGTCCCGGCCACGACCGCCGCTATGCCATCGACGCGCACAAGATCGAGCGCGAGCTCGGCTGGCGCCCCGCGGAGACCTTCCAGACGGGCATCCGCAAGACGGTGCAATGGTATCTGGACAACCCGGGCTGGATCGCCAACGTGCAGAGCGGCGCCTACCGCGACTGGGTGGCACGCAACTACGCCGGACGCGAGGTGCAGGGATGAAGATCCTGCTGCTGGGCAAGAACGGCCAGGTCGGCTGGGAACTGCAGCGCGCGCTCGCGCCGCTCGGCATCGTCGTGGCGCTCGACCGTGGCGGCGCCGACGGCTTGCGCGGTGACCTCGAGGATCTCGACGGCCTCGACCGCACGGTGCGCCGGATCGTCCCGGACGTGATCGTCAACGCCGCTGCCTACACCGCGGTGGACAAGGCCGAGACCGATGTCGAGCGCGCGCAGCGCGTCAATGCCGAGGCGCCGGGCGTGCTCGCCGTGGCCGCTGCGGCGGTGGGCGCGCTGCTGGTGCATTACTCGACCGACTATGTCTTCGACGGCAGCGGCGACACCCCCTGGCGCGAGGACGCTGCGACCGCGCCGCTGTCGGTCTACGGGCGCACCAAGCTCGCCGGCGAAGAGGCGATCCGCGCCGCGGGCTGCCGCCACCTGATCCTGCGTACATCCTGGGTGTATGCGGCGCGCGGCGGCAACTTCGCACGCACGATGCTGCGGCTGGGGGCCGAGCGCGAACGCCTGACGGTGATCGCCGACCAGCACGGCGCGCCCACCGGCGCGGAGTTGATCGCCGACGTCAGCGCCCACGCCATCCGCGCCGAGCGCGCCAACCACGGCCTGGGCGGTACCTACCACCTCGCTGCGAGCGGCGAGACGAGCTGGCACGGCTACGCGAGCTTCGTGATCGAGCAGGCGCGCGAACTCGGCGCGACACTGAAGGTGAGCGAGATCGCCCCGATCGGCACGCGCGACTATCCGACCGCTGCAGTGCGGCCGCTCAATTCCCGGCTCGACAGCGCGCGGCTGCGCGAGCGCTTCGAGCTCGCGCTGCCCGACTGGCGCGACGGCGTCGCCCGCATGCTGCGCGAGATCCTCGACTGAAGCAGCCGACAGACAGAACAACGCAAGGACCTGATTCATGACCATCAAGAGCGTGATCCTCTCCGGCGGTTCCGGCACCCGGCTGTGGCCGGCCTCGCGCGAGAGTTATCCCAAGCAACTCCTGCCGCTCACCGGCGAGCGCTCGCTGCTGCAGGAGACGGCGCTGCGGCTGAAGGACTTCCCCGGTGGCGAGGTCGACCCGCGCCCGCTGGTCGTCACCAACGAGGAATACCGCTTCATCATCGCCGAGCAACTGCGCCAGATCGGCGTACGCTCGCCGCAGATCGTGCTCGAGCCGGTCGGGCGCAACACCGCGCCGGCGCTCACCCTGGCTGCGCTGGTGGCGGCGGACGAGGGCGACCCGATCCTGCTGGTCATGCCCGCCGACCACGTCATCACCGAACAGCCTGCCTTCCAGCACGCGATCGCGGTCGGCGCGAAGGCGGCCGCGAAGGGCGCGCTGGTGACCTTCGGCATCGTGCCCGACCGCGCGGAGGCCGGCTACGGCTACCTCCGCAGCGGCGTCACGCTGGCCGAGGGCGAGGGCGCACGCGCCCTGCTGGAATTCGTGGAGAAGCCCGACCGCGCCACCGCCGAGGCCTACGTCGCCAGCGGCGCCTACTACTGGAACAGCGGCATCTTCATGATGAAGGCCTCGGTCTGGCTGGCGGCGATCCGCCGCTTCGCACCCGAGATGGCGGCGGCGTGCACGGCCGCGGTGGGGGGCTGCACCCATGACGCCGACTTCATCCGCCTCGACACCGCCGCCTTCGAGCGCAGCCCGAGCGACTCGATCGACTACGCGGTGATGGAAAAGCTCGCCGAAGCGCCCGAGCTGGGGCAGGGCGTGGTCGTGCCGCTTTCGGCCGGCTGGTCCGACGTCGGCGCCTGGGACGCGCTGTGGGCGGTGTCGGCCAAGGACGGCGAGGGCAACGCCGCGCGCGGCGAGGTGCTCTTCGAGGCCTGCCGCAACACCCTGGTGCACGCCGGCAGCCGCCTGGTCGCGGCGGTGGGTTGCGAGGACATGGTGGTCGTCGAGACGCCCGACGCGGTGATGGTCGCGCACAAGGACCGCACGCAGGACGTCAAGAAGGTCGTGGCGCGCCTGAAGGCCGAGGGCCGCACGCTCACGCAGAGCCATCGCAAGGTGTATCGCCCATGGGGCTGGTACGACTCGATCGACGCCGGCGAGCGCTTCCAGGTCAAGCGCATCGTGGTCAACCCGGGCGCCAAGCTCAGCCTGCAGATGCACCACCACCGCGCCGAGCACTGGATCGTGGTCAAGGGCACCGCCGAGGTCACCAACGGCGAGCGCAGCTTCCTGCTCGCGGAGAACGAGTCGACCTACATCCCGCTCGGCCACACCCACCGCCTGTCGAATCCCGGCAAGGTCCCGCTCGAGATCATCGAGGTCCAGTCCGGCAGCTACCTCGGCGAGGACGACATCGTCCGCTTCGAGGACACCTACGGACGCGGCACGAGCTGAGCCCGTCTTCCGCACCGCGCCCCTGCTGCGCCGGGGGCAACCGCGAACCTGTCGGTCAGAATGGCGAACGGGGCGCGTTGCGCCCCGTCCTGGGTCGGGCCACGCTACGCGTGCCCTCGGTCTCCGGAGTGGAGACGATGTCGTTCAGGTTTGCTGCGTTCGTCAGGAAAGCTGCATCCTCGGGGTCTCGGTCAAGCACATCCTCCTTGGCTCGGGCAGCTGCCCTTCGCCATTGGCTGATCGGGTCTGGAGCCTTCGGGAAAGTCCTCCCTCAGAGAAAGATCGTCGAGCCGAGATGTTGCCCGAGCTCGTCCTGCGGTGTCTTGGTGTAATCCTTTTCGAATCGGTCTGTGACCATCTGCGCGGTCGGGCCGTCGAGGACGGCATTGAGCAGGCCCATGAATGCGGGCGGGGCGACCAGGATGGCACGCTTGAATGCGTTGCTGGTGCGGCCCTGGTAGAGCGTCTGGGCGAGCTCCTGTGCGAACACCTTGGCCTCGTGCTGCTTGGGCAGGGTCTGCGGCTGCATCGAGCCGCCGCCGGTGCCGTTCGAGCCATTCGCGCCCGCGCGGTCCGAGACCAGGTCGCCGTTCTTCTGTCTGCTTTCCGGGTGGATCAGTTCCTTCACCAGCGTAAGGCCCTTGTTGGGGCCCAGGTTGGCGTAGAGCTTTGCCAGGCTGGCGTTGGCAACCAGAATCCAGGTGATGGCCATAAGCAATCCTCCGTTCGATTAAAGACCGGGGTGCCCGCCGCGGCGGACACGATTGCAGCTTAGGCCACGTGAATCGACTCCGCCATGACGATCGTTACCGCTTCGTGAAAGTCGATCCCGGTTAACGCAAACGTGAACTTCCACTGCGCGCTCGAGCCAGCTTCAGCCGCGTCTCCAGCGCTCCTCGCGCCCGAGACCCCTCGCGCCTCGCGCCCTCAGAACACCCCCATCGCCAGCCCGGCCGCCATCGCCTCGCCGAGCTCGCGCGCGCGCTCGAGGTCGGCGGGGGTGATCTCGCGCCGCACGATCAGCGCCTCGGCGACCGTCTTCCAGCCGTAGCCGTTGGCGATGCGGCCGATCTCGCGGACCGCACCGGTGCCGTCGTTTCCGGCGCTGACGAAGACCGCATAGGGCAGGCCGACGAGCTTGCCCTCGCAGGGGTAGTAGGTGCGATCGAAGAAGTCCTTGAGCGCGCCCGACATGTAGCCGAAGTTCTCCGGCGTGCCGAGCAGCAGGCCGTCGCAGGCGAGGAGGTCGGCGGTGCCCGCGTCGAAGGCGCGCAGCAGCCGGGTCTCGGTCTCGGCCACGCGCTGCGCCCCTTCGTGCACCGCGGCGGCGAGGCGGCCGGTGTTGCCGCTCTGGGTGTGGTGGACGATCAGCAGGCGTTTGGGCGTGCTCATTTCAGCCTCCGCTGGTGGGCGCCGCGCGGGCGGCAGGGTCCATGCCGTAGAACTGCGCGAGTTGATCGTAGACCGCGGGAAAGCGATCGCGCAGGGTGAGCGGGGCCTCGAAGAAGACCTCGGAGACCACCGCGAAGAACTCGCCCGGGTGCTCTGTGCCGTAGGGATCGATCGCGGTCTCGCCGCCGCGGTCCACTTCGGCGCAAAAGTCCTCGTAGGCCTTGCCGAAGGCCTCGGCCCAGACGTGGCGGGACATGCCGGGGCGCAGGCGGGGCAGGCCGTCGACGCCGCCGTTCTCCATGTCGAGCTTGTGGGCGAACTCGTGGATGACCACGTTGATGCCTGCAGGCCCGTCCTCGCCGGCGAACCAGGACAACAGCACCGGCCCGCCCTCCCAGGCCTCGCCGAGCACCTCGTCCTCGTATTCGTGCAGCACCCCGGCCTCGTCGACGATGCGTCGCGGGATCAGAAAGTCGCCCGGATATACGATCACCCCGACCCAGCCGTCGTAGGCCTGCAGCCCGATGTGGAGCACCGGCAGGCAGGCCTGCAGCGCGATCGCCAGCAGCATGTCGTCATCCAGTTCGAGGCCTTGTGCGCCATGGAACTGCTTGCTGGCCAGGAAGGCGAGCGCCATCTCGCGCAAGTGTGCGCGGTCGGTCGGGTCGAGGTGGTCGAGGAAGGGCAGGCGGGCCTCCACCCGCGCCCATTGCGCCGCATCCACCGTGGGGCGGGCGGGCGCGATGCCGAGCAGGCGACGCAGGATCTGGAGCATGGGGAGTCCGGAGAAGCGGATGGGCGCGCGCTGGATGATTGCCCGCCGGCGGCGCGCATGCAAGTCGGGCGGGCCGCGTTCAGCACCCGCGGCAGCCCTCCCGGGGAGGGTCGATTTCTGCCCGATGTGGGATAATCCATGCCATGGTTTCCGTCACCCACGCCATCTCACAGGGCGACACCGCCCCCCCGATCGATCTGCTTGCCGCCGGCCTGGAGGTGGGCGAACGCGGGCGCATCGAAGCCGCGCTCGAATGGATCGCCGACCTCTACGAGGGCAAGGTCCTGGGCACCGGCGAGCCGACCTGGACACATGCGATCGGCGCCGCGCTGATTGCCGCCTCGCTGCGCCTCGATGCCGAGACGCGGATGGCCGCGTTGCTGTTCGCCGCCTGGGAAGAGCTCGACGACCCGGCCGAGGAGATCGAGGCCCGCTTCGGTCCGGCGATCACCGCGCTGGTGCGCGGCCTGCACAAGCTCAACGGCCTGCGCGTGCTCACCCGCCTCACCACCAACGCGAGCGCGCCCGAGATTCGTGCGCAGACCGAGGTCCTGCGCAAGATGCTGCTGGCGATGGTCGAGGATATCCGCGTCGTGCTGGTGCGGCTGGCTTCGCGCACGCAGACGCTGCGCTTCTACACCGATCTGCCGGGCGAGGCCCGTGTCGAGGTGGCGCGCGAGAGCCTGGACATCTATGCGCCGCTCGCCAACCGGCTGGGGGTGTGGCAGATCAAGTGGGAGCTCGAGGACCTCTCCTTCCGCTTCATCGAGCCCGAGACCTACAAGCGCATCGCCAGGATGCTCGACGAGCGCCGCGTCGAGCGCGAGCAGTTCATCCACGACTCGATCGAGCGCCTCAGGAGTGAGCTCGCCGCGGTGGGCATCGAAGGCGAGATCACCGGACGGGCCAAGCACATCTATAGCATCTACAACAAGATGCGCAAGAAGCGGCTCGACTTCTCGCAGGTCTTCGACATCCGCGCGCTGCGCGTGCTGGTGCCCGAGATCAAGGACTGCTACACCGTGCTCGGCATCGTGCACCAGATGTGGCAGCCGATCGCGAAGGAGTTCGACGACTACATCACCAAGCCCAAGGGCAACAACTACCAGTCGCTGCACACTGCGGTGCTGGCCGGCGACGGGCGCGCGCTCGAGGTGCAGATCCGCACCTTCGACATGCACAAGCATGCCGAGCTCGGCGTGGCTGCGCACTGGCGCTACAAGGAAGGCGCCAGGCAGGGCGGCGACTACGACGAGAAGATCGCGCTGCTGCGCAACCTGCTGTCGTGGCGCGACGAGGTCACCGACGCCGCGCACTGGGTGGAGCAGCTCAAGCGCGCCTCGCTCGACGATACGCTCTACGTGCTGACCCCGCAGGGCAGGGTGGTCGACCTGCCGCGCGGCGCCACGCCGATCGACTTCGCCTACCGCCTGCACACCGACGTCGGCCACCACTGCCGTGGTGCCAAGGTCGATGGCCACCTCGTGCCGCTCAACACGCCGCTCGAGAGCGGGCAGACGGTCGAGATCGTCACCGCCAAGGAGGGCGGCCCCTCGCGCGACTGGCTGGACGTGCGCCAGGGCTACGTCGCCACCTCGCGTGCGCGCAGCAAGATCAAGCAATACTTCGCCCAGCTCGACGAGGAGGAGATCCTCTCGCGCGGGCGCAACTTCGTCACCAAGGAGATGCAGCGCGACGGCCACGGCCAGGCCAACATCGACGGCCTCGCGGATCGCCTGGGCTTCAAGAACGCCGAGGCGCTCTACCTGGCCGCCGGGCGCGGCGAGGTGGGGCCGCGCGCGATGCAGACCGCGCTGCGCGAGGGCAACGCGCCCGAGCCCGCGGCCGAGGCCGAGCCCGAGTTCGTGGTCAGCCGCAGCCGCAGCCGCTCCGGCGACAACCAGGACAAGATCCTCATCGATGGCGTGGGCAAGCTGATGACCTCGCTGTCGCGCTGCTGCAAGCCCGCGCCGCCGGACGCGATCGAAGGCTTCGTGACGCGCGGTCGCGGCATCTCGATCCATCGCGTCGACTGCGCCGACTTCCAGGATCTTGCGCGCAAGCACCCCGAGCGCGTGATCCCGGCCGAGTGGGGCGAGAAGGCGCACGACACCCGCAACGCGCTCTACCAGGTCGACATCAACGTCCAGGCGAGCGACCGCCAGGGCCTGCTGCGCGACATCTCCGAGGTGCTGTCGCGCGAGAAGCTCAACGTGATCGCGGTCAACACCCTGACCAAGAAGGGCACCGCCTACATGCGCTTCACCATGGAGGTCGGCGGCATCAAGCAGGTGCAGCGCGCGATCACCCTGGTGCGCGAGGTGCCGGGCGTAATCGACGCGCAGCGCAAGTAGGGGCGTGCCGAGGCTGCGGCGGGGGCGGGGGCGGGGGCGCGCGCAACCTTTCCTGGCGGGCGCCCCGGGCGAGTCCGGTCAGCTGCTCGCCGCGAGCTCCTTCAGCAGGATGAGCTGCGCCGCGCGGCGGATGCTGCGCGGGTGCTTGCGGCGGTACTTGCCGTCGGGCTGCATGTCCCAGGCCTGGCAGTTGTCGCCGAGGTAGGGGCGCAGGCCTTCCTTCATGACGCGGCGCTTGAGGCGCGGGTCGAGCACCGGGAAGGCGATCTCGATGCGGCGGAAGAAGTTGCGATCCATCCAGTCCGCGCTCGACAGGTACATGTGCTCGGCGCCGTCGGCGTGGAAGTGGAAGATGCGGTGGTGTTCGAGGAAGCGTCCGACCACCGAGCGCACGCGGATGTTGTCCGACAGGCCGGGCACGCCCGGGCGCAGCGCGCACGGACCGCGCACGATCAGGTCGACCTCGACGCCGGCCTGCGAGGCCTCGTAGAGCGCCTCGATGGTCTCCGGCTCGAGCAGCGCGTTCATCTTGGCGATCACCCGGCCACGCCGGCCCTCGCGCGCGATCTCGGCCTCGCGGCGGATGGCCGCGACCACGTTCGGCTGCAGCGTGAACGGCGCCTGCCACAGGTGGCGCAGCTCGGTGGCCTTGCCCAGGCCGGTGAGCTGCTTGAACACCGCCGCGACGTCCTCGCCGATCTCCTGGTTGCAGGTGAGCAGGCCGAAGTCGGTGTAGAAGCGCGTCGTGCGCGGGTGGTAGTTGCCGGTGCCCATGTGCACGTAGCGGCGCAGGCCGTCTTCCTCGCGGCGCACGATCATCAGCAGCTTGGCGTGGGTCTTGTAGCCGAACACGCCATAGACGACGTGGGCGCCGACCTCTTCGAGGCGGTTGGCCAGGGTGATGTTGGCCTCCTCGTCGAAGCGCGCCATCAGCTCCAGCACAACGGTGACCTCCTTGCCCTTCTGCGCGGCGCGCGCGAGGTGTTCCATCAGCACCGAGTCGGTGCCGGTGCGGTACACGGTCATCTTGATCGCCAGCACCTGCGGGTCATCGGCCGCAGCGCGCAGCATCTCGATCACCGGGGCGAAGCTCTGGAAGGGGTGGTGGAGGAGGATGTCGCCACCGCGGATCGCGGTGAACACCTGGCGGCGCTTGTCGAGCACCTTGGGCAGACCGGGCACGAAGGGGCTGTATTTGAGGTCCGGACGCTCGACCCAGTCGGGGACCTGCATCAGGCGCACCAGGTTGACGATGCCGGGCGTGCGATAGAGGTCGTCGGGGGTCAGATGGAAGTGCTGGAGCAGGAAGCCCGCCATCTCCTCGGAGCAGTTGTCGGCCACCTCGAGCCGCACCGCGTCGCCGAAGTGGCGCTGCTGCAGCTCGCCCTTGAGCGAGGTGCGCAGGTCCTTGACCTCCTCCTCGTCGACGAAGAGGTCGGAGTTGCGGGTGACCCGGAACTGGTAGCAGCCGAGCACGTTCATGCCCGAGAACAGCTCGCCGACATGGGCGTGCAGCACCGAGGACAGGAACACGAAGCCGTACTCCTGCTCGCACAGCTCGCGCGGCAGGCGGATCACGCGCGGCAGCGCACGCGGCGCCTGCACGATCGCCGCGCCCGAGTCGCGCCCGAAGGCGTCGCGGCCCTCGAGCTCGACGGCGAAGTTCAGGCTCTTGTTGAGCACGCGCGGGAAGGGGTGCGCCGGGTCCAGCCCGATCGGCGTCAGCACCGGCATGACCTCGCGCATGAAGTAGTCGTGGATCCACGCGCGCTGGGCCTCGGTCCACAGGCTGCGGCGCGGGAAGACCACGCCTTCCTTCTCCAGCGCGGGGAGAATGTCGCCGTTGAGCAGCTGGTACTGCTCGGAGATGATCTCGTGCACCTCGTCGCTCACCCGCTCGAGCAGTTCGGCGGGCGCGATGCCGTCCTCGCCCGACTTGCGGCTGCCGATTCGGAGCTGCTCCTTGATGCCGGAGACGCGGATCTCGAAGAATTCGTCGAGGTTGCTCGACACGATGCACAGGAAGCGCAGGCGTTCGAGCAGCGGAACGGTGGGGTCGGCGGCCTGGGCCAGCACGCGGCGCTGGAATTGCAGCAGCGAGAGCTCGCGGTTCAGGAAGTGTTCGGAAGAGTAGTTCAGGGGCATGCGATCGGCGTGCATTCGGGGTTCCTGTGCGCGGAAGTTCACTTGGGATTATGTGACATTTCCATTGCGGTTTCATGACCACCCGGACGCCTTCCGCCGGGACCGCAAATGCAGCCCCGGCGTGGCTCGGAAGGCTTTTGCGGGATGTTAGAATTCCTAGTTCCGGCGCCCTGGGGTGCCAGCTGCCGAAACCACAATGCAAGATCTGATCGCCGCAATCGACCTCGGTTCCAACAGTTTCCGGCTGCAGGTGGGCCGCATCGTCAATGACCAGATCTATCCGCTCGATGGTTTGAAGGAGGCGGTGCGCCTGGCTGCAGGCCTGTCTCCCGACAAGATGCTCGATCTCGCCTCGCAGCAACGCGGCGTCGCCGCCCTGCAGCGCTTCCACGAGCGCCTGCGCGACTTCCCGCCCACCCGGGTGCGTGCGGTGGCGACCAACACCCTGCGCGTGGCCAAGAACGCGCCCGAGTTCCTGATCCGCGCCGAGGCCGCGCTCGGCTTCCCGATCGAGATCATCGCCGGTCGCGAGGAGGCGCGCCTGATCTACGTCGGCGTCGCGCACACGCTCCCGGATCCGCACCGCCAGCAGCTCGTGGTCGACATCGGCGGCGGCTCCACCGAGTTCATCGTCGGCAAGAGCTTCGAGTCCCAATTGCTCGAATCGCGCTACATGGGCTGCGTCGGCTACAGCCTGCGCTACTTTCCCGATGGCCGCATCGACAAACGCGCCTTCAAGGAGGCCGAGCTCGCCGCCCGCCGCGAGCTGCAGACGATCTCGGCGGCCTACCGCGAGGCCGGCTGGGAGGAGGCGGTGGGCTCGAGCGGCACCGCCAAGGCGATCGTCGAGATCCTCGAGCAGAACGGGCTCTCGAAGGGCGGCATCACGCGCGAGGGTCTGGAGAAGCTCAAGGCGCTGCTGCTGCGCGCGGGGAGCCTGGACAACATCGACCTCGCCGGCCTCAAGGGCGACCGCCTGCCGGTGATCCTCGGCGGCTTCGCGATCATGAGCGCGATCTTCAAGGAGTTCGAGCTCGAGCACATGGTGTTCTCCGAAGGCGCCCTGCGCCTCGGCGTGCTCTACGACCTGCTCGGGCGCTACCACCACCACGACCTGCGCGACGCCACCGTGAGCGCCTTCGTGCGCCGCTACGGCGTCGACCTGCGCCAGGCCCAGCAGGTCGCCGACACCGCCTGCCACCTGCTCGCCCAGCTCGAACCGGAGACCGCCGATCCCGAGCACGACGACCACCGCTTCCTGCGCTGGGCGGCGATGTTGCACGAGATCGGCATCTCGGTGGCGCACTCGAGCTACCACAAGCACAGCGCCTACATCGTCGGCAACGCCGACATGCCCGGCTTCTCGCGCATGGACCAGGCCCGCCTGGCGCGCCTGGTGCTGGCGCATCGCGGCAAGCTCGAGCGCGTCGCCGCGATCGACCCGGGCAGCGTGGACTGGCTGCTGATCGCCTGCATGCGCCTGGCGGTGGTCATTCACCGCGCCCGCGACGCGCGCGGTCTGCCGCCCCTCACGCTGCGCCGCGAGGGCCGGGGCTTCAGCCTCACCGCCGCGCCGGGCTGGCTGCAGAAGCTGCCGCTCACCGCGGCCGCGCTCGACGAGGAGCAGCGCCAGTGGCAGGGCCTCGGGCGCGCGCTCTACATCCGCGCGCTCAGCCTGCGCTCGTCCGTCGCCTGAGCAGCGATGGCGGGGCACGCGCTCGACGAGGTCTTCGCGGCCGGAGCCGAGGGCATCCGCCTCGCCGGCGACTGGACCCTGCGCGGGCTCGACGAGCGACTTCCCGCACTGCGCGCTGCGCTCGCCGCGGCTCCCGCCGATGCGCGCTGGTCCCTGCGCGCGGTGCGCCGCATGGACAGCTTCGGCGCCTTGCTGCTTTGGCAGGCCTGGGGCGGACGCTGGCCCGCCGCGCTGGAGGCGGACGATGGCCAACGCGCCATCATCGGCCGCATCGAGCGTTCCGCCGCGCGTGCGCTGCCTGCCCCGGCGCGCACCTCCGCCCTCGACCACGTGGCGCTGCTCGGTGAGGGGCTGCTGGCTTTTGGCAGCCACCTTGCCGGCTTTATCGCGCTCCTCGGCCGGTTCGCGCTCGATCTCGGCCATTTGCTCCGCCATCCGCGCGACTGGCCGCTGCTGGAGATCTCGGCAAACCTGTACAAGGTCGGAGTCAAGGCCATGCCCGTTTCGGCCCTGGTCGGCTGCCTGGTCGGGGTGGTGCTGTCCTACCTGTCTGCGCTGCAGCTGCGCACCTTCGGCGCAGACGCCTTCATCGTGAATATCCTCGGCATGGGCATCATCCGCGAGCTCGGGCCTGTGCTGGTGTCGGTGCTGGTGGCGGGGCGCTCCGGCTCCGCGATGACGGCGCAGCTCGGCGTGATGCGGGTGACCGAGGAGATCGACGCGCTCGCGGCGATGGGTGTTTCACGCGGCCTGCGCCTGGTCCTGCCCAAGGTGGTCGCCCTGGTGCTGGCGATGCCGCTGCTGGTGCTATGGACTTCGGCGCTCGCGCTCCTCGGCGGGTGGGTGTCCGCCTGGGTGGAGCTCGATATCGGCCTGCACTTCTTCCTGCAGGCCTTGCCCGGTGCGGTGCCGGTCGCCAACCTGTACATCGGGCTGGCCAAGGGTGCCGTGTTCGGCTTCCTGATCGCGCTCGTCGCCTGTCATTTCGGCCTGCGGGTGAGGCCGGATACCGAGAGCCTGTCGGCCAACACCACCGCCTCGGTGGTGTCGGCGATCACGGTGGTGATCCTGGCCGACGCATTGTTCGCGATTGCCACGCGCTCGATCGGGCTGCCGGTGTGAGTGCGCCGTTGACGAACGCCCCGGTGGTACGCGTCGAGGGCATTGTCACCCGCTTCGGGCGCAATGTCGTGCACGAGGGGCTGGACCTTTCCATCCGCGCCGGCGAGATCGTCGCCCTGGTGGGGGGCTCGGGCAGCGGCAAGACCACGCTGTTGCGCCACGTCATCGGCCTGACGCGGCCCGCCGCGGGCCGCGTCGAGGTGTTCGGCGAGGCCCTCGACGCGGGCGGGGCGCCTCGACGGCTCGCCCGCCAGCGCCGCATGGGCGTGCTGTTCCAGCATGGGGCGCTGTTCTCGGCCTTCAGCGTGGCGCAGAACATCGCCTTTCCGCTGCGTGAGCTGGGCATGATGAGCCCCCGGGAGATCGACCGCCTGGTCGCGCTCAAGCTGGAGATGGTGGAGATGGAGCCGGCGCATGCGCTGCTGATGCCGGCCGAGCTCTCGGGCGGGATGGTCAAGCGCGTGGCGCTCGCACGTGCGCTCGCGCTCGAGCCCGAGTTGCTGCTGCTCGACGAGCCCACCGCCGGGCTGGACCCCGACCGCAGCGCAAGCTTCATCCGACTGATCCGCGCGCTGCACCGCGAGCTCGGTCTCACCGTGGTGCTGGTGACCCACGATCTCGATACACTGGCGCAGATGGCCACGAGCGTGGCGGTGCTCGCCGAGGGCCGCATCGTCAGCCATGCCTCGCTCGAGGATACGCTCGCCCTCGACCACCCCTTCGTCGCCCGCTTCTTCCGCGGGCTGCAGGCGCGCCGCAGCCACTCGCACGGCGCAGGAGCAGGCTGAACCATGGAAAACCGAGCCCACGCGCTCGCCGCCGGGCTGTTCGCAATCATGCTGGGCGCCGGCATCGTGTTCGCGATCTGGTGGTTCTCCGACCAGCGCGTACCGATGCGCGAGCTTGTGCTCGAGGCGCGCGGCGACATCAACGGACTCGGCGAGCAGTCGCGCGTACGCTACCGCGGCATGGCTGCCGGGCGCGTGCGCGCGATTGGCATCGACCCTGCGGACCTGCGTACGCTGCTGGTGAGCATCGTCGTTCCGGCCGACCTGCCCCTGACGCAGGGCACCACCGCGACGCTCGGCACGCTGGGTGTGACCGGTCTCGCCTTCGTGCAACTCGACGATCGCGGCGATGACCGCAGGCCCTTGTTCGCTGCCGACGGCGAGGCGCCGCGGATCGCGCTACGGGCCGGCTTGGTGGAACAGCTCTCGGGGCGCGCACTGGCCGCCCTCGGCCAATTTACGGTGCTCGGCGAGCGCCTGGCGCGTCTCGCCGACGAGCGCACGATCGAGCGCCTGCAGGGTTTGCTGGCCAGCCTCGAGTCGGCCGCAGCGGGCGTGGACCGCGGCATGACCGAGCTTCCGGCCACACTCACCGCGCTGCGCGCCACGCTGAGCGCAGCCAACATCGCCCGCATCAGCGGCCTTCTCGCCAATCTCGAGCGCGGCTCGGCCGAAGCCGCGCCGGCGGTGGCCGAACTGCGCCGCCTGATCGCACGCATCGACCAGGCGAGCGCACGACTGGAGCAGGGTGTGGGCGCTGCAGGCGAGGACCTCGTCGAGCGCACGCTGCCGCAGCTCGACGCCCTGCTCGACGAGCTGACCACCACGTCGCAGCGTTTCGGCCACCTGGTCGAGGAGCTCGACGCCTCGCCGCAGCTCTTGCTCACCGGGCGGGGCCGCCCTCGGCCGGGGCCGGGCGAGGCAGGTCACGAGGGTTTCGCCGAGGGCGACAGATGAGCACGCGAGAGGAATACACGCCGCCAGCGTCGCGCGAGGGCCGTCGTCGCTTGGCGGAATGGGCTGCCGGTGTGGCAGCCGCGCTGCTGCTCGCCGGCTGCCAGGTGTTTCCGGAGCGCCCGCCGGTCGCCGCAACCTACGACCTTGGCACCGGGGAACGCGGGTCGCTCGCGAACGCACTCGCTCCGGCGAGGGTCACGGTGTCCGCGCCTGCCTGGCTGCAGGTCACGGCGATGCATTACCGCGACGTTCGCGGCGATCCCGGCCGCCGCCGCACCTACGCCGACAATCGCTGGGCGGCGCAGCCGCCGGCCATGCTTGCGCTCGTGCTTGAACGCGCGCTGGGGGCCGGCGAGGGGGGAGGTTGCCGCTTGCAGGTGCAGCTCGACGAGTTCGAGCAGGTCTTCCATGGCGGCGATCGCAGCGAGGCGCGCCTGGTGGCGCGCTTCGCGCTGCTGCCCGTGCGTGGGGGCAAGCCCTTGGCCAGCGCGGCCCTTACCGTGCTGGAACCCGCGCCGACGGCGGACGCGAGCGGAGGTGCCAGCGCCTTCCGCGCCGCCGCTGGGCGACTGGCGGATGAAGTCGCGCAGTGGCTGGCCGATACCGATCGGACGCTGCCGGGCGGACTCGCCGGCGTGGGCCACTGCCGGCGCTGAGGCGCTCGGTGCGGGCGTGGACGACGCGCCGAAGGCGGCTTCCATCGCCGCGTCGCGAATACCGCATGCCGATCAGTGTGGAGCGATCACGACCCGGTTACGGCCCGCCTGCTTGGCGCGATAGAGCGCCTCGTCGGCGCGTTGCAGCACCGTGCCCAGCGTCTCGCCCGGCTCGGCCAGGCAGGCACCGACGGTGACCGTGAAGGTCTCGCCGCTCGCGGCGCTGCCGTGCTCGATGTCGGCGCGGACGCGCTGCGCGATCGCCTCGAGCGTGGCGCCGTCGCATGGCGACAACAGCACGAGGAACTCGTCGCCGCCCCAGCGCGCGCCGCGGTCATAGGGTCGCAGGCAGCCCTCCAGCATGCGCGCCAGCGTCGTGAGCGCCTTGTCGCCGACGCCGTGTCCGCGGCGGTCGTTGATCTCCTTGAAGTGATCGACGTCCAGCCACAACAGGCCGAAGCGGCTGCCCTGGCGCTCGGCACGGGTGATCTCGGCCTCCAGCAGCTCGGTCATGCCGCGGCGATTGGTCAGGCCGGTGAGCGGATCGATGCGCGCCAGGCGGTGCAGGGCGTCGGTGCGCTCCCGCACCTTTGCCTCGAGCTCGGCCGTGTGCGCGCGGATCGCGCCTGCCATCGCGTCGAAGTGCTGGGTCAGGCGGCCGATCTCCCCGCGCGTCTGCGGCAGCGGCGCGGGGCTGAGGTCGCCGTCGCGTACCCGCAGCATGGCCTGCTCCAGCCTGCCGAGCGGGTCGAGGATCAGGCGGCGCAGCAGCAGATGGACGAGGACGAGCGCGACCAGCAGGGTAAGGATGAAGCCGACCGCGACCGGGGTGAAGGCTGCGACCGGCATCAGCACGTCGAGGTCGAGCAGGGTGATCTCGTACCAGCCGATCTCGGGCACGAAGGCGATCCCGAGCAGGATCCGCCGCCCGGCGGACTCGACGAAGCGGTCCAGCACCCGCGGCGTACCATCGCCGGACGTCGCCAGGTCGCGCATCGTCTCGCGCAGCTCGGCACGGTCGGCTTCGCGGTCGAGCAACTGATCGACCAGGCTCTTCTGCCCTTCGGGTTTGACCACGCTGGCGAAATCGATCAGCTTCGCATCGCGGTGGAGCTGGATCGCGCCCGAGAGGTCGGCGAACAGCGTGCTTACGCCGGCCTGGTGGAGATCGACGATCTCGTCGAGGAAGCGCGACAGCTCGATGCCGGTGCCGACGATGCCGAGTATCTCGTCGCCGTCGCGGATCAGCACGTCGATCCACAGCTTGGTGACGCCGAGCTCGGCGTCGGGATTGACGTTGAGGTGAAAGTCCCGCCCGACCTCGATGAGCTTGTAGAACCAGGCATCGGCTGGCTTGGCTGGGGAGAGGTGGTAGCGCAGCTGGCGTCCTGCAAACTCGTCCCCGGCGTTGTTGTGGTAGTAGGCGCCGGAGCCGCGCAAGGCGACAAAGTAGTTGCCGGAGCTGAAATTACGGCGGAAGTTCTCCATCTCGCGGACGGCCTCGGCTTCGAGCGCCGGATCCCCGGACGAGCGTGCCCAGCGCTTGAGCACAAGCGAGTCAGCCATCTGCCGTGCCAGCGCGATCTCACGCTCGAGCGGCTGCAGCAGCCGGGCGCGGTCGTAGCGCACCTGGATTTCGGCGACGCGCTGCCCCCATTGCACCACGATCTGGCGCGCCACATGATGGAACACCACCCACGCCACGACCGACCCGACCACGATCAGTGCGGAGATGAGCAGGAGAAAACGGGTTCTGAGGTTCAAGCGCCGACACCCCCTGTTCGAGTTCTTGTCCGTGGCTCCATATTCAGTTTGGGCTGTCGTGGGGTCGAAGGGTGTGCGTTTTCTCACACCCGGATCGATGCCGTCAGCACCGCGGCGGACCATGCCACCGTGCGAAGCGCTGGCGCGCTGTGCCGGTTGACGTTAACGTTGCCGACCGTGGCCGCCAAGCCCAGCAATCATGAATCCAGGAGGAGAGAGAACGATGAACGCCGAGTCCAGCCCCGTGGTAGAAACCGAAGCCCCCATCCTGCGCCGAGAGGATGCCGGCGGCGTGACCACGCTCACGCTCAACCGCCCGCAACAGTTCAATGCGCTCTCGTTCGAGATGCTCGAGGCCCTGATCGCCGCGGTCGACGAGATCGCGCGCGACGAGACGGTGCGCGTGGTGGTCATCGCCGGCGAGGGCAAGGCCTTCTGCGCCGGCCACGACCTCAAGGAGATGCGCGGCAACCACACGCTCGACTTCCAGCAGCGCCTGTTCCGCCTGTGCGGGAAGTTCATGATGAAGCTCACCGAGCTGCCGCAGCCCGTGATCGCGCGCGTGCACAGCATCGCCACCGCCGCGGGCTGCCAGCTGGTGTCGATGTGCGACCTCGCCGTGGCGGCGGACCACGCCCGCTTCGCGGTGTCGGGCATCAATGTCGGGCTGTTCTGCGCCACGCCGAGCGTCGGCCTTGCCCGCAACATGGGGCGCAAGGAGGCCTTCGAGATGCTCGTCACCGGAGACTTCATCGACGCGCACGAGGCGCAGCGCCGCGGGCTGGTGAATCGCGTGGTGCCCGCCGACGAGCTCGACGCCGAGGTCGGCCGCCTGGCCGCGTCCATCCTGTCCAAGTCGCCGGCGGCGATCCGCATGGGCAAGCAGATGTTCTACAAGCAGCTCGAGATGGGGCTGGATGCGGCCTACCAGATGGCGGCCGAGACCATGGCCTGCAACGCGATGTGCGAGGATGCGGCCGAAGGCATCGACGCCTTCATCGCCAAGCGCAAGCCCGAGTTCAAGGGGCGCTGAGCGCCGCAAGCCCGCGGTCGTGCCGGCGATGCTGATCGACTCCCACATCCACCTCGACGCCGCCGAGTTCGCGCCCGACCGCGCGGTGGTGATCGAGGCCGCGCGTGCTGCGGGGGTGCGGGGCTTCGTCGTGCCGGCGGTCGATCGCGCGAGCTGCGACGCCGTGCTCGCGCTCGCCGCGGCGCGCGCGGATGTCTGTCCGGCGCTCGGCATCCATCCGCTGTATGTGATGCAGGCGCGGGAGGACGACCTCGAACGGCTGGACGAGCTGCTCGCCGAACGCGCTGCGCGAGCCGTCGGCGAGATCGGCCTCGATCACTTTGCCGTCGAGGTCGATCGCGAGCGCCAGTTGCGGTTCTTCATTGCGCAGCTCGGACTGGCGCGCCGCCACGGGCTGCCCGTGATCCTGCACGTGCGGCGCGCGATCGACCCGATCCTGCGCGAACTGCGCCGGGCTCGGGTGTGCGGTGGCATCGCCCACGCCTTCAATGGCAGTCGCCAGCAGGCCGATACCTTCATCGCGCTCGGCTTCCGGCTCGGTTTTGGCGGTGCGATGAGCTACGAGGGCTCGACTCGCATCCGCGAGCTCGCGCGCAGCCTGCCGCTGGAATCCATCGTGCTGGAAACCGACGCGCCGGACATCCCGCCGGCGTGGGCGCGCGGCGAGCGCAACCTGCCGCAGAACCTGGCACGGTACGCGCGGATTCTCGCTGAGCTGCGTCGAATCGACGTGGAGGAGGTGATCGAGAAGACCGGGCTCAACCTGATGGAGACGCTCGGTGGCTGGCAGCCGCACTGAGACTCAGGCTGCCGCGGCGCCAGTAGTGCCGACGGCGCAGGAGCGCGCGATCAGGTCTGCGATGTCACGCTTGAGACGCGCGACGTCGCGGTCGAACTTCTCGTAGATCATCAGCGACACACCGAAGACATAGGCGTAGAGCAGCATGCAGCGGCTGGAGGCCTCTTCCATCGGTACGCCGCAGGCAAGGAAGAGGTCGCGCGCGCAGCGCAGGCGGACATCGTCAACCTCGGCCACGATCGCGCCCGCCTCGGCGTCACGGCGCGCCCAGTCGCGCACGGCGAGCTCGATCATCATGCCGCGGCGGCTGCGGCTCGCGCTATACACGTCGATGACGTGGTAGATCTGCTCGAGCTCGCGGCCCGGTTGGGCGCGGGTCTGCTTGATGATGTCGCGAATGCGGCCTTCCTTCCAGTGCGTGAGTACCGCCATCAGCAGGTCGCGGCGGTCGGTGAAGTGCCAGTAAAAACTGCCCTTGGTTACCTTGAGCCGTTTCGCCAGCACTTCGACGCGCAGGCCCGCGATGCCTTCCTCGGCGAGCACCTCGGTGGCGCCGGCGACCCAGGCGGCCCGGTCGAGTTGGGTACGCGGCTTTTTCACGATGTTTTCCATACGCAGTAGTATTGACGATTCGACGACCATACGCTACCGTACGCGCCATACTTGACCGTATGGAATTGCTGCCCTGCAGCAGTGCGGCCGGCCAAGGGCGGTGACATAATCCGGAAGTCGGGCCCGCATCCCGGGCCTACCATCCCCTGCAAAGAAGAGGAGCGCGTCAGAGTGAAGATTCTCGTACCCGTAAAGCGCGTGGTCGATTACAACGTCAAGGTTCGCGTGAAGGCCGATGGCAGCGGCGTGGACCTGGCCAACGTCAAGATGAGCATGAACCCCTTCGACGAGATCTCGGTCGAGGAGGCGGTGCGCCTGAAGGAAGCGGGCGTGGCCACCGAGGTGGTGGCGGTGTCCTGCGGCG
>Ga0209605_1000743_pt1 | contig 39431 bp, 30 predicted proteins | sample AD_UKC035_MetaG_FD_184408 | JGI IMG/M metagenome (GOLD analysis project Ga0209605, IMG submission 184408) | Active sludge microbial communities of municipal wastewater-treating anaerobic digesters from USA - AD_UKC035_MetaG (SPAdes) (version 2) | ecosystem: Engineered > Bioreactor > Anaerobic >...
GCCTTGGCGCCTTCGAGCCTTTGCGTTTTCTTCCGAGCCAGGCAGTCAACGCAAAGGCGCAACGGCGCAAGGGCGCAAAGGGGGACGGAGGACAGACGACAGACGACAGACGACAGCGGGGATGCCTTTCCTCTCCCCTTGGCGCCTTGGCGTCTTCGAGCCTTTGCGTTTTCTTCCGAGCCAGGCAGTCAACGCAAAGACGCTAACGCAAAGCAGATTCCCTTAGCGCCTTGGCGTCTTCGAGCCTTTGCGTTTTCTTCCGAGCCAGGCAGTCAACGCAAAGGCGCAACGGCGCAAGGGCGCAAAGGGGGACGGAGGACAGACGACAGACGACAGCGGGGATGCCTTTCCTCTCCCCTTAGCGCCTTGGCGTCTTCGAGCCTTTGCGTTTTCTTCCGAGCCAGGCAGTCAACGCAAAGGCGCAACGGCGCAATGGCGCAAAGGGGGACGAAGGACAGACGACAGACGACAGACGACAGCGGGGATGCCTTTCCTCTCCTTCAAACCCGGTCAGAAACGAGACCATTCTCTGAAAAAAGAACGGACCTGCACAAATTTTTCTACTGCCCGAAACTCGGCTGCACACCGGCTCAAATGCCCCAGACTGTAAGACCAACCGCCACCGCTGTGAATAACATGTTCAAATATATTGTCACTTACACGTCACAAGTAAAGGTTTTCGGCATTTTTCGGCAGTGGATGGCTAGTCTGTTTATACTAATACTAAGTGATATATTGACATTTCATGCGAGATTTGTGATAAGAGCATTTAGAACCAGGAAGGGCCGTAGGTGTTGCTCCTGTTTCTTGGACGAAGGTGTACATGAATTCTCCAATATTGGAGAGGTTATCGCGTGGCTGGGTGGTTGTCACGCGGAGACCTTTCCACACTCGCTCCCAAGCATGCCCTCCGCCCTAAGTGTCTCTCTATCTCGTCCACGAGCCGACAAGGCCATGCGCGATGCCATGGGCCGAAGGAAGCGCTTGCTGGACATCGCTTGCGTGCTGCTTGCCGTGCCGCTCGTGCTGCCACTCATGGCCTTGATCGCCGTCGGCATCCGGCTGGTCTCGACCGGCCCGATCTTCTTTCGACAGGAGCGCGTCGGCTATTTGGGTCGCCGCTTTCAAATGCTGAAGTTCCGGTCCATGCGTCACCAGGCGGCCACGGACGCCCACCGGAAGCACCTGCAGGACCTGATTCGCTCCCGGGCGCCGATGACCAAGATGGACCGTCACGGGGACGACCGTCTGATCCCGTGGGGCGCGCTGCTTCGGGCGACCGGCCTGGACGAGCTGCCGCAACTGATCAACGTCCTGCGCGGCGACATGAGCCTGGTTGGGCCCCGGCCCAGCACGCCGTACGAGTTCGAGGAATACGAAGAGTGGCACAAGGAACGGCTGAACACGCTGCCGGGCCTGACGGGTCTCTGGCAGGTGTCCGGAAAGAACGGCACCACCTTCGACGAGATGATGCGCCTGGACGTCGAGTACGTCCGGAGCCTGTCGGTGCGACGCGACCTCGGGATCATGGCGCGGACGGTTCCCGTCCTGTGCGGCCAGATCGTCGACGTGCTGTCGAGGAACGGCAAGAAACGTCTGCCTGACAAGGCACCCACCGATCAGCTTTCGCCCGCCCGGATCGAGCGCATCCGCGAGCCGCTGACACCGACCCTGCCGCAATGAGCGCAACGAACCCATGGGTCCGCGAACAGCCTTCGCCGGCGGGCAACCGATTCACTGACTGGAACGACCAAACACGACACATGCTATGAACGGAACGATCCATGTAGGCGTCGTTGGGTGTGGCTACTGGGGTCCCAACCTGATTCGCAACTTTCGCTCTCTGCCGGATTGCGCGGTGAAAACCGTGTGCGATCTGAGCGAGCAGCGGCTCAAACACATGCAGGCCTTGTATCCGGGGCTGCGCGCGACCCGGAGCTATGACCAGATGCTCACGGAGAACGGCCTGGACGCGGTGGTGATCGCCACCTCGGTGGGGCTGCATCATCGCATGGCCAAGGCGAGCCTTTTGGCCGGCAAACACACGTTCATCGAGAAACCGATGGCGGCGTCGGTCGCCGAGTGCGAGGAGCTGGTCGCGCTTGCGGAGAAGCAGGGCGTCGTCCTCATGGCGGGGCACACCTTCCTGTATTCGCCCGCGGTGCGGAAGATCAAGGAGATCGTCGACTGGGGCGACCTGGGGGACATCCGGTACATTGGCGCCCGCCGGCTGAACCTGGGCCTTTTCCAGAAGGACATCAACGTCACGTGGGACCTGGCGCCGCACGACATTTCGATCATCCTGTACGTGATGGACGAGCTGCCGGTGAGTGTGAACTGCCGGGGCAGCGCGCACATCACGCCGGGGATCGAGGATGTGACCACCCTGTGTCTCACGTTCCGCAAGGAGCGATCCGCCATCGTCCAGAGCAGCTGGCTCGACCCGCGGAAAGTCCGCGAAATGACGATCGTCGGCAGCAAGCGGATGGTGGTCTACGACGACGTCGCGCAGCTCGAGAAGATCAAGATCTACGACACGCGGGTTGATGCGCCGCCGCACTACGATTCGTTCGCCGAGTTCCACTACGCCTATCACTACGGCGACGTCTACGCGCCTCACCTCAAGCAGGAGGAGCCGCTGAAGATCGAGTGCCAGCATTTCCTGGACTGCATCCGCAACGGCACCCGGCCGCTCACCCACGGACGCCAGGCCCTCGACATGATCCGCATTCTCGAAGCCTCGTCGGCGTCCCTCAAGCAGAACGGCGGACCGGTCGCCCTGGACGCCGCTCCCAACGTCGTGATCCGGGTGAAATCGCCGGCCGGCGACGCTGCGCCGGCCCCTGCTCCGCGCCGCAACGGCCGGTCCGGCCGGCGTGAGGCGCCGGTGGCCGCCGCCGCATCCCTGACCTGAACCGCCCGCCGGCCGTCCTGCGACCCGCCAGCCCATGCAATCCTCTCCGGCATCGTTCCAGTTGGTCGCTGCCGACGTCAAGTTGGGCCGCGGGGTCCGCTTGTATGGCTTCACCAATCTCTACGGGTGCGAGATCGGCGACGAGACGAAGATCGGCACGTTCGTCGAGATCCAGAAGGGGGCGAAGGTCGGCATGCGCTGCAAGATCTCGAGCCACACGTTCATCTGCGAGGGGGTGACCCTCGAAGACGAGGTGTTCATCGGGCACAACGTGACATTCACGAACGACCTCTTTCCGCGGGCGACGAACGGCGATGGCCGGCTGCAGACGGACTCGGACTGGGTCTGCCGGCCGACGCTGGTCAAGCACGGCGCCTCGATCGGCTCCGGCGCCACGCTGCTCTGCGGCGTCACCGTGGGCGAGTACGCCCTGGTCGGCGCCGGCAGCGTCGTCACCCGCGACGTCCCGGCCTACGCCGTCGTCGCCGGCAACCCGGCGCGCGTGCGGCGGACCCTGCCTCGAAAGGAATGATATGACCGTCCCGTTTCTCGATTTGAAGGCCCACCACGAGCCGCTCCGGGCGGAGATCCTGGCCGCCATCGACGACGTCATCGGCGCCAGCGCGTTTGCCAGCGGACCGTTCGTGGCGCGGTTCGAGGAGGCCTTCGCCGCGTTTTGCGGGACGCCCTACGCGGTCGGGGTGGGCAGCGGCACGGAAGCGCTCTGGCTCGCCCTGCTGGCGCTGGGCGTCGGGCCCGGCGACGACGTGATCACGGTTCCCAGCACGTTCATCGCGACGGCCGAGGCCATCACGTACTGCGGCGCCAAGCCGGTGTTCGTCGACATCGACGAGTCGACGTACACCATGGACCCGGGCCAGCTCGAACAGGCCGTCACCCCGCGCACCAAGGCGATCATCCCCGTCCATCTCTTCGGTCAGATCGCCGACATGACGCCGATCCTGCTCGTCGCCCGCAAGCACGGCCTGCCGGTCATCGAGGACGCCTGCCAGGCGCACGGCGCCGAGTACCAGGGCTTGAAGGCCGGGTCGTTCGGCGACGTCGGTTGTTTCAGCTTCTACCCGGGCAAGAACCTGGGCGCGTTCGGCGAGGCCGGCGCCGTCGTCACCCGCCAGGAGAACCTCGCGTCCAAAATCCAGGTGCTCCGCGACCACGGCCAGGCGCGCAAGTACCACCATTCCTGCATCGGCTGGAACGCCCGCATGGACGGCATCCAGGGCGCGGTGCTCCGGCTGAAGCTCAAGCACCTGCCCCGCTTCAACGAGGCCCGCCGCGCGCATGCCGCCCACTACGACCGCTTGCTCGAGGGCGTCCCCGGCGTGGTCCGACCCCAGGAAGCCCCCTACCGCCGGCACATCTACCATCTCTACGTCGTCCGCGTGAGGCAGCGGGACCGCGTCCTGCAGGAGCTGGCGAAACGGGGCGTGCACTGCGGCATTCATTATCCGGTGCCGATCCACCTCCAGGAGGCCTATGAATGGCTCGGGTTGCCCCGCGGCTCCTACCCTGTCGCCGAGCGCTGCGCGGACGAGTTCCTTTCCCTTCCCATGTACCCCGAACTGACCGCCGACCAGGTCGAGACTGTCGTCCGGGAACTGCAGGCCGTCCTGCACGCTGGCCACGAGCCGGCGCCAACCGGGCAACCCGACCGGCACAATCCTCATGTCTAGCGAGCCGCAAAGAGGGCAGGGAATCGCCGCGAAAAGGCGCAGAACGCGCACAGGGGTGAGACTCGATCTGGGACAAGGCCATGAGCGGCGCGGGCACCGCTGACCGCGAGACCGGACCATGCTGACCGTCGAAGACCAACGAACCGCCGCCGCGCCGGCCGGAACCGCCCCCCCGGATCCCGGCCGCGCCACGCTGCAGACGCTCGATCCGCTCGAGTCGCCCGATTGGGATGACCGGGTCCGGTCGTGTCCGGACGTCACGTTCGCCCACAGCGCCGCGTGGGCGGCGGTGTTGCACGACACCTACCGGTTGCGCCCGCTCTACATCGCCGCGACCGACGGACAGCAGCTGGCAGCCCTCCTCCCCGTCATCGAGACCGGCACCTGGCTGACGGGCGCGAGGGGCGTCTCGCTGCCGTTCACCGACTATTGTCCGTTCCTGGTCTCGATACCGGGTCGGCGGATCCCGGGCACTGAGGAGGCGCTCCTCGCCCGGCTGTGGGCCTGGGTCCTGGACTTCGGTCGGGGCCGCGGCTGGAGAACGATCGAATGCCGGTGCGGCCGCCCGCCCGCGCCGTCCGCGCCCGCCTCTCTGACCTTCCACCGCCACACGCTGGACCTGCGGGCCGGTCCGGAGACCCTGTTCGCCCGCGTCGACGGCGCAGTGCGCCGCGCGATCCGCAAGGCGCGACAGCAATCCGTCGCCGTGGAAAGCTCGGCCACGCCGGAAGCCGTCGCGGCCTATTACCGTCTCCACTGCGAGACCCGACGCCGGCACGGGCTGCCGCCGCAGCCGTTCCGGTTCTTCGAGGCCATCCGGCGGCACTGCCTCGAGTCGAATGCGGGCCGGCTCTTCATCGCGCACCATCACGCCCGGCCGGTCGCCGGGGCCATCTTCCTCCACTTTGGCACCCGCGTGGCCTATAAGTTCGGCGCCTCCGACCCCGCCGCGGCCGAGCTCCGGGCCAACAACCTCGTGATGTGGGAGGCGATCGAGGGGTACAGCCGACAAGGGTTCACCACGCTGGACTTCGGCCGCACCTCGATGTCGCAGGAGGGTCTACGGCGCTACAAGCTCGGCTGGGGAACCACCGAGACCGCCCTCGATTACTTCAAGTACGACCTCCGCCGTGACCGGTTCGTCACCGACCGCGACCGCGCCCACGGGTGGTACAACCGGCTGTTCCGGTGCCTCCCCGTCCCGGTCCTCAAGGGGATCGGCCGCGCCATTTACCCGCACCTGGCCTGACCATGCAAACCCCAGGAGCCAACTTGCCGCAAGAAGGCCCGAAGGCCGCGAAGAGGGATGGCCGCCAAGAGGCGCAGAATGCGCAAAGGGAGAAGGGGAGGAACCTGTCTTTATCTCTGCCGTTGGGGCGCTTGCGCCGTGTTGCGGCGGACTTCCTTCTTCGTGTTCTTCCCGTCTTCGTGGTGGATGTCCGAGCGGACCGGGTTCGCGGGGAAGTTCACCACGAAGTCACGAAGGCCGCGAAGAGGGATGGCCGCCAAGAGGCGCAGAATGCGCAAAGGGAGAAGGGGATGAACCTGTCTTTATCTCTGCCGTTGGGGCGCTTGCGCCGTGTTGCGGCGGACTTCCTTCTTCGTGTTCTTCCCGTCTTCGTGGTGGATGTCCGAGCGGACCGGGTTCGCGGGGAAGTTCACCACGAAGTCACGAAGGCCGCGAAGAGGGATGGCCGCCAAGAGGCGCAGAATGCGCAAAGGGAGAGGGAAATGCCCGGGCAGGCTGCCCTCGGTGCAGATCTGTGTTTGGATTGCCAGCTTTCGCGCGGGGAGACGGTTGTCTCCTCGCCCATCGGATCCGGGGCGGCCCCGCTTTTGCAGCGGGGCCGGTTCGCCGTTCCGTGATTGCAGATAATAGTAGGAATTGCGCCGAAGTCCGCAGAGGCCTGCGAACTGACCGGGACGAAGTCCGCCCGGGCGCGACGGTGCGTTTCCCTCGCCCCGCGACAACAGAGCGGGGAGAGGGACCAAGGGCCTGTCGCGCCGAAGCCTTGGCGTATATTCGTTATCCGAGGACAAAGGAATCGGGCAGACCCAAACTGGTCCATCCGTATGTGAAGAACCCCGATTTCGGCGTTTCGGCTTTTGCCTCCCGTCCCCTGTCTCCCGTCCCCTGTCTCCTGTCCCCCGTCCCCTGTCCCCTGTCCCCTGCCCTCTGACTTTCCTCTCCTCCATATGCCAAACACTCCACCAGTCCGCCCCGTTGAATCGCCTCCGGGCATTGCCCTGGGCGACGTCTACTACGCCTTGTTCCGTCACAAGGGGAAGATCATCTTCTTCTCCTTCCTTGGCCTGGTGGCGGCCGCGGGCATCTACTTCCTCAGAGAACCGCTTTACGAGTCCTCGGCCAAGCTGCTCGTCCGGTACGTGCGGGAGGCCAAGTCCATCGAAGCCGGCGGGCCCAACGCCCAGGTCCAATCGCCTGACCAGCGCGGCGAGACGATCATCAACTCGGAGCTCGAGATCCTGACCAGTGTCGACCTCGCCGCCCAGGTCGCCGACGCCGTCGGCCCGGAGAAGATCGTTGCCAACACCAGCGGCGGCACCAACCGGAACAGCGCCGCCAGTCTGATTCTCAGGAACCTCTCGGTCGAGGCACCCAAGCTCAGCAGCATCATCCGGGTCTCGTTCCGGCATTCGGATCCGCAGATGGCCCAGGAGGTCCTGCGGCAGCTGACGGCCGGTTACCTCAAGAAACATGCCGAGGTGCACCGCGCGTCCGGTGTCTACGACGAGTTCCTCACCCGGCAGACCGACGATCTCCGCTCCCGGCTCAACCAGACCGAGGAGGACCTGCGCAAACTGAAGCTCAAAGCGGGCGTCGGCTCGCTCGAGGATTCGAAGAAGCTCGCCGCCGAACAGGTGGCCCGCATCCAGGAGAACCTCATCAGCGCCGAGGCCGAGCTGGCCCAGCGCCGGACCATGCTCGAGAAGCTCCAAGGGGAGGCCTCGACCACCGCCGCCCAGGCCGCCACCAACGCCGCCGATACCAACGCCGCGCCGGCCCTGGTGGAAACCCCCATGGACCCGGAAAAGGAAAAGCACTATCGCACGATCTGCGCCCACCTCGAATCCCTCCGCCAGCGCGAGCTCGATCTCCTGCTCCAGTTCACCGGCGAGAACGTCCTGGTCAAGCAAGTCCGGGAGCGCATCGCCGAAACCGAAAAGACCAAGGAGGCGCTCGAAGCCGCCGAGCCCCGCCTGATGCGGTCGCTCAAGACGCTGCTGCCCAGTGCCAATCCCCTCTATGCCGACCGGACCGCGACCTTTGATCCCACGAATGAGCTCCTGCTCGTGGCCGCCCTCGAAGCCAAGGTCAAGATCCTCAATGATTACCTGAAGAAGGCGCAGGACGATATCGCCGCCGTCAACGACGCCGAGGCCGGGATCACCGACCTCGAACGGAAGAAGGCGCTGCAGGAAGCCAACTACCGCTACTTCAGCGCCAGCCTCGAACAGGCGCGGATCGACGAGGCGCTCGCCAGCGGCAAGATCAGCAACATCAGCATCGTCCAGGAAGCGTCCGTTCCCCGGCTGGCCCGGAAGGAAACGCTCAAGGCGGTCGCCATGGCCCTGGGCGGGGGCGTGTTCGGCGGCATCGGCCTCGCGCTGCTCCTCGAGTTCTACTTGAGCGGGACGGTCAAGCGCCCGGTCGACGTCGAGCAGAAGCTCCGCCTGCCGCTCTTCCTGTCGATCCCGGACTTCAGCCGGAACGGGTATCGGAGGGTCAAGCGACCCCAGCCCGCCCGCCTCCCGGTTCCGAAGCCGAAGACCAAGACCCCGGTCGCCCCGGCCCCGCCGCTCGATCCGCTGGTCCCGTACACCGAGGCGCTGCGCGATCGCCTGATCATGTACTTCCAGGCCAGGGAAATGACGCACAAACCGAAGCTGGTGGGCATCACCACGCTCGGGCGCGGCACCAGCGCGTCCGAAATCGCCGCCGGCCTGGCGCGGACGCTCTCCGAGACCGGCGAAGGCCGGGTGTTGCTCGTGGACATGCACCACGCGAGCGGGCCCGCCGTGCACCCGTTCTTCCAGGGCCAGACCCTGCACGAGCTCGACGACGCGTTCGAGGAGGAGAAACGCACGCCCGGCCTCGTCCAGAGCAACCTCTGGGTCGCTGTCCCCGGCACGGCCGGCCAGGGCAAGGTCGGCATCATCCCCCGCCGGTTCCTCAGCCTGCTCCCCAAGATGAAAGCCAGCGACTACGATTACATCATCTTCGACATGCCCCCGGTCAACCAGACGAGCGTCACGTCGAAGATCGCCGGGCTGCTGGACATGACCTTCCTCGTCGTCGAATCCGAGCAAACCGGCATCGAGAGGGCCAAGCGCGCCGTGGCGCTCCTCCACGAATCGCGCGCCACCGTCGGGGCGGTGCTCGATCGGTACCACGATTACGTGCCCCGCTGGCTCAGCGCCGACCTGTGAGGGATCTCACCGCAAGAAGGCCGCGAAGAAGAGAGAGGGATTGCCGCAAAGAGGCGCAGAACGCACAAAAGGGAAGAGGAAAAGACTTCATCCCGCCGTCGTCTGTCGTCGGTCCTCGGTCCTCGGTCGTCGGTCGTCCGTCCCCCCCTCTCCCTATCCGTGGTATCCGCGTAATCCGTGGTTGAACCCACTGGACAGGCGTCAACCACAGATTCCACGGGGGGCGGGATTGACCACGGATGGCACGGATGACACGGATGGACCGGAACGATCTTCCGCGTATTCCGCGGTTTGCCTCCGATGACCGTTCAAAAGGGTCAAGCGCGAACCACGCGGACCACGCGGAAACCGAGTCCGTTGACCCAAGTCCTCCCCGCCGTTCCAATCTGTGATCCGCCCTGAATCGGCGAGGAATCCCTATTTGCGCAGCCGGCCCACCGGGGCCCCAGGCGCTGCGCCGCAGGCCGCGGCCGAGGGCGCGCTTCGCTCCGGCCTGCGGCGGCGCTACCCCCAGTGGGCTCGCAACTGACGTGCTGTCCTCTGCCCTGTCCCTATCCGTGGCATCCGTGTAATCCGTGGTCAGACCCGCCGCTGAGTTCGCACTGCATCTTCCCCTGACCGTGCTCTCCCACCGCGTCTACTACGGCGTGAAGCCGTTCCTGCCCTGGCAGGCCCGCATGGCCGTCCGACGCTGGATCGCCGTCCGCCAGCGCCGGCGCACCGCCGACGAATGGCCCATCCTGCCGGGGTCCGAAACCCCGCCTCGAGGCTGGCCCGGTTGGCCCGACGGCAAACAGTTCGCCTTGGTCATCACCCACGACGTCGAAGGCCCGGCCGGCCTCGAGCGCGTCAAACCGCTCGCGGAACTCGAGATCAGCCTCGGCTTCCGCTCCTGTTTCAAGTTCATCCCCGAGGGCGGTTATCACGTGCCCGACAGCCTCCGCGACTGGCTCACGGCGAACGGCTTCGAGGTGGCCGTCCACGACCTCCATCACAACGGCTCCCTCTATCACGGACGCGAGAAGTTCCTCCGGCAAGCCCGGCGCATCAACCAGTACTTGAAAGACTGGCAGGCCGTCGGGTTCCGCTCCGCCTTCACCTTCCACCGACTCGACTGGCTCCACGACCTCGATATCCAATACGATTCCTCGACGTTCGACACCGACCCCTTCGAACCCCAGCCCGACGGCGTCGGCACCATCTTCCCCTTCTGGGTCAGTCGAGAGCAGGGAGCAGGGAGCCGGGAGCAGGGAGCCAGAGGACAGAGGACGGACGACGGAGGACGGACGTCAGACGACAGAGGACAGAGGACAGAGGACGGACATACCGTCGCACTGGCGCACCGTCGCACCGACGCACCGGCGCACCGACCCGCCGGCTACGTCGAGTTGCCCTACACGCTCCCCCAGGACTCGACGTTGTTCCTCCTCTTCCGCGAGCAGGACATCGGCGTCTGGCAACGGAAGCTCGACTGGATCGCCCTGCACCGCGGCATGGCCCTGGTCAATGTCCACCCGGATTACGTCAACTTCACCGACCGACCCCAGCCCCGGCAGTTCCCCGTCCGCTTTTACCAGGAACTCCTCGAGCACGTCCGCCGCCAGCACGCCGACCGATGCTGGCACGCCTTGCCCAGACACGTCGCCGCGCTGGTTGCCCCCCCAGCCGCTGGGACACCCCCGCAAGCCGCCGCCGCCGATCGCCAGCCGGAGGCCGCCCCGCCCCCAGCCGACGGTCACGAGCCCGGCACGCTGCCGCCCCGGCGCACCGTGCCCCGCCTGAAGCCGAGGATCTGGATCGACCTCGATAACACCCCGCACGTCCCCTTCTTCCAGCCGATCATCCAGGAGCTCGAAGCCCGCGGGTTCAGCGTCCTGGTAACCGCCAGGGACGCCTTCCAGGTGTACGAGCTCGCCGAGAAAAAAGGGCTGCGCTGCGTCCGGATCGGGCATCACTACGGCAAAAATCGCCTGGCCAAGGGCTGGGGCCTCGCCTATCGCGCCCTCGAGTTGGCCCCGCTCATCTTCCGCCAGCGACCGATCCTGGCCGTCTCCCACGGCGCCCGGTCCCAGTTGATCCTCGGCCATTTCCTCCGGATCCCGACGCTGCTCATCGAGGATTACGAACACGCCCGGTTCCCGTGGCCCACGACCCCCGACTGGGTCCTCGCCCCCGGGGTGATCCCGCCCGACGCCCTCCCCCAGCGACCCGATCGCATCCTGAGCTACTCGGGGCTCAAAGAGGAAGTTTACGCCTGGAGACTGCAGCCCGACGAAACGGTTCTCCCCGCGCTGGGCATCCGCAACGGCGAGATCGTCGTGACCGTCCGCCCCCCGGCGACCGAGGCCCACTACCACAACCCTGAGAGCGAAGCGCTGTTTGTCCGGTTCATGGACCGCGTCTGCGGCCGGACCGACACCCGGGTCGTGCTTCTGCCCCGCAACAAGCGCCAGGAACAGTCCCTCCGCGCCCGCTGGCCCGCCTGGTTCGCCCACCAGCGGACCGTGATCCCCCCGCAGGCGCTCGATGGCCTCAACCTCATCTGGTTCTCCGACCTCGTCGTCAGCGGCGGCGGCACCATGAACCGCGAGGCCGCCGCCCTCGGCGTGCCCGTCTACAGCATCTTCCGCGGCCGCATCGGCGCCGTCGACCAGCAGCTCTGCCGGGAGGGAAGGCTCCTCCTCCTCCAGTCCCCCGAGGACGTCGACCAGCGCATCCATCTCCAGAAACGCCACCGCCCCGACACCATGCTCACCACGTCACGGCAGACGCTCGGTCAGATTGTGGACACCATCGTCGAGGTCGCCCAGGGATGCCGCATGCTCACGAAGTGAGAGCTCCGACGGCTCTGCCCCCCCGCCGCACCTGCCCTTTGCCGCACCGATCCCCTCAACCTGCCGACCAACCTCCGACCTCTGACCTCCCTCCTTCGCCCTTCGGGCTCCGGCGGGCAGGCTGACCTCCGACCTCCCTCCTTCGCCCTTCGGGCTCCGGCGGGCAGGCTGACCGCTGACCTCTGACATCTGACCTCTGGCTAAGTCAATGCCCCTTCACTTCCTCCTGCTCTGCGCTCTGCTGCTGTGCAACGTGCTCCTTCGCACGTTCACCAACGGCTTCCAGGTGCTGCCGAAGATCTTCAACGTCATCGACATCCCGATTGTCGCACTGCTGTTCATTCTCTCTCTCGCTCACCGGGGCAAAGCCACGCCGCTGTCTTGGGCACGGACGATTTCGCGACGCTTGCTGTGGTTCTGCGTGGTCCTTGTCCTCGGAGCCGCCCTAAATCCAGGCTACTTCTACCTCCCGGCGGCCTTAAGCCAGGTCGTCATGCTGGTCGAACCGATCCTCCTGTTCGTCGCCCTCACGAACCTCCCCATCACCGAGCAACAGATCACTACCTACAGCCGCCTGCTACACAAACTCGTCATTCTCCAGATTGCCATCGGCGTTCTCCAGCTTCCAGCCCGCATCCAAACCGGAAACTCCGAGGCCGTCCACGGCACGTTTACCGGTAATGCGGAACAATACGCCGCTTTTCTGATGATCGGAATCTTCTACCTCATCGGGCTGGCCAGCCTCTCACCGCACAAAAGAAAGCGATATATCCTGGCCATTCTCTTGATCCTGGTCCTCGCTGTATCGGTCGACAACAAGGCCTCCTGGCTGGGGACAGCATGCGCACTGGCCTTGGTTCTTTGGAGGCTAGATCTTCTCAAACTCCAGCAATTCCGCACCCTTGGACCGATACTCCTCATTCTCAGTCTAGGGGTCGGGATTGCCTTCTTGGCTACCCGAACATCCTCGTCTCTCATCAAGTACCAACGACTCTGGGAGGTGCTGAGCAGCGGGAATGCCACGCAACTCGGTAAGGTCAAGGCCTACATCGACATCGCACGATCCCATCTGACACATCCCCACATGATCTTCGTGGGGGCGGGGCCGTCGACCATGTACTCGCGTGCCAGTCGTCAGTTCTACCTTGACGCCACCTCCCGTCAAACACTGTACATGAATCCCGACGTGGCTTCAGCGGAGCTCCAAGACGTGCGCATGTCTCGTGACGCCGCCTCGAGCGCCATGCAGGGAGTGGTTACGCGGACGTACCGCGCGCCTTACTATCTCAACTTCTACAGCGGTAGAGAGGCGATCTGGGCGATCGGCAGCGGCCAGGTCGACACACCGTTTTCGCCTTACGCAGGCCTTCTGGGTGAGACGGGGGTTCTGGGGTTTTTACTCTATGTTGGCATCTATGGTATGACCCTAAGACGTCTCGCGAGTATGCTGCCCGTTGCCAGGCAACATGTGGGCGCCTTTCCAATTCTCACAGCGGCGGGGGGTCTCATGCTATACATTCTAGTCAACTCCGTCTACGGTCCCTTCCTGGAGACGACGCGCTATACGACTCTGCTCTGGAGCATGGTTGCGCTCTGCGCGATCCAATGTCGCACAGAGGATTTGCGAGATTTTGAATCTGTTGTTCCTTACACATTCCAAACAGAGGGCGAGGCAGTAGCTGTCTCTCAACCCGAACCGGTTTAGCAAGTACCTGATGCCACAGCGCGACTCCATCTTGATTGTCGGCTCGTTGCCTCCTCCGGCCATTGGCCCCTACCTTGCCATCGAACGACTCGTGAGTTCGCGCGAGCTCAACGCCGCCTTTGACATCAGATTTGTGGATATCTCGGATCATCGAAGCCCAAGTAACATTGGCAGGTTCGACGCCAGGAATGTGTTCCTGGGATTGAAGCACGCCCTCATTTGCCTGGCGCGGTTGGTGTCCCGCAGACGGCAAATCCTCTACGTGTCGATTGCTCAGGGCACGTGGGGGTATCTCCGGGATCTCGCATTCATCCTGCCGGCGCTTTGCCTGCGCACGCCCGTCGTGATCCACCTTCGGGGCTCCGAGTTCGGCGCCTTCTATCAGCAGATGCCTGGCTGGCTTCGATACGTGACTCGCTTCGTCCTGGCGCGTACGGCGCGCATGATCGTGCTCGGAGAGGGCCTCAGGAAGACGTTCGACGGACTATTGGCTCCCTCTCAGATCGCCGTCATCCCCAACGGGATTCGGTACCAGGAATATGAACGGTCCCCGGTCACCGGCGCGGCGCCGTTCCGCAAGAAGATCCTCTTTCTGGCGAGTCTCCGCCGGCGGAAGGGTGTCTTCGTGCTCTTGGAAGCGCTCCCGCAGGTGCTGGCCAGGCACCCTGACGCGCAGGTCACCTTCGCGGGATCCTGGCGCAGCAACCAGGAACGCAAAGAGGCGGAGCAGCTGATCGAAGAGCTGAGGCTTTCGGGCCGGTGCCGGTTTGTCGGCGAAGTGTCCGGACAGGAGAAGGTCCGCACCTACCTGGATCACGACCTCTTTGTCTTTCCGCCAATCGAGCCCGAGGGCCTGCCGTGGGTGATCCTCGAGGCCATGAGCGCCGCGCTGCCCGTCATCACGACCGACCAGGGGGCCATTGCCGAGGTCGTCGATCACGGTAAGACCGGCTTCGTCGTGCAGCCGACGAAGGAGAGCCTCGCCCGCGCGATCTGCCGACTGCTGGACGATCCCGAGGGTGCACGCCGAATGGGCATCGAGGGAAGAAGGCGCGTCGAGAGCCACTTTTCAGAAGCAGCTTACCTCCAGAAGCTGATTGCTGTTTTGCGCGACGTCGCGGCACTCCAGCCGGGTTCACAAAGGGCGCCCGTCTGTGCGACAACCGAGACTCCTTAAAGGCTACGATGTCAGTGCCTCGCTCCATCGGAACCGCCGGAGGCGTGCCCGCACCCGGCACCGCCTCCATGGTCGTGCTCATCACGAACATCCCGACCCCATACCGCATTCCCCTGTTCAACGAGATTCACGCACAGTTGGCCCGTGTTGGGATCGGGTTCAAAGTGGTCTTCGCCGCCTTGACCTACGCGCGCCGCAAGTGGGCCATCGACATGGCAGAATGCCGGTTCCAGTGGGAAGTGCTGGCGGCTGGCCGTCTTCCCTCGCGTAGCCCGGAGAGTGCCGTGTTTACATACGCTGGCCTGGGCCGCGTGCTCCGTGCCCACTCCGGCGCCCTGTGCATCGTCAGCGGTTTCTCGCTCGCTACTACGCGTCTCTGGCTTCGGTCGTTCTTCCGCCCTACACCTTACCTCATCTGGTCCGGCGCCATCGAACGTAAGAACCGTCCGGACTCGTTCCTCCAGCGCTGCCAGCGCAGACGGGTCATCGCCCGCGCGCACGGTTTCGTCGCGTATGGGACCCGTGCCAAGCAATACCTTGTCGGGCTCGGAGCAGCTCCGGCAAGAGTGTCCATCGGGATCAACACAGTGGACGTTGCGTACTTCCGTGACGAAGTCACCCGTCTTCGGTCCGAATCATCGCCAAATGGCCTTCAGCGGATTCTCTACGTTGGCAATCTGGAGAAAGGAAAGCGCATTGACCATCTCCTTCACGCGGCGCGCTTGCTCGCGGCTTCACGCCAAGACTTTCAGATTGAACTAGTCGGCTCCGGTAGCCAGGAGCAAGGGCTCAAAGGACTGGCTTGCGACTTCGGGTTGAGTGAACGTGTGCGGTTCCTTGGATTTCTTCAACGTCCGGACGTCGCAAGGCGGCTCGCGCATGCCTGCTGCTTTGCCTTTCCGTCCGAGTATGACATCTGGGGACTGGTACTCGTTGAAGCCATGGCGGCGGGGCTCTGTTGCCTCGCATCGGTTCATGCGGGCGCCACCATGGACCTAATCCAAGATGGAACCACCGGCTTTTCTTTGGACTTCGAGGACGTTGCAGCGGTTGCTCAACGCCTGGACTGGGTGCTCAGCCACCCGACGGAATCCCACAAGATCGGCCAAGAAGCGGCGCGTTTCATCGCCGAGCATGCGTCCCTCAGCCGATCCGCCGCTGGCTTTGTCGACGCAGTCAGCCGCATCAGGACTGGAGCCCAGAGATGTCTTGCGGCTCAGGCTGCTTGAACACAACTCCCGCGAACATGATCTGCCCCACCATCGGCCAAGCCTCGCAGCGGTCAGCGCGAGTGGGCATGTGCACGGTGTGTACTGAGGTGGGTGGTAGAGAGTCCTTGCCGCGTAGTCTTGCGAGAGGAAGTTCGACCTTGGCGGGCAGATGCTGCACACAGGGCCGAGGCGGGCTCGGAAGGCCCGCGGACATCCGCGGGCCCGTGACAAAGACGAGGCATACACCATGTATCAACTGTGAACGATCGTGCCCCTTTGCTTCGACTGCCTCGTGCGGGTGCCCGCTCGCCAGCGTCATCGCTCGCGAACGCACCAATCACGCGCCGGGTCCAGAACAGGAGCGCCCCGGGCGTGCCTGTAGCCGCGTTGAAGCTCACGGCCGCAGGGAGTTGCGTCTATCACGGAGTCGAAGGCACCCGGCACAAGCCGGCCGAATTCCATCGCCGTTCAGTCGGGCATCACTGCCCTCTGCCCCGGCAGGTTGGCCGCTGGCATGCCAGATGCTTCTTGCGCCAAATTGATGAGCGGCACGTTCCATCTGCGACGTCAATCGTTTAATCCCATCTTGCTGGGGCTGGCACTGGCTCTCGCACCCTTCGTTCGATACGCGGCTGTCGCATTTGACGGGTTCCCGATCCTGGCCGGGGACTTGGCGCTGCTGGGTCAGACCAATTGGAATTTCTACAATGCTGGAGACGCGCCTGAAGGCGCCTACATGGGCTGGCTCTACCCCCCCACCACAAGCACCGTCGGTGTCGTCAATCTGAACCGGACGCTCCCACCGGGCAACTACTACCTTCTGCTCAAGGTCATCGATTACATGGGCCCGGGCAGGATCGTTGCAACCGCCGGCGGTGCCTCGGCGGCGGTGTTTCCCAACAACGACGACTGGAACAAATACTGGACGGATCCTGTGCTTCTGCGCTGCGACCGCGCCTTCACCAACTTGACGATCAACCTCCTCAAGACGATTCCCAACACGAATACCCAAAAATACCTGCTCCGTGGCCTCTACCTCACCACCAACGCCAGCGAGAACGTTCCACTCTACGGATTTGACCGGATTGTGGATTGGACGTACCCAGCCGCCCTCTCCACGAATGCCCCGGTCAAGGGGAATCTGATCGCGGACGCGAGTTTCGAGACCGGGCTGGGCCATGGATGGGGTTTTCTTGCCGAGGGGTATTCCCGCGAGATGGCTATCTCCTCCTTCTGGAGGACAAACGACGCGATGGTTGCTGCGTATCACGGCGATGCCTGCATCCGTGTCCCAGTTCGCGGCAGCCTGATGTCAAGAACCCACACGCTCAAAGCCAACACATTCTACACCCTCTCCGCCTGGGTGCGAGCCCCGGTACCCACCGGCATCGGACTGGGCGTGTACAATGTCACCACACCCCCGCCCGGCTTCTCGAATGTGGTCAATCTCTACAACAATACCTTGCGCGCCACCACGAACTGGAACCGGGTCAGTGTCAGCGGGTATTGCCTCGACTATCCGCATTGCCACTACCAGCTCATGATCTATGCCAACCCCGGCACCGAAATCGATGCACTGCAGCTAGAAGAGGGACCGCTTTCAGACTTCTCGCCTGCGGCACCCGTCGAAATCGGCTTTCGGAGCAACACCCCTGGCAGGCTCTTCTTCGACGACGAGGAGGCCGACCTGGCACTCGTCGCACGCAATAACGCTTCCACCACACATTCCGGGCGCCTGAGGTACGACGTGTATGACGTCCAAAACCGCCGGGTCGTCCACGAGACTCGGGATCTGGTCCTGCCTGTAGCCCAGTCCGTCCGGCAGGCCATTTCCCTCCCCCGTATTCGCGGCATCTTCCGGATCGTCGCATGGATCGACGACGTACCCGGCACACTAGAAGAAGTGACCTACGCCATGCTGCCGCGACCTCGAACCGTGGCGACTGACGTGTCTTCGGTAGTGGGCGTTCATCCCAATCTCGTGCCGTTCCAGCTCGCCATGCATCAACGCCTCGGTTTCAAATGGGCGCGCGCCATGAGCCCTGCGACCGTCTTCCGCTGGGCAGCCATTGAACCTACTCCGGGGGACATCCGATGGTTCGACCAGGAGATCACTTCCACGGTAAGCCATGGCCTGACGGTGCTTGGGACAATTACCGGGGGCGGCACGTGGCCCGCCTGGGCCGACAACAGCGGCTTGCCCGATTTGGACAAGTGGGAGTCCTTTGTGACGCGCCTTGTTGCACACTACAAGGACCGGGTCAAGTACTGGGAAATCTGGAACGAGCCGATTTACGTGTTCACAGCACAATTCTACGCCGAGCTGCTGAAGCGGGCCGCGCTGGCGATCCGACGCGAGGACCCCTCCGCGAAGATCGTCGCCATGGGCGGTGTCCGGAGAGACTGGATGCTGCAGGTCATCGAGGCCTTGGGCCCCGACTGGCGACTTTATGCTGACATTGTCTCAACGCACATCTACCCGCCCGGAAACGACCCCAGCGCGAGCCACACACCTGATGTCGCCATGGGATTCAAACGCGATCTGATTGACCGATACGGCGTGGAAGTGTGGAACACGGAAACAGGTTGGTGGGACCAGGGTTTTTATCGTACCGCGAACTCGAGTTATAGCGCTCTCGGCGAGCCCATGCGCCCGTACCTGGATAGCGAACGCTTTTTCCAGGGAGCCTGTTACGGTTGCGAATGCGTCCTCGCCAATCTGTTCCACTCCACGGGAAACGGCTTGACCAAGTACTTCTACTACGATTCCCGGATCTATGCGACGCCACAGTATCTGCGATCCCATCCCACCATACTGGAGTTTGACGACTCGATTCGCGCCAAGGGAATCGCCTACGCGATCGGCGGCCGGTTCCTCGACGGAGCCCGCGGGCTCGGGAGCGTGACACCGTCCATCGGCACCACCTACGCCTACTTGTTTGATGGGTCAGCCGGGCCTTGGGTGGTGTTGTGGTCCAACGACAGGCTGAATCATGAGCTGACGCTGAGCGCTGACGTGATCGTCTCCGATTTCATGGGGAATGCAGGACACCCGACCAACCGAATTGCGTTCGGACGGTTCCCCGTCTACGTGCAGGGCGCAGCGACCACTGCCGATGCACTGCGCGCTGCCATCGTCGAAGGTCGCGTCACAGATGTCGCCGATACCCTGGCTCCGAACTTGTCCCTCGACGAGTTCCCCACCGGCCCGATCAGTCAACCTGACGTTGCGCTCCGGTGGACGGCGATTGACGAGACGTCCATTCCCTGTCCGACAGAGCCCAATGCGGTGACGTACTCGTGTCGCCTTGAAGGACGCGATGCGGACTGGAGCGCCTGGACACCCGGCACCGAAGCTCGCTATTCACAGCTAACCGCAGGCAACTACGTCTTCCAGGTGCAAGCGAAGGACGCCGCCGGCAACCTCAGCGAGATTCGCGGCTGCCTGATCGTCGTCATCCCACCGCTGAACGCCCCGCCCCGCCGTCCCGCAGGATTGCGACCGATGCAGAACTGAGCTTGCCGTAGCGCCACAGGCTACGCTCTCACCATCTGCGAACCGCTGACCCAGAGATGCGGTCATGTGGCAAGCCGCCCACCACCCTGCCCGCGACTGAACCGCCCGCAACACACCAGTGCATTCCAACTCGATCGTGTTCGCACGGCCAGCGCAAATAGCGCGACCGAGCAAGCCGCAACATGCAACCACCCCAGTTACGCGACCACATTGCGGCCCCGCCGACGGACTGTTGTTGCCTTCAGACCGCGTGCCACGAGTTAATTCAGCGGTGCTGCAACGGAGTCCTTCTGTACAGAAGGGCCGCCAATCGAGCCACCGCAGCGTATATAGCCTGGGCGGCTCAGGCAGCGCAGCAAAGGGCCACACCTCGTGCACTCACGATTCTGCCCTACCAAGGACGCTCATTGCCGGTGCAAAGGATGGCCGCCTTCCTTAGCGAGTACGACGACAACGAGCTCCTAGCAACAATAGTCCACGGCAGTCTCGCTACAGGGGAAGACATTGCCTACAGCGACTTCGACGCCGTGGCCATTATCACCGATGCGACAATGCGCGATCCAAGCCGCTTGGCAGCGCTCGTCCGACGACTTGCACATGCTCGCCTCATCATGTTCGAGTATGACCCTCTCCAGCATCATGGCTGGTTCGTGCTCACTGAAGCGGACCTCTGGTCCTACAGCGAGGCAATGCTGCCGAGCACCATTTTGGAGCAAGGCAGATTGCTCGGACGACGACAAGCACTCGATCTTCAAGTGCGGCAGCGCGTTGGCGACGGCGAGGCACTTCAAGTATTTCTGTCGGCGACGAGGTCGCTGCAGGCGAACTTGAGCCTCGGCCGGGCGTTCCGTAACATGTACCACCTGAAGAGCACTTTGAGCCTTTTCATGCTGCTTCCGAGCCTTTATCTTCATGCGAAGACGGGGCGGCCTTTCGCAAAGAGGCTGAGCTTTGTCGCCGCACAGAATGACTTCTCGGAGCAGGAGTGGAGCGCTATGGCGCGGGTCAGCGCCATCCGAGACGCTTGGAGCTATAAGATCTCTCGCCTCCGGCGCTGGGTCGTTGCCCGGCCATGGGTGCTTCGTAGGCACGTGGCCCGGCTCCTCGCACCACCAGTGCCCTCATCGTTGCGGCGCATGGTGTCACAGGAACTGTGCTGCGGGATGCTGACCTTAGCAGCCGCTATGGCGGTAAGGCTAGGGGTGTCTACTGTGGCATCAAACAATGGGTCCTCAAGAAGACGGAGCCGACGTGTTGCGGCGGAGCGCGGCGGATCTCCAGAGGAGCGTGCTTAGTAATGGCGGCCGCGTTGACTCGCGTTCTGGCCCATACTGTCCCCGAGCAAGTGTCCGGCACATCTGCAAACAAGCAGGGCATCGCGCCGCGTCACGAAGGCTGAGGGGTCCACACGCCCAGTCTATGCGCCTCTTGACGGGAGATGCGTCAGACGCGGGAGGTCGACCAGTCTACGTATAGAGGACTAAAACAATCCTCTGACATGCAACACTTTGCTCGGCACAACTCGCAAAGCTTGGCGGCGGCACCGTGCGTAGAATGAGGCAACGCGTGCTAACTGCGTTGATTGACCTGCCGAGGGCGGTGCCAGCGTCGGAGTACGGCGTCACTGTGCAGCAGGTCGTCCGGCGACTGTCGGGCGTCTCAGGAGTCAACTCCATCTACCAAGTAGGCCATGTAAGCGATCCGGGTATCTCCGATCTGGACCTCCTCGTCGTATTTGATTCGGACGCACGTTATCGTGAAGACCCGCGTTGCGGGTTGGGCCCCACGGGCCGGTATCTCTTGATCCACAGTCTGTTTGGCGTGACACAAAGGCAGGTAGGCGAGGCGGCACAGCTCACGTTCCTGCAGAATTACCAGCTTCGATGGGGCGAGCCACAGCCCGTGGCTTGCACCGGTACGCTGTCGGCGGATGAGGAGCGTCTGCTAAAGTGCCAGCTGGCCCTCGAATACATGCTGCGCATTTATGCAAGCCTCTTCGTCCAGTTTACGTATCGTCTTCTCAAAGTCAGGAGCCTGTTGCTGCACGCAAAAGCACTTCATTACGATTGCGATATGCTCGGTATGCGGAGCAGCCCTCTTCGGGCAGCCGCTGCACGCGTAGCGGATCGCAGGCGGGGCTGGTTTGCTGCAGCCAGCCCGTGTTGTCAGATCGCGGACGATGCAGCGGAGCTTTGCAACTGTTTGGGAATGACCTTGGCAGATCTCCTGAAGGAACAGCCGTTTTTCCTTGCACACGACCCGCCCCGAAGGTCGTCGTGCGGGCGACATCTTGTGTTTCGCCACGGCGCCACGTTTGGGATCTCGCATCGTGGTTTGCTGCTTCCGCCCGCCCTGGGCAAATTCTGTAGAAGGTACATCGGCATTCTCGACCGGCTGAACCACTTTGACGTCGTTCTGCCATTCTCCAGCGCGCTTGTCCCATCCGTGATCCAAAGAACGTTTGCCCTGCGAGATCATCTTGCGCAAGCCAACCGCACAGTGTGTCCGCACTTCATGCCGCTGTCCTTGCCACTGTGAAAAGTAATGATAAGAGTAACCCATGTTATCTGGCGTGCGCACCTCGGCGGGATCGAAAGACTCGTTCATGACTTGGTCGCCGCCCAGCGGCTCGATGAGGACCTCGGGGTAAGCGTGCTCTTCGGGACTGCCGTCGGAGATTTCATGCCGGCCTTTCAGGCGACCGGGGCCAGTTTGGATTCAGCAGATTTTGACACGGGATACGACCTTGCGCCACGCAAACTCCACCGTGCCAGCCGAATGCTTGCGTCCGCGGATGTGATTCATGTTCACACATTCGTGTTGCCTCTAGCACTGTCTGCAGTCGCCACCAGGCGGCCCATCGTCTTTACAGAGCATGGTAATTTTAGCTTTGGTCGAAAGCTAAGGTGGTCAGATTACGCGAAGCGGCCACTGTCACGAGCCTTCATGAAACACGCGGTCGCCCACGTTACATTCAACTCCGAATACACAGGAAGAGTCTGGAGACAGCGCTATCCTGGGTGGCGCAGTCCATGTAGCGTCGTCGAGAACGGCATTCTCGTCGGGGGAAGCGACGAACAAGGGGTCGCACCGGCCGAGGATCTGACCACGTGGGCAGGCGACAGCGTCATCGTGGGGACCTCCTCACGCTTCGCCACATTCAAGAGAATCGACCGCCTAATTGATGCGTTTGCGCGCTGCGCGCTCCATCGTGACGCCAAGTTGCTCTTGGTGGGAGATGGACCACTATACCGGGATATCGAGCGTCGGGTCTCCCGGCTGGGATTGACTGAGCGGACGCTAATGACCGGCTTCAGATCGGACGTTCGCGCGTGCCAATCCGTTATGGACGTCTGCGTGTTTGCATCCACCGCAGAGTCGTTCGGCCTTGCTTGCGTGGAAACCCTCGCGCTAGGTAAGCCAACAATCGTCCTTCACGACGGAGGAGGCCTGACGGACATCGTCCGCCCGTTGTGTGCTGACGACGTCGTGGAGAGCATTGCGGGCCTTGCGGACCGCATACTCTACTATTGCGACCACCCCGAGGCCCGCACGCGCCCATCGGAGGAACGCCGCGCGTACGCGCGACGATACGACATCAAAAATACCGCCGCGGGCTTTAAGAAGGTTTATATCGCACTTCTCAAGAAATGAAGGTGAGTGCAAAAGACAACATTGTTCGTGACTTTGCCAGCAAGCAGGGCAGCTATTATCAGTCGAACTACGGGGATGCATCACCTCGCACCTTTATCCGTCGACTCAGGCGGCAGATGATTCTGGAGTGCGTGGGTGACGCGGCGATGGGCGCAGACGTTTTGGATGCTGGCTGTGGTCCCGCGCTCCTTTTTCCGGAGATTCTTGAGCGGTGTCGGAGCTATACTGCTCTGGACCTGACGCCATCAAATCTGGAGAGCATCACGGCCGCCATTAAGGATCCTCGCTTCACGTGCGTTATCGGCGATATGGACACATTTTCCTGGGGATGTAAGCCGGTCGACGTCATCATATGCTCTGGCGCACTCGAGTACGTTGACATGCCGGAGCGAACGCTCGGCCGCATGGTGGACTCTTTGCGCGAGGGCGGCCTCCTGGTATGCTCGCTGCCGAACGCGCATAGCCCTTACCGACTTTGGAGCGAATGGGTGTACGCACCCGTGGCACGCCTGCTGAAACGAATGCGTGGCAATGCGCCACCCCACTACCCCCGTCGACTCTTCTGCGCCAGCACTGTCAAGGCTCAGGCAGAGCGATCTGCCAGACACGTCGACGTCCGTTTCTTTGGCCAACGTGCTCTGCTTCAGCCGCTTGACGTGCTTTTGCCGGAGTGGGATGTCAAAGCGGCACGCTGCCTCGCGGCCTCCGGCGGGCTTTGGCCCAAGTTGCTGGCCACCGAGTTTCTTCTTGCCGTCAGGCGGTAGCGCACTGAGCATGGCCGCAAGCGTCTCCCTAACAGCCTGCTCACCTGCGGCTTACCGACACGATACGCACTACATGTCAATAGCCCAGTACAAGAGCGGCACGTGGCTATGCATGGCCTCAGGCGCGGTGCACGTGCCGTCAGCATGCTGGCAAGCCCGGTCCTTTTGCGGTGAGCAAAATCATGACCACGCTTGCTAACAAAGTCATCAGTGGCCTCATCTCCACGGGCTTGTCAAAAGTGCTGCTCGTAATCGTTGGCGTTACGATAACTGTAGTTCTCGCGAGAAAGCTGCAGCCGGCTGACTTTGGATTGATCGGCATGGCGGGTGTGGTGACGGCGTTCCTGTCCATGCTGAGCTCACTCGGATTCGATAGTGCGATCATTCAGAAGCAAGGGCTCACCGATGCGCAACTGTCGACGCTGTTCTGGATCAAGGCTGCGGTGGGCGTGCTCTCTGCACTGTGCCTTCTGGCGGCGGCGCCACTCGTCAGTCTGCTATACGGCGAGCCCCGCCTCACGCCAATTGTTCGCACATTGTCGCTCCTCTTTGTCATCTCATCGTTATACCAAACGCATCGCAGCATAGTGCGGAAGCAGCTCCGCTTCGCAACGATTGCGCTCAACACCGTAGGCAGCGTGGTTGGCGCCGGGTGTGTTGCTCTGCTGTTCGCGTTCATGGGTGGAGGCGTGTGGAGCTTGGTTGCTCAGTCGTTAACGCTGGATGTGATTTCAGGCGTACTCTATTGGCACGCCAGCGCGTGGCGTCCATGTTATACGTTCGCGTGGCGCGAGACACTTCCAGTGTTGCGCTTTGGGTTGACGATGGCGGGAGGTAACATGACTTTGTTTCTACAGCGGAACATCGACTCGCTGCTAATCGGCTTGCTTCTGGGCGCGACCGCGCTCGGGTATTATGCGCTTGCTTATCGAATGATGTACTCGCCAGTGCGCCAAATCTCTAGCGTATTCACGGATGTGTTGTTTCCGTCTCTTTCGACGCTACAAGGGGACTTAGCCGCGATGCGGCGTTGGTATTTTCGCGGCCTGAAGAGTATCGCGATGCTGTCGTTCCCGATTATGACTCTGGTGGCCATACACTCGAAAACGCTGGTCGATGTGTTCTGCTCAGGTCAGTGGCTGCCGGCGGTTCCTGTTATAAGTATTGTGGCGCCTGCGGGCGCCATACAGTCGGTGACATACTTGACCTACGTTGTGTTTCCCGTGGCCGGTCGTCCTGGCATGTGCGTGGCGCAGTACTTGATTGGGTGCATGACTTTAGCTGCAGGGATCGTGATCGGCTCCCGATGGGGGATTACGGGCGCGGCGTGGGGCGTTCTGGCGTCTTCCGCAATGTGTTTTATCATTGCGCAGGTGTTTCTGAACCGATTGCTCGCCATACGGTTTGGTGCATTGCTCGGGGTCTTGGGGTCGGCACTGGCGGGTTGCGCGGGAATGATTGGGGTCGCATGTGCGGCGACCGCTGCGCTGGGTGACGCGACGCAGTCAACATTGTATGTTGGTGGCAGCGTGGTGCTCTCCGTGATCCTGTATGCCGGTATCATAGGCGCGCTGGAATGGCGAGAATTGTACGGACTTGCCGACTTGGCCAGGCAGCGCGTGCTTGGGCGCCGGGCAACACGTCAGGAGGTGACCGGCAGCGTTCAGGGCGGGGTCGCGGTCAGCGGGCACGATGCTGCCGATGCGGAATCAAGGGAGGGATGAGCGTGCCTGGGCTTCAAAGGACGCGTTACTTGGGGGCCCGCACAGTAGGGCGTTATAGCAGAAGGCAGCAATCGGCACGGCGGAGCCGCGTGCGGCAAGACGTACCGAGTTTGCCTGTACCGGTTACAGTAGCGCCGCCGGGCGCCGGTCCAAAGTTTTTCACGTATGGAATTCGCGGTCAATAGGTCAAGTCTCGGTCCCTCCTGTTCCAGGCCTCCCCTCGCTCCGTCGAGGACCCGAAGGTGTCGAGGCGCCGGAGAGAGGGTGGCGGGGATCAGGGTTTTCATGAAGGCCAGACCGAGCTGGGTCTGAGGCGCGCCGCGCTAGCGGGACTTTATGATGCAGCCTATTTGTCTCCAACCGGAAGCCGTCGACCTCTTGTACATCGCGCCTGGTGGTGTGCTCAAAGGACGCGTTGAGCCGACGTTGTGGATGCGCATTTGTCACACATATGACGGAATGGGGGTCGCAACGGAATTGGGGTCAGGAGACGGGCGTATGCGATGATGTTGAAGAGTATCGGGCGGTTGTCTAAAGCTCTGCGCAAACAACTCACAAAGCGGCCGTGCGCGGAGATTCCGAGACAGGCTGACGCTGCCGTTGTGATGGGGAAGGGTGTGTTCGAATGAGGAGCGTGACGCAGGTATATAGGACAGGGGAATTGAGAGTCGTGGAATGCCCTACACCGGTGTCGCACCGTGGATGCCTCGCCATCTGCAATGCACACTCCGTGATTTCCGCCGGCACGGAGAAGACCAAGGTCGACACGGCCCGCAAGAGTCTGGTGGGCAAGGCCATGGCGCGGCCCGACCTAGTGAAAAAGCTGATCGCCAAGGCGCGCCGGGAGGGGCTGTGGAAGGCGTGGCAGACGGCGGCGGAGCGGCTGGAGCAGCCGATGCCGATGGGCTACTCGTGCGCCGGGCAGGTCCTCGAGGTTTCGGGCGACGTTGATGGTCTCAGCAGGGGCGATTGGGTGGCCTGCGGCGGGAGCACGGCGAATCATGCCGAGATAGTTTGCGTGCCGAAGAACCTGGTTGTGCCGATCCCGGAGGGCGTCGGGACGGACGCCGCGGCGTTCGCCACCCTGGGGGCGATCGCGATGCAGGGCGTTCGGCAGGCCGAGGTGCGCCTCGGGGAGAAGGTGGCCGTCATCGGCCTGGGTTTGATTGGCCTCTTGACGGTGCAGATTCTCAAGGCCTCGGGCTGCCGGGTGCTGGGGATAGACGTCGATCCGGTCAAGCTGAGTCTCGGCCGGGAGCTCGGGTGCGAGGTCACTGTGCACGCCTCCGACGAGGGCCTGGAGGAGCAGGTGCTCGTGTTCACCGGTGGGTACGGCGTGGACGCCACGATCATCACGGCCGGGACCAGGTCAAACCAGCCGGTGGAACAGGCGGGCGAGATCACCCGGGAAAAGGGCCGGGTTGTCGTGGTGGGAGCGACCGGGCTCACCCTGCCCCGCGAACCTTACTACCACAAGGAGATCGGGTTCTCGATCTCGCGTTCCTACGGGCCCGGTCGGTACGACACTCGCTACGAGGAAGAGGGACAGGATTATCCGTACGGGTACGTGCGATTCACCGAACGCCGCAACATGGCCTGTTTCCTGGAACTGCTCCAAAGCCGCCAGGTGCGGCTGGACAAGATCATCACCCACCGGTTCCCCCTCGAGCAGGCCCCCCAGGCCTACGCGCTCATCAGCGGAGAGAAGAAGGAGACGTACCTCGGGATTCTCCTCGAGTACACGCGCAAGGAGGCGGAGATCCCTCGGCGGATCGAGCTGACCCCCCGCCCGTTGAACCGGGACAAGATCACCGTGGGAGTCATTGGCGCCGGTCACTACGCCACCGGCTACCTGATCCCCGCCATTCGCGCGCATCCGTTCCTGCAGCTCGGCGTTCTTTGCACCGGGTCCGGCGTCTCCGCCACCCAGGTGGGCCAGCGATTCGGGTTTCAGGCCGCCGACGCCGACGCGGCGGCGATCCTCGAGCAGTCCGATGCGATTCTCGTTGCCACCCGCCACAACGATCATGCGGCCTACGTCATCCAAGCGCTGACGCGGGGCAAGCCGGTGTTCGTCGAGAAACCCCTGGCGATCACGGAAGAACAGCTCGACCAAGTCGTCGCCCGCCTGCAGTCACCCCCGCCGTCCCCAGCGGCTACAGCAGGCCCTGAACCAGCGCCACCCCTCACTCCTCACCCTTCACCCCTCACTCCTGGCCCCTCAGCCATCAAACCTCAACAGTCCTCGGCGAACGCTTCCCTCATGGTGGGCTTCAACCGGCGCTTCGCCCCGGCCACGGCGGCGGTCAAGGAGCACTTTGCCTCCGTGAAAGGCCCGAAGCAAATCCTCATTCGCGTCAATGCCGGGCCGGTTCCAGCGGATCACTGGATCCAGAACCCCAGCGTCGGCGGTGGGCGCCTGGTCGGCGAGGGCTGTCATTTCGTGGACTTGGCGGTGGCTCTAGCCGGGGCGACCATCGTGCGTGTTCAGGCCCTGGCGATCCCGCGCCCCGGTCTCGATCATGCCTTGTCCGAGGATTTCACGATGCAACTGGAACTCGCCGACGGATCCGTGGCGACGGTTGTCTACACCGCCATCGGGGACACCGGGCTGCCCAAGGAACGGATTGAAGTGAGCGGCGGCGGGCGATCAGCCGTCATTGACGATTTCTGCGGGGTCGAGCTCTGGCGGGATGGCAAATGCCTGAGAAAGAGCCGGTCCAAACAGGACAAGGGGCAGGCGGCGGAAATCGATGCCTGGGCCAAAGGGCTCAGGCAGGGGACCAGCCCAATCCCGTTCGCCGAGATCATCAACGTGCACCGGGCCTGTTTCGCGGCCATCAGGTCCATGGGCGAACGCGCGGCCGCGGCGGTGAACTGAGAGCCCCGAGGCGTTCACCACGAAGGCGCGAAGATCACGAAGGAACTCAGGGATCAAGTACCGGCCATCCCCTCCCTCTTGCGCCGTCTGCGCATTTTCGCGGCTCTCCCCTCTCAGCTTCGTGAACTTCGTGATGAATCCCCAACCCCAACCCACACCTGCCCCGGTGGACCCGGCCCTGGCCCATGCGATTGCCGAGCTTCTGGCCTACTGCCGCGCGCATCAGTGGGCGGGTTGGGATCCGTACGATGCGCTCAATAGCCAGGTGCTCCAAAGTAGTCGTTTCTCGGACCGCGCCGTATTCCGGTTGGCATTGACCCAGCTACTGAAACGGCTGCCCTGGAACTTGCGGCCCTTCCTTCGCGTACCACGCGGCCAAAACCCTAAGGGAGTCGCGCTATTTGTCTCAGCGTTGGTCAAGCTCGCACAGATCAACCTCTCACGGCCTGCCGAGGCCGTGGAGTTGGCCCAACGACTTCTTGAATTGCGGACCCCGGGACTGCCTCGGACATGCTGGGGGTATGACTTCGACTGGCAATCACGCGATGGCTTCGTACCCAAGTGGACTCCAAACGTCATCTGCACTTCCTTCGCAGCAAACGCGCTGCTCGATGTCCACGGGCATTACCCGAATCCTGCCTTGTTAGCGCATGCAGTGAGCGCCGCCACGTTTCTCATGGAGACCCTCCGCCGCACCGGGCCGGATGGCATCACGTGGTTCTCCTATACACCGCGCAGTAAGGAAATAGTCCACAATGCCAATTTGCTTGGTGCTGCTTTGCTGGCCCGGCTTGACGGGCTGGCGCCCTCGTCCGGCTTTCTCACAACAGCCTTGGAAGCAGCGCACTTCTCGCTGCGCGCACAGAACGCCGATGGGTCGTGGTTCTATGGCGATGGGTGCCACCAACGCTGGATCGACAGTTTTCATACCGGCTACAATCTCGTGGCACTACACCAGATCTTGCTGCGAGCCACCCTGCCCGAGATCCAGCGAGCGCTGGAACGAGGGTTTGCTTTCTTCAGAGGGCACTTTCTCTCGGAAGAGGGGTATGTCAGCTATTATCACGATAGGGTTTTCCCCATCGACACGCACTGTCTGGCGCAGGCTATTCTCACCTTGCTGGAGCTGCGTCATTATGCAGCCGACAATGCGGACAGGGCACAGCGTATCGCCCACTGGGCACTGCAGCACATGAGGAACGGGGAGGCGTCGTTTTACTATCAGCGGCACCGGTGGATCACCAACCGGATCTCGTACATGCGTTGGACACAGGCGTGGATGCTCCTGGCAATGACCGAACTGGCTCTTGTCCGCAGGTCCGACAGGCCTCCCGCAGAGGCCGGTGCCGCAACCGCGTCCGCATCCTTGTGTCGAGGCACAACAGGCCTGTAGCGACGGCCTGGGCCTTGTCAGCAGCGCAGATTCTCTACATCCCCATGGTTGACGTGAGGCCAGATCCTGCGGCTCCATTGAGAGCGAGTTGGCCGGGTGGCATCGACGACCACTTTCGGATGCATCTGCACTCCGGGACTCCTGCCATCCAGGAGCAGGCGGGGCATTGGACCTACGCAGAACTCGACGCGGCCTGCACACTCCTCACCACCGCTTTGCTCCAGCGCCAGGCGCAAGTCGGTGATGTGATTGCGGTTTACGCTCGACGAAGCGCTGCGCTGGTCGTCGCCCTGCTCGCGATCGTCCGTGCCCGGATGGCCTTTGTCATCCTGGATCCCAGATACCCCACGCATCGGACAAGTCAATGTCTCGGCGCCGCAAGGCCCAAGGTTCTACTGAACCTCATGCCTAACATCGCGATGTCCGCGGATTTGCGGGAGGCTATTGTCAACGCGGGGATACGAGCCACGCTGGACGTCCCGGAGTCGAAGAGCGGACTCTTGGCGCTTGCCATTGAGCCCAATACGGCTGGGCCGGTGCGGGCCACCGCAGATCCCACGGACACGCTCTACGTCGCCTTCACGTCCGGCACGACGGGACGGCCGAAGGCCATTGTGGGAGCGCATGGCCCCGTGGCGCACTTCCTGGAATGGCAACGCGTCACATTCCATCTGTCCGATCAGCACCGCGTCAGTCTGCTGAGCGGATTAGCGCATGATCCGCTGTTGCGTGACGTGTTCCTGCCGCTATGGATCGGTGGCACCGTTTGCATCCCCGAGAGCGACGCCTTCGAAAGCCACGGGAAACTGCGGCGCTGGTTGCGCGACACGGGAGTCACCATCGTCCACCTGACGCCCGCCTTGGGCCACCTCCTGCTTGTGGGTCTTGATACAGACCAGCACTTCTCGCTGCCGTCCTTAAACTACGCTTTCTTTGGCGGGGATATGCTCCGGACCACCCAACTCGAGTATTTCTCGCGGGTGGCGCCAAGGGCCACGTTTGTGAACTGCTACGGCGCAACCGAGACTCCCCAAGTCATGGGATATCATGTGGTCCCGAGAGAGTCGGCCCCGACGGCGGACGGGTCCCCTCGCGACAGCCACCTCGTCCCCGTGGGTCAGGGGATCGACGAGTGCCAGTTGCTGGTGTTTGATCAGGCTCGGCGACTGTGTGATGTAGGGGTCGTCGGTGAAGTCTGTGTACGCACCCTGCATCGCGCCAAGGCGATCCTGACCAACGGAACTGCGGAGCCCGCTGTGTTCATTCGCAATCCCTACACTGACGACCCACTCGACTTGATCTATCCAACAGGCGACTTTGGATACTACCTGCCGAATGGCGCTGTCGTTTGCCAGGGCCGCCGCGATCGGCAGGTGAAGATCCGCGGCTTTCGCGTGGAGCTTGCCGAGATTGATCGCGTGTTGCTGTCAATGCGTGATGTGCTGCAGCATCATGTTGATGTCGAGGGGGATAGTGAAGAGACCCGGAGATTGGTTCTATACGTCGTCCTGCGAACGGACTCAAGGCTTCAAGCCCGGGACCTCGAACGCTGGTTGGCCGCCGAGTTGCCGAACTTCATGCTGCCTGAGCAACTCATCATCATCGACCGAATGCCCCTCACGCCAAATGGGAAAATCGATGTTGCGGCACTGAGAGCAGCAGGCACACGAGACCGCGACGCTGATGCGGACGACAATTGCGTTAAGTCCACTACCGTTGAAGGTGCTCTATTGGCCATCTTCCGGCATACACTGTACTCCAAGTCCATCGGCCTCGACACAGACATCTTCCAGGCCGGCTTGAACTCGCTCCAGGCCGTTGAAGTGTGCTGTATGATCGAAAGGCAGTTCGGAGTTCAGGTGTCCATTGGCGCTTTGACAAGCGCCCGCACAATTCGCCAATTGGCACTGCTGATCCCCAACCGCTCGCTTGACAACATTACTGCTACAGGGGATGTAGCGCTTGCTCCGCGAGCGGCTTCGCCTGCCACTGACGCGGCTGAGCCTCGTCTTGGCCTGCCGGTTGACGCCTGCGTCACGGGCGGCGCGCCTTCCGCACCACCCAAGGGCAAGTCTCGGCTCGGGCCGCGCCTCATCCCGGAGCGGGAGAACCTTCTCGTGGCGATCCGCAACAGGATCCTGCAAGTCTTCGCCCGCGTCGCGCCGGACGTCTGGCGCGTCCGTCTTCACAGAATTCGCGGCGTTCGAATCGGTGAAGGGGTCTCCATCGGCTACGACACGATTCTCGAAACCTCGTATCCCTGGCTGGTACGCATTGGAAATCATGTGAATATCGGCATCCGAGTCACTGTGCTCGGCCATTTTCGTGGTATGGCCCCGGTCGAGAAGGGGGGCGTTACTGTCGACATCCGTGACGACGTCTTCGTGGGACCTGGAGTCATCATCCTACCGAACGTGACCATCGGGAAGGGGGCTGTCGTCGGTGCCGGAAGTGTTGTGAATGAATCCGTGCCGGCCGCCACTTTTGTCCAGGGCATTCCCGCAAAGCCCATCGCAAGTTGCGGACTGGCCTTGTCCCGAACGACAACCTACGAGCAGTTCATTTCCAATCTCAGCCACTGGCAGCCGGGCCCCACTAAGGCGCTGAAACAGACCGATTGAATGCCGTGTCGACCCGTTATCGTCAAGACCAAGCCAGCGGCATCCCCCAGCGGAAGGCAGTCTGCTGCTTAAGCCGTTCTTGTCGTCCTCGATTCACGGCTATGGTGAATCACATCTGAGAAATCAGGGCCGAGTTCCTGGCACACAATACTGTCGCACCACTGGCAGCAAGTGCTGAGACCCGCAATGCAGGACCTACTCAAGATACTCTGTCTCTCGACGCCAACCGGTGACGAACAGCGCGTCGCGCAAATGGCGTGCCATGCGGGTCTGCAGGCTCAGTTCTGCGATTGCTCCAAGCTACATGCCGCGACATCCCCACCACAAGACCCGCCTGAAGGGCACTGCCATGCGGCGGTTGCCCACTGGCGAACGCTGCAAGAGCTCACGCACGCCTCCGTCGATGGAAAAGAGCCGTTATCGGCCCTTGGCATGCTACCCAAGACCCTCTTCGTCTACGGCTGGCAAGAGGCTGAGCCTTGCCCGGCATTTCTGCAGCGGCTCACAGGCGGTGTAATCACGGGCGTGCGAGCCATCGTCGGCAGCGCCCGCAGGGTTTCCATTCCGGCGGCGTCACGTGACTACTGCCGGCAGTTGAGCGGCTTGGATTTTGACATCGGCAGTCACGCACTCAGCGCTTCTTTTGTAGTACCGCATGATGTCGCCTCCATCCGGCCTCTTGTGCTGATCAATGGTCTGCCCTTCTTCGCTGAACTGCAGGTTCGCGAGACGTTGCTCGTGCTGGTGGGCTGTGAGAAGATCGCGGATTTGGAGACTCCGATCGTCTCTGGGAACAGCCTGCTCCCCTTCTTTGAGCAACTCCTGCCTCTGCTCATGTTCCTGCGGCGGCACTACGGCGACTGCACTTGGCACGCGGAGCACGCCCGCGGGTGCTTCATCCTCGATGATCCACCGCTCCGGCAGCGGTATGGCTACTTCGAGTTCGCGAAACTTCACGCCGCCATTGGCCAGCAGCCCTTTGCTCTGAGCATCGCCTTCATTCCGTGGAACTACCGACGATCGCAATCCAAAGTCGTCGCACTGTTGCGCGCGCATCAGGATCGCTATTCCCTGTGTGTTCATGGCTGCGATCACACACGGGCCGAGTTCGGACGCACGAACCAGCGTGAGCTATCGGAGCGCGCAATGTGCGCCCTAGCGAGAATGAAAGACCACGAGCGGCGTTTCGGCGTGGGCTTTAACCCGGTGATGGTCTTCCCGCAAGGGATCTTCTCGTCGGCGGCCATGGCCGCGCTTCGCGCTTGCGGCTACAGCGCGGCCGTCAACAGCACAATTCATCCCGCCGATAGCCCCTGGGCCGCGGTCAAGCTGCGGGATCTTCTCGACGTCGCCGTGTGCACGCACTCTGGTTTTCCGCTGTTCCTGCGGCGATATCCGGACAACATCGTGGATTTCGCCATGGATTTCTTCCTCGGTAAACCTGCCCTGGTTGTTGAGCACCACGGTTACTTCCGGCGTGGCTACTCAGATCTGATGCGCTTCCTGGAGAGGTTCAGCGCCCTCGATAACACGTTGCAGTGGAGCGACTTACAAACCATCGCGTCACGCGCCGCTTTGCAGCGAATCTCTGAGAGAGGCGACTTGGAGGTGCGGTTTTGCTCGGACTGCTTTTGGATTCTGAACGACACGGGCTGTGTACGACGATACACACTGTGCCGCACGCACAGTGGTGGCGAGTCGAGTTTGGAAGTTAGTGTCGACGGCGACGCAACTGAGCATGACGGGTCTGGGGCGCACTGGAAAGTCGCTATCACACTGCAGCCAGGACAGGTTGCCATAGTGCGCATCAGGGCGCGAGGCGATGGCGCGAGCAAGAGAATGTTTAGGCCAGGTCGAGTGTACAAGACGAAAGTGCTGGTTCGGCGACACTTATCGGAGTTTCGCGACAACTATCTGGAGCGGATCGGCATACTGCAACGGATGTGCCACAGCGCATCAGGTGTGTTGAGGCGCCTCCCATAGGAACGCGAGGCAGGCGAAGCCCCGCAGTAACCGCATGTGACACGGCACCTGCATCCGGCCAGACGATGCTGGGCATAGAGGATGAGAATCTGCGAACGAGAATCCTGCATTCGGCCATGTGCGAAGTCCGACCCGACAGACATCATGTGTGACATTGTGGCGCTAAATCGGGGCGCGGAAGTCACAGATAGCCCAGATTCTCAGCCTTTAATTGAACGGCTACATGTTCGGGGCTGATCTGCAGGGCGTCATTGAGGAACCCTTCCACTGTCTGGTCAATTGCAGCCAGGACTCTCTTGACGGTCTTGCGTCCCAACGCACGGATCAAACCATCGAGCGCGCCTTCGATCAGGGCGCGAAACAGGTGCCAGAGCAAAGCCGCATAGGTGAGTATCTGCAATCGCCCGCTGTCGCGGTCCCGGGTTTCCCCATAGCTCAGGCGGCCCGAACGCAGCATCGCCTCGAAGAGGAGCAGATAGCGCATGGCCGCCAAATGGACCGAGGCATAGGCCAACTGATAGCGCCCGCTCTGTTCCTTGAGGAACCCCAGATGCTGTTTGATTTCCTTGAAGTACACCTCGATCGACCAGCGCAGCGAATACACTTCGAGGATCTGGGCATCGCTCAAGCTCAGGTCCGTGCACAGAAAGACGACCCAGGTGTCGCTGGACCGTGCCCGCACCGAGGCGCTGAACACCAGACGCACCTCCACCCATCGGGAGGGGAGGCTTGCCTCGGTGGCCAGATTGAGGCGCACGACCAGGCTGGCGGTCTTGAACCGCGCCCGTCGATTGGCCGGCCGCATCCGGCGCGCGACCCGGGCATACAACTGGTGAGCTGTGTAAAGGCGTCCCTGGTATTGATAGGTCAGCAGGCCGCGTTTCATCTGGAAGATGGCGACCAGTTCGTTGTCCAGGCAAGCGGCGATATTCTCCTTGCACCCGAACCACGCGTCGGCCAGCAGATAAGCGGCCCGGATGCCCGCCCGCAGTGGCCGTTGCAGCATCTCCCGGAACATCTGGTGCTTGCTTTGTTCGCGGGCCGCCGCACTGCGCTGGTCCCGGAACGGTTTGTGCTTGGGCTTGTCGACCGCCGCTTTCTGGCCGGTCACGATCTGGGCCTCCAGCGGGAGGAACCCCTTTTCCGCCGCCAGACCCAATTGCAGGACTTGATGGCCCTTGCGGTGGCGGCCCTCGCTGTGGTCGAAGTAGCAACGGGTCCCTTCGACCTTGCGCCCGGCGCGCGCCTGGCTGGTGTCATGGACGACGAACGCGCGCTGTGCGAGCGGGCCCAACTCATTGGCCTGCTGGACCCGCCGGGACAGCTCGCTGGAGAGCCCCCGCCAGTTGATGTCCTCGCGGCCCAGGAAGTCGTAGAGCACGCTGACGTGGCCCGCCAGGAACTGGCACAGTTCAGCGCAAAAGCAGTGGAGGGACTTGGCCTGGAGCAAGGGCCAGACCAGCAAGGCGCAGAGCACGTGGGCGAGGGGTTCGCCGTCGGCGCGGCGTTGACGACTGAGGGCGGCGCGGAGCAAACCGACAAGGCCATGGCGCTGGATGGCCTCGGACAGTTCGGTGTCGGCGAAGACCAAGGGCTGGGCCAAGGCATCGGACAGGGGGGTGTAGGAGCGAGGGGATCGGCGGGCCTTGCGGGTGGCGGCGCTCGGGCGTTGGGATGTTGTCATAGGGCGGTAGTACTACCGCCCTCTTTGACGTCTCTGTTATACTCCTATTCATGTCAACGACCAACGCCGCTTCGATTCGGCGCCAAACCGAGTACGCCCGCCTCGGTGAGCAATTGGCTCACGTCGGCTGGATCAGTGAAGGCTATGTGCAGGATCGGGGACCGGGTGCCGGGGGCTCCTGCTATCCCTGGACCCGGAAAGTCCAAGGCAAGACCGTTTGTGTCGCGTTGTCCAAGGAACAGTATGAATGGCTCAAGCAGGCCATTGCCAATTGGCGCATGGTGCAGCACACCCTCCGCCGGATGGAGCAACTGAGCCGTCAGGAAGTCTTCGCCGCGGTGCGTGGGCCCAAACGCCGTAAAGAACTCGGCAAAAAGGTACTCGGACTGGTTTGACGCTTGGTCGGGCCCTCAAGGCAGCCTCAGCTCAAAACGGCGACCGTCCGCCTGACATTGGTGCCGATGAAAGCAGCACAAACCACTCAGCCATCGCGAGAAACGGATGCCCAGCATGTAAAAATCCGGCTCACAATACCGCCAAAATGTGAGTCATGTGTCAAACCATAGGATGCTCCGACTAATGGGTCTGTTGCCGAGGAGGTCATATGTTTAGAGTTACGATAACGGACAATGACGCCAGGCTTTCTCTGTTTCACAACCCCTTGCCGAGGGTTTTGAAATTCGATAAATGGTATGCCTATTGGAAGACCATTCCATGCGGGGCGACCGTTCTGGATTATGGAGCGGGTGGTCGGCCCTATGAGAAAATGCTGATCAGCAAGTTTCAAAAATACATAGCTGCCGATTACAATGTTGTTGTGCTTCAGACGGAAACGCCGCTTTGAGGTTGGAGCTTACGCACTGATGCCCTAGAAAGGCACGGTGCAATGAGCGGGAATACACGACGGCATTTCAGTGCCGAGGACAAGGTGAAGATCCTCCGACTCCACTTGGTCGAAGGTAAGCCGGTCTCCGACCTGTGCGACGAGCACGGGCTCAATCCGAGCGTCTTCTACCAATGGCAGCGGGTGTTCTTCGAGAACGGGACCCGAGCTTTCGAGCCCCAGGGCTCGGATCGGACGCAGCAACGACTGGAGGAGCGGATCACGGGTCTGGAAGCCCGACTGACGCGCAAGCATGAGGTGCTCTCCGAGCTGATGGAGGAGCATATCCGGTTAAAAAAAGAGCTTGGGGAAAGCTGAGCGGGACATGGGTGGCCCACGACATCCGGGACCAGTTGGTCGACTTCGTGCAGAAGTGGTCGGCGGCGGCCGAGTTGGCTTGTGCGCAGATGCTGCGATGGATCACGTTGTCGCCGCGCAAATTTCGAGACTGGCGGGAGCGCTATGGGAAGGCCAACGAGCACAACCACCTGGTGCCGCGAGACCATTGGCTGGAGAACTGGGAGAAGTGGGCGATCGTGCAGTTCTGGCACCAGTACCCGTTGGAGGGTTACCGGCGGCTGTGTTTCATGATGCTGGACCGGGATGTGGTCGCCGCCAGTCCGGCCAGCGTTTACCGGGTACTCAAGGCCGAGGGGTTGCTGGAGGACCGCTGGTCCAAGCCCTCGCGCAAGGGGCGGGGCTTCGTGCAGCCGCTGGCGCCGCACGACCACTGGCACATCGACTTTTCCTACGTGAACGTGGCTGGGACCTTCTACTACCTGTGCAGCATCCTGGATGGGTGTTCGCGGTTCATCGTGCATTGGGAGATTCGGGAGGCGATGAAGGAGGCCGACGCGGAGATCGTGCTGCAGCGGGCGCGGGAGAAACATCCCGGGGTCAAACCGCGGATTATCTCGGACAACGGGCCGCAGTTTGTGGCCAAGGACTTCAAGGAGTTCCTGCGGATCTGGCAGACCAGCCACGTGCTGACCAGCCCGCACTATCCCCAATCGAACGGAAAGCTGGAGCGGTATCACCGCACCCTCAAGGAAGCGGCGATCCGGCCCAAAGCGCCGCTGAGCCTGGAGGATGCCCGGCGGGTGGTCGGGGAATTTGTCGACCACTACAACACGGCGCGTCTGCACAGCGCCCTGGGCTACGTGACGCCGCAAGAGCGACTGGAAGGACGGCATCTGGAAATCTACGCCGCGCGGGATCGGAAGCTGGAGGCAGCGCGGGAGCGGCGGCGACAGAAACGGGCCAAGCCCGAATTCTGGCTTTGAGAGTTGGAGGCTTGGCAAAATGCCGGGGAGCGGTAAGCTCTGCGGCGTCCGCCCGGAGGATAGGGCTCTGCAGGGATGCAACCCGAGCGCCGCGGCGGACTCGAATACCGCAGGCTGGGGCGGGTTTCGGCTCGCCCCGGCCGGCCTCCTGCGGGATCGACAACAAAGCGAGAAATCCCAGGGGGTTTGGGGGACAGCGTCCCCCAAGAGCGACCCCCGACACACAACCACGAACCCAGTGGCAAAAGTGCGTTAGCTTTTCAGCTCAAGCGGCGTTTCACGCTGAACCAGTACAATGTCACGGCGGCACGACATAAAAAAGAACCACATGTCTACATCACGGATAATAAGGTCGACCTTCCCGACAGCTCAATTGATTGCGTTGTTCTAACAGAAGTGTTGGAGCATCTCTATGAGCCCAAACTCGTTTTAAGAGAAATATATCGCATGCTAAGAGTAAACGGTGTGTTGTTAGGAAGCGTTCCTTTTGTTGTGTCCGAACATGAGCAACCTTATGATTTTCACAGATACACGTATTTTTGTCTGGAAAGAATGTTTCTCGAAGCGTCGTTTACCATTATCAGATTAGATTATGTCGGAGATAGCATAGGAACAGGAATCACAATTATAAACGGGCTGTTCGAGCCGTTGATAAAAGGCCTTAAGAAAGCAAAGCTTGGATTTTTAGCGACCGTCGTAAGAGCATTTTTGAAGATCCCGGAGTACATATACTATGCGCTTTACAAAAGCGGTTTTGGCCCTCAGCGAGTCAAACAGTTTAGAGCATTGCCATTGGGTTTTACGTTTTGCGTGAGGAAAGTGTGATTTACTGTCTGCTCAGTGGGATAGGTTACACTGGCATAAGTTACGGCATAATGATGCGTGACTAGGATTTATCGATGCGGCTTGGACCACAAGACTTTCGAGATGCTTCGTGTTGCTTCGGCAAGCATGCAGAGCTGCGAGAATCGGCTGCGCGGCCGTTGAGGAGGGGGACTCACAGGGCCTGGTTTGAGGGGGCACCACCGGACGCGCAGGCTGGCTGGTTCGAAGGCAACGG
>Ga0209605_1000744_pt1 | contig 39424 bp, 35 predicted proteins | sample AD_UKC035_MetaG_FD_184408 | JGI IMG/M metagenome (GOLD analysis project Ga0209605, IMG submission 184408) | Active sludge microbial communities of municipal wastewater-treating anaerobic digesters from USA - AD_UKC035_MetaG (SPAdes) (version 2) | ecosystem: Engineered > Bioreactor > Anaerobic >...
GGCTGCGGCTGGCCTCGTTGGGATCGCGGTCGGCCAGCGGGCTGGAATCGTAGTGTACGCCCACCAGGGCGATGGGCTGGCCCGCGCCGGCCCGCGCCACGATATTGCGCCGCGGCAGACCCTCCAGCTCGAAGGGCTGTGTCTCCACCTGCCAGCCGCCGGCGCGCAGCTCCTGCTCGATGCGTTCGGCCGTCACCGCCAGCGCGTCGCTGCCGGCCGTGCGCGGCCCCAGCGCAGCCAGAAAGCTGACGATGCCCGCGGCCCGCTGCGCGTCGAAAACGGCCGACGCGCCCTCGCGCGCGGGCATCCTGGCCAGCGTCGGCGTCGGTTCCGGCCGCACCGTCTGCCAGATCTCGCGGCCGGCCGTGACCAGCCAGATGCTGGCCGCAGCCAACACCGTCAGCAGCGCCAGCTCCAGCCAGTTGGCCCGCAACCAGCCGCGCAGATCGACCCGTTTGGCGCCTGTCACCTGCTTGCCGCTCCCTGGGACACGCGACCCGGCCACGCTGCCCATCTCACTTCTCACGCTCCGAGCGGTTGCGGAAGAGCAGCTTGATCGGCGTGCCCTCGAAGGGATAGGCGCGGCGGATCTGGTTCTCCAGATAGCGCCGGTAGGTGAAGTGTACCAGCTCCACATCGTTGACGAAGAACATGAAGGTGGGCGGCTTGATCTCCACCTGGCTGGCGAAGTAGATGCGCAACAGCTTGCCGGTCTTGCCGGGCGCACGGTGCTTGACCGCCGCGTCCTGCACCAGCTTGTTGAGCGCCGCGGTGGGGATGCGCGTGCTCCGTTGCGCCTGCACATGGCGCGCCAGCGGGATCACCTTCTGCACCCGTTGCCGCGTCAGCGCCGAGATGAAGAGCATCGGCACGTAGTCGATGAACTTCAGCCCGGCCTGCAAGCTGCGGGTGTACTCGTTCATGGTGTTGGAGTCCTTCTCCACCAGGTCCCACTTGTTGACCACCAGGATGATGCCCTTCCACTCGTCCAGCGCATAGCTCGCCACGTGGGTATCCTGGGCGGTCAGGCCCTGGGACGCGTCGATCACCAACGCCACCACGTCGGCGCGCTGCACCGCGCGCAGGGCGCGCATCACGCTGTACTTCTCCACCCCCTGCTCGATGCGGCCGCGCCGGCGGATGCCGGCCGTGTCGATCAACACCACCGGCTCCCCCTCCCAGCTCAGGCGCATGTCGATGGCATCGCGTGTGGTGCCGGGGATCTCGCTGACGATGGAGCGCTCCTGGCCCAGCAGCGCGTTGAGCAGGGAGGACTTGCCCACGTTGGGCCGGCCGATGATCGCGATCTTGAGCGCGTCGTCCTCTTCCTCCTCCTCGCGGGTGGGGAAATTGCGCACGATCTCGTCCAGCAGGTCGCCCACGCCCAGGCCATGCAGCGCCGAGATGGCCACCGGCTCGCCCAGACCCAGCTCGTAGAACTCGACCGCGCCCAGCTCGCGCGTCAGGTTGTCGGCCTTGTTGGCGGCCAGCACCACCGGCTTCTGGCTGCGGCGCAGCACGTCGGCCACGTCCTGGTCGCCGCCGGTGACGCCCTCCTTCACATCGACCAGAAAGACCACCACGTCGGCCTCGTCGATGGCGATCTGCGCCTGCTCACGGATCTCGCGGCGGAAGCTGGCGGAGCTGACGCTCAGCGGCTCCCCGCCGCGCCGGGCCTCTGCGCCGGAGGGGTCCCCCTCCACCAGCTCGATGCCGCCGGTGTCCACCAGGGTGAAGGGCGCGCCCGACCAGTCGGAATCGGCATAGAGCCGGTCGCGGGTCGTGCCGGGCAGGTCTTCGACGATGGCGATGCGCTCGCCGGCGATGCGGTTGAAGAGGGTTGATTTGCCCACGTTGGGCCGCCCTACCAGGGCTACAATCGGTTTTGTCATAGTTTTTGGGTCTGCCTGTGTGGCGTCACGCTGAACCGTTGGCCGCATGGCACGCTGTCAGCGTCAGAAGAGCCGCCAGTCGATTCGCATAGCGTTTCGTTCTTTTTCAGTTCAGTTGATTTCTTACGGGCGCATAGTCTTCTTGACTACACGAAAACGACGGCGGCCTGGCCGCAACTGCTGCTGTCAGGCCGCACTGACCGGATTGTGCAGCGTTCCGATGCCGCTGATCGAGACCACCAGTTGGTCCCCCGCGTGCAGCGGCGACACGCCCGACGGCGTGCCGGTCATCAGCACGTCCCCCGGCTCCAGCGTCATCACCGCACTGACGTAGACCAGCAGCTCCGGCAGGCCAAACACCATGTCGGCGGTGCTGCCCGACTGGCGCACCTCGCCGTTGACCAGGCACTGCACCTGCTGCGCGCGCCAGTCCAGGTCGGTCTCAATCCAGGGCCCCAGCGGGCAGAAGGTGTCGAAGCCCTTGGCCCGGCTCCACTGGCCGTCGCGGCGTTGCAGGTCACGCGCGGTCACGTCGTTGCCGCAGGTGTAGCCCAAGACCGCCTCCAGCGCGTTCTCCAGCGTCAACCGGTGGGCGCGGCGGCCGATCACCGCGGTCAGCTCGGCCTCATGTTCCACGCGCTGGCTGAGGGCCGGCAACAGCACCCGATCGCCCGGCCCCACCACCGCGCTGGGCGGCTTGAGGAAGATCAACGGCTCGCTGGGCAGATCGACGCCATGCTCGGCCGCGTGTTCTGCGTAGTTGCGGCCGACGCAGATCACCTTGCTGGGCTGACAGGGGGCCAGCAGTCGCACCTCAGTCAGCGGCAGCGGCTGGCCCGCGGCCGGCAAGGCCTGCCGCGGCTGGCTGAAGGGCGAGCCATGCAGCGGCTGAAAGCGGTCATCCGTCACCTGGCCGAATGTGAGATCTCCGTTGGGCAGCAGCGCCCGTGCAATACGCATCAGAAAAACCTCCAGATGGTGGTCGTGCTATCCGGCCGATGCGAGGCCGTGATTTCGATACGGCGGCCTACTCAATCCACGGCCTCGCATCGGCCGGAGGGTTTCGATACGCCTCAGAAGGCTACTCAACCAACGAAGGTTTCGATACGCCTCAGAAGGCTACTCAACCAACGGAGGTTTCGACGGCGGGTTCTGGCGCTGCAGCCGCCAGCCGCAGGCCGGACAGACTGCCGTCGGCGTTGCCTCGTCCTGCGCCGGCAGGGGCTGGGCGTGGCAGCGGGGACAGCGCAACAGCGCGATCCAGTCGGCCGCGCCGCCAGCCGGCGGCTGGCCCAGCCGGAGGGCAAAGACCAGGTCGTAATCCACCTGCCAGGGCCTGATCTCGACCCCGGCCGCGCCCAGCTCCCGCAGCCGGGCGGCCAGATGCTCACGGGACCACGTGCGCCCCGGCAGGAGACGCGCGTCAGGGCCGATCCGGTTGGTCAACACCAACAGGCCGCCCGGCTGGGTCACCCGCACCAGCTCGGCCAGCACCCCATCCGGCGCCGGCATGAACTCCAACGCCTCCAGGCAGGTGGTCACGGCGAATTGGCCATCGGCGAAGGGCAGCCGGTTGGCGTCGTGGGCCAGAAGGATCGCCTCTGCGCCCTGATCAGCCAGCTTGCGCCGCGCCTCGGCCAACATCGCCTCGGCCCGGTCCAGCGCCACCATGCGACAGGCGGCGGGCGCCGCGGCCCACACGGCCAGCGGCAGCCGTCCGGTGCCGGTCGCCACATCCAGCAGCCAGGGAGGCGCAGCGGCGGCCGGCTCATGGGCCGGGCCGGCGTGCGGCGTGTCCGGATCCTGGGCGTCCGACAGCCCGGCCAAGAAGCGGGCGATGGGACGGCCCAAAAAGAAGGCTTCGTCGTCGGCGTCGAACTGCTTGATGGCGTCGTAGCGCCGCGCGAAGCGATTGTAGAGAGCGGTCACGGCGCCCGGGCCGAGGTAGACGCCCTCGGTCAGAATGATCAACCAGTAGAGCAGCGCGGCGGCCGCGACGGCGACCAGCGCCAGCAGCACCAGCCAGCCAGGCATCAGCCGATCCCGAAGCCCAGGGCCGCGGCCGAGACCAGGATGGCCGCCAGCGTCCAGGGCTGGGCCGCGGCCGGCGGCTGATCATCGGCCCGCGCCAGGATCAGCAGGGGCGCCACGGCCAGCAGCCCCACCGCGCCCCCGGCCAGCAACAGACCGCTGCCCAACAGCGTCGCCGCCGCCAGGCCGAAGCCGGCGGCGGCGGTCAACAGACGCATCAGGCCGTGACGGGGCGCGGGCTGGGGATCGGGAGCCAAAGCACGCCCCAGCAGGGTGTACCCGACCGCCAGCGTCAAGAACCAGGGGCCCTGTGACGCGCTGGGCCACTGCCCCGCCAGGCCCACCGCCACGCCCAGGGCGAAGGGCAGGGCGGCGAAGACCAGCGCGTAGAGCCAACGCACGAGACCGGCCAGGCCAGCCTGGCGCGCGGCCATGGCCAAAAGCGCCAGCAGGATCACTGCGCCGGTCAACACGACGGCCAGCGGGCTGATGGCCAGGGCCAGCAGCAGCGCCAGCAGGGCCAGCGGCGCGCCGGCTCGGGTGATGGCGGCCGCGGCGCCCGGCTGCTGCCAGCCCAGCAGCCGACCGGCCGGGCTGCCCGGCTGGATGTAGGGCAGGGCAGGGCGGCGGGCAGCGCGGTGCAGCGGCCACGCCTGCGCCGGGACCAACTGCCACCACAGCGCGCCCCAGAAGGCCTCGGCCAGCGCCAGGGCGAGGGCTATCGGCAGCCAGGGCCCCTGCCCGAGCTCCGGCCCCGCGGCCGCGATCAGCCCGGCCAGCGCCAGCCAGCCGCCGCTAAGACGCCAGGGGGAGCCGGCCAGCCAAAGGCGCAGGGAAACCAGGGGGCCGCTTTCGGAAGGTTGGTGCGCGGCTGAGGCCGCAGGCAAACGTTGGTGGGTGCTCACAGCAGCGGCGATTATACCATAGCCCCCATGAGTCTGGCCAAAGCGCAAGGACGCAAGGACTGACAGTCCTTCGGAGGACTGTCAGTCCTGATCGAAACGCGCAAGGACTGTCAGTCCTTCAGAGGACTGTCAGTCCTGATCGAAACGCGCAAGGACTGTCAGTCCTTCAGAGGACTGTCAGTCCTGATGAAACGCGCAAGGACTGACAGTCCTTCGGCGGACTGTCAGTCCTGATCACGCGCGCGGACTGTCAGTCCTGACCAATCACTCCGGCGGCAGCAGCTCCTCGGACGGGGCGAGGGCCAGCGCGTCGGACGGCTCCCCGCCGCCGACGGTGGGAACCAGAGGATAGGGACGGGTTCCAAAGCGGGTCAGCACCAACGTGCCCAGGCCCAGGCTGGCGATCAGCAGGCCAAAGATGAACGCGGTGCAGGGGATAATCCCAACCAGGAAGTAGACTATGGCCAGCAGCAGCGTGCCGGCAGTGGCTTCCAGCGCCACGCTGGGGTTTTCCAGCTTGAGCAGGCTGAGCAGGCTGCGTCCCACCAGCCAGCCGGTGATCACCCAGGAGAGCAGGGCGGCCACCAGCAGCGCCAGCCCCAGCGCGATGGCCACCGGCAAGAGGCAGAAGGTGATGGCCAGCACCACGACCAGCCCCAGACCCACCACCCAGCTCAACAGGCCCACCAGCAAGACCAGCGCCGGCTGGCGCATGGCGGTCTGGCCCAGCCGCTGGATGCCCTTGGGCCAGAGCAAAGCCGCGATCAGCGCCAGCGCGCTCAACGCCAGGATCATGACGCCGGCCCGGATCGCGCGCCAGAGCATGGCCAAGAACCACTGGCCTGGCGTCTGCTGCTGCATGAAATCCCGCTCAGGCGCGGAACCGTCGCTGCCCGGCGCCGTCCACAGGCCCGGCACGGAAAAGCCGTCGAATGCGCCCCCCTCGCGCGTCTCGCCCTGCACCACCGCGCCGGGGCTGCGCTGCACCGAGCCGCCGAAGGAGACCAGGTCGCCGGCGACGTAGGCGGTGCGTTCCAGGGTGACCGAGCCGCCGAAGATGGCGAGATCGCCGTTGATGCGGCCGGCGACGGTCAACATGCCGCCGGCCACCATGACGTCGCCGTTGACGGTCGCGCCCTCCCGGATGGTGGCCTGGCCGCCAATTACGCCCAGGTCGCCGTCAAGCTGCTGGCCTGTGCGCAGGGTGTAGGAGCCGCCGATTACCAGCTTGCCCGGCTCGTCGCGCTGGGCCGCGACGGGCGCGGCCAGCATGGCCAACAGGACGATGACAAAGATCAATGCAATGCCGACGCGGCGTTGGGACATGATGGGCCTCCTGAAACTACACATTCAACGGGTTCAACGCGCCCTGGCGTCGTAGAAGACCAGCCTGACCCAGACGAGGCCAGCCATCACCAGCGCCAAGGCCAGCGCCATCATCACCAGCGGATCGGGCAAGAGCGCAGCCAGGGCATCGCGCACCGCGGTGAGATTCTGCCAGACCAGGGTGATGAACTGACTGCCAAAGCCCAGGCTCTCGACCACCCGCGCCCCCAGGCCCGGCGCGTTGCTCATCAGCAGCGTGACCGTCAGCGTCGTGCTCAGCAGCAACAGGGTCAACACAGCCAGGGTGCCGCCCACCAGGATCGCGACGGCCGCCAGCCGCTGGCGGCGCAGCTCCCGGCGCTGCATGGCCGAGTCCAGACGCAGGGCGAAGCCCAGCGAAGGGCCGGCGAAGGGCTCCACGGTCAGCACCTGCGAGATCCGCTGCCATTTGCCCCAGGTGCGCTGGCAGGCCGGGCAGGCGGCAAGGTGCTGATCGAGGTCCTCCTGCTCTCCGGCGCTCAACATGCCGTCCAACGCCAGCGACATCAGGTGCGAATAGTCGTGCTGGGCGGCGGGGGTGGGTTGCGTTGTGAGGCTATCCATAGACGCATTCCTTTACAAAGCCAGGCTGGCGGCCGGTGCAGTGCGCAGTGCGCTGACCGGAAGAGCGGCCGCGGGGCCGTCGGCGGTCCGTGCGACCGCGGCGCGCTGGCGCGCGGCGGTGTTCTCTTCCAACAGGGCCGCCATCTGCAGGCGGGCGCGGTGCAGGCGGGTCTTGACAGCCGGCTCGCTCAACTCCAACATCTCGGCGATCTCGCGGTAGGAAAGGTCGTGCCAGTAGCGCAGCACCAGCGGCGCGCGGTAGCTCGGCTCCAGCCGCTCCAGCAGGGTGCGCACCTCTTCGGCCCGCTCGCGGCGCAGCGCGACGTCGTCGGGCGCTTCATCGTCGCTGGAGAGCACCGCCATCACCGGATCGTCTTCCACCGAGAGCCACTGAAAGCGCCGCCGCCGCAGCAGGTCGATGCAGTAGTGGGAGGCGATGGAGAGAATCCAGTTGCTGAACTTCTTGTCAGGCTGGTAGGTGCTGAGACGCTTGTAGGCGCGCAGAAAGGTCTCCTGTGCGGCGTCCTCGGCCTCCTGGGCGTTGCCCAGCATGCGATAAGTCAGGTTATAGACAGGAATCTGGTAGGCCTGCACCAGCTTGTTGAACGCATGGCGGTCGCCGCGGCGGGCCGCCGTGATCCACTGCAATTCCTCTTGTTCGGTCGTGCTCACTCGATGCTCCGAAAGCGAAAAGTGCGCTGCCGCACCGGACCCAATCAAGCCGGCGCACTGGCCGGTCTCCTGACCGAGCCAGCCCAGTGGCGCTCTGGCCGGTCTCCTGACCGAGCCAGCCCGGTGGCGCTCTGGCCGGCGGTTTTCCTTTGCCGCCTTGCATTGTACCATACGCAGCGGCCGAAAGAAAGGTTTCACAAGGACCCTGGCAGACTTTGACTCAAGCTGGCCGCCGATGTATGATGCACAGCGCCATGCACAACCATCATTTCTTCATCGCTGTCGAGGGCCCCATCGGCGTTGGCAAGACAACCCTGGCGCGCATCCTGCAAGAGGAGCTGGGCGGCCGCCTGCTGATGGAAGTCTTCGAAGAAAACCCCTTCCTGTCGAACTTCTACCATGACCGCGCCCGCTATGCCTTTCAGACGCAGATCTTCTTCCTGCTCAGCCGCTACCGTCAACAGCACGACGCGCTGAGCAACCTGGAGGCGACCGGGGGACTGGTCTGCGACTACCTTTTTGCCAAAGACCGCCTATTTGCCCGCCTCAACCTGGCAGGCGATGAGCTGGCCGTCTACGAGCTGGTGCATGCCGCGCTGGCCGAGAAGATCATCCAGCCGACGTTGGTGATCCACCTGCGCGCCGCCACCGATGTGTTGATGAGCCGCATCGCAGTGCGCGACCGCAGCTACGAGCGCGCCATGGAACGCGACTACATCGACGACCTGCGCCAGGCCTACGAGCACTTCTTCGCCGACTACGACCAGGCGCCGCTGCTGACCATCGACACCAGCGAGCTGGATTTCGTGCAGCGCGCCGAAGATCGGCGCTACGTCGTCGGCATGGTGCGCACCGCGTTGGCGCACGGCCCCTTCCAGCGGGCGCTGCCCGACCTGGAGCCGGCGCTGGAGGAGAGCAGCGCGCCCGTCCTGCGCGATTGGAGGGAAGCATGATCACCAAGCGCTTCGTAGCCATCGCCGGCAACGTGGGCGTCGGCAAATCGACGTTGACCACCATGCTCTGCCAGCGGCTGGGCTGGGCCCCCTTTCCCGAGGCGGTGGATGAGAACCCCTACCTGGCCGATTTCTACAGCGACATGCGACGGTGGAGCTTCCACTCGCAGGTTTTCTTCCTCAGCCGCCGGCTGCGCCATCACCGCCAACTGCTGGACCATCCCACCTCGGTGGTGCAGGACAGGAGCGTCTACGAGGACGCCGAGGTTTTCGCCCGCAACCTGTACACCCAGGAGAAGATGGAACCGCGCGACTATCAGAGCTACCGCGAGCTGTACGAGGTTCTGACCAGCTTCCTGCCCCCCCCTGACCTGGTGGTCTATCTGCGCGCCTCTGTGGAGACGCTGGTGGAGCGCATCCGCAAGCGCGGCCGCGACTACGAGCGTGACATCTCCCCGATCTACCTGGCGCAACTGAACCAGCTCTACGAGGACTGGATCCAGCGCTTCGACCTGTGCCCCGTCCTGACCGTGCCGGCCGACAACCTCAATTTCGTGGACAACGGCCTGCACCTGGACCTGATCATCGACAAGGTGCAGGAGAAGCTGAGCGGCAAGGATGAGGTGGTGTTCGACTGACCCCGGGGGGGATCACTGGCAGAGCCGTTCCTCGGTGTTGGTGTTCTGCAAGGGGGCGCGTTCCCAGATATTGTCCAGGGCGGTGTTGATGGCGGGCAGGTCGGGCAGTTGCACCATGCCCCCCTGCGGCGTCGTCCAGTCGGTCACCAGCGGATAGCGGATCACCATGCCGCGCAGATCGCGGCCGCCGAGGGACGCGCCCAGCTTGGCCAGATCGGCGATCTCGGCCGGCCCCAGGTTGGTGTCCACCATATCGCGCATGGCCAGCCAGAGGGCGGGAACGCGCGGCAGCAGGTTGGCGTTCAACATGCGGTCGCGGATGGCCAACAGCACACGCTGCTGACGCCGCGCCCGATCGAAGTCATCGGTGGTCTTGCGCGAGCGGGCGTAGTAGAGCGCCTGCTCGCCGTTCATGTGGTAATCGCCCGGCTCCAGGGTGTAGGTCCCGAAATAGCGGTAGATCAACTCGTCGTAAAGCGCGCAGTCCACGGTCACATCCACGCCGCCCAGGGCATCGACCACATCCTCGAAGCCGCTGAAGTCGATGCGGGCATAGCGTTCGATGGGGATGCCGAAGTTGCGCTCGATGGTGCTCATCAGCAGCGGCAGACCGCCCCCCGGCTGGCGCTCTTCGCCGAAGCCATAGGCAGTGTTGATGCGGCTGTAGCCCACGCCGGGGATGGCCAGGTAGATATCGCGCGGGAAGCTGATCAGCGCGGCGCGGTTGTTGGGCGCGTCGATGGCCAGCACCATGATGGTGTCGGTGCGGCCCACCGCCCCCAACTGGCGCTGATCGGTACCCAACAGCAGGATGTTGCGCGTGCGCTGCAACGGTCGCAGCGATGGATCGCCCACCACAACCTCAGCGGGGGCCGATGTGCTGATGGCAGCGGAGGGCTCCAGGCCAAACTGACCGGCATCGGCCACGGCGGTGTGATGCGTGCCTGTCAGCGTCTGGGTGACGGCGACGGTGGCCTGGCCGGGCAGGCTGAGGGCTGCGGCCGTCTGCAGCGCGCCGGTCAGCGTCTGAGTGACGGCGATGGCCGCGCTGGCCGGCGCGGCCGCCTCAGCGTTGCCGGCCGCATCCAGAGCCAACGGCACGCGCGTCACCACGACGCTCGGGGCCGAGGCCAGCGGCGCGGCGCAGCCGGCCAGCGTCAGCAGGGCTGCGATCAGCAGCAGCGCCTGGCGGGTTCTGCCCAACTGGGAGGAGCGTTTCCCATTCCTGATCATACTGGCATCCCTTGAAACTAACCTGAATGAGCTCACGCCTGAGGAAGCTGGCCGGCCAGCCAGTGGCGCAGGAAGTTGAGCGCGCCGTTGCCCACCCAGCGCCGGGCCAGCTCATCCACCCCGCCCACGTCCAGCCGGGTGGAGGCGACGGCGGCGGGGGTGGCCACGGCCACGAAGCTTTCGCCGCGGTAGGCGCCATAGGGCCCGGCCGCGGGGTCGGCAACGCCGCAGATGGCCAGGGCCAGGGAGACATCGGTGTTGACGCGGGCCGCGGCCAGCCGCGTGGCGGCCGCCCACTCGGCGCAGGCCTGGCCGATGGGCTCAGCCGGCCCGCCGGGGCCCAGCTCGGCCAAGGAGGCGATCACCAGGCTGCTGGGGGTGGTCTGCTCGCCCCCCGGCGCGGCGCGCAGGCGCGCGGCCAGCTCGCCGCCGGTGTTGGTCTCCACCAGGGCCAGGGTGTGGCCTGCCTGCGCCAGGGCCTGAACCACCACCGCCTCCAGCGAGGTATCGCCCTCGGCAAAGACGGCGTCGCCCAGGCGGGCATAGAGATCGGTCGCCACCTCGTCCAGCATCTGATCGGCCCGTTCGGCGCTGGCCGCGCGGGCGGTGACGCGCACGTCCACCTGCCCCAGGTGCGCGGCCAGGCCCACCGTCGGGTTGTTGCGCGCCATCAGATCGGCGATGCGGCTGTCGATGACGCTCTCGCCCAGCCCCACCGTGCGCAGGATGCGGCTGCGAATGTAGACCCGGTCGGCTCCCATGCGCTGAACCAGAAAGGGCTCCACCGTCTCCTGCATCAGATGCATCATCTCCCGCGGCACGCCGGGCAGGCAGATCAGCAGGGCGTGGCCGCGGCCCTTGCGGGCCACCTCGACGATGAAGCCGGGCGCGGTGCCCACCGGGTTGGCGATGGGGGTGGCGCCGGCCGGCAACAGCGCCTGCCGCCGGTTGTTGTCATGCACCTTGCGGCCCCAGCGGGCAAAGATGGCCTCGATCTGCGCCAGGCTGGCGTCATCGATTTGCAGCTCACGGTCGGCGGCCAGCGCGGCCGCGTCGCGCGTCACATCGTCCACGGTCGGGCCCAGCCCGCCGGTCACCAGGACCAGGTCGGAGCGCTCCAGGCCCTGGCGCAGCACGGCCGCGATGCGCTCCAGGTTGTCGCCCACGGTGGTCTTGTAGAAGAGGTTGATGCCCAGATCGCGCAGGCGGCGGGCAATCCAGGCCGCGTTGGTATCGACGATCTCGCCCAGCAAGATCTCGGTGCCGGTGGTGACCAGTTCGGCGTCCATGATGGGTCAGCGCATCAACTGGGCCTGGGAGCGAACCTGCCGCAGCCGGGCGGCCATTTCGGCCTCGCCCTCAGCCTCCATCTGCACGGCCAGCTCGCTCAGCGCCTCGATGAAATCAGCCGTGACCAGGGCGCGGTTCTCAGACAACAGCTTGCGCGTCTCGCCCGGATACTCAGCCTGTAGCAGGTCGTTGACCAGCCGCACCTCCGGCGGCGCCCCCTGGGTGATCATGCCCATGGCGACGTTCCACACCTCTTGCAGGCGGTGGGTGGCCGCGCTCGCGCCCCGCTTCTCCGCCTCTTGCAGGTTGGCTGACAAGACGCTGAGGAAGTTCTGATCGATGTAGGCTGCGCGCTCGGCCATAGCCTGCTCGATGTCGTTGGCAGCCAGGATCTCGCTCAGCACGGTGGTGTATTCCTGCACGGCGGCGCGCTGGGCCTCATCCAGCCGCTGGCTGAACTGCAGGATGTGCTCCCGCAGACTGACCAGGCGGGCGGCGGTTTCAGCATCGCCGCGCTGCTCGGCCGCCTCGGCGCGGCCGGTCAGCTCCTGGAAGAAGGCATAGTTAACCAGCGGCCGGCCGGCCATCACCAGCGCATCGACCACCCGCTCCTCCTCGGCCGCCGCCACCAGGTCCACCAGATCCTTGGGGGTGGTGTCGGGGCGCAGTTGGGCCACGGCCGCGCGCTGGCGCTGCACCCCCTTGCCCCAGGTGGTCAGCTCGATCAGCCGCTCGCGCAGATCGATCAACTGGCGCGCGCTTTCGGCGTCGCCGCTGTTGGCGCTGGAGTCGGTTAACATGGTGAGCAGCGAGAAGAACTCGTCGTCCATGTCGGCGTCGCGCTCCTTGACCAGTTGGCGCAACCCCTCGGGATCGACCAACGCCATGATCGCCTGCTCCACCAGTTGAATCTGGCGGCGCTGCTTGTCCAGCATCTCGCGCGTCACCCCCTCGTGCTCCAACACCGCCTCCAGCAAACTCTGGAAAGAGAGGAACTGCTTGGGGGTCAGCATGTAGCCGCGGCGGGCCTCCTGGGACAAGCCGTCCATCAGCCGCCGGCTCAGGTCGCCGATCACCTTCTGCTGCTCGTTGACCGGGATCTGCTGGGGCACGAAGACGCCCAAGAAGTCGTGGGCCGGGTCGTGGTAGAGCAAGGGGGTGGTCAGGGGCCCGCCGGCGCCGCAGCGCGGGCAGACCGCGACGTTGAGCTGCCCAGACAGGAGGAGCGACTTGAGCACCGGGTCCTGGCCGACGTCCACCACGCTGAAAACCTGCGCCGGGTAGGGGGCGCCGCAGTTGGGGCAGTTGATGCCCACCACCTGCGGCGGGAAGGCCAGGCGGATCTGCGGCCGCTGCGCCTCGTCTGTCCCCTGGACAGCGGCAGGCTGCGGCGCTGCGGCCGGCGCGGGCGGGGTCGGGGGCTGCGGCTCCTCGCTGCGAGGCTGGCGCGCGGGCGAATATCCTTTGGGGGTGAGAATAGTCACTTTGTTTGCCTTTCGTTTTGAGAACCAATCGAAGCATCGAACACAAGCGCTGATTTTACCGCAGGTTCGGCCTGCTGTCGATTCCTGGGCCTGGGTGCGAGCAGATGCGCCCCGTGCGGCGCGCCCAGCCTCGTTTTCATCGAAACTCACAAAATCTCAGCTTGACAGCGCGGTCAGGGTGTTGTATGATTACGTCGAGTGTGATTCTGGCCTGCAATGATCGCTGCTCCCCCCTTTTGCTGGCATCATCGACTGTGAAGCAGAGAATGAGACGAGACATTATGACAACTATTCAACGATTGCTCAGCGCCCTGCTGCTGGCGGCTTTGCTGGCCATGGCAGCCAGCCCGGTCGCCCTGGCCCAGGGCGTGACCCACACGGTGCAGGCGGGCGAGACTCTGTCAGCCATCGCCCAGCGCTACGGCGTCAGCCAGCAGGCGCTGGTGGCTGCCAACAACATCGACAATGCCGCGCTGATCTATGTCGGCCAGCAGTTGACCATCCCTGACGCCGCGGCGACGGAGATCGCGGGCCAGTCCGACGCGCCGGCCCCCGTGCCCGCGCCGGCGCCGTCGGAGTACGTGGTGCAGCCCGGCGACACCCTCAGCCAGATCGCCCGCCAGCATGGCGTCACGGTGCTGGCCATTGCCGCGGCCAACGGCATCGACAACCCGTCGCAACTGCGCGCCGGCCAGCGTCTGACGATTCCGGTCGGCGGACAGGCGCCGGCGTTGCTGCCCGCGCCGCAGGGCGCGCTCAAGATGACGGTCAGCATCAGCGAGCAGCGCTGCCGGGTCTACCAGAATGAGGAGCTGCTGTACAACTGGCGCTGCTCCACCGGCCGCGCGGGCTCGGGCACCAAGGCGGGCGCCTTCTACGTGCAGAGCAAATACCGCGAGGCCTGGGGTTCCCGCTGGGGCTTTTGGATGCCCTACTGGCTGGGGATCTACTGGGCCGGCGGCAGCGAGAACGGCATCCACGGCCTGCCCTATCAGACGGGCGGCTACCCGATCTGGGCCAACTCGGTGGGCACCCCGGTCACCTACGGCTGCGTGCTGCTGGGCGCCAACGAAAGCGCCACGCTGTGGGAGATGGCCTACATCGGCATGCCGGTGATCATCAGCTATTAGCCCGCAACGAGTAATGGGCAATACGTAACCGGATGGAGGTGGCCCCCATGGATGAACCGTTGCTCCAACCACTGCTGGATGCCATTGCTGCCGCCGATGACGACGCGGCCGAGGCTGCGGTGGCCAGCCTGGGCGCGCCGGCGCTGCCGGCGCTGATCCACCTGTGCGCCGCTGACGACGACGATCGCCGCTGGTGGGGGGTGCGGGCCGTCGCCCAGATCATGGATCAAGAGGTGGAGGCGCGCGCCCAGGCCATGCCGGTGCTGTTCGCGGCCCTCCATGACCCCGACGACTCGATCCGCTGCCTGGCCGCGCTGGCCTTGGGCGAGGCTCGCGCGGCCAGCGCTATTCCGGCTCTGACGCTGCTGCTGGCCGACCCCAGCGGCTGGGTGCGCGGCGCGGCGGCCGACGCCCTGGCATTGATCGGCGAGCCGGCGGTGCCGGCCCTGGGCGAGGCGCTGCAAGACCCGCGCGAGGGGGTGCGGGTGCGGGCGGCCTATGCCCTGCACCGCATCAAGAGCCGCGCATCGGCCCGCTGGCTCTTCCCCGCGCTGAATGACCCCAACCACATCGTTCACACCTATGCCTATGAGACGCTGGAGGAGATGGGGCTGCTGACCACCGTGCTGGTCATGTAGCGACCGTTCAGTTTCAGGAGCCCTGCACCCTGGCCGGCGTCGAGCTGGGTGGCGTCGGGGTGGTGGAGGCCGGCGCGCTGGCAGCGGGCAGGTAGTTGCGAAAGGCCGGGGCCAGCAACTGATCCACCGGCGCATAGCCATCGGTCAGGATGATCTGCCGCCCCTCGGCCAGGAGGCTGTCCAACTGCTGATCGCTCATCAACAACGGCCCGATGGCGCGGGAGGAATCGGCGGCCGCGCTGGCGGCCAGACGCTCCAGATCCAACGGGGTGTCGCTGGCGATGACCACGAAGGTGCTGCGGGGGGTCTCGCGCCAGGCAGCTTGCGTCGGCGCCAGATAGACGTAGTCGAAGGTCTGGCGCAGGGTGCGGACATAGGCGCGCAGGAAGTTGGCGGTGGGGCCGTCGATGATGTTGACCAGATAGAGCCCATCCTCGTCGAGCCAGGCCCGCACCCGCTGGTTGAACTCATGCGTCGTCAGATGATAGGGGACGGAGAAATCGTTGAAGGCGTCGCCCATGATCAGATCGTAGCGGCGCTCGGGCGGACGCGCCATGACCAGACGGGCATCTTCGTTGAAGCTGCGAATCCGGCCCTCGCGGCTCAGCCCCAGCATGTCGTAGGCCACCTGGGTCACGCCGGGATCGATCTCGATCACGTCGATGGCGCTGTCGGGGTAGAGGGCCTCCATGTAGCGGGGAAAGGTGTAGCCGCCGCCGCCGATGAAGAGCGCGCTGGGGTCGCCGCTGCCCTGCGCCTGGTAGCGCACCAACTGAGCATAGAGCTGTTCATAGCCGTAGACCAGCAGGGTGGGATCCTCCAGCGAAGAGTAGCTGTGCACCAGCCGGTCAAGCACCAAGACCCGCACCGGCTGGCCCGCGCGCTGTTCTTCCCGCACCCGGATGCAGAAATAGTTGGTCTCCAGGGTGCAACGGCTGGCCAGCCAGCCGGCCGCCTGCGCCCCGGCCAGGCCGAGCACTACCACCAGCCCCGCGGCGACGATGGCCCGCGGCCGGCCGGCGCCCAGAAAGATCAGCCCCATGCCGATCAGCACCAGCGCCACCCCCCAGACGATGGCCGTGGAGCCGAACCAGGAGATCAGCACGAAGCCGGTGGCAAAGGTGCCGACGATGCTGCCCACGGTGCCCGCGGCGTAGATCTTGCCGACGATGGCGCCGGTGGTGGCCAGATCGCGCACCGCCAGCTTGGCCACCACCGGGGAGATGGCGCCCAACACCAGGCTGGGGGCAAAGAACAGCACCGTGACCAGGGCGACGATCTGCCCGATCACCGGCCAGCCCGCGGGCAGGCGGTTCCCGATGAGATCCACCGCCAGCACGCCGAAGCTGGTCAGGCCGGAGAGCAGAAAGAGGATGCCCAGCAGACGCAGCGAGCCGCGGCGGTCGGCCAGCCGGCCGCCGATGTAGTTGCCCAGGCTGATGCCGGCCAGCACAATGCCGATGATGCTGGTCCAGGTATAGAGCGAGACCCCGACGTGGGGCGCGACGATGCGGCCGGCGGTCAGCTCCAGCACCATGATGCAGGCGTTGGAGATGAAAACGATGGCGTAGGGCTGCCAGGTCCAGGCGGGCGCCGGCTGGCCGTTCCCCGCTTCCGGGGCTGAGGGGGTGGAAACCGGCGCGGCCGGCCGGTCAAGGGTGTCGGTCAAGGAATTGCCTTTCAGAAAACTGTGCGCAAACCAATCACGGAGTCGAGGCTTCAGCACCAATCACGGGGTCGAGGCTTCAGCCGGGTCAACACCGACCGCGGAGTCGAGGCTTCAGCCGGGTCCACACCAAGCACGGAGTCGAGGCTTCAGCCGGGTCAACACCAAGCACGGAGTCGAGGCTTCAGCCGGGTCCACACCGATCGCGGAGTCGAGGCTTCAGCCGGGTCCACACCAAGCACGGAGTCGAGGCTTCAGCCGGGTCCGCCCAGCGCAGATCGATCACGGAGTCGAGGCTTCAGCCGGGTCCGGCCAGCGCAAACCGCACGCGCGATCAACGCCAGGCTAGAGCAGCGCCACCCGACCCTCGCGGCGCGCCCACTCGGCGGCAAAGACCATCAGGTGCGTCTCCAGGCTCTCGCGCGGGCCGGAGAGGATCAGACCGCGGTCGTTGGCGGCCACGGCCGAGATGAAGGCGTCCATCAGGCCGTAGTCGCCGCCCCCATGCCCGCCCGGCTGATCGGCCGTCAACCGGGCCACGTCGTACTCCTGGGTGGCGTCGCGCAGAAAATCATGCACCCGAATGGTGCGGCCATCGCAGTGCAGCTCGCCGCGCGTGCCGCAGATGGTGGTGCGGCGCGGGCCGGCCTCGGTGAAGGCGGCCAGGCTGAAGCTGGCCGTGCGCCCCCCCTCGAACTGCATGGCCACCACCTGGTTGTCCAGCACATCGTTGTCGCAGGCATAGACGCAGCGGCCATAGGGGCCGGCGCGCAGCGTGGCCTCGACGCCGGCGGCGGTCACGTCGGGCGTCAGCACATCCACCGGCCAGCCCACCTGCCCCTGCGCCACGCGGCCCAAGTAGATCTTGCGGGCGGAGTAGGGACAATCCGGCTCGATTTGGCAATCCAGGCAGCGCTCGGCCGCGCCGGCAGGGCGCTCCTCGGCCCGGAAATGACGCAGGCTGCCGAAGGAGCTGAGAGCCCGGCAGGGCGCGCCCATGATGTAGCGGATCCAATCCAGGTCGTGACAGCTTTTGGCCAGCAACACCGGCGAGGAGAGCCCCTCGTTGCGCCAGTTGCCGCGCACGAAGGAGTGGGCGAAATGCCAGTAGCCCACCGGCTCCAGATGCTGAATGCTGACCAGGTCGCCGATCGCGCCGGCCGCCAACAGGGCCTTGATCTGGCGGGTGTAGGGGGTGTAGCGCAGGACGTGGCCCACGGCGAAGATGATGCCGCTCTGCTCGACCGCGTCCACGATGCGGCGGCAGTCGGCCTCGTTGGGCGCCATGGGCTTTTCCAGCAGCATAGCGTAGCCCAGTCGGGCAAAGGCGATGGCCGGCTCGACGTGCAACGCGTCCGGCGTGGCGATGACCACGGCATCGGCGAAGCGGGGTCGGCTGGCCGCCTCGCGCCAGTCGGCGAAGACATGCTGCTTGGGCAGATTGTAGGTCTGGGCGAGGGCCTGGCGGTGGTAGGCGCGCGGCTCGGCGACGCCGGCGATCCGCACGCGCTCCGGCTGAAGCTGCGCCGCGGTGGCATAGCCTGCGCCGCGGTTGCCGGCGCCGATGATCAACAGGGAGATTGGGGGCATAGCGATGATACCTGTCTGAGCAAACCAAGTTTTGGCAGCTCGCCATGTGATGGCGACGCCCGGATTATACGTGTACGGTCATCTTTCTCAAATCTTGGCGTCGCTCTGGTTCTGGGCTATAATCCCGCCATCGATCTATCGATCCATCACCCCCTCGGAGGTCCGACCAATGAAGTTCATCGACCTGTCCATCCCCCTGGGCATCGGCACCCCAGCCTGGCCCACCTACGAACCGCTGCAAGTCAAGTATTTCAAGCGTCTGGCGCCCAACGGCGCCAACGGCCAGTTGCTGACCCACTCCAACCACCTGGGCACACACCTGGACGGCGAAATCCACTTCTATACCCCTGGCAAGGACATTGCCAGCCTGAGCATGGATTTCCTGACCGGCCCCGGCGTGGTGGTCGATCTCTCGGACGTGGCCGGCGACTACGACATCTACACCTCCCAGATGGTGGAGGAGCGGGTGGAGGTCCACGAGGGCGACATCCTCATCATCCACACCGGCTACCATCATTTTGGCTGGGATCACCCCACGGCCGACGAGATCGCCTACATGGTCAAGCATCCTGGCCCCGACCGCGAGTTCGCCCAGTGGTGCAGGGCCAAGAAGCTGAAGTGGATCGGCGTGGACTGCGGCAGCGCGGATCACCCCATGAACACCATCATCCGCCAGTGGATGCCGCGCCAGGCCAAAGAGGCCGAGGCGCATTTCCAGGCCAAGTATGGCCAGGGTCTGGGCGAGGTTTTCAGCGACGACAAGTACCAACTGATGCACATCGAGATGTTCCCCTACGGCATCATCCACGCCGAGTGCGTGGGGGGCGACATCGACCTGCTGCTCAACCGCCGCGTGCAGATCGGCTGCTTCCCCTGGCGCTTCGTGGACGGCGAGGCCAGCATCGCGCGCATCGTGGCCTATGTGGAGGATGACGAGTACGAGGCGCTGATGGCCAAGAAGGCGACCATGCCCCAGACCCGCTTCGGCGACGCCATCGGCCCGCTGCCCCCCATGGCCAAACGCACCAACATCCAGGAGTAACCCGCCGCCGCAGCTTTTTGGCCCCGTTGACGGGGCGTCGCTACCCAGTTGCGGTCAATGACCGCCCCACTTGAACCAGCCCCGCAGACCGGCGCGCTCGCCGAAGTCGGGATGTCGGGCGGCTCTGTCAGGATCATAGGCGCGCTGGCTGGCCATGGCCGCAGCCAGCGCGCCTTCGTCGTAATCCGCCCGCGGCCAGCTCCCGACGATCTCCCCATCGCGCAGCACGCTGATCCGGTCAGCCACCAGGGTGGCATCGACCGGCCGTCGGGCCAGGCAGAGGCAGGCAATGCCGCGCTCAGCCATGCGCCGGATCAGCCGCATGACGCCGCTGATGGAATGGCCGTCGGACATGCCGGCCAGCGGCTCATCCAGCACCACCAACAGCGGATCGATGGCCAGCGCGTTGGCGATCATCAACTGGCGTCGCTGCATGGGGGAGAGCTCGGTCACACGGGCGCTCAGGGGAATGGCGATCTGCCATTGGTGCAAGACCGCGGCCGCCTGGGCGTTGACCTGGCCGCGGGAGAGGCTGAAACGGCGCCGCAGCTCGCTGCTGGCCATGGTGACGTTGTCGGCCACGCTCATGTGCTCGAAGACGGCCAGCAGCCGGGGCGCCAGCGCCACGCGGCTTTGCAGCCCTTCCTTGATCGACTTGGGCGCCAACGGCTGGCCAGCCAGCGTCATCTCCCCGCGATAGCTGCCGGCCGGGATATAGCCCCCGATGATTTTCATCAGCGTGGTCTTGCCGGCCCCATCCTCGCCCAGCAACCCGTGCACCTCCCCCGGCCACACCTCCAGGGTGACATCGTTCAGCGCCACGTGAGCGCCGTAGGCCATGGTCAGATGCTCGACGCGCAGCAGCGCCTGGGCAGAGGTCTCGGTCATGGCGTCGCGGCCACCTGGATCTCGAACAGCTTGGGCCACCACTTGCCGGTGACGAAGAGGCGGCCGGTCGCGGCGTCGTAGGCGATGCCGTTGAGCACATCGACCCGCTGCGCCGCGCGGTCTTCCTCGGGCAGCAGGCCGGCCAGGTCGATCCAGCCCAGCAGGCGGCCGCTGGCAGGGTCGATGCGCGCGATGCGGTCGGTCTGCCACACGTTGGCCCACACCTCCCCCTCGACCCACTCCAGCTCGTTGAGGCGCGTCACCGGCAGGCCGTCGCCATCGACCACCGCCACGCGGCCCAGCTCCTCCATGGCGGCGGGATCCAGAAAACGCAGCTCGTTGCTGCCGTCGCTCATGATCAGCCGCTGGCCGTCGCTGGTCAGCCCCCAGCCCTCGCCGGCGTAGTTCCACGTCCCCAGCAGCTCGAAGCTCGTCTTGTCATAGATGAAGCCGGTGTTCTCCTGCCAGGTGAGCTGGTAGAGGCGGTCGCCCAGGAGGGCGATCCCCTCGCCGAAATACTGATCGGGCAGGCGGACGCCCTGCAACACCTGCCCGGTAGCCGGGTCAACCTGGCGCAGGGTCGATTGGCCGCGCAGTCCGGTGCCCTCGTAGAAAATGCCATCCTGGTAGACCAGACCCTGGGTGAAGGCGCTGGGGTCGTGGGGGAAGACGTTGAGCACCTGATAGCCGTAGATGGACGGCTGGGCGGCTGGCGTCGGCGGCGCGTCGATCGGCGTGGGCGCGGCCGGCTGGGCCGTGGGGGCTGGCGTCGGCGTGGACGCGGGGGCCGCGGCGGTCGGTGCGGACGTGGGGGCCGCGGCGGTCGGCGCCGGTGGGGCTGTGAGCGCAGGCTGGGGCGCGGCGGCTGGGGCTGGGGCCGCGGGCGCAGCCGGCTGGCAGGCCGCCAGGCCGATGCTGAGCAGCAGCGCCGGCAACAGCAGGCGCTGTGAAGGTCTGTGACGGGGCATAAGGTTACTTTTCGGGTGCATTCAAACCAGGTTGAGACCCTTGGGGCTTGCCAGGGAGGCATCAGCCGCTTTGGCCGCATTATACCCGCGCGCCGCTGGCTTCGCCAACTCAAGGTCATGTGACCACGGCGGTGACTTCTGGCACTGGTGAGGATGACTGTGAGCGGTGTAGACTGAGGCAACCATCGGGAAGTTGGCAGTTCGGGTCAGAAGTTCAACTTCTCGAAAGAAGTTGAACTTCTGACTTCATCTCGTCTCTTCCCGGCTTCACCACCCTGCCACAAGGAGTATAGACCATGTCCACCCAACTTCAAGAGCCCACCAACGGCGCCGCCAAGCCATCCACCGAGACCCGCGACCGCGTCATCCTGGCTGTGATGCTCATCGCCATCGGCCTGCTGGCTTTCCTCTCCCAGGTCATCGACCTGCCCAACGTCGGCTGGCTGATCCTGCCCGGCCTGGCGGTGATCTTCCTGCTCTGGGGTCTCCTCACCCGCGAGGTGGGGCTGCTGATCCCCGGCGGCATCCTGGCTGGCCTCGGCCTGGGCGTCTACCTGATCGTCGGCCCCTACGCCGGCCAGATCGAGGAGAACCAGGGCGGCATCTTCCTGCTGGCCTTTTCAGCCGGCTGGGCGCTGATCAGCCTGTTCTCGCTGTTCAGCAAGCAGGGCTTCCAGTGGTGGCCGCTGATCCCCGGCGCCATCATCGCCCTGGTCGGTGTGGCGGTGATGCGGGGCGGCCTGGCCATGCAGCTCTTGCAGATCCTCGGCTATGCCTGGCCGCTGGCGCTGGTGGCCGTCGGCGTCTACCTGCTGCTGCGCAAACGGAGCTGACGAGATGGGGCTTGCCAGCCCGTCGCCTTTCAGGTATCATGCAGCAATGGCCGAACGCCCGACCTCCAGTTTCTCGTTGAACATGCTCAACCTGGCCGGCTACTTCATCGTGCCGGCCGTTGGCATTCCCATGCTGGTTGACCTCTTCCGCAGCGATGCGCCCGGCCGCTGGCTGGCGTCAGGGCTGCTGGCGCTGTTCACCCTCTTCTATGCCACGCGCGAGCGCATACTGAAGGCAGCGCCATGGGGCAGCTACCTCTACACCAGCGTGCAGACTCTGCTGATAACGGCGCTGCTGGCCATGCCCCTCCATCCGTTGATCGCAGTGGTGCTCTTCTTTGTGCTCAGCGCCGAAGTCACCATGATGTACCCGCCGAGGGCCATCGTCGCCTGGCTGACGCTGTTCAGCCTGATCACGTTCATCGCCTATGCGGCTGTCGGAGGAATCCGCAGCGCCCTGGTGGTGACGCCCATCTACGTGGCTGGCTACGCTTTCTTTGCCATCTTCGCCCTGCAAACCGCCAAGGCCGAGAGCGCACGGGCGGAGAGCGAGCGCCTCCTGCTGGAATTGCAAAATGCGCACCGCCAATTGCAGGCCTACGCGGCCCAGGCTGAGGAGCTGGCCGTGCAGCAGGAGCGCAACCGCCTGGCGCGTGAGATGCACGACACCCTGGGCCACAGGCTGACGGTCTCCTCCGTCCAGCTTCAGGCGGCCCAGCGGCTCATCCCCAGCGCACCAGAGCGCGCCGGCCAGATGGTCGGCGCGGTGCTGGAGGAGATACGCGCCGGGCTGGGCGAGCTGCGCCGCACCGTGGCCACCCTGCGCGCGCCGGTGGAGGCCGATCTGGCCCTGGGACCGGCCCTGAAACGGCTAACCGACGACTTCCAACGAGCCACCGACGTAACCGTGCATCTGTCGGTCGCCGACGATCTGCCGGAACTGGCTGCCAACCAGCGGCGAGCCCTCTACCGCGGCGCACAGGAAGGATTGACCAACATCCAAAAGCACGCCAACGCACGCGCGGCCTGGGTCGATCTGACCCGCGCCGACGACGCGGTGACGCTGCGGGTGCGCGACAACGGCGTCGGGCTGGATGCCAACGCCGGCGACCAGGCTGGCTTCGGCCTGTCAGGCCTCTATGAGCGCGCGACGCAACTGGGCGGCAGCTTGACAGTCGGGCCCGCGCAAGCCGGCGGCGTCGAGCTGCTGATGACTCTCCCCCTTGCACCGGAGCAAACCCATGGCTGACCAGGTACGGCTGCTGCTGGTGGATGACCAGCGCCTGATGCGCGAAGGGCTGCACACGCTGTTGGAGATGGAGCCCGGCCTGACCGTGGTGGGGGAGGCCGGCAACGGTCAGGAGGCGCTGGACGCCTACGCCGAGCTGCTGCCCGACGTGACGCTGATGGATGTGCGCATGCCGGTGATGGACGGCGTCGAAGCCACGCGGCGGCTGCGGGCGCGCTGGCCCGCGGCGCGAGTGATCATTCTGACCACCTTCGACGATGATGAGTACGTCTTCGAAGGGCTGCGGGCCGGCGCGCTGGGCTATCTGCTCAAGGACGTCTCGATCCAGGAGCTGGCTGAGGCGATCCACACCGTGATGGCGGGAGGCGTCCTGATCGAGCCCTCGGTGGCGCGCAAGGTGGTGGCGGAGTTCGCCCGCATGGCCGCGCCCAGCTCCCGGCCTCAACAGCGGCTGGAGGAGCCGCTCTCCGAACGGGAGCTGGAGATCCTGGCCCTGTTGGCCCACGGCCTGACCAACCGCGAGATTGCCCAGCGCCTCTACCTGGCCGAGGGCACGGTGAAGAACTACGTCACCAATATCCTGGGCAAGATCGGCGCGCGCGACCGGACGCAGGCCGCCCTGCGTGCGCGGGAGCTGGGGTTGCTGCCGATGTAACACAAATTGCCTTTGCTGCGTATAATAGTCAACACAGCAGGCATTATGGACTACAAAGACTATTACTCCATCCTCGGCGTGCCCCACGACGCGGACGAGCAGACGATCAAGAGCGCGTTCCGCCGCATGGCGCGCGTCCATCACCCGGACGTCAACGCCAACAAAGCGGAGGCCACCGAGCGCTTCAAAGAGATCAACGAGGCCTACACCGTCCTCTCTGACCCCGACAAGCGCGCCCACTACGATCTGTTCGACGGGCGCTACCGCCAATATGAGCGCAGGACAAGCTCCGGCGGCAGCGCGCGCTCGGCCTATGGCAGCGCCGGCAGCACGCGGCCCGGCTCCGGCTCCGCCGGCGGCACGCGATCGGGCTTCGACAGCGCCGGGCCGCAGCCAGGCTATTACAGCGCTGGCCGGACAAGCTCGGACGCGGGGCCGCAGCAGCAGCGCCAACGCCAGGAGCAGAGCCAGCGCCGCACCTACACCATCGACGAAGAGGACTTCGAGCGCATCTTCCGCGGCTTTGCCTGGGCCTACAGCGCGGCCGCCGGCCGGCGCGCCCGTTCGAGCAGCTCAGCCGGCGATTTCTCCGATTTCTTCGAGACGCTGTTTGGCAACCGCTGGAACGCGCCTGAGACCGAAACGGCCCGCGAGAGCGCCCATGAGCCCGCCGAGGTGCGCCCGGGCCGCGATATCGAGGTGAGCGCCGAGATCAGCCTGGCCGAGGCGCTGACCGGCGCCACCCGCACGCTGACCTACAGCGACGGCCGCAAGGTGGAGGTGGCCATCCCGCCCGGCGTCGACTCTGGCTCCCGCCTGCGCATCCGCGGCCAGGGGGAGCGCTCCTTTGGCCGGCCGCGCGGCGACCTGTACATGACGATCCAGGTGCAGCCCCATCCTTTCCTGACGCGAGAGGGCGCGGACCTGCGGGTGCAGTTGGCCGTGGACAGCGACACCGCGGCCCGCTCCGGGGAAGTGACTGTGCCCACCGTCGACGGCGCGGTCAAGCTGAAGATTCCCGCCGGCACCCGCAGCGGCCAGGCCTTCCGACTGCGCGGCCTGGGCATGCCCACCGTTCAGGACGCCACGACGCGCGGCGATCTGATCGCCACGGTGATCGTCAAGGCGCCGGCCGCGCCGCCGCGTGGCCAGGCTCAGGACGCGACGCAGGCCAAAAGCCGGGCGCAGGCCGGCGCGCGGCGATCCAGTCCGTGGAACCGGCTGCGCCAGGCATTGGGCGCAGGTCTGACCGCGCTGGCGCTGATCGCGCTGGCGGCCCAGGCCCTGCTGACCCCCGGCACGGGCTGGCAACTGCTGGCCGCGCTGGCCGTGGTGCTGTTGGTGCTCTTCGTCGCCGGACGCTCTGGCTGGGCGCTGGCTGGCAGCGCGCTGGCGCTGGCCGGCGCGGTCTGGGCAGCCAGCCAACTGGAGGTGTTGACTTCCGCGACCCTGTTGAGCCAGGCGTGGCCGTTGCTGCCGCTGGCCCTGGGCGCGCTGTTGCTAAGCTGGCCAGCCGTGCGCCGCTGAATGGCGCTGTCCTCTGAAGGAAGGAGCTACCCATGAGCCACCGACCACTCTCGATCCTTTCCCTTGCCCTGGTCATGGCGCTGCTGCTGACGCCCCTCGGTGCGGGCAGCGCTGCGGCCTCGGGCGACGCCCCGACCTCCTGCCCGGCCCCGGCCCAGGCGCTGCCCGCCGGTCCGGTGGTGGTGCAGGGCTGGGTCATCAATCACCGCGAGCTGCCGGTGGACGGCACGCGCACCCCCACGCCGCTGACCATCACAGCCATCGCCTCCAACGGCGCCACGGTCAGCGCGGCGGTGGGCAGCGACGGCTTTTTCCGCCTCAGCCTGACGCCCGATGTGTGGGATTTCCAGATGCAACTGCCTGACAGTTGGGATGGCATCGTGCCGCTGGCCCCCCGCGCGGGCCTGGCCAGCACCGGCTGCACGCCGCTGCCCGGCCGCAGCCAGCCCTATCTGATTCTCTTCAAGATCCGCCGCCTCTTCGACGTGACCGCGCTGAAATGGGAAGAGCTGGCCGGCGGAACGGTGCAGGCCGGCGCCGGCTGGCGCATCACCTTCCAGCCGGTGAATGACCCCTTCGCCGTGCGACAGGTCAGAACCACCGACGCCAACGGCGCGGCCACGGCCGCGCTGACCCCTGGCGTCTGGAGCATCTACGAGACCGCGCGCAGCGGCTGGACGCCCGTCACCCCCAGCGCGGTTACCATCACGCTGGACCAATACGCACCCCCCGGCGTGCTGGACCCGGTGGTTTTCAAGAATCGAAGCGCGCCTTAAATCGCAGGACTGACAGTGCTGGTCACGCTACGGCCTGGATGCGACGCGCAGGCGACGTCCAGCGGCAGACTCAGCACTGTCAGTCCTTGGCGTTTTCAGGACTGACAGTGCTCGCTGCGGCCTGGATGCGACGCGCAGGCGACGTCCGGCGGCAGACTCAGCACTGTCAGTCCTTGGCGTTTTCAGGCATCCATTTCTCCGCGCAGCAGCCCCATGGGCAGCGGCGCAGGGCGGGCCGTGCTGCTCTCCAGCGTCACGTGCTGGCCCCCGTCCGACGATTCCTCCACGGCCTGCATGATGTCCAACACGTGATAGGCCAGCTCGCCGTTGGCGCGGTGCGGCCGACCGCTGTGGATGGCGTAGGCCAGGTCGGCCACGCCGATGCCCCGCCCCACCTGGTCATCGAAGAGCAAGGGCATTTCGCTCCACTCGGCCGCGCCGGCCCGTCGCACCCGCACCATACCGCCGAAAATGCTGGGGTCCGGCACACTCAGCGTGCCCTCCGAGCCGTAGACCTCGATGCGCGGCAGGCTGGCATGCCACACGTCGAAGCTGGTGATCAACGTCGCCACGGGTCCTGCTGCGAAGTCCAGCAGCGCGGCCACGTGGGTGGGCACCTCCACCGGCAGCCGCCGGCCGAAGTGCTGGCGACTGGTGGCGACCCGTTCAGGGAAGGAGGCGCGCGCCGAGCCGGCCACCCGCCGCACCGGCCCCAACAGGTTGATCAGGCTGGTCAAATAGTAGGGCCCCATGTCCAGCAGCGGGCCGCCGCCGGCCTGATAGAAGAAATCGGGGTTGGGATGCCACGACTCAGGGCCGTGCCCCATCATGAAGGCCACCGCCGCCACCGGCTCACCGATCCAGCCGTCATCGATGAGCTTGCGGCAGGTCTGCTGGCCACCGCCCAGAAAGGTGTCGGGCGCGCTGCCGACGCGCACCCCGCGCTCGGCCGCGGCCTGCACGATGCGTTGGCCATCGACGCGCGTCACGGCCAGCGGTTTTTCGGTGTAGACGTGCTTGCCGGCCGCGATGGCAGCCAGGCTGACCGCGGCATGCACCTTGGGCACGGTCAGGTTGACCACGATCTGGATCTCTGGATCGGCCAGCAGCGCATCGACGCTCAGGACGCGCGGCACGCCATGCTCAGCCGCCTGCTGGCTGGCCCGCTCGCCGTCGATATCGGCCAGCGCGACCAGCTCCAGCAGGGGAAAGTTGCGGCAGCCAGCGACGTAGGCGGGAAAGATCTTGCCCACGCCGACCACACCCACCTTGACTCGCTCAGCCATGGCCCAGCCCCTCCTGCACCAGGTAGCGATGGCTCTCTTCCACCGCGGCCAGCATGTCGGTGGCGCAGCGATCCAGCTCGACGATCAGCCAACGTGCATGGTTGGCGGCCGCGATGATGGCGTGGAAGTCCAGCGTCCCCTGGCCCACGGCAACCATCGGCGCGTCGGCGACGGCGGGGCCATCCTTGATGTGCAGCAGCGGCACGCGGTCGCCCAGGCGCTGCACCAGCGCTGCCGGATCGTGGCCGGCGGTCTGCACCCAGTAGGTGTCGATCTCGAAGCCCACGGCCGGGTCCAGGTGTTCCAGCATCACATCGAAAGCCAGCCGCCCCTCGACCACCTGGAACTCCCACCAGTGGTTGTGGTAGGCCAGCCCCAGGCCATATTTGGCCGCCACCTTCACCGCCTGGTTGTACTGGTCGCAGATGTGGCGGATCTGGTCGATGGTCTTGAAGTCATTGGGGCCGTGCATGGAGACCAGCCAGGAGAGCCCAAACTGGCGGGCATAGTCCAGCACCGGCTTCTGGTTCTTGCCCAGCGGCAAGGGGGTATGGGCGGCGGGGATCTTCAGGCCCAGCCCACGGAAGAGGCTGGCGGCCTGGCTCAGGGTCGCACCGGGAATCTCGAAGGTGGTCTCCAACGCGCCGTAGCCCATGGCCGCGACGCGCCGGATCGTCCCCTCGAAGTCCTGGCCCATCTGCTGGCGCACGGTGTAGATCTGCAAGGCAATCGGTAGGGTCATCAGAGTCTCCTTGGTTCAATGCGGCAGCGGAAATTGCTGCTTCGATGGGCGCCTCAGCGGTAGAAATCGATCCAACCGAGGGTGAAATTGGACGGCGCTGCGGCGGCGAAGGCTGGCGGAGCGCTGACCTCGAAGGGATCGCCCGCCGCTGCCGGCTTGGTCACCTCCATCCAGTAGGGCGATTCCGGCGTGAGCGGACTCTCCTGACCGGCCTCAACCACACTTTGCAGCACCGGCTGGTCGCCGCTGGGGACGGACAGCTTCACCACGGCATCGCCAAAGGCAAAGGTCATCTGCTCCAGGCCAGCCAGGTAGAAACGCAACGTGACGGATGGCGGCAACTGGCCCTGGGCGGCTCTGACGCCGGCGCTGCCGATGCCGCTGGCGCTGTGCACCTCCACCAGCAGCCGGTCGCCGTCAGCCGTGGCCGTCACCACATTGTCAGTCTTGTCAGTGGCGATCAGATATTCGGGCGCATCTGGCGCGGCGGCCGGCTGGGGCGCGGCGCAGGCCACCAAGCTGCCGCCCACCAGCGCCGTCGCCAGCAGCACGCTCAGTCGCAGGAAAACATTGGCGCGCGTCATGGCATCACGCTCCTTTCACGAAAGCAGGCGCACACAGCGCCCAAGGGCCGAACGCGGCCCGCGCGGTCGAGGCGCCGCATGGTGAAGGGCCATTCCGGCCCGAGGCAGGACGGCCTAAGCCGAACGGACCATGCCTGCCGTCCAGTATAGCCCCGCGCCGCGGCATCGTCAATTTCGGCGCTGACCAGACTTCGGGTGTCGCCGCAACTGTGATATACTGCCCGCATCTGAAATCCCACAGACAGGAGCGCCCCTCGGTTGACTTCCCTCCTTGACCCACAATCTACCCCAGAAAGGACCGCTCTTCCATAATGCTCGCCATGGAGTGGCTATTGTTTCTCGCCGGGATCATCCTGGTCGTCAGCATCCTCGCCAGCAGGCTTTCCGGGCTATTGGGGGTGCCGGCGTTGGTGGTGTTCCTGGTCATCGGCATGCTCGTCGGGTCAGAGGGGATCGTCGGCGTCTACTTCGACAACGCACGCCTGGCGCAGGCCATCGGCATTGCGGCCATGGCGTTTATTCTCTTTTCCGGCGGCCTCAGCACACCGACCAGCCGCATCAAGCCGGTGATTTGGGCAGGTGTGTCGCTGGCCAGCATCGGCGTCGTACTTACCTCGCTTCTGGCCGGGCTGTTCGCCGCCTGGGTGTTGGACCAGCCTGTGATGGTTGGGCTGTTGCTGGGCGCTGTTATCTCCTCCACCGATGCCGCCGCCGTGTTCAGCATCCTGCGCTCCCGGAGCATGCATCTCAAAGAACCGCTGGAGCCGTTGCTGGAGCTGGAATCGGGCAGCAACGATCCGATGGCGGTCATTCTCACCGTCGGATTGATCGGCTTGACCACCAATCCGGACGCGTCGCTTCTATCGCTGTTGGGCATGCTGGTAGTCCAGTTGGTCGTAGGTGCACTGGCCGGCTATGTTGGTGGGCGGCTGGGGGTGGGGCTGCTCAACAACCTGCGCCTTCAGCAGGAGGGCCTCTATTCGGTGGCCACCATCGCCTTGGTCTCACTGATCTACGGCGGCACGACGGTGCTGGGCGGCAGTGGTTTCCTGGCGGTCTACCTGGCGGGCATCGTGATGGGCAACCGGGACTTCATCCACAAGAATAGCCTGGTACATTTTCATGATGGCCTGGCGTGGCTGATGCAAATCGCCATGTTCCTCACCCTGGGCTTGCTCGTGTTCCCATCGCAGTTGGTGAAGGTGGCCGGCGTATCGCTGGCCATCGCAGCGTTCTTGATGCTGGTCGCCCGGCCCGTGGCGGTCTTCATCAGCCTGGCAGCGTCAAAGATATCACTGCGGGAAAAGGTGCTGGTCTCGTGGGTGGGGCTGCGCGGGGCTGCCCCCATCATCCTCGCTACCTTCCCCCTGGTTGCCGGTGTGCCGCAAGCCTCGCGCATTTTCGACGTCGTATTCTTCGTGGTGCTCACCTCAGTGCTGATCCAGGGCACAACGATTCCGCTGGCCGGTCGTTGGCTGCGGCTGAATGCACCTAAGCGGCCCGCGGCCATGGGCCCTTCGCTACGCGAACACATGAGCGAACACCTGGTCGATGTTGGCCTGACCGACGGCGCAAAAGCCGCCGGCAAGCGCATCCTCGATTTGCATCTGCCGCGCGAACTGCTCTTGGTACTGATCGAACGCGACGGCGTCCACATTGTCCCGACTGGCTCCACCGAGCTCATGGTCGGCGACAACATTCTGATTGCCGCCAACCACGATTATGATGCTGAGCATATCCGGCAATTGTTGATCTAGCGCCAGCCTTCCTCCAATCCGAAACTGGCGACATCACTCCCGAAAATGCGCCCCCATGCTGCGCTTGTTCTGCCAGGCGGCGTTGGCGGTGAGGATCGCCGTGCGCACGGCGTTGCGCAGGCCGATCAGCCCGTCGGTCAGATGTGTGGCGCGGTAGAAGCTTTCGATCTCGGTCTCCAGGTGGTAGAGGTCGCTGATGGCGCGCTCCAGCCGCCGGGTGGTGCGGGCCAGTCCCACATAGTTCCACATGATGTGCTTGATCGACGCCATGTCCTGGCTGATCAGCGCGGGGTCGGGGTCGTCCAGGTCGTCGCTGCGCCAGGGGGGAATGTCAACCGGGTCGATGGTCAGGGCCGGCGGCAGAGAGGCAAGAATGTGGTGGGCGGCGCGGCTGCCCCAGACCAGCCCTTCCAGCAGCGAGGTGCTGGCCAGCCGGTTGGCGCCGTGCAGCCCGGTGCAGGAAACCTCGCCGATGGCGTAGAGCTGGCGCAACGTGGTCTGGCCCCACTGATCCACCCACACGCCGCCGCAGGCGTAGTGCGCGGCCGGCACCACCGGCACCAGGTCTCGGGCGATGTCCACGCCATAGGGCAGCAGACTCTGGCGGATGGTGGGGAAATGATGCAGGATCTCCTCCTGCGACACGTAGGAGCGCAGGTCCAGGTAGACATGGGTCAGGTTGTTGGCCAGCATCTCCTGGTGGATGCTGCGCGCCACGATGTCACGCGGGGCCAGGTCTTTCCACTGCGGCTGATAGCGCTGCATGAAAGGCTCGCCGTCGGCGTTGACCAGCCGCGCGCCCGCGCCGCGCACCGCCTCGGAGATCAGCAGGTTGGGCGCGTTGAGATGGTAAAAAGTGGTGGGGTGGAACTGGACGAACTCCAGGTTGATCACCCGCGCCTGGGCGCGCTGGGCCATGGCCACGCCGTCGCCGCGCGCGCCGACCGGGTTGGTGGTGCGCAGAAAGATCTGGCCCAGTCCGCCGGTAGCCAGGATGGTCGCACGCGCCAGGCAGCGCCGCACCTGCCCGCTGGCCTGATCGAAGAGGTAGGCGCCGACGCAGGAGCGATGCTCATAGACGGCCAGCCGGTTGAGCGAATGATGCGAGGGGGTCAGCAGGTCCACGGCCGTGTGGCCGGTCAGCAGGGTGATCTTGGGGTGGGCCTGCAAGGCTTTGATCAGCGCCTGTTCGATGGCCTTGCCGGTGTAGTCGGCCACGTGCAGGATGCGCGGCATGGAGTGGCCCCCCTCCAGCGCCAGCGACAGCGCGCCATCTTCCGTGCAGTCGAAGTTCACCGGCGCGCGCTCCAACAGGATGCGCTGCAACACCGGCGGCCCCTCCTCGGCCAGGATCCGGGCGGCCGGCGGGTAGCTCAGGCCCGCGCCGGCCCGCAGGATGTCCTGCGCCAACGATTCGGGCGAGTCGTGCTCGCCGCGGAAGATGATGCCGCCCTGGGCCCAGAGGGTGTTAGAATCTTCCGGCTCCACGGCGCGCGTCGCCACCACCACCTGCACGCCGCGGTCAGCCAGCTCCAGCGCGGCCGTTGCCCCGGCGATGCCGCTGCCGAGGATCAGAACGTCGGTTTCGAGGTATTCGCTCACAGCTTATCCGATCGCGATCATCCGCTCGACCGCGCGGGCAGCGCGCACGCGGATCTCCTCGGGCACGTCGATCTCGTACTGCATATACTTGAGCGAGTCGCGCGTCATCTTCAGGCTGATCTGGTTCATGTAGGGACAGCGCACCATGCAGAGGCGCAGCATCTCCTTGTCGGGGTTGGCCGCGGCCACGTTCTCCCCCATGGCGCACTCGGTCAGCAGCAGGTAGCGCGGGGCCTGGGTCTGCTCCACATAGCGGATCATGGCGTTGGTGCTGCCGGAGAAATCGGCCGCGTCCACCACCTCGGGGCTGCATTCGGGGTGGGCCAGGATCACCACGTCGGGGAACTGGCTGCGCACAGCGGTGATGTCGCTCACGGTGAACTGCTCATGCACCTCGCAGCGGCCGTTCCAGCCGACCATCTGGAAGTCCACATCGTCGGCGAAGTGGAGGTTGCCGGTCGGCAATCGGGTGGGGACGATGATGTGCTTGCCGGTCTCCCGCGCCACGTTCTTGGCCAGGTACTCATCGGGCAGGAAGATCACCGTGTCGCTGCCCAGCGAATCGACCACCGCGGCCGCGTTGCTGGAGGTGCAGCAGATATCGCTTTCCGCCTTGACGTCGGCGTAGGTGTTGACGTAGGTCACCACCGGCACGCCAGGGAAGCGGGCCCGCAGGGCGCGCACGTCGGCGGCGGTGATGCTGGCCGCCAGCGAGCAGCCGGCTTCCAACGAAGGCAGCAACACCGTGCGGCCGGGGTTGAGCAGCTTGGCCGTCTCGGCCATGAACTTGACGCCGCAGAAGACGATCACATCCTTGTCGGTAGCTGCGGCCTTGCGGCTCAGATCCAGCGAATCGCCCACGAAGTCAGGCACCGAGTGAAACAGCGCCGGCTCCATGTAGTTGTGGCCCAGGATGACGGCGTTGCGCTGCACCTTGAGCTGGTTGACCTCGCGCGCCAGGTCAGCCTGCGCCCACAGCTCCGGCTCCGGCGTATACTCGCCGATGCGCGCCTTCAGTTCCTCGAAAATCTCCTCGACCGACATGCGGGTGCGGTCGGTGACGGTAAGGGTGGTTGACATGGGGATACTCCGTGAGTCGTAATGCGTAATGCGTAATGCGTAACCCGGAGATGCCGTTCATGCGCGGGAGTCTCTGGGTTGCGCATTACGCAGTACGCAGTACGCATTACGCATTACGCAGTACGCAATACGCATTACTCGTTATGTCGAGACTGATGTCCAGCGCGGCCACCGAATGCGTCAGCGCGCCGGACGAGATGTAATCGACGCCGGTGGCAGCGATGGCGGCCACGGTGTTCAGGTTGACGTTGCCGGAAGCCTCCAGCGGGATGCGGCCGGCCGCGATCTGCACGGCCTCCCGCATCTGCTCCAGGCTCATGTTGTCCAGCAGAATGCGGTCGATGGGCTGAGCCAGCGCCTCGCGCAGTTGCTCCAGGGTGGTCACCTCGACCTCGATGGGCCGGCCGCGCGGGTCGCCAGCCCGCACGCGCTGCACCGCCTCGGCGATGCCGCCCACGGCCGCGATGTGGTTGTCCTTGATCATGGCCATGTCGTAGAGGCCGAAGCGGTGGTTCTGTCCGCCGCCCAGCCGCACAGCCCATTTGTCCAGCACCCGCAGGCCAGGGGCGGTCTTGCGGGTGTCCAGGATCACGGCGCGCGTGCCGGCCGCCGCGTCCACGTAGCGCCGGGTGAGGGTGGCGATGCCCGACATGCGCTGCAAGAAGTTCAGCGCCACCCGTTCGCCGGTGAGCAGCGCCCGGCCGGGGCCGTGGATGGCGCCAAACACCTGGCGGGCGGCGACGCGATCGCCGTCGGCCAGGTCGAAGGCGCAGGTCACGGCCGGGTCCACCTGCTGAAAGACGCGGCGCACCACCGCCAGCCCCGCCAGCACGCCGGCCTCCTTGGCCAGAAAGACGCCGTGCAGGACGGCGTCGGCCGGAACGGTGTTGAGCGCGGTCACGTCGCCGTCGCCGATGTCTTCAGCCAGGGCGTTGGCGATGATCAGGTCGATCTGTTGCGAATCTGTCATTGAGATGGGGGCCAACACAGCTTTGCCTTTTCGGTGCTGCGGCGGACGACAAGTCGCAGCACGGGTTGTCTTTCGTCGACATTGTAGCCACGACATTATAGCCCATCCCCCACGGGCGTCAAAGACCAGCGATTCCCAACAGCGATTCTGAATGTGGTGGCTGCCAGACTGGAGTCGAGCCTTCAGGCGGGTTTGCACGCTCAACTCGCATCGGCCCGACCGGGCTGAAGCCCCGACCCCGCGCCGCAGTTGGCATCGCTGAAAACTGCCGGCGCCGTTTGACAAGGCCAGACATTTCCCGTATCCTTCCTGTGAAAGGCGAAACTTCCATGAGCGACCGCGACCAGATTCTCGCTGCCCTGCGCCAACAATTGCGCACCGTTGAGCATCCATCCGCCTGGCAAAGCCGCCGCCAGTTCGACGATCTGGCAGAGCGCTTCTGCACGGCGCTGACAGCCGCGCACGGCGAGGTACACCGGGCTGGCACGCTGGACGCGGCGTTGGCGACGCTGGGCGCTGTGCTGGCCGGGCTGGCGGTGCGACAGGCTGCGCTCAACGCCGAGCCGCCGCTGGCCGATGTCGACCTGGCCGGCCGCTGGCCGGAGATCCAATGGCGCGTGGCAGGAGAGGACGACGAGGATCTGCGCGCCTTCTGCGCCGCGGCCGATGCCGGCATCACCGGCGTGGATGCCCTGCTGGCCGAGACCGGTACCATTGTGGTGAGCAGCGGGCCGGGCAATAGTCGCCTGACGCCCCTGCTGCCGCCGGTGCACATTGCCCTGGCCCCGGCCTCCAGGCTGACCACCGACCTCTTCACCTGGACAGCCGGCCGGCGCGGCGACCTGCCGGCCAACGTCACCCTGATCAGCGGCCCCAGCAAGACGGCCGACATCGAACAGACCATGGCCATCGGCGTGCATGGGCCGAAGCGGCTGATCGTGATCCTATACGACGATTGACGCCATTTCTGGTTTTTGCGCCAGTTGTGTTAAGATACCGCCGTGACGAGACTTCGGCCTGCCGCCGAAGTCTTTCTTGTCTAAACTGATTCTCAGCTCAGGCGGCGCGGGTTCCTGTCAATGCCCGGCTTCCCCTGAGCTCGTGCGAGCCAAACGACCATGCTGACCGAACGAACCGACCTTCGCAACATCGCCATTATCGCCCATGTGGACCACGGCAAGACCACCCTGGTCGATGGGCTGCTGCGGCAGGCCCACACCTTCCGCGCCAATCAACAAGTCGCCGAACGCGTCATGGACTCCAACGACCTGGAGCGCGAGCGCGGCATCACCATTCTGGCCAAGAACACAGCCATCAGCATCTACGACCCTGAGGCCGGCCAGCAGGTCAAGATCAACATCGTCGATACCCCCGGCCACGCCGATTTCGGCGGCGAGGTGGAGCGGGTGCTGAACATGGTGGATGGCGTGCTGCTGCTGGTGGATGCGGCCGAGGGGCCGATGCCGCAGACCCGCTTTGTGCTGAAGAAGGCGCTGGAGCTGGGCCACCGCGCCATCGTGGTCATCAACAAGATCGACCGCAAGGACGCCGAGCCGGACCGGGTTCTCAACGAAACCTTCGATCTGTTCCTGGAGCTGGGCGCCAGCGATGAGCAGGCGGACTTTCCCGTGGTCTACGCAGTGGCCACGGCCGGCCGGGCCGGCCTGACCGCGGCCCTCGGCCCCGACTTGCAGCCGTTGTTCGAGACCATCCTGCGCCACGTGCCGCCGCCCACGGTCGATCCGGATGCGCCCTTGCAGATTCTGGTGACCAGCCTGGGCTATGACAACTACCGCGGCCTGACGGCTGTGGGGCGGCTGTTTGCCGGTCGAATCAAGGCGGGCCAGCCGCTGGCGCGGCTGACCCTGGATGGCAGGACGCTGCCGGAGCGGGCGCGCTACCTGTTCGTGCATGAGGGATTGGAGCGGGTCGAGGTGGAGCAGGCGGAGGCAGGCGAGATCGTGGCGCTGGCCGGTCTGGAGGGTATCGCCATCGGCGAGACGCTGGCCGACCCGGATGCGCCCGTGGCGTTGCCGACCATCAAGGTCGAGGCGCCCACCGTGCGCATGACCTTTGGCGTCAGCACCTCGCCCTTCGCCGGCAAGGAGGGCCGCTGGGGCACCTCGCGCCGGCTGCGGGAACGGCTGGACAACGAGCTGCGCCAGAATGTGGCCCTGCGCGTCGAGGACACCCTGAACGCCGATACCTTTTTGGTCTCCGGCCGCGGCGAGCTGCACCTGGCGATCCTGATCGAGACCATGCGTCGGGAGGGCTACGAGTTCCAGGTGTCGCGCCCGGAGGTCATCCTGCGCGATGGGCCCGATGGCGAGAAGCTGGAGCCGTATGAGGAGGTGCACATCGAGACCAGCCCGGAGACCGTGGGCGTCGTGGTGGAGATGCTGGGCCGGCGACGGGGCGAGATGCTGAACCTGCAAGACCTGAACAACGGCAGCGTCATGCTCACCTACCTGGCGCCCACGCGCGGCCTGCTGGGCTTCCGCTACCAGTTTTTGACTGCCACCCGCGGCATGGGCATCATGCACTCGATCTTCCACGACTACCTGCCGCTGGCCGGCCCCATCCAGGGCCGCTCGCGCGGCTCGCTGGTGGCCTGGGAGACGGGCGCCACCACCACCTATGGGCTGAAGAACGGCGAAGAGCGCGGCGTGCTCTTCATCGGCCCGGGCGTGGGGGTCTACCAGGGGATGGTGGTGGGAGAGCATCAGCGGCCGGGCGATCTGGATGTCAACGTCTGCAAGGCGCGCCATCTGGACAATATCCGCAGCTCGACCAAGGAGATCCAGGAGCGGCTGACGCCGCCGCGCGAGATGAGCCTGGACGAGTGCATCGAGTACCTGGCCGACGACGAGCTGTTGGAGGTCACCCCGCTCAACCTGCGCATCCGCAAGCGCATCCTGCCCAAGCACGACCGCGACCGGGCGGCCAAGCAGACGAAGATCCTGATGGCGAACTGAGCCAACTCAGCGGGGGGTTCCGCTGGAACTCCCTACTCCACCGCGATCATCACGTTGGATGCCTTGACCACGGCGAAAGCTGGCTTGCCGGCCGCCAGGCCCAGGCTCTCGGCTGAGCTCTTGGTGATCACCGAGACGATCTCGACGCCGCCGGGCAGCTCGATGACGATCTCGCTGTTGACCGCGCCGTGGTTGACGCTCTTGACCACGCCTTGCAACACGTTGCGTGCACTGATTTTCATGGGGTTCTCCTTGTGATTTGGCCAGATTGAGTTCTGGCAGCGTTGAATGGACGCCAGGCAGATCGCGCCGGTCGTCTCAGTCAGCATACTGTCTCCGCGCCCGGCGCGCTGTTGGCTCTCTACCCTTTGCCGAAAGATGCCCAACGGGTTACAATCCAGCCAGCACGCAGCCAGCATCCAGCCAACATCCAGCGAATACCCAGCCGCAATCGCTGCCCGGAGGCAAGCCTCATGACCGACAAACTGATCTCACTCCCCAAGCACGGCCTTTCCCGTCCCGACATCCTGGCCAAGATGGATGCCGCTCGGACCCACGACGTGCGTTGGCGGCAGGGCCAGGTCTTCAGCCTGGTCTTCGACGCCGGCGACGAGGTCAATGATCTGGCCAAGGCCGCCTATATCACCTTTTTCTCCGAGAATGGGCTCAACCCCACGGCCTTTCCCAGCCTGCGCCGCTTCGAGACCGAGGTGGTGGCCATGGTGGGCGCGCTGCTGGGCGGCGCTGGCCACTCGGCCGGCAACATGACCACCGGCGGCACCGAGAGCATCCTCATGGCGGTGCTGGCGGCGCGCGAATGGGCGCGCGCCGAGCGTCCCAAGATCATCCACCCGGAGATGGTGCTGCCCAGCAGCGCGCATCCGGCCTTCGACAAAGCCGCCCACTACTTCGGCGTCAAAGCGGTGCGCGTGCCGGTGGATGGCGACTTCCGCGCCGATGTGGAGGCCATGCGCCGCGCGGTCAATCTGGACACGGTGCTGGTGGTCGGCTCCGCGCCCTCCTACCCCCAGGGCGCGGTCGATCCCATTCCCGAGCTGGCCAGTCTGGCGCAGCAACGCGGAATTTTATGTCATGTCGATGCCTGCGTGGGTGGGATGATGCTCCCCTTCGTGCGCCGGCTGGGCTACCCTGTGCCCCTCTTCGATTTTAGCGTGCCGGGCGTGACCTCGCTCTCGGTGGACCTGCACAAGTACGGCTACGCGGCCAAGGGCGCCTCGGTGATCCTCTATCGCAACGCGGCGCTGCGCCGGCATCAGCTTTTCGCCACCACCGACTGGCCGGGGGGCATCTATGTCTCGCCCACCATGACCGGCACCCGACCGGGGGGCGCCATCGCCGCGGCTTGGGCTGTGCTCAACTTCCTGGGGGAGGAGGGCTACCTGCGCATCGCGCGCACGGTGATGCAGACCACGGCGCGCATGCGTGACGGCATCAACGCCCTCGACGGCCTGCGGGTGCTGGGCCAGCCGCCGATGAGCGTGCTGGCCATCGCCTCAGACAAGGACAACATCTACGAGATCGGGGATGAGATGAGCGCGCGCGGCTGGCACCTGGACCGCCAGCAGTTTCCCCCCAGCCTGCACCTGACGGTGAACTACGCCCACCGCACCGTGGCAGACCGCTTTCTGCTGGATTTGGCGCAGTCGGTGCTGGCCGCCCGCCAGCCCAGCCTGCGCCGCAGCGGCAACGAGTTCGCGGTCAAGGCGACCCGCACAGCCGCCCGGCTCCTGCCCGACCGGCTGCTGAGCCGCATGACCGGCCGCGCCTCGGCCCTCTTCGGCGGCGACGAGGGGCTGCCGCAGCGTTCCGCCGCCATGTACGGCATGATGGGCGCGCTCCCCAACCGCGGCGACCTGCGCGAGCTGGTGCTGGACCTGTTGGAGAGCTTCACGACGGTGGGGGAGGGTGATTCGTAACTCGTAACTCGTAACTCGTAACCCGGAGGGAGGGTGTGTGGATGGGAATTGTAACGAGTAATGCGTAATGCGTAACCGGAGGGAGGGTGTGTGGATGGGATTTGTGACGAGTAACGAGTAATGCGTAATGCGTAACCCGGAGGGAGGGTGTGTGGATGGGAATTGTAACGAGTAATGCGTAATGCGTAATCCGGAGGGAGGGTGTGTGGATGGGATTTGTGATGCGTGATGCGTAACCCGGAGGGAGGGTGTGTGGATGGGATTTGTGATGCGTGATGCGTAACCCGGAGGGAGGGTGTGTGGATGGGATTTGTGACGAGTAACGAGTAATGCGTAATGCGTAACCCGGAAGAGCCGGGCGCGGGCGGAGCTTTTCGGAATGTGTCAAGAATTGTGAGACAGCGCGAGCGATAGTTTAGTGTACGAATGCTGTGTGCTGGCTGGGCCAGCGCATCGGTGGTGCGAACTGGCGGCAATCAGAGCGAGGCTTGTCGCCGCGAGA